>Ga0209006_10006771_pt1 | contig 10353 bp, 5 predicted proteins | sample JacPin_JW_Ref_O2_FD_188567 | JGI IMG/M metagenome (GOLD analysis project Ga0209006, IMG submission 188567) | Forest soil microbial communities from Algoma, Ontario, Canada - Jack Pine, Ontario site 1_JW_Ref_O2 (SPAdes) (version 2) | ecosystem: Environmental > Terrestrial > Soil > Boreal... | reverse complement strand
AACTGCGGTCGATCTCGGCGAAGCGGCCTGCCGCAAACTCTTTGCGGTCCATCCGCAATTGCTTGAACTGATCGACACCTTAATTTTTTGCACGCAATCGGCAGATTATATTCTGCCTCCCAACTCTTGTATCCTGCATGGCCGCCTCGGCCTGAAATCGTCAGTCACCGCATTCGATCTGCCGCACGCCTGCTCCGCATACATCTATGCAATCCACATCGCTCGCGCATTGGTAGCAGCAGGCTCGGCGAAACATGTTCTCGTCGTTACCGCCGACACCTACTCCAAATTCATTCATCCGCACGACCGTTCGACGCGCTTGGTCTTCGGCGACGGCGCCGCCGCCACATGGCTAAGGAGTAGTCTCTCCCACGGCGTTCAGGATGTGATGTGCGGCACGGCGGGCGAGCATTTCGAAATGTTTTGGATACCGGCTGGAGGCACCCGCCAACCTCTATCCGATGCGATGCGAGAGGATGAGCCGCATGACTCCTTCGGCAGCACCCGATCCGCGGCCAACATCCACATGCGAGGTCACGAGATCTTCTCTTTCGTAAAAAACCGAATTCCAGAGCATGTCAACGATCTGTTGGCACGCAACCAGGTTAGTGTGGACGATATTGACTGGTTTGTCTTCCACCAGGCGAGCAGCGTGGTTTTGGATGCACTCACTACGTCACTCGATATCGCGCCGGCAAAGGTGCTTCGTCACCTAGAGACCATTGGCAACACGGTTTCCGCCTCCATTCCGATGACCCTTCGAGCGGCGTTCGATGAGCGGCGGATCCAACCCGATCACCTCGTCCTTCTCTGTGGCTTTGGCGCAGGTTTGTCTTGGGGTTCGGCTCTCGTCAGGTGGTAATACCCAGGAAGAAAATGCTGCTCCATCGTAAGTGAGACAACGAATGGTGTTGAACTATCGAATGTTCACAGCGTTCGAAGACGTCGACTTCCCGGCGTGGGACTCGGTGCGACGCAAATCCGGACATTCGATCTTTATCGATCCGCTCCTGATCCGAGCGATCGAAAACAGCATGAAAGCGACCTGCCAGTTCTGGTATATCATCATCGAAGAGGACGGTGTTCCCTTTGCCATCGCCTGCCTGTATGCCACGACGATCGACCTCACCGACTTCGCCGACCCGCGCCTCGCCTCGTTCATTCGACGTATGCCTGGCGTGCTCTCAAGATTCCGCAAATTGAAGATACTCAGCTGCGGGCTACCGGGACTGCCCGGCGAAAACGCTCTAGCCTTGGCCTCGCCGCAAGCAAGTCCACAAGTTCTGCCCCTGCTCGACCACTTGATATGCGATTTGGGAAGACGCTTCGGTGCGGACGGCATTTTTTATAAAGAGTTCGGAAACGCCGATGGCGAGTTGACAGCCCCTTTGCCGGGCCTGGGTTATAGCCGGATCGCCATGCCGGAAATGTATTGCTTCAGGCCATCGTTCCAAAGCCTGGAAGAATATTGCGCGGCGTTGCGGGCGCATTATCGCAAGCAGGTTAACCGTTCGATCCGCAAGCTCAAGCGGCTGGGCGCCACGGTCGCCGTGCTGACCGACCCGCTGGAAATCTTGAAAGCTTACACGCCGGAGGTGCACGCGCTCTATTTCAGCGTCGTCGCCAGGGCCGCCCTCAAGCTGGAAATTCTGCCAATCGATTTTTTCCGACAATTAACCGCGCGTTCGAAGGGGGAAGTCGAGCTCATCGTCTTTTTGATCGATACGCAGATTATCGCTTTTGGCTGGTGTCTTCACGCCGGGGAGGATTACCACGCACTGTATGCGGGTCTCGATGATCACTATAACGATGAATTGGACCTTTACTTCAATTTGAGCTACGCCGTGCTCGACCGCGCGCTGCAAAAACGACCAGCAAAGATATACTTCGGACAAACCGCGGATTCGTTCAAGGCCAGGCTCGGCTGCTATCCGGAACCTCTCTATGTCTTTGCCAAGGGCTGCGGTCCGATAATGTCGCGAATCGTGCGCTATGGGGCCGATTTACTGGTTGCGAAGACGCCTGCGGTACCGGCCTTCAATATCTTCAACACGCCGCCCGATAGCGTCTCTTCCTGATCCGAGGGCAGGCACCAGATGGGCTACGGGTATCACATCTTCGACTCAATCGACGACCTCGATTTCACCGCCTGGGAACGGCTGCGTTCCGAAGCCAAGGCGTCGGCATTCGCCGATCCGCGTTTTGTCGGCGCCGTCCAAGCCAGCATGAATCAGAATTGCCGTTTCCAATACGTCGTCGTTCACGACAGCAGCGACCGCCTCGTGGCTTTCGCCTGCCTGACCCTCACGACGATCGACGTCGCGGACTTCGCCGACGATGGAGTGGTGAAACGGATCATTCAGCGTATGCCGGCAGGCCTGTCGAGACTTCGCTATTTAAAGATCATCATTTGCGGGCTGCCAATCTCGACAGGCCACTGCCCATTGGCGCTCGCGCCGCAATGCGATGGCCCGCAGGTCTTTGCCGTTCTAGAAAAGATCATTGGCGAATTGGCGACCAAGACCAAAGCGAACGCGATTGTCTATAAGGAATTTGAGCAGGCAGATTTTTCTTGGACCGGTCCCTTGCTCGATCTCGGTTATCAGTGCAGCAACACGCCGCCGGCCTATTTCCTGGAAGCCAAGTTTAACGACCTCGCCGACTATTGCACGGCTTTGCGGTCGCATTACCGTAAGCAGATCAAGCGTTCAATTCGCAAACGCGAACAGGCAGGCGTTGATATCAAAGTTCTCACCGATGCCGCCGAGATCGTGGAAGCGTACACGGACGAGGTTCACGCGCTTTATCACCAGATGCGAGAGAAGGCGCACGTCAAATACGAAGCCCTGTCAATTGACTTCCTTCACGAACTGGCGCGTCGGATGAGTGGGCCGATCCATCTCATCGTCCTCGCCCGCGCTTCGAAGATCGTCGCCTTCGGCTGGTGCCTGCATGGCTTGAACTCCTATCACATGATGTATGCGGGTCTCGATTTTTCTTTAGACGATGATATGGATCTCTATTTCAACCTGCACTATGCCGCGCTCGACCGCGCGCTGCGCAGTGGGGTCTCCAAGATCGAGCTCGGCGTCACGGCAGATGCGTTCAAAGCGCGGCTTGGATGCTACGCTGAGCCTTTGCACTTTTTCATGAAGGGCGTTGGCCCTGTGATGTCACTGATAGTGCGCTACGGCTCCAAGGTTTTGCTCAACCGGAAACCCACGGTCCCTTTATTTGATGTGTTTAAGGCCGGCGGTGCGGACGATCGTTCTCGTTTCAAGCCGCGCAGCCGCGCCTCCTCCCGCGCAATGTAATCATGCGTGAGCGGCACCACATCGTGACGCTTGGCCAGCTGTAACTGGTAGACCACGGCGTGTTCCACGGATACTTCCGAGCAGGCGAACCAGAAATCCCACATCCTGTAGAAGCTCTCCCCATAGTGCCGTTCGATTTCGTCGCGACGGGCGCGAAACCGCTCTCGCCAGATTTTGATAGTTGCAGCGTAATGTCCACGAAGGATCTCCACATCAGCGAGGACTAGGCCCGCGCCCTCGATCGCCGGCAACAATTGGGACAGCGCGGGCAGGTAAACGCCGGGAAAGAGGTATTTGGAGATGAACGGGTTGCTGATTTCCATGCGCTCCGGACGGCCGCTCAACTGCAGCAAAATCACCCCATCTTCCTTGACGAGATTCCCACATTTGCGAAAGAACGCCTCGAATTGGCCGACGCCTACGTTCTCGGCCAATTCAATGGCAACGAGACGATCGAAGGTACCGACAACATTACGATAATCCTGGAGATCGAACATAACGCTCGCGTCCAACCCGCGCGACGTCGCGCGCGCTCTCGCGCTCGCCACATGTTCGGGCGAAAGCGTCACGCCATGCACGCGCGCATCGTACACCTCCGCAAGAAAGAAGGCGAGCGCGCCCCAGCCCGAGCCGATATCAAGCACTAGGTTGCCGGGCTTAATCAAGAGCTTCGCGGCAATGTGACGGTTTTTGGCAAGTTGGGCCTCTTCGAGCGATTGATCAGGCGCTTCGAAATAGGCGCAGCTGAGCTGCATGTCGTCATCGAGGAAATAGGAATAGAACTGCTCAAGATCGAGGCGGTCCAAGACTCCGGCCTGGCGGTGGCCGCCACCGACCAATTGCCGCAATCCTTGATTGAGCTGCCGTATCAAGCTTTGCGGCCGAGTCCAGTGCGGCACTTTGCCGGCTCCCTCCTGGGCCAATGCCAAGGCGAGAACATCGACCATGGAACCTTCATCAATGACGAAAGTGCCATTCATGTAGGATTCGCCGACCTTTAGTTCCGGATTGAACAGCATGCCGAGTTCTGCGGCAAGCGACGTGAAACGGACCGCGATCGGCTTGCCAGAACCGTCGCCAAGCATGAACTTTCTGCCGCTTGCCGTGGTCACGGTAAGGGTCCCAGTGCGAATGACTGAGGAGAATATCTTTTGCAGGACCGAGTTCACCTCTTCGCCCTCAACGCCAAACGCAGAAGAATGTTATCGCAAGAACCGGCGTAATGCCGCGGCCGATCAGGGGGCTGCCACAAATTGCGTGCGCTATATTCTTGTTGATCATTTTCATTCGCTCGTCAGCGAGCGCGCTGCTTTCGCTCACGCCGCCGGTGGCCAACTTTCGTTTCACACTTTAATTGCGTTCAGTAGCGACTGTCAGAGAGGCCGGTTCACCCGACGTGGTGGCGTCGAGCGCCGAGGCTCAGCCATGTCTAATTGGCACGCGACCTCAACGCCGAACGGTCTTCCGCTTCAATGCCGCGCAGTCGCGCCTCCTCGCTCCCGATGTACTCGCGGGTGATCGGCACCACGCCTTGGCGCTTCGCCATCTGGATCTGCACGGGCACAGCACCCTGCTTTCGGAAGGCCATTTCCGAGCACGAAAGGCAAAATTCCCACGCCCTGAAGAACCGGTCATCATAGAGTCTTTCGATATCTTGGCGGTGGGCCAGAAAACGCTCGCGCCAAACCCTGAGCGTCTCGGCATAGTGGAGCCGCAAGAACTCGATATCGGTCACCAAAAGTCCCGCGCGCTCGATCGCAGGCAACAATTCGGAGAGCGCGGGGATGTGGCTACCGGGAAAGACGTACTTGGAGATAAACGGATTGGTGATCTCTGGTCCTTCGCGCCGGACGCTGGACTGCAGAAGCATTAACCCGTCTTCAGCGAGAAGTTCCGCACATTTTCGGAAAAACATGTCGGATGACCCGACGCCGATGTTCTCTATCATTTCAATCGCAACGATGCGATCAAAAGGACCTTTGACCTCACGATAGTCGTCGCCGCGGAATTCGACTCTGTTTCCGAGCCCGCTCGCATGGGCTCGGGTGTTGGCCCGCGCGGCCTGCATTTTCGACAATGTTGCGCCTGTTACCTCGGCGCTGCAAATTTCCGCCAAGTAGAAGGCCAAGCTACCCCAGCCGCAGCCAATATCAAACACGCGGCTTCCGGGCTTGACGAGCAGTTTCGCTGCAATGTGTCGCTTCTTGGCAGACTGGGCCTCTTCGAGGGACTGACTCGGCATCTCGAAATAGGCGCAGCTATATTGGCGGTCGGCGTCCAGGAAAAGCGAGTAAAATTGCTCTTCAAGTTCGTCGTAATGCTGCGCGACTTTTTTTCGAATTCGCGCCGCACCCCCAAGTGGTCGCAGTCGGGCCCAAAGATGCCGCGCCAAAGATTGCGGCCGCACCCAATGCGGCACCCTGTTCGCACCCTCCTGGGACATTCCGAGTTCGATGACGTCCGCAATAGAGCCTTCTTCGACCAAAAATGTGCCGTTCATATAGGCTTGTCCGAGCTGGAGCTCTGGATCGAGCAACACGCCAAGTTCGGCCGCATGCGTTGTAAAACGCACCCCGATGGGCCTTCCGGTGCCATCGCCAAGGGTAAGCGTTTTACCGTTCGCCATCGTTATCCGAAGCGTCCCGGTCTCAACGAACGAATTGAAAGCGCGTTGCAGCATCGGATGCATCGGAGAGTTCCATCCTGTAGAACGCAGTCACCGGACCACAAAGAATCCCGCATACACAAGCGGGAGACCGAAGACGCAGGCCCCCCTCAGCTTCGTTAGGGCCGCAGCCATCGGCAGCACTTCATCGTAAGCGTTTCCAATCGCCCCGTGGACGCCACTCTCGGGTACTGTGAATCACATTAGCCAGCGATCGTCCATTAAATCAAATCGTCGAACAACCGCGAACAACACCGCGCCACAGCAAAGCGCGCGCGACTACGGCGCAATCTTTCATGGCGCGCGACGTTGCTTCCTTACTTCCATTCGCCCCTACTTTGGCGGCTAGATTTCATCGGCTGACCCCCGCCTGCTGCCGGAAGTTTTTTAGCGCAGCAATGACTTTATCGGGGCGCTGCCGATGAGGGGCATGACCGCAGCCGTCAACTACAATCAAGCGCGCATTTCGCAAATCGTGAGCAAGGCGCTTACCGAATCTCAGTGGGACCACTTCGTCTTCACGACCCCAAATCACCAAAATAGGCAGGTCGATGGTTGTAAGGCGCGGCAGATACTGCGCGAAATGCTCAACATCAATCTGACGCACCGTCTCGACCATAGAGTCCCTAACCTTCCGCCGCCTTGGCCACAGCAAATCCGTGGCGAGAAAACCAAAAAATGGAGCCAGAACAATCGATGTCTGAAGCATTTCGACCAAGTATGAAAAGTGCCGGGGGTAGACGATGGCGTCTAAAAGACATAGCGAACGCACCCTTGGAGCCAATTCAACCTTGTTTCTAAGGACGGCAAGCAGAATTATGGACGCGCCGAGGGAAGTCCCCACCAACGTGAGTTTTTTCAAATCTTTTGTTTTAATGAAATCCGTCAGTGCGTCAGCGAAATTCTCCAGCGTGTACTGGAAATGCCTGGGCGCCGGGGACTCGCCGAACCCAGGCAAGTCAATCGCATAAAACGAAAAAACGTCTCCAAGACCACGGCACACGCGTCTCCAACTGGATTTGCTTGAGCCAAACCCGTGTACGAAGATAGCCGGATCGCCCGAGCCACCAGACTCGAGCGCTAGATTGCTGACGTCAAAATGGATTTGTCTATTCATTGCCGTCACACTATCACAAGCAGGTCAACCGTTCGATCCATCATAATCAATTCAACGCCGTAAGGCTGCGCCTGTTTTGGCTCGATCCACATCGGTGACTGGACCTCGTGGCCAGGCGGCGGCAGAGAACCGCGGCGCCTTCCGTGGAAGCTTTCGAACGGGCGAACCGAAAAATCCAATATCCGGCTCCCGCTTCGATCTGACACTAAATCCATGCTTTGGACTTCGATCGTTACAGTACAGGATCTACGCACGATCCCTGTGACAGGCGGCGTTCTGCCCGTTTTTGGAATTTTTTGGATGGTCGTTTATGCGGCTGTAAGCTAGATTTATCAAGCTGTTGGCTGCCTTGGATGACCACCGTTGCCGGTTATCTCACGGCATGATCTCTCTTGACGGCTTTGTGGTTGATTATTTTGACTCAAAAAGGGAGCGTGCGGATGAACGACATCCTAGACGAAATTAAGCTAGAAAAGCCCGCGCTATTTGTCAGACACGATCGAGCTTCTCGTTATCAGCCCTTTCGGTTGACGGACGTCCAGAGGGCCTATTGGCTCGGCCGCACAAGTTATTTCGCGCTCGGCAATATCGGCTGTCACGTCTATTTCGAATTCGACGTGCCCAACTACGACCGCGGTCTTTTTCAGGCAGCATGGCAAAAGCTGATCGATCGCCACGACATGTTGCGGGCCGTCATTCGAGAGGACGGAATGCAGCAGGTTTTGCCGCATACGCCGCACTATGAAATCAAGAACCTGAATCTGCGCGGCGCCGATGAACGCCGGGTGCAGTTGGAGATCGATGCGATTCGGGATCGCCTGTCGCATCAAGTCTTTTCGCCGGGACAGTGGCCGCTGTTCGAATTGCGTACGACCGAGCTTAAGGAGCGAACGCTCCTGCACTTGAGCCTTGATCTGCTGTTCGTCGATCTGTGGAGCATGCAGATCCTGTTTGACGAATGGTCGCAACTCGCCCTTGATCGCGACACCTACCTGGCTCCGCTCGAAATCGGTTTTCGGGACTACGTGCTGACGCTTGGACAGCAGAAGGAAACCGAGGAATACCGCCGGGCGGAAGTGTATTGGCTCTCGCGCCTGAAAACGCTGCCCGGCCCACCCAGATTGCCGTTGGCCAAGAGTCCTTCCCTCGTCACCAAGCCCACATTCGTTCGCCGTGAAGCCGTGATCGAGCCCGAGCTTTGGCGCAGCCTCAAAAGCCGCGTCGCCAAGGCCCGGCTGACGCCGTCAGGCTTCCTCATGGCGGCTTTTGCCAGAATATTGGCTGTGTGGGGCCAAAGCCCGCACTTCATTCTCAACACCACCGTCTTCCAGCGGGCACCACTACACCCGGAAGTGTATCAACTGGTCGGAGATTTTACCTCCATCCTGCTGCTAGAAATCCACGATGACGGTACGGACCCGCTCGATGTCCTCGCGCGAAGGATCGGCTCGCAGTTTCGCAGCGATCTGGAGCATCGCGACTATAGCGGACTGCAACTAATGCAGGAGTTGGCGAAACAGGGCGATCCGGGTGGACTACCATCCATGCCGGTTGTGTTTACCAGCGCGCTTGCGCAAAGCATGCCGGGATGGCGGTCGGTCGACCAGTTCGGCGAGGTCGCTTACGGCATCACGCAGACACCACAAGTCTATCTAGACCATCAAGTCTATCAGCGTGGCGGCTCTTTGCACCTGACATGGGACGCCGTCGAAGAATTGTTCCCGGCCGGTCTGCTGGACGACATGTTCAGCGCCTACACGACCTATCTGCGCCGTCTGGCCCAGGATGATTCTGTGTGGAACGCGCCAGCGGAAGCCTTGCTGTTGCCCTCGCAGTTGGCGAAACGCATTACAGCCAACGAGACTGCGGCTCGGATTCCGAGCGGACTGTTACATACGCCCTTTCTTGAGCAGGTGCGCCAACGGCCGAATCAGACCGCTGTCATCTCCCTTGAACGACGCCTCACCTACGCGGAGCTCAATCAACACGCTCAGCGTCTCGCCCGAAGATTGCGACGACTGGGCGCGAGCCCTGACCGGCTCGTGGCGATCGTCATGGAAAAGGGTTGGGAGCAAATAGCGGCGGTGCTCGCCGTACTCGAAGCGGGCGCAGCCTATCTGCCGATCGACCCGGACTTGCCGAGGGAGCGACGCTGGTTTCTGCTGCGCCAGGGCGGCGCCGAATTGGTGCTCACTCAACCTTGCGTACAGGATCGCCTCGAATGGCCGGCCGAGATTCAGTGCGTGACCGTGGAAGCAACGGACTCAGCGCCGGGCGACGCCGACGAATGCCCGCCGCCACCGACTCTGAACGGTGAAAACCTTGCGTACGTGATTTTCACATCCGGCTCGACCGGTGAGCCGAAGGGCGTGATGATCGAGCATCGAAGCGCCTTGAACACGGTCTTGGATATCAATGAACGGTTCGGTGTCGGTGCGGAAGATCGGATATTGGCGCTCTCATCGCTGAGCTTCGATCTCTCGGTCTATGACATTTTCGGCGCCCTTGCAGCCGGCGCGACGATCGTGATTCCCCACGCGACGAGCGCGCATGAGCCTGGCGACTGGGCCGCGCTCATGCTCCGCGAGAAGGTCACGATATGGAACTCGGTGCCGGCGCTGCTCGACCTGTTGGTCGATCATGTCGAGGCGCGCCCGCAAGCGATCGGCAGTTCGTTGCGGCTTGTGCTGTTGAGCGGCGATTGGATTCCAGTCGGGTTGCCCGATCGCGTGCGTGCTCCGCGTCCAGAGTTGCGGGTGATCAGCCTCGGCGGCGCCACCGAAGCCTCCATCTGGTCGATTTGCTATCCGATCGGCGCCATCGATCACGCGTGGAGCAGCATTCCTTACGGTCGCGCACTGCGCAATCAAGAGATGCACGTGCTCAACGAAGTGATGATGCCGAGCCCGACTTGGGTTTCGGGCCACATCTACATTGGCGGCCTGGGTCTGGCGCGCGGTTATTGGAAGGATGCCGAAAAAACCGACGCCCAATTTGTCCGCCACCCGCGCACCAACGAGCGATTGTACCGGACCGGCGATCTCGGCCGCTATCTGCCTGACGGCAACATCGAATTCTTGGGACGTGAAGACAACCAGGTAAAGCTGCAAGGCTACCGCATAGAATTGGGGGAAATCGAGGCGACGCTCGAGCGACATCCCGATGTCAAGGCAGCCGTCGTCATTGCCGTCGGCGAAAGGGCAAAGCCGAAACATCTTGCGGCGCACGTTGTTGCCGACAACGTATCGATCGCCGAG
>Ga0209006_10006769_pt1 | contig 10354 bp, 8 predicted proteins | sample JacPin_JW_Ref_O2_FD_188567 | JGI IMG/M metagenome (GOLD analysis project Ga0209006, IMG submission 188567) | Forest soil microbial communities from Algoma, Ontario, Canada - Jack Pine, Ontario site 1_JW_Ref_O2 (SPAdes) (version 2) | ecosystem: Environmental > Terrestrial > Soil > Boreal... | reverse complement strand
AATCTTCTCATCGAGAAAGCAACATGAGCATGCGATTGCTACCCAAGGAACCCATCATGCTTCGTGATACTTCCGCGCAGGATCGCGTGATCGAGCCGAAAAATCCGCTCAAGCGGTACCGCAAGCTCATCGTGGCCGGCGCGATCGCAGCCGTCCTGCTCATTGCCTTGATCGTGGTCTTGATGCGCTATTCCGGCGCCGGAGTCTCGGTCGACCGCTCACGGGTGTCGATCGCAACGGTGGAGCGCGGCAATTTCATCCGCGATATTTCCGCCGACGGCCAAGTGGTGGCCGCCGTCAGTCCCACGCTATACGCCAATGCCTTGGGCACCGTCACGCTCAAGGTGCACGCCGGCGATACCGTGGCGAAAGGTCAGGTACTCGCGGTAGTCGACAGCCCGGACTTGACCGCCAAGCTTTCGCAGGAAGACGCCACTCTGGCGAGTCTGCGCCTCGATTGGGAGCGCGCAACCCTCAGCGCGGAGCACACGCTCTCGCAGTTTCGCGACGCCTACAACCAGGCCGAGGTCGATCAAAAGACGGCGCAGCGCGAACGCGATCGCAGCCGCAAGGCCTACGAACAAGGTTCCTACTCGGAATTGCAGGCACTCAGAGCAGAAGACGCCTTGGAAAAAGCCCAGTTCGCCTTCCAGCAGGCGAAAAGCACCTACGAAGCGCAGCCGAAGCAAAATCACTTCGACATCGACAGTAAAAAGGCCTTGCTCGATCGCCAGCAATTCATGGTGAGCGATCTGCAGCGTCAGGTCGAGGGCTTGAATGTCAAATCGCCGGTCGACGGCCAGGTGGGCCAGGTCCAAGTCGCCGACCGCTCGAGCGTTGCCAAGGACGCGCCGTTGCTCACGGTGGTCGATCTGTCGGCGCTCGAAGTCGAGATCAAAGTCACCGAGAGCCTGGCCCGCGATTTGCGTCCCGGCATGACGGCCGACTTGGAAGGCGGCGGCCATCACTGGCAGGGCGTGGTCAGCGGCGTGTCGCCCGAAGTCGTCGCCGGCCAAGTCACCGCTCGCTTACGCTTCGGCGCCGAGAAGCCGGCGGGCTTGCGGCAAAGCCAACGCCTGTCGGTTCGCATTTTCCTCGACCGGCGCGACAACGTGCTGATGGTCGATCGCGGCTCCTTTGTGGATCAGGAAGGCGGCGGCTTCGCCTACGTGGTTCACGGCAATATTGCGCAGCGAACGCCGGTCAGTTTAGGCGCCGCCAGCATCGCCAAAGTCGAGATCCTCGATGGACTTGCCGTCGGCGACCAGGTCGTCATCTCCGGCACCGATGCTTTCAACGGCGCACAGCGCGTCATCCTAAGTCACTGATTAAAACAACCAGCCCGTGAGGCCACACCATGCTTAAAATGACTCACCTCTCAAAAGCGTACCGCACCGAAGTCGTCGAGACTTACGCGCTGCGCGACTTCTCGATCCATGTGCGCGAAGGCGAGTTCGTCGCAGTCACCGGGCCTTCCGGGTCGGGGAAAACCACGTTCTTGACGATCGCGGGGCTGCTGGAGGAGTTCAGCGGCGGCGAGTATCAGCTGGACGGCGCCAATGTGCGCGGCTTGAATGACAACCAGCGCTCGCGGCTGCGCAACGAGAAAATCGGCTTCATCTTTCAAGCCTTCAATCTGATCGCCGACCTGAACGTGCAGGACAACATCGATGTGCCCCTGCGTTACCGCGGCTTCAACGGCGCCGAGCGCCGCCGCCGCATCCAGGAGGCGTTAGGGCGCGTCGGCCTGTCGGCGCGATCCCGGCACTATCCGGCGGAACTGTCCGGCGGCCAGCAACAGCGCGTGGCCATCGCGCGCGCCCTGGCGGGATCGCCGCGGTTGCTGCTCGCGGATGAACCCACGGGAAATCTCGATACGCAGATGGCGCGCGGCGTTTTGGATCTGCTCGAGGAGCTGCATCGCGACGGCGCGACCATCGTCATGGTGACGCACGATCCGGAATTGGCCGTGCGCGCGCAACGCGAGGTTCATATCGTGGACGGTCAAGTGGTGGATCTGGCCGCGCAGCCCCGCTTGGTCGCCGCGGCCAATGCCAACACATAGGAGACTATCGTGTTCAACTACTATCTTGGTCTCGCACTGCGCAGCCTCAAGCGCAACATGGTGCTCACCGCCCTGATGATCGCGGCGGTGGGCGTCGGAATCGGCGCCTCCATGACGACGTTGACGGTATTTCGGGCCATGGACAACGACCCCATACCGCAAATGTCGCGTCAGTTGTTCGCGGTGCAAATCGACAATTGGGGTCCTGATAACAAGAGCATCGTGCCCGGCGATGCGGAGCGCTTTCAAGATCAGATCAGCTATATCGACGCGGTCGGGTTGATGAATGCCAGGGCGGCCCATCGGCAGGCCGCGATGTACAAAACCGGTGCGGCGCTGACGCCCGCGAATCCCGACATGGTGCCTTTTCAAGTACAGATTCGCGCAACGTACACGGATTTTTTCTCGATGTTCCAGACGCCTTTTATGGCGGGCAGCTCCTGGAGCGCGGATGACGACAAGAATCACACTGACGTTGCCGTGATTACGCAAAAGCTCAATGACAAGGTATTCGGCGGCGGCAACTCCGTCGGCAAGAGCATCAATCTCGACGGTCACGAGTTTCGCATTGTCGGTGTCCTCAAGCGTTGGGACCCCACGCCGCAGTTTTACGATCTTAACAACGATAAATATGGGGAGGGCGCGGAAGTTTACATGCCCTTCACGCGCGCCATCGACGGTCAACTGGCGAGTTGGGGCAACAATAACTGCAATGGCGATGTCGGACAGCCCGGCTGGGAGGGACATCTGCAGTCCGAGTGCGTCTGGATACAGTTCTGGGCGGAGCTTCCCACCGCCGCGGACGTCGCGGCGTATCGGGCCTTCTTGAACAACTACGCCGCGGATCAGCAGCGATCCGGACGATTTCACTGGCCGGCACATACGAAGATTCGCGATGTGCGCGAATGGCTGGTTTACCAGAAGGCGGTCACCGCCGAAGTTCGAATTCTCGTCCTGGTCAGCTTCAGCTTTCTCTTGGTGTGCCTGCTCAATGCCATGGGTCTCATGCTGGCGAAAATCATGGGCCGCGCCGGCGACATCGGCGTGCGCCGCGCGCTGGGTGCCAGCCGCAGAGCCATTTTCGGCCAATGCCTGATCGAGGCGGGCGTCGTCGGACTCGCGGGCGGCCTGCTGGGGCTGGCATTGACGGGGCTCGGTCTCATCGGCCTGCGATCGCTCTTATCTGAAGAAGTCAGTCGTCTCACCCACTTCAGTCCTGCAGATATCGCCATCGCGATCGTTCTCGCCGTGTTGGCAACCACACTGGCGGGCCTCTATCCCACTTGGCGCGCCGCGCAAGTTCAACCGGCATGGCAACTCAAGGCGCAGTAGGAGGCAGTATGCAATTTCGTCCCATCATTTCAGCCATGCGCCGTAACAAGGTCGGCGCCATTCTGATTGCCGTGCAAATGGCGATCACGCTGGCGATACTCTGCAATGCCCTGTTCATCATTGAACAGCGAATGGCCTTGAGCAAGCGGCCGACCGGCGTTGACGAAGCGAACGTCGTGGTGCTCGACAATCAGTGGGTGGGCAATCCACCGGACTTGATTGCGCGTCAGCAGGGCGACCTGGCCGCGCTGCGAGCGTTGCCCGGTGTTCTGGATGCGTTTGCCACGAATACTGTTCCCTTGAGCGACAGCGGTTCGACCGAGGGCATCAGCCTGCATCCGGATCAGAAGACCGCCTCGGCTACCGCCGCCCTGTACTTCGGCGACGAACATGCCATCGCGGCTTTGGGACTGAAGTTGATCGCCGGCCGCAACTTCAATTCGGATGAGATTACGGACAAGCTCGGCTACAACGACATCAAGCCGCCGTCTGCGGTCATCATTACCAAAGGACTGGCCGATAAGCTGTTCCCGAATGCGAATGCGGTGGGTCAGAGCATCTACGACGATTTTTCCAAGGGCCAAGTACCCATCGTCGGGGTGATCGATCGATTGCAAGTGCCCTGGGTGTCGGCGGGCGGATGGGGCAGCACGTTCAACGACAATTCTTTCATTGTCCCGTTCCGCTTCGTGGGTCCGTATCCGAATTTGTACGTCATGCATGTGCAGCCCGGCCAGGCGGCGGCGGTGATTCAGGCGGCGCCGAAGAAGCTTTTCGACATCAGCCGCGCACGGGTCATCGGCAAGACCCGGCCCATGACGGTGTTGCGCACGGAGATTTATAAGAACGACAAGGGCTTGGCGGTGATCTTGGCGGTGGTCTGCGCGGCGCTGTTGGCGGTCACCGCGTTCGGAATCGTGGGATTAACCAGTTATTGGGTGGCGCAACGCCGGCGTCAGATCGGTATTCGCCGCGCCCTCGGTGCGACCCGCAATGCCATCATCCAATACTTCCAGACCGAGAATCTCTTGATCGCCGGCGCCGGCGCCGCGATTGGGGTTGCCCTGGCGGTGTCGCTGAACCTCTGGATGGTGAGCGCCTTCGCCATGGAGCGTTTGAACACCGGATACGCGCTGATCGGCGCGATCGTGGTGATGTTGCTCGGACAAGCCGCCGTGCTGTGGCCGGCAATGAAGGCGGCGTCCATTCCGCCGGCATTGGCGACGCGCGCCGCCTGAAGCTAGCGGCACCCGGCAAACATGTTCACGTATTATTTTCGTCTCGGCCTGCGCAGTCTTCGGCGCAACATGGTGCTGACGGTGCTGACGATTGCGGCCATCGCCGTCGGCATCGGTGCCTGCATGACGGCCCTCACGGTCTTTCGAGCGATGTCGGGCGACCCCATTCCGCAAAAGTCCAGCCAGCTGTTCGCGCCGCAGATCGACAACTGGGGGCCCGACAAGCACAACGGCGGCGCTCCGGACCGCTTGGAACCCCAGCTCAGCTACACCGACGTGTTGGGATTGATGAAGGCCCATGCCGCGAACCGCCAAGCCGGCATGTTTCGAGCTCGGCTGCCCTTGCAGCCGGGGGATCCGAAGCAGAAACCCGCCAAAGTCATGGTGCGTGCGACCTTTACCGATTTTTTCCCGATGTTCGACGTGCCGTTCAAGTTTGGCGGTCCCTGGAGTGCGTCGGACGACGAGTCGCACGCCGCCGTGGCGGTGATCACCAAGGAGATGAACGACAAACTGTTCGGTGGCGCGAACAGCGTGGGCAAAACGATTCGCCTCGGGAACGAACCCTACACGGTCAGCGGTGTGTTGGATGATTGGCAGCTGCTACCGCGCTTCTACGATTTGGAAGTCCGTCCGTTCAGTGACGGCGACGCGGTATTCCTGCCCTTTACCCATGCCATCGAGAAGCAGATGGTCGGCATCGGCAGCACCTCTTGCAACGGCGATGTCGACCCTGGTTGGGAAGGGCGTCTGCGATCGGACTGTTTATGGCTGCAATTCTGGGCAGAGCTGCGGACCGAAACAGACGTCCAGAACTATCGTGCCTTTCTCAATAACTACGCGGCCGAACAGCAGCGCCTGGGCCGATTCCACTGGCCGCCGCATACGCAATTGCGTGACGTGAAGCAATGGCTGCAATACAGGAACATCGTGCCGAGTGAAGTGCGCATTCTGATATTGGTGTCGTTTGGATTCTTGCTGGTCTGTCTGATGAACGCCATGGGTCTGATGCTGGCGAAAATCATGGGACGCGCGGGCGATATCGGTGTGCGGCGCGCTCTCGGGGCGAGCCGCGGAGCGATTTTCTTGCAGTGCCTGATCGAAACCGGTGTGGTTGGACTCGCCGGCGGATTATTCGGGTTGCTGCTGACGGCATTGGGTTTATGGGCGGCGCGTTCCTTGTTGAGCAAGGAATTTGTTGCTCTGGCCCACCTTGATTGGGCGGATACCGGCATTGCGGTGCTGCTGGCCGTGTCGGCCACGGTGCTGGCGGGGCTTTATCCGACGTGGCGGGCCGCGCATGTGCAGCCTGCATGGCAACTCAAAGCGCAGTAGGTAAGTCATGGAAGTGCGTCCGATTTTGTCCGCCATGCGCCGCAATAAATTCGGCGCATTCCTCATCGCCACGCAGATGGCGGTTACTTTGGCGTTCCTCGCCAACGCGTTGACCCTGGTCGAGCAACGCATGGCGTGGAGCGGCAGGCCCACGGGCATCGATGAAGCCGATATCTTCGTCATGCAAAGCGAAATGGTGGATCACCCCGACGATCTGCCTGCGCGTCTGGCCAGAGATCTCGACGCATTGCGGGCGCTGCCCGGTGTGGTAGACGCCTACGCCACCAACATGTACCCCTTGGAAGGCGGAGGTTGGATCGAGACCGTCAATTTAACCGCCGATCAAAAAACGCCCACGGCGAATACCGCGCACTACATGGGCGACGAGCATGCCTTGCATACCATGGGGCTCACGCTCATCGCCGGCCGCAATTTCTCCGCCGCTGAAGTCGCGAATCGCACGGACAACGATGTGCCGCCAACCAGCGGCTACATCGTGACAAAAGCGCTGGCGGCCAAGCTCTTTCCCAACGGCGACGCGCTCGGCAAGTCCATTTTCGTCGAGACCAGCAAACCCGTGCCGATCACCGGCATCGTGGATCGCTTGGAAGGGCCGATGTCGGTCGCCACCGGCCTATTCAGTACATTTGCTGAGAATTCGGTCCTATCGCCGTATCGGCTGATCGGGGACACCAATGTCTACATGGTGCGCGCACAACCGGGACGACGCGACGCCGTGTTGAAATCGGCGGAGGCCGAACTCTTCGCCCTGGACGGAAATCGAATCCTCAGATCTCGGTCCATGCAGCAAGTGCGCGCCGATGCCTATCGCGGCGATCATGGCCTCATCGTGCTTCTGACCAGCATCTGCCTCGCGCTGCTCATCGTGACGGCGTTTGGAATCGTCGGTCTGACGAGTTATTGGGTGGCGCAGCGGCGCCAGCAAATCGGCATTCGGCGCGCGTTGGGCGCGACGCGGCAGGCCATCGTGCGTTATTTTCAAACCGAGAATTTCATGATCGCGGCGGTGGGCGCCGCGGTCGGCATTGCCTTTGCGATCGCCTTGAACTTATGGATGGTGCACAGCTTCGAAATGGTACGCATGGATAACAGCCGCGCCCTCGTCGGCGCCTTCATCATTCTGTTGCTGGGTCAGTTTGCCGTGCTGTGGCCGGCGTTACGCGCGGCTTCCATTCCCCCTGCATTGGCAACCCGCGGCGGATGAGCGCCGCCGGGGTGTGATTCCGCGCCGCACCCGTTAACATATCTCTATGCGTACGGTACTGGTGATAGATGACAACCCGGCGGTCGCCCAGGCGCTGTCGCTGCTGTTCGGCCTGCATGACATCCGCACGCTGACGGCCTTCACCCCGCAGAAAGGGCTCGCGGCGCTGGCGCACGAGCGCGTTGACCTCGTCATCGCCGACATGAACTTCAGCGCCGATACCACCTCGGGAGAAGAGGGCGCGGCGCTGTTTCGTGCGCTGCGGGCTCAACAGCCCGATCTGCCCGTGGTCTTGCTGACGGCGTGGACGCATCTGGAATCCGCGGTGCAACTGGTCAAGGCGGGCGCGGCGGATTACATCGGCAAGCCCTGGGACAATGACAAGCTGCTGGCGACGGTCGAGAATCTCTTGGAGCTGGCGGAGACGACGCGCGAGCACCAGCGATTGCAGGAAGAACAACGCCGCCGGCGCGAGCGTTTGGCGGAGCAATACGATCTTTGCGGCATTGTATTCGCCTCGGATGCGATGGAGCGCATTGTCGAGCTGGCCTGCCGCGTCGCACGCTCCGATGTGCGTGTGCTCATCAGCGGCCCCAACGGCGCGGGTAAGGAGCGCATCGCGCAGATCGTGCACGCCAATTCCGCGCTTCGTTCGGGTCCTTTTGTCGCCGTCAATTGCGGCGCCATTCCGGCTGAATTGATCGAGGCGGAATTGTTCGGCGCCGAGGCGGGCGCCTATACCGGGGCGACGCGCGCGCGCACCGGCCGCTTCGAGGCGGCGAACGGCGGCACCTTGTTCCTGGACGAGATTGGCGATTTGCCGCTCGCCGGGCAAGTCAAGCTGCTGCGGGTGCTGGAGACCGGTCAGTTCGAAATGCTGGGCTCGAGCAAGACGCGCACCGCGCAAGTTCGCATCTTGAGTGCCACGAATGCGGATTTGCCGGCGCTGATCCGCGAGGGGCGTTTTCGCGAAGATCTCTATTATCGCCTGAATGTCATCGACATCGCCGTCCCGGCGCTGGCGGAGCGGCCCGCGGACATCTTGCCGCTCGCGCTGCATTTTCTTGGGCAGGGACTGCAATTGAGCGAGGATGCTGCCGCAGCGTTGCAAGCCCACGATTGGCCCGGCAACGTGCGCGAGCTGCGCAACTCCATCGAGCGCGCCAAGCTGCTGGCGCGAGAGCGCAGCGTGGCGGCCGCCGATTTGAATCTGCCCGCCGTCACTCGCGCGCCGCCGCGGGAAAGCGAGCACTTGAGCAAGGAAGTGTTGGAGGCTTCCTTACGGGAAGCGGGCGGCAACATCAGCCGGGCGGCGCAGAGCCTCGGGCTGTCGCGTCAGGCCTTATACCGGCGGATGGAGCGGTTCAATCTGCGCCCGTTAGGCGGCGCCTGAGCGACGCCCTTGAGCCTCAAGGCTAAGCTCGCGCTGCTATTGATCGTCATCGTCGCGATCACGGCGGCGATCAGTGACTGGGCGGCACGCTGGATCGGCAATTCACTGTTCAGCTGGCTGGCGATACTTGCGGTATCGCTGCTGCCGGTGCTCTGGCTGTCATCGCGCATCATGCGGCCGATCCAGCAGATGCTGCGCGCGCTGTCGGGCACGGTGGCAAGCTACCGCGAAGGCGATTTCAGCTTGTCGCTGGTCGCCGATCGCGACGATGAGCTCGGCGAACTGATGACGGCGCACAATGAACTGGCGGCGGCCCTGCGCGAGCAGCGCGCACACCTCGTGCAGCGAGAATTGCTGCTCGACACGGTGATGCAGAACTCGCCCGTTGCGCTGATCTTGGTCGACTCAAACGACCGCATTGCCTACGCAAACATCGCATCCCGGCATTTGTTGAGCGGCGGGCGCAGCCTGCAGGGCCTGCGATTTCGCGATGCCATCGCCCAAGCCCCCGCCGCATTGCAGGGAGCGGCGGCGGAGCAAAGCGACAATCTGTTTTCCACTGAAATCGACGGCGTTGACGAGACCTTTCATCTGTCGCAGCGTGCCTTCATCCTGCAGGGACGCACCTTCAGGCTGTACCTGCTCAAGCGGCTGACGCGCGAACTCTCGCGCCAGGAAGTCTCGACCTGGAAAAAGCTGATCCGCGTATTGAGCCACGAGCTCAACAATTCCTTGGGGCCGTTATCTTCGCTCGCGCATTCGGGCGCCGAAATCGCGCGGCGCGGAGACTACGCGGCGTTGCCGGGCGTCTTCTCGGCCATCGCGGAGCGCGCCCAGCACCTGCACCAATTCGTCAGCGGCTATGCCACATTTGCCAAATTGCCTGCGCCTCGACCCCAAGCGGTGTCATGGCAACAGTTCGTCGCGGACCTCGAGGGGCAGCAGCCCTTCACCTGCATTGAACCTCTGCCTGAGCTGCCCGGCTGGTTCGATCGGGTGCAAGTCGAACAGGCACTGATTAATTTGCTCAAGAACGCGCACGAGGCGAGCGGCGCGGCAGCCGAGGTGGAACTCTTCATTGTGTGTGGCGGTGCGGATCAGCGCATCGAAGTACGCGATCGAGGAACCGGAATGAGCCAAACGGTCCTGGCGCAGGCGCTGCTGCCTTTTTATTCCACCAAACGCAGCGGCACCGGGTTGGGGTTGGCTCTGGCCCGCGAGATCGCGGAAGCGCATGGCGGCCGCATTCAATTGGCCAATCGCGACGGCGGGGGCCTGATCGTTGCGTTGGATTTGCCGTGGAGTGCGGATAACGCGGATGGTACAGTGGCTTGATCATGCCGATCGCCGCGCTCAGCTCTTAAGTTCATCACGTGGGGACCCTCTATCTCGTCCGTCACGGGCAAGCGGCCTTCGGCACGGATCATTACGACCGCCTCACCGAAATCGGCTTCACGCAGGCGCGCCTTCTGGGCGGCTATTTCGCGCGGCGTCAGATTCGATTTGACGCCGTATTCACCGGCACGTTGCGGCGGCAGACCGAGACGGCGCAGGGAATTTTCGAAGGCCATTCCGAGCTCGGCTCCTCGCCTTTGCAGGAGTCCTTTGCGGGCCTCGATGAGTACAAGCCGGAGGCCATCATGATGGCCTTGACGGGAAACTTTCCCGCACCCGCGTTGGCTGCCGCCAGGCGCGATCCTGTCGTGGTGCGGGAGCACTTTCGTGTTCTGCGCGAAGCATTGTTGGCATGGGCCGAGGGCCGGACA
>Ga0209006_10006768_pt1 | contig 10354 bp, 8 predicted proteins | sample JacPin_JW_Ref_O2_FD_188567 | JGI IMG/M metagenome (GOLD analysis project Ga0209006, IMG submission 188567) | Forest soil microbial communities from Algoma, Ontario, Canada - Jack Pine, Ontario site 1_JW_Ref_O2 (SPAdes) (version 2) | ecosystem: Environmental > Terrestrial > Soil > Boreal... | reverse complement strand
CTCGCGGCAGGCGTAGCCGAACATCAGGCCCTGGTCGCCGGCCCCCTGCCGGTCAAGCTCGTCGGTCCCCTCGCCCTCGCGGTACTCGAACGCGTCATTGACGCCCTGAGCGATGTCCGGCGACTGGGCACCGATCGAGACCGACACGCCGCAGGAGGCGCCGTCGTATCCCTTGGCCGAAGAGTCGTAGCCGATCTCCAGGATCTTCTCCCTGATGATGCCGGGAATGTCGACATAGGTCTGCGTGGTGACCTCGCCGGCGACATGGACCTGGCCGGTCGTGATCAGGGTTTCCACCGCTACGCGGCTGCCTGGATCATCCTTGATCATGGCGTCCAGAATGACATCGCTGATCTGGTCGGCCATCTTGTCTGGATGGCCTTCCGTCACCGACTCGGAAGTGAACAGGCGGCGCGCCACGTCGTTTCTCCTCGTTATTTGGAATGCGGGTGAGTTTATCCGGACTTACCCCCCCAGGTGCGCCGCGCGGCAAAGTTGCCTCGCGGCTGACGTGGGACTGCCCGGTTCAGCTAAGCCGTTGTTACCTAAGTCGTGCGGCCACCAGGTCCCACACCACGTCGGCGAGGGCATCTTTTGGTCCGCGCGGGATCTGGGTAACGGAACCGTCGGCACCGTAGACGACAGCCTCGTTGTCGATGGTCCCGAAGCCAAGCCCATTTCCCACAGGGTTGACGACAAGAAGGTCACACCCCTTACGGGCCAGCTTAGCCTGAGCGGCCTCGGCGGCGGTATCGGTCTCGGCGGCGAACCCCACGAGGACCTGGCTTCGGGGGTCGCGGCGCCGGGCCAGCCCGGCCAGAATGTCCGGGTTCTCGGTCAGCAGCAGTGGCTCAGGCGGCTGACCGTCCTTCTTCATCTTGCCCGGGCTCCGGGTCTGGGGGCGGTAGTCCGCCACCGCGGCGGCCATCACGACCGCATGAGCTCCCGGCGCCGCCGCCGTGACGGCATCCTGCATGTCGCGGGCCGAGACCACCCGGGTGACTTTGGCCCCGGCCGGGTCCGGCAGCGCGACGTTGGCCGCGACGACGATCACCTCGGCGCCCCGGGCGACGGCCGTCCGGGCCAGCGCGTATCCCTGGATTCCGGTGGACCAATTGCCGATGAACCTGACCGGATCGATCTCTTCCCGGGTACCGCCCGCGGACACCACCACGCGCCGGCCGACCAGATCAGGCTCGCGGCTGAGCAACCGGGTCGCGACGGCGAAGATCTCGGCGGGTTCGGGGAGCCGCCCGGCGCCGCTGTCGGCTCCGGTCAGCCGGCCGACCGCGGGCTCGAGCACGATGGCGCCGCGGCCGCGCAACATCGCTACGTTGGCCTGGGTCGCGGGATGCTCCCACATCTCGGTATGCATGGCCGGCGCGTACAGCACCGGGCACCTCGCGGTGAGCAGCGTCGCGGTCAGCAGATCCCCGGCCATCCCCGCCGCCGCCCGGGCCAGCAGGTCCGCGGTGGCGGGCGCGACCAAGACCAGGGAAGCCGACTGCCCGAGCCGGACATGCGGCACGTCGGCCACACCTGTCCACGCATCGGTGGTCACCGGCTCACCGGACAGAGCCGCCCACGTAGCCTCGCCGACGAACCGGAGCGCGTCCGGGGTCGGCACCACCCGGACGCGGTGACCGGACTCGGTGAGCAGCCTGAGCAGCTCGCAGGCCTTGTACGCCGCAATGCCGGCACCGACGCCAAGGACGACGCGGGCCGGCATGGGTCAGGTTTCCTGGCTCAGCCTTCGATGGCCTCGACGGACAGGAGCCGCTCCTTGACCTCACGAAGGGAGATGGAAAGCGGCTTTTCCTGACTGCGCGTCTCTACCAGGGGCCCGACGTACTCGAGCAGGCCCTCACCGAGCTGCGAATAATAGGCGTTAATCTGCCGTGCGCGCTTCGCGGCCATGATAACGAGCCGGTACTTGCTGTCCACGACTTCCAGAAGCTCGTCAATCGGCGGGTTGATAATGCCGTCGGCGACGCTATGGGGCTGAGTCCCTGCCAAGTTCTACCTTCCGTAGATCACTGCTCCATCAAGGCTACCAGTTGACGGCACACGTCCTGGACGGATGTGTTCACGAGCGTGACGTCGAACTCGCCGGCCGCGGCAAGCTCGTCCCTGGCGGCCGCCAGCCTGCGGGCCAGCACCTCCGGCGGCTCGGTACCGCGGCCGGTCAGCCGGCGAACCAGTTCGTCCCAGGACGGCGGGGCCAGGAAGACCAGACGGGCGCCGGGCGCCGCGCGCCTGACCTGACGCGCGCCGGCCACGTCTATCTCCAGCAGGCAGGAAACGCCGGCTTGGAGCCTTTCGTTAAGTGGCGCTCGCGGCGTACCGTACCGGTTGCCTGCGAACCGTGCCCACTCAAGCAACGCCCCGCTGGCCACCAGCCGGTCAAACTCGTTGTCATCGACAAAGTGATATTCGCGCCCGTCTACTTCTCCGGTACGCGGCTTCCGCGTCGTAACCGACACGGAAATCCAGATCTGCGGGCAAGTCCTGTTGAGTTCGGCGACGACCGTGCTCTTCCCGACCCCGGAGGGCCCGGAGAGCACGGTCAGCCGCGAATGCACTGGGGTCGTGACCGCGGCACCGCCAGCACTTGGGGGGTTTGGCTTACGCCTGCCGCGCGGTTCAGATATCGGCACCGAACTCTTGCTCAAGCGCGGATCGCTGGTTGGTGCCCAGTCCGCGCACTCGGCGCGATTCCGCGATACCGAGCCTTTCCATGATCTGCTTCGCCCTGACCTTGCCCACTCCGGGCAGGGACTCAAGCAGAGCCGAGACCTTCATCTTGCCAATCACGTCATCAGTTGAGCCTTCCTTGATGACTTCGGTCAAGCTGGTGGCTCCGCGCTTGAGGCGATTCTTCACCTCGGCGCGTTCTTTGCGTGCTCTGGCAGCCTTCTCAAGTGCTGCAGCACGCTCTTCGGGAGTGAGGGGAGGAAGAGCCACTCGGGGTCACCTCGGGTTTCGTTGGGAAAAAGGTTTGTCGGGAGGGGAAACTAGCCAATCACGTACCCTTTAGGCAACGCAAACCCCCGTTTACGGCATTACAAATTGAAATATATTACTTACCGTAAGGGATTTATTACTTAGAGTCATCATTGCGCTTCCAGGGCACGGGTTGGCGCATCTCACAGGTGATGTCACACCGTCAATCCCATAGGACACCAGGGTAAACCATCGTTGTCCCGCGGGCTCGGCACTCGCTCGGCGCGTCACGTGTTCGGCAGACATGTCCCACTCATCTCACTACGACCCGAAGACAACTCGGAGGGTATTTGGTGACGTGAGTCTCAACTGTGACGATGATCGTTACCTGCTTCGGCAAGGCTTACACCTGACGCTGGCACCATTTCGGACTTTTGGGAACTTTCCCACCTTGTGCTGCGATTCAGGCGGTTAAGTGGAGTATCGGCGGCCTTAGTGGTGTTCATGCTCGTTTGCGGCCGCTGGACTCCAAGACAGCATACTCTTTGGGTGAGCTAAGAGTCACCCCAGGTCACTACATGACCGCACGATTCTGGCCGCCTGCCGGGTCCGGTGGCCCAGGTGCTGGCGGGCGCAGACCCGCGCCGGGTTACCGCGTGGCGCCGAGCCGGCGCAGTGACGCCGCGATGCCGGCCGCAGCGGCGCCCGGATCCGGGGCCCTGGTGATCGGCCGGCCGATCACCAACAGGTCCGCTCCGGCCAGCAGCGCCTCCTCCGGGGTGGCGACCCGCGCCTGATCGTGGGCCTCGCTGCCAGCAGGACGGACGCCCGGAGTGATGAGTGTCACATCCGGGCCCACCTCAGCCCGGACGGCGGACACCTCGCGCGGCGAGCAGACCAGCCCCTGGGCGCCCGCCGCCACCGAAAGCGATGCCAGTCGCAGGACCGCATCGGGCACCGGTCCTGCCATGCCGATCCGGCCCAGGTCGTCGTCCCCGAGCGAGGTCAAGATGGTGACCGCCGCCACCATCGTGTCCGGCGCTGACTCGACGGCCGCGCGGACCATGTCCGTGCCGCCCGCCGCATGGACCGTGAGCACGTCGGGCCGCAGCCGGGCCACCGCCTTCGCCGCCCCGGCCACCGTGGCCGGGATGTCGTGCAGCTTCAGGTCGAGAAACACCGACACCCGGCTCGCACCCCGCACGGTGGCCACCACCTGCGGGCCATAGCGCAGGTAGAGCTCGAGCCCGACCTTGACCGTGCTCACGTGCGCGGTCACCAGCGCCGCCCACCGCGCTGCGGTCTCCAGGTCAGGCGCGTCGAGCGCGACCGCCACCGGCGCCAGCTTGGTCACAGCCACTCCCTCGATTGATCGTTCAACTCCCGACACGGCGCTTTCCGGATCTTCATTTTGCCATCTACGTCCGGCCCGCGAAGCCACGCGGAAACCGGCCATGAGCTTGGCCGACGACATCGGCGGCTCGGTCGACGCTCAGCACCGCTAGTTCGGTTTCCAGTTCCCGTAGCACGCGGGTGCAGGCCGCGGGGTCGTGCATGATCTCCGTGCCCACCGCGATCATGGTGGCGCCCGCGAGCAGGAGCTCAAGCGCGTCCCGGCCGGTGCGCACGCCGCCCATTCCGATGATCGGCACGCTGGGAAACGCCTCGCGCACCTGCCAGATGCACCGCACCGCGACCGGCCTGATCGCGGGCCCGGACAGCCCGCCGTACGTGCCGGCCAGCGCCGGGCGCATGGTGCTCGCGTCGATGGCCATGCCGGCCAGCGTGTTGATCAGCGAGAGCCCGTCGGCGCCTGCGGCGACACAGGCTCCGGCCACCGCCACCAGGTCGGTGACGTCGGGCGCGAGCTTAGCGAAGACGGGGATGTCGTACCGGGCGCTTGCCCGCACCGCGGTGACCACGCTCCCGGCTCGCTGCGGGTCAAAGGCGAACAGGCGGCCGGCATCTTCCGCGTTGGGACACGAGAGGTTGACCTCGATGGCCGTCACGCCGGCCGTGTCGGACAGCCTGGCCGCCAGTTCGGCGTACTCACGGACGGTCCGGCCGGCGATGGAGACCACCACGCGCGCCCCGCGCGACAGCAGCCAGGGTAGGTCGCGCTGCAAGAACGCGTCGATGCCGGGACCTTGCATGCCCACCGAGTTGAGCATTCCGCTGGGCGTCTCGGTCAGCCGGGGCGAGGGATTGCCCGTGTGGGGCTCTGCCATGATCGACTTGCTGATCAGCGCCCCGACCCTGGCGACATCGACGAACTGGGCCAGCTCGCGACCCGCGCCCGCGCAGCCCGAAGCGGTGAGCACCAGGTTGGGCAGCTCGACCTGACCGATCCTGGTCCGCATGTCAACCGGCACGATGAACCTGCTGCCCTGGGGACCAGCCTGGCGCGCCGAGGGCGTCGAAGGGGATCGTTCCCATGTCGTCCCAGCGGATCAGGTCGCCGCGGAAGACCGGGCCGTCCACGCAGGAGCGCACCATCCGGGTGATCCCGTCGGTGCCCGTGACCGGCAGGACGCATCCCATGCAGACGCCGGTCCCGCAGGCCATGGGCACGTCTACCGATGCCTGGACCGGGATCGTGTACCTGTTCGCGATCGCCGTTACCTCCCGCAGCACGGGCACCGGCGCGGACGCGTAGATCACATCGGTGCGGGCCTCCCGGATGATCTGCTCAAGCAGCAGCGTGACCGGGCCGCGGGCGCCGAACGAGCCGTCGGACGTGGCCACCGCGGCGGAACGCCCGTTGCGCCGGGCGGTCAGCGCGCCGAAGACGCGATCCGCGCTCTGGGCGCCGAGCAAGTAGTCGATGCTGCATCCGCGCTCCTTGAGCCGGGCGGCCAGCGCGAACAGCGGCGCGCTGCCGTAGCCGACCCCGAGCAGCAGGCAGCTCGACGGATCCTTGGGCAAGGGGAAGGGCCGGCCCAGCGGGCCCACGGTGTCAAGCACATCCCGGGCGCGCAGCGTGGCCAGCCAGCGCGTCCCCGGCCCGCTGGCGTCGAAGACGAACTCCACCGTGCCGCCATGATCGGGCCGCACGTCGTGCACGGCGAAGGCTCGCCGCCCGAGCATGGAGGTTTCCGGCCCGCCGACCGCGACGGTGATGAACTGGCCGGGCCTGAACTTGGTCGCGATGGCGGGAGCCACCAGCGTCAGGGCATGGTAGGCGTCGACGCGCCGCAAGGTCAGTACGGTCCCGCGGATCTGGACGGGCGCCATCGCCTCACCCACGCGACGCGCGGGCGAGCAGCGCGGCATGCTCCTGCAGCGACCGCACACCCACCTCACCGCGGATAGTGGCCTCGATCCCGTGCACAGCGGCGGCGAGGCCGGCGACCGTGGTGACACAGGGGATGCCGCGGCGGACGGCGGCGGTGCGGATCTCATAGCCGTCCAGGCGCGGCCCAGACTGTCCGGGGCTGCCGAACGGCGTATTCACGATCAGGTCCACCTCGCCTGCGAGGATCCGCGTCACCACGGTCGGCTCACCGGAAGGCCCCGGACCGTCTCCGTGCTTTCGCACGATCTTGGCACGAACCCCGTTACGGCGCAGCACCTCCGCCGTTCCCTCCGTGGCCCAGATCTCGAAGCCCAGGTCGGCCAAGCGCTTAACCGGAAATATCATCGACCGTTTGTCCCGGTTGGCGACCGACACGAACGCCCGTCCCTTCACCGGCAGCGACCCGTAGACCGCGGCCTGGGCCTTGGCGTAGGCCGTGCCGAACACCGCGTCGATCCCCATCACTTCACCGGTCGAGCGCATCTCCGGGCCGAGCACGGTGTCCACGCCCTGCCCGGTCAGGTCACGGAACCGCCCGAACGGCAGCACGGCTTCCTTCACCGCGACCGGCGCGTCCAGCGGCATGCGGCCCCCATCGACGGCGGCCAGCATGCCTTCCGCGCGCAGTCCGGCAATGGTGCTGCCCAGCATGATCCGGGCCGCCGCCTTGGCCAGCGGCACCGCCGTGGCCTTGGAGACGAACGGCACCGTGCGGGAAGCCCGCGGGTTGGCCTCCAGCACGTAAAGCACTCCCCCGGCCATCGCGTACTGCACGTTCAGCAGGCCGCGTACGCCTACCCCAGCGGCGATCGCCTCGGTGGCCGCCCGGATCTGCTCGATGTCGCTGCGCCCGATGGTGATCGGCGGCAGCGCGCAGGCGGAGTCGCCGGAATGGATGCCCGCCTCCTCGATGTGCTCCATGACGCCGCCGAGGTACAGTTCGGACCCGTCGTACAGCGCGTCGACATCGATCTCGATCGCGTCGTCGAGGAACCTGTCGATCAGCACCGGCTGGCCGGGACCTGCTTCGGCCGCCCGGGACACATACGACTGCAGCGTGACGTCGTCGTACACGATCTCCATGCCGCGGCCGCCCAGCACGTAGGAGGGCCGCACCAGCACGGGGTAGCCGATCTCGCGCGCGATCGCGACCGCGTCCTCGGCAGACGTCGCGGTGCCGTATCTCGGCGCGACGAGCCCGGCCTTTTCCAGCACGCGAGCGAAGGCGGCCCGGTCCTCGGCCAGGTGGATCGCCTCCGGCGAGGTGCCTACCACCGGAACGTGCGCGGCCTCGAGCGCCCGTGCCAGCCCGAGCGGCGTCTGCCCGCCGAGCTGGACGATCACCCCCGCCACCGGGCCGGTTGCCTGTTCCGCGTGGACCACCTCGAGCACGTCCTCGAGGGTGAGCGGCTCGAAGTACAGCCGGCCCGACGTGTCGTAGTCGGTCGATACGGTCTCGGGGTTGCAGTTCACCATCACGGTCTCGTAACCCGCGTCGGTGAGCGCGAACGAGGCGTGCACGCAGGCGTAGTCGAACTCGATCCCCTGGCCGATGCGGTTCGGCCCGCTGCCGAGGATGATCACCTTCGGCGTGGTGCCTTCGGGCACCTCGGTCTCGTCGTCGTACGTCGAGTACAGGTACGGGGTCAGGGCGGCGAACTCGGCGGCGCAGGTGTCGACCGCGTGGTAGACCGGGCGCACGCCGAGCCCCCAGCGGATCTCGCGGACCACGGCCTCGACGGTGCCGCGGAGTTCGGCGATCTGCGGGTCGGAGAAACCGTTCTCCTTGGCGGTCCGCAACGTCGCCACGTCGAGGGCGGGAGCCGCGGCAACCTGGTCCGCTACCGCCTGGATGTGCTGGATCTGCTCGATGAACCAGGGATCGATGCTGGTAGCCTCCACCACCTCGGCGCGGCTGGCGCCGGCCCGCAGCGCCTGGTGGATGGTGGCCAGCCTTCCGTCGTGCGGGATGGCGCAGGCACGCAGCAGGCTCGCCGCATCCTCCGGCACATTTTTATAACGGAACGGAGCGTGGTTATTCTCCACCGAGCGAAGCGCCTTTTGCAGGGCCTCGGGGAAGCTGCGGCCGATGGCCATCGCCTCCCCCACGCTCTTCATGTGGGTGGTGAGCGCGGGATCAGCGCCGGGGAACTTCTCGAACGCGAACCTCGGCACCTTGACCACCACGTAGTCCAGCGCGGGCTCGAAGCAAGCCGGGGTCTGCCCGGTAATGTCGTTCGGGATCTCATCGAGCGTATAGCCGATGGCCAGCCGGGCGGCGATCTTGGCGATCGGGAAGCCGGTGGCCTTGGAGGCCAGCGCGGACGAGCGCGACACCCGGGGATTCATCTCGATCACGACCATGCGGCCGGTGTGCGGCTCGACCGCGAACTGGATGTTGCAGCCGCCGGTGTCCACGCCCACCGCCCGCATGATGGCGATCGCGGTGTCGCGCATCCGCTGGTACTCGCGGTCGGTCAGCGTCAGGGCCGGGGCCACGGTGACCGAGTCGCCGGTGTGCACGCCCATCGGGTCGATGTTCTCGATCGAGCAGACGACGACCACGTTGTCGCGGGAATCGCGCATCAGCTCAAGCTCGAACTCCTTCCAGCCGAGGATGCTCTGCTCGAGCAGGACCTCGTGGGTCGGGCTGGCGTCAAGTCCGGCTCCGGCGATGCGCCGCAGGTCCGCTTCGTTCCAGGCGATGCCGGAGCCTGCTCCGCCAAGGGTGAACGAGGGCCGCACCACCACGGGGTAGCCAAGCCCCGGCTCGGCGGCGCCCGCGCCACGGGCCGGGACAGTACCTGCAACGACCGCGAAGCATTCGTCTATGTTGTGACAGATGCTGCTGCTCGGGACCTCGGCACCTAGGCCCGTGACGATCTCCTTGAACCGCTCACGGTCCTCGCCGGCCCTGATCGCGTCGATGTTCGCGCCGATCAGCTCGACGTTGTAGCGGCGCAAGATGCCCGAGTCGTGCAGCGCGACGGCCGCGTTCAGCGCGGTCTGGCCGCCCAGCGTCGGGAGCACCGCGTCGGGGCGCTGGATCGCGATGACCTTCTCCAGCGTCTCGGTGGTGATCGGCTCGACGTAGGTCGCGTCGGCGAACTCGGGGTCGGTCATGATCGTGGCCGGGTTGGAGTTAACCAGGCTGACCCTGATTCCCTCGGCCTTCAGGACCCGGCAGGCCTGGGTGCCCGAGTAGTCGAACTCACAGCCTTGCCCGATAACGATGGGCCCAGACCCGATCACCAGGACTGATTTCAGATCCTCACGCCGCGGCACGACACACCCCTATGGTCCGGTAGGGCCTGCCCGCGACTGCCCTCACCGGGCGCGCTCGAGCAGGGCACAGAATTGATCAAAGTGGTCGGCGGCATCATGCGGGCCGGGAGCAGCCTCAGGGTGATACTGCACGCTGAAGACCGGGCGGTCCAGCAATCGCAGGCCCTCCACCACGCCGTCGTTGAGGTTGACGTGGCTGACGACCGCCGGGCCGTACGGCGTACTGAACGGCCGCCGAGCCGCGGCCGGCACGTGAGACCACGTGGCGGGACCGCTCTGCGGCGTGTGCACCGACTGCGCGTCTGATGGCTGTGCTTCCAGCTGTGCTTCCGATAGCTGTGTTTCTGGTGGCTGCGCCGGATCTGGAGGGAGCGCGGCGGCAAAACCGTGGTTGTGGCTGGTGATGTAGACGCGCCCGGTGGCCAGGTCCATCACGGGCTGATTCACCCCGCGGTGGCCGTAGCGCAGCTTGTAGGTGCCCAGGCCGAGCGCGCGGGCGAGGATCTGGCTGCCTAGGCAGATGCCGAACACGGGCACCCCGGCGTCGAGCACCCCGCGCATCGCGTCCACCGCGTAGGTCGCCGCGGCCGGGTCACCGGGGCCGTTGCTGAAGAACACCCCGTCCGGCGACGCGGCGAGGATCTCCCCGGCGGTCGTGCCGGCCGGCACCACGGTGACCTCGCAGCCGCGGGCGGCGAGATTGCGCGGCGTCGACGCCTTGATACCCAGGTCGACAGCGACCACCCGGTACCTGACCTGGCCCGGCGGGCGGACGGTGTACGGCTCGGGCGTGCTCACCACCCGGGCGAGGTCGGCTCCGGTCATCTGGGG
>Ga0209006_10006767_pt1 | contig 10354 bp, 13 predicted proteins | sample JacPin_JW_Ref_O2_FD_188567 | JGI IMG/M metagenome (GOLD analysis project Ga0209006, IMG submission 188567) | Forest soil microbial communities from Algoma, Ontario, Canada - Jack Pine, Ontario site 1_JW_Ref_O2 (SPAdes) (version 2) | ecosystem: Environmental > Terrestrial > Soil > Boreal... | reverse complement strand
GTAGGCGCGCTGGTCGGATGGATGCTCGTCCTCACCGTCAAGCACGTCATTGCGGATTTTGTCCTGCAAACTTCCTGGATGGCGCTCGGCAAGGATCAGAAGACCGGATGGGCGCTGCCGCTGCTGGCGCATTGTCTCGTGCATCTGGCGGTGGCGTTGGCGGTGATCCTGATCATCGCGCCGCGCTTCTGGTTCGTGGCATTTATCGATTTTGCCATTCACATCACGGTCGACCGCGCCAAGGGATTTTGCACCTCGACGTTCGGCGTGAACCTGGAACATCCGTGGTTCTGGACCCTGATCGGTGTCGATCAGGCGCTGCACCATCTCACCGGATTCGGCCTGTCGATCTTCATGGCGGCGAATTAGCGATCCCGCCGTTTTCGGGATCGGCCTCCATCCGGCCGTCATACCTCGCGAAAGCGGGTATCCAGTATTACGTGGCAGCAGTGCTAAAGCTCAGAACTTGCGGAATACTGGATCATCCGCTTTCGCGGATGATGACATAGCAACCTGTATCGCGCGGCGCGCTCGAACGCCGCGCCGATTGATCGAGAGCATCAATGACCGAACAACCGCTCGCTAAAAAGACCGTCGAAGTCCTCGACGCCCGCATCGCCTATCACGAACGGGGCGAGGGGGCGCCGGTGTTGTTCCTGCACGGCAACCCGACCTCGTCCTATCTCTGGCGCGACGTCATTCCCGAACTTGAGGGCTACGGCCGGCTGATCGCGCCGGACCTGATCGGCATGGGCGATTCCGCCAAGCTGCCCAATCCGGGTGCCGATACTTACCGCTTCACGACCCACCGCAAATATCTCGGAGCCTTTATCGATACCGTGATCGGTACCAAGGAATCCATCGTGCTCGTGGTGCATGACTGGGGTTCGGCGCTTGGTTTCGACTGGGCCAGCCATCACCGCGATCGGATCCGGGGCATCGCCTATATGGAGGCCATCGTGCGGCCGGTCGCCTCGTGGGATGAATGGAGCGCGTCGGCGACGCCGATCTTCCAGGGCTTTCGTTCCGACAAGGGCGAAACCATGATTCTCGAACGCAACATGTTCATCGAGCGGGTGCTGCCGGGGTCGATCCTGCGGAAACTGACCGAGGCCGAGATGACGGAATATCGCCGGCCGTTTCTGCACGCCGCCGACCGCTGGCCGATGCTGACCTGGCCGCGGCAGATTCCGATATCCGGCGAGCCCGCCGAGGTGGTGCGGATTGCGGCGGATTATTCGCAGTGGATGGCAGAGAACGACCTGCCGAAGCTGTTCGTCAACGCCGAGCCCGGCGCGATCCTGATCGGCGGCTTGCGGGATTTCTGCCGAAGCTGGAACAACCAGACCGAGGTGACCGTCCCGGGCTCGCACTTCATTCAGGAGGATTCCGGGCCGGTGATCGGCCGGGCGGTGGCCAACTGGATGAAGGCGAACTCGCTCTAGGATCGCGAATCGCGGCGGCGCCTGTCTGATTCGGCCGGCCCGTTCAAGGCGCCCCCGGGGACTTACGGATACGGTGGTTAACCTTTCGTTAGAGGATTGCACTGCATCTTGCGGGCTGGGGGATATGCAAATGTTTTCAAGCCGCGAAGCCTTCGAGAACGATTTCTGTCCGGTCCGGGAAGAATTGCTCGGCGAACTGTATCGCGCCAACCAGAACGGTCTGCCTCAACTGGTGGAGAGCGTCTCTTCCGAGGTCCGGGCCATGCTGGCGTTGTTCTGCTATCGCAGAAGCCATCTATACTCGCTGGCGCTGTCGATCGCGGCGAGTTGCAACGAACGCGAACTGATCCAGTTGGGTGGGCGCGTCGGCTCGACGCTTTATGCGTTGTCGCGCGAAGCACCGACAACGCGCTCGGCGCCGTCATCGTCCTACGGCAACCGCAAGCCGATCACGCTCTCGACCAAGCCGCTCAGCACGTTCTCGCCGATCGAAGACGAGTTCGACGAAGACTTTGCCCAGGCCGCCACGGCGTAATTCTATTCTACTCGTCCCGGCGAACGCCTGGACCGATTGGAGAGAGCTACTATCCGAGCGCCGGCAGGCCGTGCCGTCTTCGCGCCATTTCGCACTCGACGTCGCCGGGCATGCAGGTTCGGCAGACGTCGGGCCGCACTGGGTAAATTCCGCACGACGTCGCCACGCCGACCTTGCCCGACAGCGCCGAGCACCGATCCCCGTCGCAGCGCATTCCCGACAGTCTCTCGTTGACGAACTTTGCCGGAATGAGATCGAGCGCCGCGTCGTCCTCGGTGGTGAACCGCGGCCAGTTCGACGAATACGAGCAGCAGGCGCCGCAGGCCTGGCAGGGGTTGCCGACATCGATGGCCGGATCGAGGTTTTCCATGGATCCGGTTTAGCGCGTTTTCGGGCGAGAAGCAGCTCCGCACGTGACGCGGGTGGATACCGGTTCGCGCCAATAAGACCTGTCAGATCTCCTCCGGCTGCTCCCAGACCAGGCTCCTTCGCCATCGCGCCCGGAGCAGGTCGCGCCGCTCCGGATATTTTTCGTCGAGATAGGTCGCATCGATGACACGGTCGGTTCTAAAACTGCGAAAATCGCGGCGCAGCTCGCACCATGCCGCCAGTATCCGCACGGCTTCGTGATAGCCGATGGCGATCGGCCAGATATTGCGTTCGCTGTCGCGGCCATGTTCGTCGCGATAGCGCAGGCTGATTTTCTTGCCTTCGTGAATCTGCGTGCGCGTCCGCGCCATGTCGATGCGGTCAAGCTCCTTGCGCCACTGCGGGCGGGCGCGACTGGCGGGCTCAAGCACAAAGGGCCGCAAGCGTTCCGGGACGGTGTCGGCGATTTTGGCAGTCAAGTCCTGCGCGGCGCGGGACAGCACCGGGTCGGCATGGCCTGCCACCCATTGCGCGCCGAGCACGCAGGCTTCGATCTCATCGGGCGTCAGCATCAAGGGCGGCAGGTCAAAACCCTTCTCCAGAATATAGCCCATTCCGGCCTCGCCGCGGATCGGCACGCGCTGTCCGATCAGGGTCGCGATATCGCGATAGATCGTGCGTTTCGAGGTTTCCAGCTCGACCGCGATGGCATCGGCGGTCAGCGGTTTGCGGGTGCGCCGGAGCACCTGAATGATCTGAAACAGCCGGTCGGCGCGTCTCATCGGGCTTCTCTTTCTACAAGGCGGCTAGCCGATGCTGACAGCATGTTGGCAGCAGGCGGCAAGTATAACGGGACAACACTCTAACGAAGAGGATTTTGTCCATGATCATTCTCTACCTCGACCTCTGGACAACGATGTCGCCGCTGCTGACACCACGGTGGCAGCAGGGGATGGCTAGCCTGAGACGCCTGCTCAACAAATCGGGAGCGTCCAAGTGATTACCCTTTATGGCTTTGGCCCCGGCTTTGGCTTGCCGGAAATCAGCCCTTTTGTGACCAAGACGGAAGTCCAGTTGAAAATGGCCGGTCTGACCTATCGCAAGGAGAAAGCCGTGCCGCCCGCCTCTCCGAAGGGGCAATTGCCTTATATCGTCGACGAGGCGGACAGCATTGCCGATTCGACCTTCATTCGCGCGCATCTGGAAGGCAAATACGGCTTCGATTTCGACGCGCCCCTGAATTTGCAAGCCCGGGCGCAGGCCTGGGCGTTCGAGCGCATGATCGAACACCATGTCTATTGGGCGCTGGTCGGCGCACGCTGGGTCGATCCCGAGAACTTTGCCAGGGGCCCGACGCATTTCTTCGATGGCGCGCCCGAGCATCTGCGCGACAAGCTGCGCGAAGACGCCCAATTCCGTGTTGCCGAGAATTATCTCCTGAGCGGTCTTGGCCGCCATGCGCCGGAGGAGGACATCGACCTCGCCATCCGCTCGTTATTTGCGTTGTCGGTGCAGCTTGGCGACAAGCCGTATCTGATGGGTGAAACACCCTGCGGCACCGATGCCACCGCCTTCGGCGCGCTAGCCGGAATCCTGACACCGTTCTTTGATTCGAAATTGCGCGAGCGGGCCGAACATTTCAGGAATCTGACAGCCTATGTCGACCGCATGATGCTGCAATATTATCCGGACTTCGCCTGGGCGCCGCAGCAGCAAGCCGCCTAAGATCTACTGCGCCGGCGCAGGCTCGCCCTTTAATGCGGCCAGTTCCGCTTCCAGTTCGGCGATCCGCCCATCGCGATAGGCCAGCGCCGCCGCCACATCGGCGGCGTCGAATTTTTGCGGAATATGCTGCGGGCAGTTGGTGTCCCATGCCGCGATCCGGAACAGGATGACCTGTTCGGGCCGCGCCTTGTAACCTTGCGGCATCAACGATTTCAGCAGCGCCGGATCGTCATCCACCACACGCGCCTCGCCCCAGATCTTCACGCGGCGGCGATGGGCATAGTCGATCAGGAAGATGTGGGCCTTGGGGTTCTCCGAGAGATTGCCCTGGGTAATATATTGCCGGTTGCCGCTGTAATCGGCGAATGCCAGCGTGCCCTTGTCGAGAATCCGGATGAAGCCTTTCGGGCCGCCGCGATGCTGGATATAGGGCTGGCCGTCCGCGGAAGCGGTCGCTAGGAACATGCTGTTCTGCTCTGCGAGGAACGCGGTGAGGTCGGCATCGATTTCGGTGCGCCACCCGCCATTCTGCTCGACGCGCGCGTAGGCATCGCGCGAACCTTTGCGGGCCTGAACCGCCTTGACCGCGGGGGTGAACGCCACGTCGCTCGAATAATGCTGCATGTCCGACATCGGAGAATCCTCGGGAAGCTCGTTCGGCGCAGTGCGCGCCCCTGTTTCCGCCTCCTAACATCGGCCCTTTCGAGATTTCAGCAATCCTCGGGATTGACACTTTATCATTGCAAGATATGAAATAATGGCATGGATCGCATCGACGCCATGCAGGCCTTTGTCGCGGTGGCCGACCTCAGGGGGTTTGCGCCGGCGGCCCGCAAACTCGGCGTCTCGCCGTCAGGCGTGACCCGGCTGGTGGCGGCACTCGAGGATCATCTCGGCGCGCGGTTATTGCAGCGAACCACACGATCGGTGACGCTGACCGATGTCGGTGCGCGCTACCTGGTGCGCGCCCGGCGTATTCTTGCCGATGTGGAGGAAGCCGAAGGCTCGACCCAGGATGAACGGACGCGGCCGAACGGGCGGCTGGCGGTCTCGGCGCCGGTCGGCTTCGGGCGCCTCCATGTCAGTCCGGTGATGTCGGAATATCTGACACGCTTTCCCGAGGTTAGCGGTGAATTGCGGCTGTCGGATCGCACGATCAATCTGGTGGAGGAGGGCGTCGATCTCGCCGTCAGGATCGGACATCTTCCCGATTCCAGCCTGGTGGCGCGCCATGTCGGCGAGATGCGGCGGATCGTGGTCGCCTCCAGCAACTATCTCAAGCAGCACGGCGAGCCGACGACGCCGGAGACGATTGCGTCGCACGAAACGATTCAGTTCGGCGCCATCAACCCGTCGCCGGAGTGGCGCTTTGTCAGGGGCGACCGCGAGGTGCGCGTCGCGTGCACGCCAAGATTTGCCACCAACAGCGCCGACGCCGCGATCCAGTATGCCGAGCAGGATGGCGGCCTGACGCGGGTACTGGCCTATCAGGCGGCCGACGCGATCAAGGCCGGACGGCTCAGGATCGTGCTGGCAAAATTCGAGACGCCGGCGCTGCCGATCCATATCGTCTATCCGACGTCGCGGCTATTGTCGTCCAAGGTGCGGACCTTCATCGATCTCGTCACCGATATCAGCGACTGGCATTTCGGCTAACTCACGGTGTCCTTCTTCGGCACCACGCGGAACGTACCATTGGCCCGCGCGATCACGGTGTCATCGGCTTTGATGAAGCTTTGGGCAAAGCAGATCGTGCTGCCGGTCTTGATCACGTCGGTCTCGACGGCGAGCCATTGTCCGACCTGTGCCGTGCCGATGAAATCGACCGCGAGCCCGATCGTCACCAGTGACCTTACCCAGCCCATTTGGTGAGCGCAGCTATAGCCCATTGCGTTGTCGGCAAGCGCTGCAATCAATCCGCCGTGAATCAGGCCACGGCCGTTGGTGTGCGGCTTGGCGAGCCGCAATCCGATGATCACGGCTTTATCGGTTCGCTTTGAATACAGGGGCTCCCAGGGATCGGTAAGCGGGCTCTTCCGGAAATGGGGCTCGAAGCCGTCGGGAATATTGGTGGAGGTCATGCGCGAAAGCTCGTGTTGGCGACACATTCCTCATTGAACGCGCTCGCGGCGTGAAAAGCACCGAATACAAAGTTTAAAACGAAATTTTGTCAGTCGTTTAAAACGAACGGCGGTGTTGACCATCTAGACTAGTCTATATAAAAAGGTCGTTCAGACAAGCGGGGAGTGAGCGGTCATGTCGGCACCGCCGAGGCATCGCGGCGCGATCGTGCGGGCAGCCGCAGCGCTGTTCCGCCGCAACGGCTATGCGGCGACCGGCATCAATGAGATTGCCGACGTCAGCGGCGCTCCGAAGGGGTCGCTCTACCATTACTTTCCCCGAGGCAAGGACCAGATCGGCGAGGCGGCCGTGCGCTTCGCCGGCGCCGGTGTGGTAGCGACGCTGGAAAAACTCGAGCAGGAACATGGATCCGCCTCCTCGATGATCAGGGCCTATTGCAAGCTGCTGGCCGGCTGGATGGCCAAGTCCGGCTTCCGGGACGGCTGCCCGATCGCGACCACCTTGCTTGAGTCGGCGCCGCAATCCACCGACATGGCGACCGCCGGACGGGAGGCGTTTGCCGGCTGGTGCGCGGTGATTGCCCGAGCGCTGGTCCGCGATGGCTTCGGCAAGGCCGAGGCCAAGCGGCTTTCAACCCTGGTAGTTTCATCGATCGAAGGTGCGCTGATTCTGGCGCGGGTCGAGGCTAGCGCGCAGCCGATCGAGGAGGTCGCCCGCGCGCTCGGCGCCGCGCTGCGAATCAACGCATCGGCGCGGAAGCGCATCACTGCCTGAACAGGAAAATCCACCGCCGGGGCGATGCCATGAATGACGCGCACGAACATCTCGATCGAACCGAAATCGAATCGTTTTTCGCAGCTCTCGCCTTTGTCCGGGAGTATGCGATCAACATCGTCTCGATGGTGCCTGGCCAGATAGCGATCGAGTTGCCGTTCGATGAGCGGTTCTCGGGACCGCCGGGGTTATTCCCTGCGTCGATGGTGGGCGCCGCGGGAGACGTGGCGGCGGTGTCGTCCTGCCTGACGCTGCTGCCCAGAGGGTGGGCGCTGGCGACGCTCGACTTCACTGTCAAAATGACCGGTGTCGCCAAGGGTGAAAAATTAAGAGCCAAAGGACGCGTTCTGCAGGCGGGCCGGACCAATTCGGTGGGCGCTGCCGACGTCTATATCGTCTCGGCCGAACGGGAGGTGCTGTGCGGGACGGTGCTGGCAACGACCCGGAATTTCCAGATCAGGCCAGCGCAAAAAGCTGAGGCGTGAGCGGGCGCGCTGGCAGCACATCCGATCTCGCTCCAGCGGTGTCGATCAGCTAGATGTTTTTAGTACGGCAGCCCGACATAATTTTCCGACAGCGACGTCGACGCTGCCTTCGAACTGACGAGATAATCCAGTTCGGCAATCTGGATGCGCGCGCCGAACTCGCCCTGGTCGGGAAATTTGTGCAGCATCGAGGTCATCCACCACGAGAACCGCACCGCCTTCCAGACCCGCGCCAGCGCGGTTGCGGAATAGGCGTCGATGCCGGCGGAGGATTTCTCGTCGTAGAATTCGCGCAAGGCGCGCGACAGATAATGCACGTCGCTGGCGGCAAGGTTCAGTCCCTTGGCGCCGGTCGGCGGCACGATGTGCGCGGCGTCGCCGGCGAGGAACATGCGGCCGAACCGCATCGGCTCGGCGACGAAACTGCGCAGCGGCGCGATGCTCTTTTCGATCGACGGCCCGGTGACGAGTTCGTCGACCGCCTTCTGGTCCAGTCTTCGCTTCAATTCGTCCCAGAAGCGCTCGTCCGGCCATTGGTCGATGTGGTCGTCGAGTGGACATTGCACATAATAGCGGCTGCGATGGGTCGAGCGCATCGTGCAGAGCGCAAATCCGCGTGCATGGTTGTTGTAGATCAATTCGTTCGAGACCGGCGGCGTCTCCGACAGGATGCCAAGCCAGCCGAACGGATAGACCCGTTCGAAGGTCTCGATCGCAGACGGGCTGACGCTGGCACGGCTGACGCCGTGGAACCCGTCGCAGCCGGCAATGAAATCGCAGGCGATCTCGTGACCGGCGCCGTCCTTGACAAAGGAAACGCGGGGATGATCGGTGTCGAAATCATGCGGTTTGACGTCGGCGGCCTGATAAATCGTGGTGAGGCCGGCAGCCTTGCGCGCGTTCATCAGATCGAGCGTCACCTCGGTCTGGCCGTAGATCATCACGGTCTTGCCGGTTGAGGCATGCATGTCGATGCGATGGCGCGCGCCGCCGAAGGCGAGCTCGACGCCATGGTGGATCAGGCCCTCGCGGTGCGCGCGCTGGCCGGCGCCGACTTGATCGAGCAGCGCCACCGTTCCTTCTTCCAGCAGGCCGGCGCGGATGCGGCCGAGCACGTATTCCGGCGTCTGGCGTTCCAGGATGACGTTGTCGATTCCGAAACTGTGAAGCAATTGTCCCAGCAGCAATCCCGCTGGCCCCGCACCGATGATTGCTACTTTAGTCCGCAACACTTGCTCCCCCGGGTTCGTATAGACTGCAAAGGTATGCTCGAAGGCAACGCTTGCGGCAGGCTTGCAATAATAATTATATCATATAACAAATTTCGCAACGGACGTTGGTGCGAAATCCCATGCTCCATTCCGCTGCACTGCAGGAATATTGCGCGGGTGGTTTCCGTGGCCGGCAAGGAGATCCCGAGCCCTGGTATCGGCTTGAAAAATCCAACAAACTAGATAACATGTTAATTAACAAGATCGGGCACGAAAAGCCCGCCCTCACGCTGAAAGGGAGAGAATGTCGATGAGAAAAGCGATTTTGGCGTTGCTGTTGGTCGCCAGCGTGACGCCGGCATGGGCGCAGGACAAGACCGTCAACCTGAAAGTGTCGCTGTGGGTGCCGCCGGCGCATCCGCTGGTACCGGCGACGCAGGCATGGGCCGCCGATATCGAGAAAGCCTCTAACGGCACCATCAAGATTTCAGTGTTTCCCTCCGAACAGCTCGGCAAGGCCTTCGACCATTACGACATGGCACGCGACGGCATCGCCGACATCACCTATGTCAATCCCGGCTATCAGCCCGGCCGTTTCCCGATCGCCGCCGCCGGCCAGCTTCCCTTCGTGTTCTCCGACGGCAAGAAGGGCACGCTGGCGCTGAACGAGTGGTACCACAAATATGCGCCGACCGAGATGAAGGACACCCATCTCTGCTTCGCGTTCATCCACGATCCCGGTGCGCTGCACGGCAAGAAGAAAGTTCTGGTCCCGGCCGATCTCAAGGGCGTCAAGGTAAGGCCGGCGCAGAGCACCATCGGCGAGATGGTGAAAATGTTCGGCGGCACCAACGTTCAGGCCTCGGCTCCGGAATCCCGCGACGCGATCGAGCGCGGCGTCGCCGACGAGATCACCTTCCCCTGGGGCTCGGTGTTCCTGTTCGGCATCGACAAGGTCGTGAAGTATCACATGGACGTGCCGCTCTACGCGACGGTTTTCACCTACAACATCAACATGGACAAATATAATTCGCTGGCGCCGGCGCAGAAGCAAGTCATCGACGATCACTGCACGCCGGAATGGGCCTCCAGGGTCACCGATCCCTGGACCGAATTCGAGGCCAACGGCCGCGTCAAGATGAAGGCCTTGCCTGACCATGAGGTCTATCCGCTGACGGCCGAGCAGCTCGCCGAGTGGAAGCAGGCCGTCAAGCCGCTACACGACAGCTGGGCCGAAGCGGTGAAAAAGGCAGGCGGCGATGCCGCGGCCATCGACGCCGAGCTGCAGGCGGCGCTGAAGAAGTATGGGGCGGGGATCTAAATCTTCGTCATTCCGGGACACGCATCTTTGCGTGGGCCCGGAATCCATAGTCCCTGTCGTGGTTATGGATTCCGGGCTCGCTCGCTTCGCTCACGCCCCGGAATGACGGGTTTTATTTGGAACCGACAACGCCAACACGATAGAGCCATGACTGCCAATCCCGAAACCGCCCAACAAGGCATCCTCACCGCCCCGCCCGAGCCGGCGCGCAAGGGCGTCATGGACCGCTTCATCGATTCCATCGAATGGATCGCGGCGTTCTTTGTCGGCATCGTCGCGCTGAATACCTTCACCGCGGTGTTGATGCGGAAATTTTTCGCGGTCACGATTCCGGATTACTACAATTTCGGCCAGTTCATGCTGGGCATTCTGATTTTCTGGGGCATCGCCGCCACCAGCTATCGCGG
>Ga0209006_10006766_pt1 | contig 10356 bp, 6 predicted proteins | sample JacPin_JW_Ref_O2_FD_188567 | JGI IMG/M metagenome (GOLD analysis project Ga0209006, IMG submission 188567) | Forest soil microbial communities from Algoma, Ontario, Canada - Jack Pine, Ontario site 1_JW_Ref_O2 (SPAdes) (version 2) | ecosystem: Environmental > Terrestrial > Soil > Boreal... | reverse complement strand
ATCGGCGGTCTCCACCGCGACGATGCCCTTGGCGAGCGGTGCGTGCTTCGCTTTCAAGAAATTCGCAAACTCGTGTTTGGCCTCCGCCGGCCCGATGATGAGGATCTCATGAGTGCCCGAGAGGGCCGCCGCCACTTCCTCGAAGAACTTCGCATCGGCCGGATGTTGATGTCCGCCGTGAGTGCTCTTGCGGCCATGCACCTTCTGATGCTGATCGTGGGAGTGCACGTGGGTCTGTTCTTGCTGAGTGGATGTGAACTGCCACACGGTGGCCTTCTGATGATCGATCCAAACCACGGAATGATAATAGGGCATTCGAGTGTTCCAGGTTGGTGGTGCGCCGCGAGCCAGTCGCGTAGTGTGCTCGGCGCCGTGCTTCCGCACAACTCGGTTGCTCTGCGTAGGTGTTTGTCCTACGTACTGCCCACGGGCTATTTGTCATCGACACTGTGGCAGACTCGTCAAATGGCCCAAGTGCTCACCATCAACGGCGGTTCCTCGAGCATTCGTTTCGCCTCGTACGACGCCGCGGACGTCGCGGCAAAATTGCTCGGCGGGAAGATCGACCGCATCGGCCTCCCCGGCTGTACGATGACCGTGGACGAGATGGATCACGGTGCCACGTCGCGGACAGAAACCGCGGTTGACGCGGCCGACCATCGATCGGCGGCGGTGCTGCTGTTGGACCACCTCGGCGCGCAGCCCTGGTTCGCCGCGGTTCGTGCCGTGGGTCACCGCATCGTGCACGGCATGCAGCATTCGAGTCCGGAACGCGTCACACCGGCCTTGCTGGCCGAATTGAGGACGATCATTCCGTACGATCCGGAACACCTTCCGCGCGAGATCGAATTGATCGAAACGATCGGCCGCATGCATCCGCGCTTGCAGCAGGTTGCGTGCTTCGACACGGCGTTCCATCGCACCATGCCCCGGGTGGCGACCGTGTTGCCCATTCCGCGCCGCTATGAGTCGAAGGGCGTGCAGCGCTACGGATTTCACGGCTTGTCGTATACCTACCTGATGGCGGAGTTGGGACGCATGGGAGACCCCGCGGCCACGCGCGGCCGCGTGATCCTGGCGCACCTCGGCAACGGCGCCAGCCTCGCCGCCGTTCGCGACGGACGATGCATCGACACCAGCATGGGCTTCACGCCGACGTCGGGATTGGTGATGAGCACCCGGTCGGGCGACCTCGATCCCGGCGTGATGAGCTTTCTGGCGCTGACCGAATCCATGGACGCCGCAGCGTTCCAGAAAATGGTGACCCATGCATCCGGACTTCTCGGGGTGTCGGAGACCAGCTCGGATATTCGCGATCTACTCGCGCGCGAGGCAGAGGACGCGAGAGCGGCCGAAGCGGTGGCGCTGTTCTGCTACCAAATCAAGAAATGGATCGGCGCGTTCGCCGCTGCGCTCGGCGGCGTCGACACGCTGGTGTTCGCCGGCGGCATCGGCGAAAACGCGGCCGTCGTACGAACCCGGATCTGCGAGGGCCTGCAATATCTCGGTATCCGGTTGGATGATGCGCGCAATGCGCAAGGCGCAGCGTTGGTGTCGGCCGATTCGGGATCCGTCGCGGTGCGAGTGATACGCACCGACGAGGAGTCCGTGATCGCGGATGCGACGGTGCGGTTGCTCGAGTTGAATCGAAGAGGACCCCCGACATGACGCAATCCGTATCCCCGCAAGCAGTGCTGAATCCCGAGGAGCTGAGGCGAATGGACGCCTATTGGCGCGCCGCGAATTATCTGTCGGTCGGGCAGATCTATCTGTGCGACAACCCGCTTCTCAAACAACCCTTGGCTCTGACGCATATCAAACGCATGTTGCTCGGACACTGGGGAACCACTCCTGGCCAGAATTTTCTATATACGCATCTGAATCGGGCGATCAAGAAGTACGATCTGGACATGATCTACATGTCGGGACCGGGCCATGGCGGTCCCGCGGTGGTCAGCGGTACTTATCTGGAGGGCACCTACAGCGAGGTGTATCCCAACGTGGGACAGGATGAAGCCGGCCTCAAGCGCCTGTTCACGCAGTTCTCCTTTCCCGGCGGCATTCCAAGCCACGCCTCGGCCGAGTGTCCGGGTTCCATCCACGAAGGGGGCGAACTCGGCTACTCCTTGAGCCACGCGTTTGGCGCGGTTTTCGACAATCCGAAATTGACGGTCGCCTGTGTCATCGGCGACGGCGAGGCGGAGACCGGACCGCTCGCGACGTCTTGGCACTCGAACAAGTTCCTGAACGCGGCGACCGACGGGGCCGTACTGCCCATCCTGCACCTCAACGGCTATAAAATTGCGAATCCCACCCTGCTTGCGCGCATCTCCCGCGAGGAATTGGATCAGCTCCTGCGCGGCTATGGCTGGACGCCGTACTACGTCGTGGGTCATGAACCGGCCGAGATGCATCAAGCCATGGCTGCGACACTCGATGCGGTGGTCGAGGACATCCGGAGGATCCAGACGGAGGCGCGCGAGCGGGGTAATGCCGAACGTCCGCGCTGGCCGATGATCGTGTTCGGTTCGCCGAAGGGGTGGACCGGTCCCAAGACGATCGACGGCGTGCCGAACGAGGGGACGTTTCGTTCGCATCAGGTGCCGTTGTCGGATCCGGCGAAAAATCCCGAGCATCTCGCGCAGTTGGAGGTCTGGTTGCGCAGCTATCGCCCGGAGGAACTCTTCGATGCGCACGGCCGCTTGAAATCCGAGTTGGCTGCGCTCGCGCCCACGGGCGATCGCCGCATGGGCGCGAATCCCAACGCCAATGGGGGGAAACTGCTGCGGGGCCTGCGGATGCCGGATTTCACCGAATACGCCGTCGACGTCGCCGTACCGGGGGCCCACGGGGGCGGCGACACCCGGGTCCTCGCGCCCTTTCTGCGCGATGTGGCCAAGCTGAATTCGGAGCCGCGCAATTTCCGGATATTCGGTCCGGACGAAACCATCTCGAACGGCCTCGAAGCGGTGTTCCAGGCCACGAACCGGCAGTGGGAGGCGGCCACCGTGAAAAACGATCAGTACCTCGCGCGCACCGGCGGAGTGATGGAAATGCTGAGCGAGCATCAATGCGAAGGCTGGCTCGAGGGATACCTGCTCACCGGGAGACACGGCCTCTTCAATTGCTACGAGGCCTTCATTCATATCGTCGATTCCATGTTCAACCAGCATGCGAAGTGGTTGAAGGTGACGGCGGGGCTGCCCTGGCGCGTCAAGATCGCATCCCTCAATTACCTGCTGAGTTCCCATGTCTGGCGTCAGGATCACAATGGCTTCACCCATCAGGATCCCGGGTTCATCGATCATGTAGTCAACAAGAAGGCAGAGGTGGTGCGCGTGTATCTGCCGCCGGACGCGAATTGCCTGCTCTCCGTGATGGATCATTGTCTGCGCAGCCGGCATTACGTCAACGTCGTCATCGCCGGCAAGCACCCTGCGCCGCAGTGGCTGTCGATGGATGCCGCAGTGAAACATTGCAGCGAAGGCATCGGGATCTGGCAGTGGGCAAGCAACGACCAACAGAGCGATCCGGACGTGGTGATGGCCTGTGCCGGAGACGTGCCCACTCTCGAAACGCTGGCGGCGGTGTCCATCATGCGCCAGCATCTCCCCGCGCTGAAAATCCGGGTGGTCAACGTCGTCGATCTGATGAAGCTGCAGCCCGACACCGAACATCCGCACGGTTTGAGCGACTACGATTTCGATTCACTGTTCACGCGCGACAAGCCCGTGATCTTCGCGTTTCACGCCTACCCCTGGTTGATTCATCGACTCACGTACCGTCGCCGCAACCACGCAAACCTGCATGTCCGCGGCTACAAGGAAGAGGGCACGATCACGACCGCGTTCGACATGACCGTGTTGAACGACATCGACCGCTTCCACCTCGTGATCGACGCCATCAATCGGCTGCCGCAATCGGGCAGCCAGGGCGCTTACTTGAAGCAGCAGCTTCAGGACAAGCTCGTTGAGCACAAGCTTTACATCGACAAGTACGGAGAGGACATGCCGGAAATCCGCAATTGGGAGTGGCCGGGGTAGGCGCGCGCGGGCGTGCAGAAGCGCGGGGTTGCTTGCCGTGGCGCTTTTTCCTACAGTTCATTTGCTGTGTGACCGACAGGGGCTGCTGATGTACTCCTACGGCCGCGAACGCCGCACCCTCAATAATGGGCCGCTGTTTGATCTTGTCTCGTGAGGAACTATGAACGACGCCGACGCCGCCAGAGGAAAGGCGGACACCACTACGTCGCTCGAGGGATCCCAAGGCGAGGGGGCCGCGGAGCAAGCTTCGCGGCGGACGCCGCTCCCTTTCGCCCCAGGCTCACGTTTTCCGCGGGGTGCCACCTGGGACGGTCGGGGCGTCAATTTTTCGCTGTTTTCGGAAAGCTCCGAATATATCGAACTATGCCTGTTCGATTCCGCCGGGCAGAACGAACAACGAATCCGCGTACGCGAAAGGACCAATGGTGCGTGGCACATTTACCTGCCCGACATCAAACCGGGCCAGCTATACGGTTACCGCGTTCACGGGCCCTATGAGCCGGAGATGGGACTGCGTTTCAATCCGAATAAGCTGCTCCTCGATCCCTATGCAAAAGTGATCGGCCGCCAACTTGAATGGGCGGACGAGTTGTTCGGTTACAAGGTCGGCGATCCGAACGGAGATCTCGCCTTCGATGATCGGGACAGCGCGCCCTTCGCGCCGCTGGCCGCCGTCGCGGATGCGCAATTCGATTGGAGCGGGGAGAAGCGCCCCAGCTATCAGGCGCACGAGACAATCATCTACGAGGCTCACGTGCGCGGCATGACCAAGCTGCATCCCGGGGTCCCCGAGGGGCTGCGGGGGACCTACGCGGGAATGGCATCCGAGCCCGTCATCAATCATCTGCGGCAACTCGGGGTCACTTCGATCGAGCTGATGCCCGTGCACTACTTTTTGCACGACCGCCATCTCGCCGATCGGGGATTGCGCAATTACTGGGGCTACAACACGCTCGGTTTTTTCGCGCCGGAATTGACGTATGCCTGCAATCCCGCGACACCCGCGGACGTCGTCCGCGAATTCAAGCAAATGGTCAAGGATCTGCACACCGCCGGGTTCGAGGTCATTCTCGACGTCGTCTACAACCATACCGCCGAAGGCAACCATGCCGGTCCGACGCTATCCTTTCGCGGTATCGACAATCTCGCCTACTACCGCGTGGTTGACGGCGACCCGCGCCATTACATGGATTACACGGGTTGCGGCAACACGCTCAACATGGTGCACCCGCACTCCATCCAGCTGCTCATGGACAGTCTTCGGTACTGGGTTACCGAAATGCACATCGACGGGTTTCGCTTCGACCTTGCCTCGGCGCTGGCGCGAGAACTCAAGGACGTCGATCAGCTCGGCGCCTTCTTCGACACGATCTATCAGGACCCGACGCTGGCGCCCGTCAAGTTGATCGCCGAGCCCTGGGACTTGGGTGATGGCGGCTACCAGGTCGGCAATTTCCCGCCGGGCTGGATGGAGTGGAACGGCAAGTACCGGGATACCGTCCGCAAGTACTGGAAAGGCGACATGGGGCTTCATTCGGAGATCGCGACGCGCCTGGCCGGCAGCGCGGATCTGTATGAAACGACGCGGCGGCCGCCGTCGGCCAGCATCAATTTCGTGACGGCGCACGATGGCTTCACGCTGCAAGATCTCGTCAGTTACGAACAGAAGCACAACGAGGCGAACGGCGAGGAGAACCGCGACGGCACCGACGACAACCACGCGTGGAATTGCGGTGTGGAAGGTCCCACCGACGATGTGGACATCATCGAACTGCGCGAGCGCCAGAAGCGAAACTTATGGTGCGCATTGATGCTGGCGCAGGGCGTGCCCATGATGTCCGGCGGCGACGAACTGTCGCGGACGCAGCTCGGCAACAACAACGCCTATTGCCAGGACAGCGAGTTGTCGTGGTATGACTGGAGCTTGGATGACCGGCGCAAGAAGTTCCTCGAATTCGCGGAACGGGTGAACCGCTACCGCAAGCAGCATCCGAACTTTCATCGCTACGCGTTCTATCACAACGACGCCGAGGCGATTCATCCGGACAAGAACATCGTTTGGTTCCGGGCGGACGGCAAGCGCATGGAGGCCAACGACTGGGAAGTGGGCGGGTGGATGCGCACGCTCGGCATGTTTCTCAACGGGATGGCGCCGGAGATTCGCGACGGCGAGGGCCGCTGCGTGCAGGACAGCGACTTCCTGTTGCTGTTGAACGCGCATCATGAGCCGGTGACCTTCCGCATTTCCTATCAGCTGTATCATTCCGGGTGGAAGGTGGCATTCGATACGGCGCGTCCGGACCTGCCCATTGGGCGCGAATCCGTGAAGCGAAACCGCATGGTCGAAATGGCAGCTCGGTCGTTCGTCCTGCTCAGCCATGAGCGCTGAGTGGGTCGCCACCCACTCACCCATGAGCGCTAAGTGGGTCGCCACCTACCGTTTGCAGCTGCACGCGGGATTTCCACTGGATGCGGCGGGCAAGATCCTGCCGTACCTCGCCGATCTCGGCATCAGCCACGTCTTCCTGTCGCCGTGTCTGCAGGCGGTGCCGGGAAGCCAGCATGGCTATGACGTCACCGATCCCAGCCGGATCAGCGACGATCTGGGCGGCGAGGCCGCGTGGGCCCGTTTCGTCCATGCGGCGCGCTCCCACGAGCTCAAAATTCTCCTCGATATCGTGCCGAATCACATGTCGGCATCTCAGCACAACCCGTGGTGGGATGACCTTCTCGCCCATGGACCGTTCAGCAAGTACGCCGCCTTCTTCGACATCAAGATCCCGGCCGCACAGCCCTTTCGGGTCCATCTATGCACGCTCGCGCGGGCCTATGGCGAGGCTTTGGAGGCCGGCGAACTGCGGCTGGAAGTCGAGGACGGACGGCCGCGCTTAAGGCATTTCGACAATACATGGCCGCTCGCCCCGGGTTCGTGGGGGGAGGTGCTGGCATCCGCATCCGATACGGCACGCGACCCTTGCTACCAGCAACTTCAGCTGCTGCTGCATCGCATCGCGCCCACCGAGGCAGACCGTGCCCTGTACCGGTTGCATGCGGGCAGGGCGGAAACATTGATGGCCGAGGCGGTTCGCGGCGGCCGCCTGCAGGCGGCGGTGGCGGGCCTGCAGAACGACCCGGAACGGCTGGATGCCATTCTGCGCCTGCAATTCTTCGTGCTGCACGGCTGGAAACTCGCCGGCGAACTCACCAACTACCGGCGCTTTTTCGACGTGGGTTCGCTGTCCGGCATCCGGATGGAATTGCCGCAGGTGTTGACCGCAACGCATACGCGCATCGAGACCATGGTCGCGCGCGGCGAGGTGGACGGCCTGCGGGTGGATCACCCGGACGGCCTGCGGGATCCTTTGACCTATTTCAAGAGATTGCGCCTGTTCCTGCCCCACGGGCGTGTGTACGTCGAGAAGATTCTGGAAAACGACGAGCGCCTCATGAACGACTGGCCCATCGACGGCACGGTGGGTTATGACTTTCTGGCGAAGGTCAATCGTCTCTGGATGGATGATCAACGCATCGACGGGCTCACGGCGACGTACTCCGATTTCACGGGCCACCCCGTGAATTTCGCCGCACTGGTGCGCGAAAAGAAGCGGGGGATCGTCGAGTCGACCTTCTCGGCCGACTTGGAGCGTTTGGCGGTGGCCGCCATCAAGAGCGCGCGCGCCGGCTGGCGCACGCGCGACATCAGCCCGCGCCATCTGCGTGAAGCGCTGGCCAGGGTGACCGTGGCGCTGGGAGTTTATCGAACCTACCGCACTGCCGACACGCAGCATGAGGAGGACCGGCGCGTCGTCGCCGAAGCGGTGCAGAGCGCGCGCATCGGTTCGACGGATGTCGATGCGGCGGCCTTCGACTTTCTGCTGTCGCTTTTCACGAAACCGCACCTGGAGGAACTCGACGAGGATTTCATCGCGCAATGGCAGCAACTTGCGCCCGCCGTCATGGCCAAGGGCGTCGAGGACACCACCTTTTATTGCTTCGACCGCCTGGTGTCGTGCAACGAGGTGGGCGCACAGGCATCGTTGGTCGGAATCTCCGCCGATAAATTCCACGAGTTCTGCCATGTCTTGAGCGAGCGCTGGCCGAACAACATGCTCGCGACGTCGACCCACGACAACAAGCGCAGCGAGGATGTGCGGACTCGAATTTCGGTTCTGTCGGAAGTCCCGGACCGCTGGTCCGAAGCATTGCACGCGTGGTCGCAGTTGAACGCACCTGCCTGGAAGAATCGGACGCCTGACCGCCACGCCGAGTACCTCCTGTATCAGACGCTCATCGGCGCGTGGCCCTTGAGCCAGGAGCGCTGTTGGCAGTACATGCTGAAGGCCTGCCGCGAGGCCAAGATCCGGACTTCCTGGCATGAGCCGAACACCGGATACGAGGAGAACATCCGCGGCTTCGTCGACGGTGTCTATCAGACGCCCGAATTCATCGCGAGCCTCGAATCCTTCATCCAGCCGCTCGTGCTTCCGGGACGCATCAACAGCCTGTCACAGGCGCTCATCAAAATGATCGTGTCGGGGGTGCCTGATTTCTACCAGGGAACGGAGCTTTGGGACTTGAGCCTCGTCGATCCCGACAACCGCCGGCCGGTGGATTTCGAGCTGCGGTCGAAGCTGCTGCGTCGCTGCCGCGAACTCTCCGCGGCGGAAGTGTTAGAGGACTGGGACTCGGGTCTGCCGAAGCTCTGGATGACGGCACGCGTGTTGGCGCTGCGGCGCGAGCGGCCCGAGGAGTTCTCGGATCGGAGCAAGTATCAGCCGCTGGTGGCGCAGGGGGCGCATCTCGGAAACGTGCTGGCATTCCGCCGCGGCGAGAATCTGATCGCGGTGGTGCCGCGGTTCAGCCTGACGGTGGCCGGCGATTGGGGCGATACGCTGCTGCCGCTGCCGCGCGGAACCTGGAAGAACCATTTCACCGGCGCAGCCGCGCATGGCGCCCTGAGTCCGGGCGAACTCTTCGATCAATTTCCCGTTGCGTTGTTGATGCGCAGCGAAACTTGAGCGACTGGGACGTCAATCCTGGCGGAGCACCAGGCGAACAATCTGCTTCGCGAAGGCGCTCGTCAGGGGTTCTCGGGAGAACCAGCGACGGTAGAAAAGAGGGCCGGTGAGTGCCGCGACCAACAAAGCGCTATCTGTCGTCTTGGGCAATTCGCCCTTCTGCATCGCCCGCTTGATGATGGACTGCAAGGGCGCCGAATAGCCCTCTTGGAGCCTGCTGTACACCGCCGCGATATCGGGGTCGCGCTCGGCCGCGTCGATGACCGAGGGCAATACCGAGGTCCATTTTGCCGACCGCAGCAGATGGGCGAGGCTCGTCAGCAGCACCGTCACATCTCCCTCGAAGCTTCCGGTGTCCGGTACTTCCAGGGGCGTACCGATGCTGGAGCAGGCATCTCGCAGCAGATCGCCCCGGGTTGGCCAGTGCCGGTAAATCGTGGTCTTCGCGACCCCTGAGCGACGCGTGATTTCATCGACGCTCGCGCCGGCGAAACCGCGCTCGAGCAGTAGTTCTCCTGTGACGCCGAGCACAGTCGCTCGCGAGCGGCGGACGCGTACGTCGAGCGCCTTACTGTCACGCTCGGTAATAGCCGGCGCGCTTGGGTCGGTCGGTAGGCGTTTCTTCCGCATGGGGGCATAATACCAGTTGACTGCTACGCTACGGTAGCGTAGCGTTTAGGTCGGAATTGGTGCTGTCCTTGACACTGCACAAAGGAGATCGCATGAGGTTCGCTTCCACACGGCTAATTGCCCGCGACATCAAAGCCCTTGTCAGCTTCTACGAGAAGCTGACGGATCAAAAGGCGGAATGGCTGGCGCCAGTGTTCGCAGAGATCGTCACTCCGGCGGCTACGCTTGCTTTCGGCGCCGCCGAGACCGTGGCGTTATTCAAGGAGGGAAGCGCAGAGCCAGCATCCAACCGCACCGCCATCGTGGAGTTCCAAGTCGAAGACGTAGAAGCCGAATTTGCGAGGCTTAAAGATGACGTGGAGGTGGTGCACGCGCCGAAGATGATGCCGTGGGGCAATTGTGCCGCTCAGTTCCGCGATCCCGAAGGGACGCTCGTCGGTATGTATACGCCTATGACCGAAGCCGCTAAGAAGCGGTTTGGCGGTCGCTGAGCCGCTAAGAAAAGATTCGCGGTTCGCTTGGGAAACCGGTTCTGGCCGCAACGGCGAATGTATCCCAAATAGGGTACAAATGTACTCCTCGACCAAGAATCCTCGACTAAGCGGCCGGCGCCGTCCGCGCCGGCGGCAGAACATAGTCGGCGTCCGCCGAATGCGGCGGTTGCG
>Ga0209006_10006765_pt1 | contig 10356 bp, 6 predicted proteins | sample JacPin_JW_Ref_O2_FD_188567 | JGI IMG/M metagenome (GOLD analysis project Ga0209006, IMG submission 188567) | Forest soil microbial communities from Algoma, Ontario, Canada - Jack Pine, Ontario site 1_JW_Ref_O2 (SPAdes) (version 2) | ecosystem: Environmental > Terrestrial > Soil > Boreal... | reverse complement strand
GCACAAACAGGCGGAGAGATTACCGGAGAAGTCACAGATCCGAGTGGCGCGATAGTTACCGCGGTTGCCGTCACCGCGACAAATACTGGAACGAACGTAGCCCGCTCAACAGTAACCAATAGCGCGGGACTCTATAGCTTCCCCGACCTGACGCCGGGAAAATACCAGGTCAAGGTCTCCTCCCGGGGCTTCGAGACCGCTATTGTGAATCTCGAACTTCAGGTGCAACAGACTGCCCGCATCGATTTTCATCTCAAATTGGGCGATGCCGCGCAGACAGTGGAGGTCAGCGCTGGGGCAGAGCTGCTGAGCACTGAGAACGCAACGGTGGGCACCGTGATCGAAGAGAAGCGAATCAGCGAGTTGCCTTTGAACGGCAGAGACTTTTTCAGCCTGGTGGCGCTGAGTCCAAATGTGACCTACGGATTTACTCCCGCCCAGCAGGCCAGCAGCCGTTTGGGCGGCACGCGATCCACCATCACCATGGCGCTCTCAGGCGCCCGCGCGACCTGGGAAAACTACACCTTGGATGGTGTGACCAATACTGACTTGGACTTCAATACCTACATCGTGCTGCCCTCCGTGGAAGCTCTACAGGAATTCAAGGTCCAGTCGGGAATTTATCCCGCGGAATTCGGCCGGGAAGCCGGGCAAGTGAACGTCTCCACCAAACCTGGCACTAACGCCTACCACGGAACTGCCTTCGAGTTCCTGCGCAATAACGATCTGGATGCCAGGCCTTATGACTTCAGCGCAGCCACTCGCAGCGCGACCAACCCGTCTCCCAAAAGCAATCCCTACCGGCAGAATCAATTCGGCTACACACTGGGAGGACCGATCCAGATTCCCAAGCTATTTAACGGTAAGAACCGGCTTTTCTTCATGTCGAATTTCGAAGGATTCCACTCCCGTCAGACTCTTACAAATTTCGCCACGACCCTGACGCCAGCGATGCGAAACGGGGACTTCTCCGCCATTACGACTGCGTTGCAGGATCCTCTCACGCGCGCAGGAACCTATCCCAACATCGTCTCTACGCCTTTCCCAGGAAACCAGATCCCAGCCAACCGCATCGATAAGAACTCGGTGCTGCTGATGAAGTTCTTTCCACTGCCGAATCAACCGACCGCCGCCGGCGCGCCAAATCGAAATTATCAGTACCTGGCAGATACGCCAGTCGATAAGAACCAGGTAACCGAGCGCATCGATTACACCGAGAGCGAGAAGACGCAATGGTTCGGCCGCTATAGCTGGACCAATGAGTCGACCCTGACTCCAGGTATCACATCGAACGATGGACAAACTCTGCAGACCAGGGCCAGCCAGTGGGTCCTTTCAAATGTAAGGATCATCTCGCCGACAAAAGTGAACGAAGCGCGGTTTGGCTATAGCTCCTTGTTCAACAATATTACCCAGCAGTTGGCTAACGTCGAGAATGTGGACGCCGAGATCGGCGTGCCGGTCGCGGTGACGGACAAGAACTCCTGGGGCATCCCCAACATCCAGTTGACGAACAATCTGACCAGCTTTGGAAACCCCACCAGCAGCCCCTTTCAAATTAACGACAAGTATTTCCAGTTTGTGGATAACTATTCCTGGGTCATCGGGAAGCATTCGCTGCGTATGGGAGGAGAGTACCGCTATAACGAGTTTCCCCAACTTGGCAATGAATTCCCGCGCGGCCAGTTTTTTTTCAACGGTCAGTTCACGAACACGATTACGCCGACCGCGCAGACCGGCGGCTACTCTGGTGCGGACTTCCTGATGGGGGGTATTGAAAACAGCATCATTGCCGTTGCGCTCGCTTCGGCCAATTTCACGAGCAGCGAATGGGCGACTTACATCGATGACACCTGGAAGGTCCGCCCGCATCTGACCATCACTGCCGGTCTCCGATGGGAAGTGGACCAGCCGCTGTTAGACACGTCCGGCAATGAGGTTGGCGTACAGCTTAATTCGCCTCTCTCCTCTACCGCCAATGTGACGGATCCAAGTCTGCAACCCGTTTACGTCCGCTCCGGCAGCGGAAGTTTTTATCAAGGCTTAGCCTTTAATTATGAACCCTATTGGCAATCCGTCTCGCCGGGCGCCACCGGATACCCCGCGCTGCAAACGGTACGGGACGGCCGCTTAGGTTCGCGGCTGATCAATACGAATTACGACAACTTCGCCCCCAGGCTCGGGATCGCCTGGAGCCTTTCGAATAAGTGGGTGGTGCGAACCGGTTTCGGCATATTCTACTCGCAGGAAAGCAAGAACTCGATCTTTGATCTCAATCGGGGATTGGGAGGCCGGACCGGACAAGTCACGCAAACCACTTATGGACAGCCCACGATCACCTACCAGAATTTCATCAATACGTCGGCTCTTCCGGTCACCATACCTATCGGCTTGACCTGGGGCGCGAACCACATACTCCCGACAAGCTACAGTATGCAGTACCTCTTAAACGTTCAGCGCACCCTCGGCAAATCATCTACCTTGGAGGTCGGCTACAACGGCTCGGAAAGCCGCCATTTGGACAGCCTGATAAATGCGGGTGCGCCGATTCCTGGAACCGCCTCGATTCTATCCCGCTTGCCGTATCCTGAATTCGGAGCCGCGGGGATACAGTTCCTGAAGGCTGACGGCGTAGGAAACTACAATGGCCTGGGCGCCAAACTGAGTCAGCGATTCGGAGACAGTCTGACCACTTTGATCAGTTACACCTATTCCAGATCTCTCGACGACAGTAGCGCCATTCGGGGTCCCGGGAATGACTTCGTGCCGCCTAATGCGCGATGCCGGTCGTGCGACTACGGCCCAGCCGACTTCAATATTCCGCAGCGTTTCGTCGCCTCGATTCTTTACACGCTGCCATTCGGAAAGGGCCAGCGCTTTTTGAATCAGGGAGGCGTCGTGAACCAGGTGGTTGGCGGATGGGAATTCAGCACGATCACCACGGCGCAAAGCGGGGCCGCGACGGAAACCTCTTCGTGGGATTCGGCTGGTGTAGTATTTTCTCCGAGCGGCGAACGGCTTAATTGTGTTGCCGATGCGAATCCGGTTTTGCAAAACCCCAACGCCAGTGGCGGATACGGTTGGTATAACGCGGCGGCCTTCTCGAACCCCGTCGCCGGCACGTTCGGAAACTGTGGGCGCGACAACCTGAGGGGACCGAAGACAGTAAACTTCGACTTCTCAGCCATTAAGCATTTCGCCATCGGCGAAAGACAGTCTCTTCAGTTCCGCGTGGAAATGTTCAATGCGCCAAACCATGTGGAGTTGGGCACTCCCGGCTCGGTGAGTTGGGGAGGGAGCTCGAATGTCGCGCCACCATCGAATTTCGGTGTCATCACTTCGACATTCACGAGTATGCGCCAGATACAGCTCGCACTTAAGTACAATTTTTGACAGCGCCCGTTTCGTCGAGATTGGTTCCGTCGGATCGGGCGGCACCAGAACGCGTGGAACTCCTACTCGTGTGGGATACCAACCGGTGAGGAGGGCGCGCGAGGGCGAGCAGACGGGATCGGCGGAACAGAAATTGGGGAATCGCGCGCCCTCGGCGGCTAAGCGGTCAACGTTAGGAGTGCGGAGCGTCGACCCGTAGCAGGCGAGGTCGCCGAAGCCCGGATCCTCCGAGCAGGGGTGTTGCGGCGGTTGCGAAAAAATCACGTCTGGTCACGGGATCATGATGGCACCGTTATAATTGCAGAATGCGAAAGAGTCTCGTGGTTGGTTCGCTCATCTTGATGGAGGTTGCTGCGGTCGCGCAACGCGGCGGCCGAGGTACTCGGGAGAATGCCACGCCGATTGTGCTCAGGCCTGCGCGGGTGTTCGATGGCGACGCGATGCATGACGGCTGGGTGGTGGTGGTCAAGGGTGATCGGATCCAACAGGCGGGGCCGGAGACGGGTGTCGATACTTCGGGCGCTACTTCAATTGACTTGTCCGGCACGACGTTGATGCCAGGGATGGTCGAGGGACACTCCCATATTCTGCTGCATGCCTATAATGAGACTCCCTGGAACGATCAGGTGGCTCATGAAGGTTTAGCGCTGCGCGCGGCGAGGGCAGTGAATCACTTGCACTCGACATTGATGGCCGGGTTCACTACCGTTCGCGATCTGGGTACGGAGGGCGCAGGATATGCCGATGTTGAACTCAAACAGGCGGTGAATCAAGGTATCGTGCCGGGACCTAGAGTGCTGGCTTCGACTCGCGCTATTGTGGCTACCGGAAGCTATGCGCCAAAGGGTTTCGCACCGGAATGGCACGTGCCCCAGGGTGCGGAAGAGGCGGACGGAGTCGACTCATTGATTCGCGTAGTGCGCGATCAGATCGGGCATGGCGCGGACTGGATTAAGCTGTATGGTGATTATCGCTGGGGACCTCATCCGGGTTCGAGTCCTACATTTTCGCTCGACGAAATGAAGCTTGCTGTGGAGACGGCGAGGAGCGCTGGAGTACCTGTTGCCGTGCATACCAGCACCGCAGAAGGTATGCGGAGGGCGATCCTGGCGGGTGCAGAGACCATCGAGCATGGCAACGAAGGAACTGCGGAGACCTGGAAACTGATGGTGGAGCACCACGTCGCGCTGTGCCCTACGCTTGCAGCAGGCGATGCAACCACGCAATATTCGGGATGGACGAAGGGGCAGCCTGAACCACAGGGTCTGGTGAGGAAGAGAGCGAGTTTCAAGGCCGCTCTCGACGCGGGAGTTACCATCCTGAGCGGGAGTGATGTCGGCGTTTTTCCACATGGCGACAATGCGCGGGAGATTGAGTTAATGGTCAACTATGGCATGCCCGCCTTAGATGCGCTGAAATCCGCGACCTCAATAGCAGGGCGGGTGCTGCATATGGAGATTGGACAGGTTAAGCAGGGAATGTTGGCCGATCTCATTGCAGTGGATGGAAATCCAACTACCGACCTCTCGGCGCTCCGAAGAGTGAAGTTCGTCATGAAGGGCGGGGCTGTTCAAAAGTAGCTAAGGCTTAGTCTTTAGTTCACTTTTATACACGTGGCGAGAGTCATAGATTGTCAGCCTCCTTGAGTAAAATATTGCTTGACAACAGACTCAGATGTTAACATCGTATTAACAATGGCAACTGAACACATTCTTTCTCTTCTGATAGCAGAGCGGCAGAAACTTAGCAAAGCTATCGAAGCACTCCGCGGAGCTTCAGCTCCCAATGGGGTGACTACTCACAAGGCAGTGGTAGCACCTGTGGCGGCGCCGCCCGCTAAGGCCAGAAAGCGCAAGCCTCTCACCGCCGCGCAGAAGAAGGCCCACTCCGAACGGATGAGCGCATTTTGGGCCGCCAAGCGGAAGAAGCAGGCGAAGAGTTAGTTCACTTCTGGGCCCAATAGGCAGGGTGACCAACGTAAGTCTCGTTTTCTAGGTTCGCTAAGATAACGCGACGCACTTCCAGGATATCGACCTCACCCTGTTTCTGATAGAGCACTTTTCCGCCGGGCGCGATCACCATCGTGAACGGCACCCCGGCCTCCCAATGCGAGTCGAAAGCAGCCTGCAAGCCATAAGTGTCATCCGTGGCAAATTGTAGATTGCGATTGGACGCATGTTGCGCCTGGAGTGTCTTCATCACACCGGATTTTTCGTCCGGAAGGTTAGTGGAAATCGTTACCAGGTCGAAATCGCGGTGGCGGAACATTCGGAATGTCGCTTCCAGGTCGGGAAATTCGCTCAAGCAAGGTCCGCACCAGGTGGCCCAGAAGTTTATAAGCAACACTTTACCCGTAGGATTCGTGCGAAGCTTTTCGAGATCGTCCGCGGTCACCATATCGACCTTGACTGGTTCGGCATCGATCTTCTTCAGTTCGTCCAATTGACTGTCGATTTTCGACTTCCATTTGGTCGAACAGCCAAACGCCGGCGTATGAGCTACGGTCACCGGCTTGTCCGCCAACAGCGCCTCCAGCGCGTTTCTGGCGTCTTGCGACTTAACAAGAGAAGCGCGCTGGCTGTCGTCGACCCGCCCTTCATAGCGAAGCTTCCGATCCGCATCGAAGATAAAGATATGGGGAGTCGCCTTGGGTCCATAGGCTCGCGATACCGCCTGGGTGTCCCCATCATAAAGGTACGGAAAGTTAAAGTGACGATACTCAGCGCGAATCTTCATGTCATCGAGCGAGTCGCTAACGTCGGTATAGCCTAACTCGGATAGCCGGATTGCCTGCGGATCATTCGGCTCAATCGCGACAAAAGCGACGCTCTTAGCCTGGAAATCGTCGACCAGTTTCTTGATGCGAGTCTCATAAAGCTGCGCGGTAGGGCAATGATTGCAGGTGAAAACGATCGCAAGTAGCCGGCTGCTCTTATAGTCGCTCAACTGATGTGTCTTGCCGTCGATTCCAGCGAGCGAAAAATCCGGCGCTGCGGAACCGATCGCTAGAGTAGGATGCTCGTCCTCCGCGGCGGCAGCAGGAACGGTGAACGAGAAAAATACAAGTATGGACGCGAGGGCAAGCTTCCGGCGAGACATGTGGTGCTCCTTCAACTAATAGTTTACGGAGAAAGCGGGCACTACGCTACTGAGCCGCTCCTTCCGGCACCTCGAGAATCATCTGATAGGTGCCGTGGTTCTTAGATCCCAAATCCGTAGCGGCAATGTTTAGGCGGTAGCGTCCGGGCTGAAGTGGAAGCGATTTCTCGTAGACCTGATATGGATTCGCCTCCACGAACTTTGGGAGATCCGCGGTAGTTTGCTTCACGGTCACCACGTCTTCAAACGGAGACAAGGGGCGCCGTGCAAGCGTCGAAATGCGCCCATAAATATTGATCGTCGCCGTCGAAACGTTTTCCTCATCCTGGAAGTGCAGATCCTTCGTGTCGAACTGAACGGTGATCCGTACTAACATGGCCGACGACGTGAGGGGCACGTAGGACACTCCCACATTCAGCGGTAACAGATTGTACATACTACTGCCGGTGCTGACGACTGCTTCCAAGTCCTTAAAGTTCAGCTCTGGCGGCTTGGCGGATGGAACTTCTTTTTCCGATGGATCCATGGTCAGTCGATACTCACCCGTCCTCCCCTTATCGATGAATTCAAGGGTTACGTTGTTGCCAATGCCCTCGATAAAACGGTATCTCCATTGTTCGAATGGATAAGTGACTGTCTGCGCGCCCCCTTGCTCCGATGGCCGAGTGTACGCGCCGCCGCTCGGATGCGAGTCGATCTCGTCCGGCGGACCGTATTGAATATAAATCCTGCCTCGATCCGTTTTCCAACCCGGTAGCGCTGACGGAGTTACAAATCGATCGTTCGCATAAGCAATGCGCCGTTAGTGCTCCGCTTTGTACTCGGGACCGCGGCGCTTCCAGAAATCTTCGATGAAACGCTCGCGATCGGCATCGGTCTGGAGCTTAACAAAGTCGGCGCGCTCCCGATCGGTAATGACGTAGGCGACCTCTTCGGTGAGCCATTTTGTGTAAGGCGAGACGGGCTTGGGCGCGCTTTGCTCCTGCGCGATCAGCAGTGGAATCGGCCTGATCGAAGGCACCGCCGGAATCGGCAACTGCGGCGCAGGCTTCTCCCATGCCGCCAATGCGACCGCGCCCGCCACCGCCAGAATCGCTACCGACAAAATAGGCGCGATGGTCGAGCGCGGCCCCTCCGGTGGAGCAAGCAATCGTCGAATTCGCTTCACCAGGTTGCCTCCGGTCGCTGCTATCGCGGTCTCGTGCATCGCCCATCGATTCTCGGCAAGCGCGGCCAACGCCGTCGCATATTCGTGCGCGTCTCCGTTGGTTAGCACCACCAGATCGTCACAGCAGTTTTCCCGCTCCGCGCGAATGACGCCGGAAATCCACCACACGGCCGGGTGATAGAACAACATTCCCTCAACCAGAGTCTGCATCAGATTGACCAGATAGTCGGCGCGGCGGATATGCGCGAGTTCGTGCAGCAGGATCGCCTCGACCTGCGCAAGAGGCAATCCGGCGAGCAATCCCACCGGCATCAGAATCACCGGACGCAGATGTCCGATCACTACCGGCACTTCCGCGAAGCATGATTCGAGCAGCGTGACCGGTCGCGACATCCGCAAGCGTCCACGAAGATCGTCGAGCCTCTCTACCCACTCAACTGCCGCGCCGCAGACGCCGATCTTGCGCAATCGCGCAGCCGCTGCCCAGGAAACCAGGCATCGCAATTGAAATAAGAAAACACCCGCGAGCCAGATCGGCGCGAGCCAGGGCAGCAGCTCGGAAGCATCCCATGGTGTTCGATTATTCGCGGCCGGCCGATCGTCCACCGCGGGATTCGTAGGGAGGGGAAGCGTGCGAACCGTCGCTGCACGACCGATTTCGCGCGGCATGAGCCGGTAAAGGGTTGTCCCAAATCCAATCAGCATCGCGAGCAGTGCGAAACATGCCGCCGCATATCGGACGCGCGAAGACCGCGCCAAGCCGAGCACGATGGCCAGCGCGAACGCTACCCCAGCGCCCTCCCACAGCGAGTGAACCAGTGTCCATCCCAGCGCTTTAGCGGCCTCGCTCCGCATCCAAAATTCGAGAACCATCATCGCGTCCTCCCTTCGTACTCGTCAAGGATTTCCCGCAACTCGGCCAGTTCCTTTTTCGACGCTTTGCGCGAGGAGAGCGCGCCGATCATGAGGCTCTTAGCGGATCCATTGAACGCGCGCTGCAGCATATCCCCGGCAAGCTGCCTCTGCGTCCATTCACGAGGCCGCGCCGCCTCATAAACGTGCGCGCGTTGATGTTCATTCCTCAGGACCAGGCCTTTCTCGGCCATCACCTGCAGTTGTTTGAGAACGGTAGTGTATTGCGTGGGCCTGCGGCTGGCGATGGTTTCATGGACGTCGCGAACCGTCGCCGGTCCGCGGCTCCAGAGTACAGTAAGGATTTCAAGTTCAGCGTCGGTAGGTCTGGGAGGGTGCTCCGTCATATACGACGATCATAATACGATGATCGTCGTATGTCAACGGATTTCGAATGCCGGGACTGCGCCCGTCTCAGTTGTAGCTGGCGGTTATGCCATAGGAGACGGCGATGATCCCGATCCCCGGGTTCGTGAGCCCCGACGCCGTGAACGATGTCGGCGTTGCGCCATTGGCGATCCCCAAGGTCCCGTTGGTTGACGGAGGCAGCGCCAGCAGCACATAGGAAGGCACGGTGAACTGGCCCGCGCTCGCCGGGGCATAGCACAAGAAACTTGCACTCGCGCTGTTCGAGGACGACGTTCCCTGGATGTAAACATAGGAATTCGATGAGCCCCCGGTCCAGTTCAGGGTCACTCCATTCGTCCGCGTAACTGAACTGAGGGAACTCTGGTTAGTCCAGTTCAACACATTCCCGATCGAAATCGTCGCCGTGAAAGCCCCTACATCCTTGCCACCGCTGCCCGTGAACGTGAAACTGCCGCCGGTCGCCGGCAGGAATGAATTAGCGAGTTGGCTGAAATAAAGGCCGGACGGACCCGTCTGCGTGGGAATAGCCTCTGTGGCCAGCGGTTGCGTACCCGTCGGCCCGGTGACCGTGATGTTGCCTGCATCCAGGCCGACGATCGTAGGTATCGTGCCTATCGAAATCGTTGTCGAGGAGGTACTGACGGCGCAGCTTCCCAGCGAAGTAATCCCACTGCTTGTTGTGGCCGCGTTGTAAGTTATTTTCTCAAAGATCGCGCTCGCACCCGTCGTCTGCCCGCCGGTACTACCAACAGCCGGTGTAGTGCTTTGATCGAGCGTCACTTCCCCAACAGTGTAAGTCCCGCTCTGGCTGCCCGAGTTCGTTAGCTGTGTCCCGTTATACCCCAGGACAGGATCGCTGCAAACCCCTGACCCGAACGGCAGTGTCACGGTATTGCTCACGATGCTACCGCTGACCGCGACCACCGATACGCCGCAGCCGGTAGGAACCGAAGAGGGGACCGTCACATTGATCTGATTCACGCCTGGATATCCCGCGCTCCCCGCATAAAGGACGTTCGCCTGAACGCCGCCGATGTAAATGGTCAGCGGAGAGCTCACAGGGTGGGGAGTGGAGGTGAAGACGGTGTCGCTATCAGCCGTATCGGCGCCCAAGCCCGAGCCCCACAGAACAATAGTGCTCCCAGGCGAGATCGAGTTCGTGTAATTGTAAAGCGCTCCGGTGGTTGGACTCGTTGCGACGCCCAGCCCGGTTCCCGACCCGTAATAAGTATCCAGGCCAAGCGCGGTCGGGACCACCAGAATGCTGGCGGCGGCACTCGGAGTTCCGGCGTACGTCACGGTAAGAGTTCCTGTTCCAATCGGCGTGCTGGAAGGAAGGACCGCCGCAATTTGTGTCGCCCCGGCGTAATAAATTCCCGGATGCACAGTAGTACCGTTGACGGTCACCGAGATGC
>Ga0209006_10006764_pt1 | contig 10357 bp, 5 predicted proteins | sample JacPin_JW_Ref_O2_FD_188567 | JGI IMG/M metagenome (GOLD analysis project Ga0209006, IMG submission 188567) | Forest soil microbial communities from Algoma, Ontario, Canada - Jack Pine, Ontario site 1_JW_Ref_O2 (SPAdes) (version 2) | ecosystem: Environmental > Terrestrial > Soil > Boreal... | reverse complement strand
TGGTTCCTGCCGGGATTTCAGATCGACGCAATTGTTGATGCGTTCGATCGATTGCCGGAAGGTGCGTTCGGCGGCGGCGATTTTGTGAGCGGCAAAGAAGTCCGTCACTTGATCGCGCATTCCGGTATCGCAGAACGCGCTGGTTGCTCCTACGACCTCACCGCTGGCAAAGGGGCCGCCCGCTTTCGCGACCGCGTCCCAATGTGACTGGATAAAGTCCCAGGCCAGCTTCTCGCCCGCGGGATTGTGCATGACGTTAGAGATAAGTCGCAACGCATCCTGAGAACGCACGTCGGGAGAGACGGCGAAGTCCAGAGTGCGTTGCAGCAGTTTGGGGTCACTAAACTCCGCCAGCGTGAACAGGTAGCCGTAATATTCTTCGGGTGCCTTGGCATTCTTCAGCTCAGCCATAATTCTGTCGTAGAACGCGGCATCGCCGTTGAGCGCCGCGAGGCCAAAGGCTCCGCCGGCAAGTTGGCGATCGACGGATCTGGGGTCGTTGATGAATTTGTCGGCGATTTTGCGCGCCTCCGCGAGCACTTGCGGATCGCGAGCATCATAGCCCAGGGTATTCAGCAGCCGCTGCCGAAGAGTTTTCTGCTCGTCGGTTTCTCCGGGCTTGGGTTCCCATCCGAGTTCTGCAAATGCCGGAGTGAAGAGCTGGCGCAGCCACGCTCGGAAAGACCCACGATCGCTGTCGTTGACCAGGTATTGGCCAATGTAGTTGAGCCGGCCCATGGTAGCTTCGAGCACGGCGCGGTTGCGGTCTGCCTGGATGCCTTGCGCGAAAGCCAGATAGTCGCCGACGGGTTCACGCCCCACGCGCACGGATGCCCAGATATCGTTCTGCAACGAAATGCGTTCCGCGGGAGTGAGTTTGGTTTCGGCGTCGCTGGCCAGCGCCTTCACCATTTCGGGCTGGTAGCCGGCGCGATAATATCCCGTGGCGTTCGCGTTCGCCAAAACCCAAGTGGAGCAACCGGGCAGGCTGACGGTTTCTTCTCGCTTCGAGATAACCTCGCACTTCTGCGCGCTCGCTCCGGCCGAACCCTTCAGGCACACGGGAATTTCCCAGACCTGATCATTCGGCGAATCAAATTTCGCGCGGTCGCTGAAGTAGCGTTGCTGGTGCAATGTGACCTTGGTCATATCGCCGGAGCATTGCGCCTTCACGTCGAGAATGGGCACGCCCGGCTGCTTGACGAAAGTTGGCATGATGCGGTCAACGGGCTTCTTCGAGGTTTTGGCTTGTGCTCCCCAGAAGTCATCCGCGGTGGCATTGGCGTATTGATGCTGGCTCAAATACGCATTCACGCCGGCGCGGAAGTTATCTTCACCAAGATAGGCTTCGAGCATGCTGAGCACGGCCGCAGCTTTGCCGTAGGCAATGCCGTCAAACAGTTCCTGAATCTCCGCAGGAGTTTCGGCGGCCTGGTGAATGGGACGCGTGTTAGCGAGGGAATCAACATTCATGGTATTGCCGGCCTGATTTGCGTCGTCGAGATTAAAATTCCACTCCGGCTTCCAGGCTTCGATGGGCTTGCTCGACATCCATGTGGCAAAGCCTTCGTTGAGCCAAATATCGTCCCACCACTTCATGGTGACGAGGTCGCCGAACCACTGATGCGCCATTTCGTGGGCGATGACGGAAGCGATTTCTTTCTTTAAGTCGATAGAGCCGTGCTGCTCGTCGATCAGCAAAATCACTTCGCGGAACGTGATGCAACCTGTGTTCTCCATGGCGCCGGCGGAGAAGTCCGGCAGGCCGATCAGGTCGAGCTTTCCGTAGGGATACTGGATGCCGAAATATTTGTCGTAATAGCCCAGAACGTGCTCGGCGGTTTCGAGTGCGAATTTTCCCATTTCCTTTTTGCCGGGAGTGCTGTAGACGCGGATGGGGATGCCGTCAGCTTCGCCCTCGGTATATTCGAAGTTGCCCACCACCAGCGCCGCCAGATATGAAGACATCTTTGCCGTCGTGGCGAACGTTACAGCGTGCTTGTCGCCGGGACCGGGCTTGTCGGAGAGGACCTTCTGGTTGGAAATTGCCACCAGGCCTTTGTCGGCGATGGCGGTGATATCGAACGTGGCCTTGTAATCCGGCTCGTCGAAGGAAGGATAAGCGCGGCGCGCATCGGTAGATTCGAATTGCGAAGCGGCATACTTGCGCCCCTGATCGTCCTTGCCCAGATAAAGGCCGCGCATCTCGCTGTTCAGGATTCCGGTATAGGAGATGTGAATGGAGGCGGGGCCGGCCGCCAGCGGTTTCTCCACGGTCAGCGCGACCATTTCTTTTTCTTTCTGAGTCGTGACTTTGGCTTTCTGCGTGGCGCCGCCGCTGGTGATGGTAACGTCCTGGAAGTCGATATCGACTGCGTTCAGCGTGATCTCCGAGGTGGATTTCAGCACCCGGATCGAGATGGTCTCATCGCCTTGAAACGTGGCTTTTTCCAGATCGGGAGTGAAGGTCAGTTTGTAGTTTTCCGGACGCGCGCTTTCGGGCAGCCGCTGTGCACCTGCAAGCGAAAGTGTCGTCAAGGCGAACAGCACCGACGTAAGAATTCTCTTCATAGATAGATTTTCCTTCATTAGATTTGTCTCTGATCAGAGCCCTTCAGGAGATTGAGTTCGATTGATACCGAGTAATGATTGGCACATGGTGAAGCAAACGCATAGCCAGCAACAACTAACCCACAGACCTTGTATACGGGCTGCGTGCCGCAAAAGTTCAGTGCATTCCGGTCCGTTCGACCAGACTTCTGCGATCAGAGCGCCCCTGACATCGCGCCGTTCAGCAGGGTAGCGGCGCAGCGGTTGGTCCCGAACCAGTAGGGAATCTCGCGGTAGTCATCGACCGCAAATATCGCCAAGTCCGCGTCCTTGCCGGGCTCGAAGCTGCCTTTCCGATCCGCTACACGCAATGCCCAAGCTCCATTGATTGTAGCGGCCGCGACCGCCTCTGCGGGCGTCATCCTCATATGCGTGCAGGCCAGCGACATTGCCATGGGCATGCTAATAGTCGGCGATGTGCCGGGATTGTAATCCGTGGCCAGGGCCACCGCTACACCCTGATCAATCAGACGGCGCGCGTTGGGATACTCTTTCAATCCCAGAAAATAATTCGCTCCCGGCACCAGCGTGGCCACCGTGTCGTGTTTCGCAAGCCGCGCGATGTCGTCGTCGTTCACGTGATCCATGTGGTCAAACGATGCGGGACTGAAGCGCAAGAACGGCGAAAGGCGCGTCTCTGAAAGCTGGCCTATATGCGCTCTTACCTGCAATCCATGGTGCTCGGCGGCGGCAAAGATCTGCGCAGATTCTTCTGCCGAAAATGCTGCCCGGTCGCAGAAAACATCCACAAATTGGGCGAGCTTCCGCCGAGCTGCTCGGGGAATCATCTCCATACAGACGGTCTCAACATACTTTTGTGAGCAACCCTGAAATTCTGTTGGGACGACATGGGCGCCGAGCAGGGTCGAAATCACGGTTCCGGGCCACCGGGAGGCTGCCAGGCGAATTGCCTCCAACGACTTCATTTCGGACGCGACGGTCAGCCCGTAGCCAGATTTGGCTTCGACGGTGGTTGTGCCGTAGGTCTGCATTTCGCACAGGACTGCTAAGACTTTTTCTGCCAGCGAGTTCTTACTGGCCTTCCGCACGCCCTGCAGGCTCGACCGAATGCCGCCTCCCGCCGCGGCGATCTCTTCGTAAGAGGCGCCCTCAATACGCTTCTCGAAATCCACCAGGCGTGGACTGACAAAAACTGGATGCGTGTGCGAATCCACGAAACCAGGGAGGACAACTTTGCCTTGGCAATCGATTTCAACAATTCTCCTGCGATTGTTCTTCAGCCAGGGATCGCGCACGGCATCTTTCGTTTTGCCGATGGAAGTGATCCTTCCGCCAAGGCACAAGACCGCGGCGTCTTCGATGATGCCGAGGTCTTTGAGTTCCGATCCGCGGCGCGGGCCGGGCTTACCCGACGGGGACCTGAGGGTGAGAAGCTGTCCGATATTGGCCAGCAGAGTTGCCTGCGGCGGCGAAGGTTTGCGACGAGTGGGAGCCAAGCTTGCTTCCTAGTTTAGCAGTAGTGGTTCATCTGAGAGAAATCGCATCGCGATGCTATGATTTCGAGTCCTCATGAACATCCACTACTCCCGTCTACGAAAGCTCAAGTCCGCCGCGCATGCGGCCGCCCGCTCAGCCACCGCCCTCGCGCTTGTGGGTGTGTTCGTGGTTCACGGCTACGGCGGTTCTCCGGCGCTTCTGCCCGCCGCGCAGGTTTCGGCGACGCTGCGCCAGGGCGGCGCGGCTCACAACGTAATCGTCGGGACTGCGGCCGCTTCTCCTCATCTCAGCGATCCTGATTATGCCGCCATTCTGGGTTCGGAATTCAACCAAATTCAGGCGGAGAACGAAATGAAGTTCGGCTCAATTCACCCGCGTCCCAACACCGATCCCAACCCTTACAGCTTCACCGGCGGCGACGCGCTGGTTGCGTTCGCCGAGAGCCACAACATGGTGGTTCGCGGGCACACGCTGCTTTGGCATAACAACGTCCCGCACTGGCTCACCAGCGGAGGCTACACTCCGGCGCAGATGGCCAGCATTGTTCAGGACCACATCAATGTCGTGCTGCACCACTACGCGTCGAAAATTTATGCCTGGGATGTGGTCAACGAGGCCTTCAACGATAACGGCACCATGCGCTCTACGCTATGGTACGACCAGCCGGGAATCGGCGCCGGGTCGGGCACCGGCTATATCGAGAAGGCGCTGCGCTGGGCCCGGGCCGCCGATCCGAACGCGATACTCTTCTATAACGATTACGACGCGGAAGAAATCAATGCGAAGTCCGACGCCATTTACGCGATGGCCAAAGATTTCAAGAAGCGCGGCGTGCCTCTCGACGGAATCGGCTTTCAGACTCACGTGACTCTGAAGTTCGACGAGCCGAAGAAGCTGGCGTCCTACGCGAAGAATCTGGAGCGCTTCGCCAAACTCGGCCTCGATCTACACATCACGGAACTGGATGTTCGCCTCACCGACTCAAGTCCCGCGTCGCTCGAAGCGCAGGCCCACCTCTACGGAGAAATCACCAGCCTCTGCCTGCAGCAGCCAAGTTGTAAGCTGATTCAGACCTGGGGCTTCACCGACAAATATTCGTGGATCCCCGGCTTCTTCAAAGGATACGGCTGGGGCTTGTTATGGGACGACAATTACCGGAAGAAGCCAGCATATGCCGCACTGCATGACGCGCTGGCCAAGTAGCGCTATTCTCCCATCGGCACTCGCACGCCCGACTTCTTCGCGAATTCCTTCGCCTCGTCATACCCCGCGTCCGCGTGGCGAATGATGCCCATGCCCGGGTCCGTGGTCAGGACGCGCTCGATGCGCTTTGCCATTTCGTCGGTACCGTCAGCAACCGTGACTTGTCCTGCGTGCAGCGAATAGCCGATGCCTACGCCGCCGCCGTTGTGGATCGACACCCACGACGCACCTGCGGCCGTGTTGAGCAAAGCATTCAGTAGCGGCCAGTCGGCGACGGCATCCGTTCCGTCTTTCATACTTTCGGTTTCGCGAAATGGCGACGCCACCGATCCGCAATCGAGATGGTCGCGTCCAATCACGATCGGCGCTTTGATCTTTCCTTTTTTCACCAAATCGTTCATCGCGAGGCCGAACTGCGCACGCTCGCCGTATCCCAGCCAGCAGATGCGCGCGGGCAGACCCTGGAACTTGATGCGCTTGCGCGCCAGATCAATCCAGCGCCGCAAAATGCGGTTCTCGGGAAACAACTCTAAAACCAACTCGTCGGTCACGTGAATGTCCGACGGCTCACCCGACAGCGCCACCCAGCGGAACGGCCCGCGCCCTTCGCAAAACAGCGGACGAATATAGGCCGGCACAAATCCGGGAAAGTCGTAGGCATTCTTGACGCCACGCTGAAAGGCAAATGTGCGGATATTATTTCCGTAGTCGAATGTGATCGAGCCCATCTTTTGGAGCTGCAGCATGCCTTCGACATGCCGCGCCATAGCGTCGAGTGATTTTTCCTGATATGCCTTCGGATCGCGCTGGCGCAATTCCAGTGCTGCTTCGAAGCTCATGCCGTTCGGTACATATCCATTCAGGGGATCGTGCGCCGAAGTCTGATCGGTCAAAATGTCGGGCACCACACCGCGTTCGGCGAGTTCCGGAATCATGTCGGCGCAATTTCCCACCAGCCCGACCGAAACATTCTCTTTCTTGCGCACGGCATTTTTAAGAATGCGCAACGCCTCGTCGAGCGTGGTAACCATGAAATCACAATAGCCGGTTTTCAGCCGCTTCTTGATGCGCTCGGGGTCCACATCAATTCCCAGGAAAGCGGCGCCAGTCATGGTCGCAGCCAGTGGCTGCGCGCCGCCCATGCCGCCCATTCCTCCGCTCACAATCAGCTTGCCCGCGAGATCGCCGCCGAAATGCTTTTCACCCGCCGCCGAAAATGTTTCGAACGTGCCCTGCACAATTCCTTGCGAACCAATGTAGATCCACGATCCGGCGGTCATCTGTCCGTACATCATCAACCCGGCGCGTTCCAGTTCGTTGAACTTTTCCCAGTTCGACCAGTGGCCCACGAGATTGGAATTCGCGATCAGCACCCGCGGCGCGTGATCGTGCGTCTTGAACACTCCCACCGGCTTGCCCGACTGCACCATGAGCGTCTCGTCGTTCTCCAGCTTCTTCAGCGTTGCGACGATGGCGTGGTAAGCCTCCCAACTCCGCGCCGCGCGCCCGGTTCCGCCGTACACAACCAAATCTTTGGGCCGCTCCGCCACTTCCTCGTCGAGATTGTTCATGAGCATGCGCATGGCGGCTTCCTGCTGCCAGCCCTTGCAGCTGATCTGGCGGCCGCGCGGCGCGCGAATCGGCGTGTAGGTGGACGGCGTAATTTCGGTTTCTACGGGCATGGATAGATGGTAATTCCAAGGGGCGCAAGCTTCAATGGAAGAAGATTCACTTGAAAGGGAACTGCAGGGAATACGTTCTCACGCCTGCAGTGGTTCGAACTTTACCACGTGCTGTACGCCGTTCCGTCGCTGGCGATCAAATTCGAGGCCGACTTCACATCGCTAATGCCGGGCTCGGTCTGGTCCACGGCCAGCAGCACATCTTCCTGCACCACTTCCCAGTTCGCCTCGTTCGTCATGGGATCTTTGGGAATGTCGCGAATGTAGCCCGCCGTCTTCAGGTCTTCCAGCCCCATCGGAGCTTTGGCCTTGTCCAGCGTGTACTGGGAAATCACGGAACGTAGCGCAAACAGGTCCTGCCGCAGCACCGATTCACGCGCCCGCACCACCGACTGCGTATACATGGGCACCGCAATCGACATCAGGATCAGGATCATGCTGATCACGATCATCAACTCCAGCAGGGTGAAACCCCGCTCGTGCCGGGCTCCGCACTGGCCTGGCCGGCGATGTCTGCTCCCGCCTGGATGCCAGGCACTCAACCCGCGCTGCCTCGATCTTTTCGCGCCTCTTAGCATCTACCAGTCCTTGTATTTCGTTCCGTCCAGTGCATCGCCCTGTGACTTGCTGTAGACGTCGAACACGCTCTGCCCGCCCCAGGAATCGGAGTCCGGATCGTCCTGCATCGAGCGCAGGCCCCACTCCGGATTCTTTGTCATCGGATCAATCGGAATCCGGCGCAAAAACTTCAGTTTCTTCGTGCCGACGTCCACGCCCTTCACCAACGTTTCCAAATCGGGCGGATAATTCCCCGAATCCAGCTTGGGCTGAAATGCACCCCGGTCGGCGGCATCTTTATAGCGGTCGATAGCGTCGCGCATTTCCCACAAGTCATGGCGCAACTCGCGTTCTTTCTCCCGCTTGATGGAGAGCTGCGCCAGCGGAATCGCCATCACGGCGAGGACCGTCAGGATAGTGACGGCCGCGATCAGCTCGATCATCGTGAATCCCAACTCGAGCCTGCCGCTTGGCCGGCGATGGAATCTGATCCGCTTCATCGTGATTGCCTTCGCTCTCGTCGTCTTTCGTCCCGGATTTTCAATCCGAGACCCGCCGCGAGTTCCAAGACCTTACTGCACCGTCACCGACGCCTGCGCCCCGTTTACCACGATCGACTGCAGGCCCGGATCGCGCGCTCCGCCTCGCGTGATGGTCAAAGGTGTTTGTCCCGCCGCCTTCGCCATGAAGGTCAGGGTAATCACCGTGCCCTGGCCACTGACTCCGCCCGCTCCCGGCGGCCGCGTCGCCGTCACCGTCAACGTCCCGGTCGACTCGTCTTCGCGGTGCACCAGCGCCACGGTCTGGCCGTCCTGCGAAAGGAAACTGCCGTTCGACACGTTGAGCAACTGCATGCGCGACGGGTCGTAATACATTTGCACCGGAACCGAATAAACGTTCTGTGCGCCGGAAATCAGCAGATTCACCGCAAAAGTATTGCCCTTGGCCGCCGTAATCGTCGGTGGATCAAACAGAAAGCTGGGCATGCCGTTTGCGGCCTGTGTGGCGGGCTGGATCACCGGAACGCCAGACGGATTCGCGGATTGCGGCGGAGGTGCAGCACCGGCCGCCGGTGCAGCCGATGCCTGATTCGCGGGCGGTTGGCTCGTGGGACTCGGCTGGTTGGGCACAGCCGAAGGCGGATTTGCCGGAGCCGAATTTGCGGGAGCTGGCGCCGCTGCCGGAGCCGCCGCCTGGCTCACATGCCGCAGTGCAATCGTCGTCGCGGTTCCAATATCAATCGCCCGCTGGTTGACCTCGCTCAACTCGGTCCCGCGGATGATGTGCGGAACAATGGCGAATATCAGTTCGTCGGTTGAGTGATCCTGCGTGGTCTGGCCGAACAGGTATTTCAGAATGGGGATCGACGCCAGGCCCGGAATTCCAGTCAATGACCTGGTTTCCGACTCCGTAAAGATGCCACCCTGCAGGTTGGCTTCGCCGTCTTTCAAACGAATTTCGTGTTCGATCTTGCGCTGCCCGATAATCGGCTGGCTGATACCGCCGATGCTGGCCTGGCCCGTGACCGAAGAAATTTCCATCACCAGCTTGAGTGTGACCTCGCCGCCCTGGTGCACATGCGGTGTGATTTCGATATTGACGCCGACGTCCAAGTATTGGAACTGGGTGTTTACCAGCGGGTTAATGCCTACGCCACCGATGCCGGGCTGGAACGATCCGGTTGCCACCGGCACACGTTCGCCAATCTTCAGCGTTGCCTTCTGGCCGTCGAGCGCCCGCACCTGCGGATTCTGAATCAGCTTGGTGTCGCTGTCTCCCATCAGCGTCGACAAATTGGCCGATGGAATTGTGACCTGGAAGTTGGTGGCGTTGATGTTAGCGAGGGAGTTTAAATTGATTCCCGGACTCGACGAGGTACCGGTGGTGCCGGTCGTGCTGGTGGTCGAAGTGGCCGAGGTGTTCAGATTTTCTTGCAATTGCAGCGAAATGCTGGTCGGCGGACTCAAGCCGAGCGTACGCGACTTATCTTTGCTGACTTCCATGACGGCAATATCAACCAGCACTTCCGGATGTGCCTTGTCCAGATCTTCCACCAGTTTCTGCGCCAGCGCGATCTGATCGGGCGTGCCCCGCACCACAACCGCGTTCTGCGACAGCAGCTGCTGCACCCGCTGCACGTCGAGCACGGAACGGATCGCATTCACCACGTCCTGTAATTCGGACGCTTGGGACAGATTCGACAAATAAAAAGTCTTCAGGACACTCTGTTCGAGTTCCTTGCGCTTGGCCGCGTTATCCTGCGCCACAAAAATCGTATTCGCCGTCACCGGCCGCCAGAAGGTTTTCGATTCCAGCGCGGTAATCTGCAGGGCCTCTTCCAGGGTCACGCCATTGAGGTCTACGTTGATGACTCGGGGAGTGTAATCGGGGTCGAGCAACACATTGATTCCCGCCAGTTGCCCGACGGTGCGGTAGACCACATCTGACTTGGTGGCGAGCATCTTGACGGTGATCGGAGTGTTCGAAATCGGAGCTAGCTCGACCGGGCCCTGGGCTTCCCTTAACTTCTTTTCCAGATTGCTGGGCGGACCTGCCTGCGGCGGCTGCGGATTCCGCAGGTTGTCGATCATCTTCTGCGTGCGCGCCAATTCCTGCTGGGCGATGAATAGTGAGGGATCAATGGAAACGGCTTTTTGGAACGTGGCCAGGGCTTCGTCCAGCTTGCCTTCTTCGCGCAGCTTCTGCCCGCGGTGAACCACCGCGGCGGCCGCTTCAAAACGCGCCCTCGCCAGCGAAGTCCGGTAGCGCAGGTCTTTCGGTTTCAGATCGTAGGCCTGCTTGTAGAAGTCGTAGGCGCCTTCGTAGTTCTGGCGCGCCTCGGCGTC
>Ga0209006_10006763_pt1 | contig 10357 bp, 9 predicted proteins | sample JacPin_JW_Ref_O2_FD_188567 | JGI IMG/M metagenome (GOLD analysis project Ga0209006, IMG submission 188567) | Forest soil microbial communities from Algoma, Ontario, Canada - Jack Pine, Ontario site 1_JW_Ref_O2 (SPAdes) (version 2) | ecosystem: Environmental > Terrestrial > Soil > Boreal... | reverse complement strand
GCTAACGAAGAAGGTCTTGAAGAACAGCAGGGTGAGCCCGGATCGGGACGCAAGACAGCCAGGCGCGCAGCATAGTCAATGCTAGAGCAGTCATTTGCGAAGGACAAAACAGGAGAAAACGAATGTACCACCACATCAAGAAACTAATGTACACGGTGAATGTCGGAAGTCCCGACCCCCGCTTTGGCAACATGCTGCTCGAGCAATTCGGTGGCGCGAACGGTGAGCTTGCGGCTGCGATGCAGTACTCAATTCAAGGCCTTAATTGTGATGATCCAGATCGCAAAGACATGCTGATGGACATCGGAACAGAAGAACTGAGCCATTTGGAAATCGTGGGCACGTTGGCACGCATGCACCTCAAGCCGATGAAGTTCGCGCGCCTGTGTCACCTTATCGAATTCGCAGTCGATCACTTCGATCACTGCGGCGGAATGCGACCCGAGCGCAGCGACAATCCCGGCGAGTTCCTGGCGCGACCAATCGCTCGTCGTCGAATGCAAAACGACCGCGATCGTAAAGCGGCTAGCTCGCGCCTTCTCAGCATCGGCTTGCGACAGGCCAATCTTATCGGCAGGCATCGCGTGCTCGCCGTGAGGGCCAAGACCCGTGAAAATCATGTCTCCCCCCTTTTTATTGGCTGCCTCAAACTGAAGCTTCTACCCCTGTGGCGCTTCACGCAAGGCACTCCAACGCTGTGAAACGTTCTCAAGACGGGGGTTCCCTTGGCAGGGGTAGAGACGGGGCAACACGCCTTCTTGTTCGGGCGACGTTAATGAGCGCCAGCAGTTCAGGCTGCTTTCGTGGGGCGCCCAACGTTATCCAATTCTGCAGGGTGTCTGCGGCAAACAGTTCCTCCGCCACAACGTGGGCGGCGCCAAGAAGCCCGGAGGAGGCGCCCAATCGCGAGCGCACGATCCGGAGATCCCGGGTTACAAGCGGATGCGATTGACGATAGATGCCCTCCCGCACCGCCGCCAAAAGGATGTCCCCGGACTGGACCGCAGTTCCGCCAAGCACGATAACGGCCGGATTGAGGAGATTGACCAGCGGCGCGAGGCTTTCTCCGACAAGCCGCCCAGACCGCGCCATTAGTTCGGCGCAGAACGCGTCGCCGACTTGCGCGCCATGGCCGACGTCGGCGGCGGTGATTTCAAGGTTACGGGCGAGGATGTCGACGAGATAGGGGCTGCGTTCTTGTTGGGCGGCCGCCATGCCGTCTCGCGCCATCGCGTCGCCGCCTGCTACGGCCTCCAGACATCCGCGGCTGCCGCAATGACAGCTGACCTGGCTGTTCTCGCCGGTTGCTGCGTGGCCGATCATGCCGGCCGCTTCATTGGCTCCGCGATGCAGCCGCCCGTCAGAGACAATTCCGGCGCTAATGCTGCGCCCGAGCTTTACGAAAAGCATATTAGCCGCGGCGGCGTCCGACCTCAGTTCGCCCATCGTCATCATCTGGACACTGCTGCGAACGAAGACCGGCGCGCCGAACCGGAGCGCTATTTCGCTCACAAAATCGTAGTCGCGCCACTCGCTCAAATTCCCTAGCGCCAGAACCGAGATTGGCTCGCCATCGCCTGTTTCCGCCGGGCCGGGAATAGCGAGTCCGACGCCCCAAATACGATTCTTGCCACCGTGCTCTCCCATCAGCCACAAGAACAACGTGGTCAAACGATCGAGCAAGGCGTCCGGACCCAACGAGAGGTCCGCAGCTTCATGATGTTCTCCGAGCATTTGTCCCGTGAGATCAGCGACCCCTACAGCGATGGAGGATCGGTCGAGTATCGCCACGAGGACGGCTCCGGCGTCTGCGCGAAATCGGAAGTGGCGTGGCGCGCGACCGCCAATCGCTTCGCCCAGCTCTCCTTCCTCAATCAGGCCAAGTGTTTGAAGGGTTGCGAGCCTGTCCGTCACGATGGCGCGCGTCAGATCCGATTTGCGTTCGAGATCGAGGCGGGTTGTAGCCCGCCCGTTGCGTATCAGCTGGAGGAGCTGAGCGAGGCTGGCCTGCGCGACATCGATCGCCTTAGGTCGACCAATCGGCCGGCGCGACGCCTTCTCTGGCGTTGCTGCGGCGGGCCGGGACTTACGTCCATTCGTCATCGTTGCGAATCTCCGGGCTGCGTTCTGCCTGCTAACCGCCGCTGGTACGCTCCTGTCGGCGCCTATTCGCGCTTACGAAAGTATATTGTGCAACAATGGTTTATAATTTCCCAGCAAAAGTTAATATGCTTTTGCTCAGTAAAAGTTTGACACTTTCTGGCGACGTTGACAGAGTCGACTTTGGCAAAAGGAAATTCGCCAACAAAACAAAACAAAGCAACCGATCGCTTGCTGGCGGGCCGCTTACAGTGGCGCGACTGGGAGGTCGTTTGCGCCCCACTGGGAGGTACCGCGAATGGCCGTCCAATTTGCGTATCACGCGAATTGTTGGGGACCGCTCGGCGGCAACGCCGTGGGCGTCACCTCGATCGCGCAACTGACCTATCGCACATTCGGCGACATGGAGCGGGCCATCCGTGAGATCGGTGCTGCGGGTTACGCAGGTGTCGAACTGTTTGACGGAAACCTACTCGACTACGCCGACCGAAAGGCCGCGCTGAAGTCTGTTTTGGCAAGCGCCGGAACTCGCCTTGTCGCGGTCTACTCGGGCGCCAACTTCATTTTCGGCGACATTCTTGACGAGGAACTGTCGCGAATCGAAGCGGCCGCGCGGCTGGCTGCCGAATTCGGAGCCTTGCACCTTGTGGTCGGTGGCGGCGCCAAACGGGCGGCGGGAATTCAATCTGGAGACTTCGAGCGCCTTGGCGACGCTCTCGAAAAAGTGGTTCGCATCGCCGAACGCGCGGGCCTTCGCGCGCATTACCATCCGCATCTCTCGACGATCGTCGAAGGACCGACGGAGGTGCGAAAAATCTTCGCGCTGACGTCGATCGATTTCTGCCCCGACACCGCCCATTTAGCCGCCGCTGGCGGCGACCCCGCGACGATGATCCACGAACATCGCGCGCGCATTTCTTACGTTCATCTCAAGGGCTGGCAAAGAGAGCCCTTTGCCTTCGCGCCACTCGATCGCGGCGATCTCAATATGTCGACCGTTGTGCGCGCGCTGACCGACATTGCGTTCGACGGCTGGATCACCGTCGAACTCGACGCCTGGCCAGATCCCCAGCAGGGCGCCGTCAAGAGCATGGCCTTCCTTCGAGAGGCGGAAGCGCGCGCTTGAAACGAAATGGCCCGCGCGAAGACAAAACAGCAACGGGTTTCCGCCCGCCGCCGCGAAAGGCCCGGGACACGAGGGATGCGCTCTGAGCCATGAGGCCAGGGTGAGGCAAAAAGCCAAACAGGAGGAATGAATGCCAAGGAATTCTCTGCTCGCCGCATCGGCCGTTATGGCGCTATGCGCGTCCCTTTCCGCCGCCCCGGCAATGGCCGGCGATCCTGACGTCGCCCTCGCCGCGCTCAAAACCCAGGTCCTCAGCCAAGGTCCGAATGGCGAAAAGCCGACAGCCGCGTCGACCGTCACATTGAGTGACGACGAGCTTGCCCAGGTCAAGGCCAAGCACGCCAAGGCGGCGCTGGTGTTCCACTATGCCGGCAATGATTGGTCACAGGCGCAACTCGACGCGTTGAAGGCGCAATTCAAGACCGAAGGCATCGAAGTCGTCGCCGTCACCGACGCGGGCTTCAAGCCCGAAAAACAGATGGCCGACATTGAGACCGTGATGGCGCAGAAACCCGATATCATCGTCTCGATCCCGGTTGACGCCGTCGCCGACGCCCCCGCCTACAGGGCCGCCGCCGACAAGGGCGTCAAATTGGTGTTCATGGACAATGTGCCCAAGGGCTTTGTCGCTGGCAAAGACTATGTCAGCTCCGTTTCCGCGGACAACTACGGCAACGGCGTCGCCGCCGCGCATCTGATGGCCAAGGCTTTAGGCGGGAGAGGCGAGATCGGGCTTGTCTTCCATGCCGCGGACTTCTTCGTCACCAAGCAGCGCTACGACGGCTTCAAGAAGACGATCATCGAAGATTATCCGAACATCAAGATCATTGGCGAACAGGGAATCGGCGGCCCCGATTTCTCCGGCGACGCGGAAAAGGCGGCCGGCGCGATCCTCACCGCTCATCCCAGGATCAATGCGATCTGGGCCGTCTGGGACCTGCCTGCCGAAGGCGTCATGGCCGCGGCGCGCGCCGCCGGCCGCGACGACCTCGTCATCGTCAACGAGGACCTCGGCGAGAACGTCGCCATCGCCATGGCCAAGGGCGAGTTCATCAAGGGCATCGCGTCGCAGCGTCCCTATGATCAGGGCCTGACCGAAGCCAAGCTCGCCGCTTACGCGCTCGTCGGCAAGCCGGCGCCCGCCTATGTCGCCCTTCCGGCGGCCCCCATCACCCGGGACACGCTGCTGGAGAGCTGGAAGGAAATCTATCACCAGGAGCCCACCGCCAAGATCAAGGCGAGCATGAAATAATCTGGCCGGGAATCCCTCTCTCTTCGCGGGGGGAGGGGACCGGCGTCTCTTCGGACGCGGCCGTCGCCTGCGGCCTTGCGACAATTCATCCAAGATGAGACGAGGAGTCGATGAACGCGCAACCTGTCGCCGACGATTACGCGGTTCGCATGGCCGGCGTCTCCAAACAATTTGGCGGCGTGCGCGCTCTCGACGATGTGAGTTTTGATGTCGCAAAAGGCGAAATCCATGCGCTCCTCGGCGAAAACGGCGCTGGCAAATCGACGATCCTGAAGATCCTCAACGGCGTGCATGCGCCGAGCGCCGGGACGATTGAAGTGCTCGGCGCACCCTTGACGGAACACACGCCCGATGCGTCGCGCCGCGCCGGAGTAGGCATGATTTTTCAGGAGATGAGCCTCATTTCGACGCTCACCGTCGCGCAAAACATTTTCCTCAACCACGAGATCAAGACCCGGGCTGGTTTTATCGACGACAAAAGCGCGGCGGCGCGGGCGCGAGGACTTTTCGCCGACCTTGGGGTCGACATCAATCCGTCCGCGCTCGTTGGCGATCTGAGCGCCGGACAGCGTCAGCTCACCGAGATCGTCAAGGCGATCTCGCAGAAAGTGCGCGTCCTCATTCTGGATGAGCCAACGACGGCGCTGTCGGGCGGCGAGGTCGGCAAACTGTTTGCTTTTCTGCGCCGCCTCAAGAGCGAGGGCGTCGCGATCGTCTATGTCTCGCATCGCATGGAGGAGATCACGCAAATCGCCGATCGCGCGACCATCCTGCGCGACGGACGCCATGTCGTCACGGCGCCGCTCTCCGACCTGCCCCTTGAGACCATGATCGAATATATCGTTGGCCGCCGGTCGCGCGGCTTTTCCGATGTCGTGCGCAGCCAGGTCGCGCTCGGCAAGCCCTTGCTGGAGGTCAGAAATCTCTGTGGCCCCGCCAAGCCCGACAATCTCAACCTCATCGTTCGCGCCGGCGAGATCGTGGGCATCGCCGGCTTGCTTGGAAGCGGACGCAGCGCAGTCGCCCGCGTTCTATTCGGCATCGACCCCAGGCGTTCGGGCGAAATCCTGATCAACGGCGCCCCTGTTCAGATTGCCAATCCGCGCGACGCCATCGCGAACGGCATTGCGCTGATCCCCGAGGATCGCCTGCGCCAGGGCGTCATTGTCGAGCACAGCGTCGAGACCAACGCCAGCCTTCCGATTATCGACCGCCTGGCGAACGCTTTCTTCGTCTCGGACACCAATGCCGACGCTGCCGTCGACACGCAGATCGCGGCGCTGCGCATCAAGACCGCGTCGCGCGACGCGGCGGTTCGCACGCTGTCGGGCGGCAACCAGCAAAAAGTCGTGATCGCCAAATGGTTGCTCGCAGAGCCGCAAATTCTCATTCTCGACGAGCCGACCGCCGGCATCGATATCGGCTCGAAGGCCGAGATCATCGCACTGGTGCGCGACCTCGCCAAAAGCGGCAAGGCGATCATCGTCATATCGTCCGAACTCTCGGAGCTGCTGACGGCGGCCGACCGGCTGCTCATCATGGTCGACGGGCGGGTCGCGCGCGATTGCCCGCGCTCTGAATTCGACGATCCCGATCCTTCCGACGACGAGGGCGCGCGGCTGCAATATGCCGAGCGCCAGCTTTCCAAGGTCCTGCAGCAGGCGCACGCCCATGTCTAACGCACCCGCATCGCCGAAAGGCGCGGTCGCCGCAGCGCCCCGTTTCGGCCTGGGCAATTGGCGCCAATACGTCATCTACGTTGGATTCGTCGCGATCTTCCTGATTTTCGCGGCGACGCTCTATGACAAGGGATTCCTTGATCCCAACAATCTGCTCAACATCGGACGCCAGACGGCGATGATCGCCATCATGGCCGTGGCGATGACCTTTGTGCTTTCGGCGGGCGAGATTGATCTGTCAATCGGCATGGTGGCGGGTCTTGCCTCCCTGACGACGGCGATGGCGATGGATGCGTGGGGGCTGCCCGCCGGCGTCCTGGCTGGCCTGGCGACCGGTCTTGTGGTCGGCGTCGTCAACGGAACCTTGACCACGCGTGTCGGTATCCCTTCGTTCCTTACGACTCTGGCGATGATGGGCATTGCGCGCGGCGTCGCAATGTGGGCGACGCAGACGAAGTCGGTGCCGATCCTCGACGACAATTATATCGCGGTTTTCGGCGGCAAAGACTTCTTTCATTTTCCCGTCCTGCTCATCTGGATGGTCGTCGTCGCCGTCGCCGGCCATGTCGTTCTTCGCAAAACCACGTTCGGGCGGCGCGTGCTCGCGACCGGCGGAAGCGAGACGGCGGCGCGTTATAGCGGCGTCGACACCGCCTCGATTAAGATGCGTGTACTTGTGATTTCGAGCATGGCGGCGTGTCTTGCCGGAATGCTCTACGCCGGACGCCTTCATTCTGGGCGCTTCCAGCTTGGCGAAGGGGACGAGCTTTCCGTGATCGCCGCGGCGGTTCTTGGCGGCACCAGCCTGTTCGGCGGCGCCGGCACCGTTGTCGGTTCGATCGTGGGCGCGCTGATGATCGGGCTCATCAATAATGGCCTGCTGCTGATGGGGCTGGAATACAGCGAACAACTGATCGCTCGGGGCGTCATCATCATTCTGGCGGTCGCGCTGAGCCCGTCGCGCAAATGATTGAACTTAATTCGGAGGTCGGCTCATGAGCCATTGCACCATTATCGGCGTGGTCGTCGCCAAGCCGGAGGCGCGCGATGAATTGATGGCGATGCTTACCGCCCAAGTTACGCCGACGAGAGCCGAACCTGGTTGCATGAACTACGATTTCCATGTCGACGCGCAGGACTCGTGCGTCTTCATGTTTTACGAAAACTGGCGCAGCAAGGCGGACCTCGATGCGCATTTGGAAATGCCGCATCTCAAGCCGCTAGTTCGCCGTGCAAATGAGCTTCTCGCGCGGCCTGTCGAGATCAAATTCTACGAAATGCTGAGCGCGGTCGCGCGATAAGGTTGCGCGCCTACGTTTGTTTACATTCTCAATGCATGGCGCGAAGTGGCAAGGGTCGATCAGAACTATGGCAATCAGAGGGCGCAATAACGCACGCGATAGCGACAAAATCCGGTTGGGTATGATCGGCGGGGGCGAGGGCGCCTTTATCGGCGCCGTGCATCGGCTCGCCGCGCGCATGGACGATCATTACCTCGTTCGGCGCCGGCCGCGCCCTCGACGACAATGTGCAGATCATGCTGCGTTACGCCAATGGCGCGCGCGGCGCGCTGTGGGCGAGCCAGGTCGCGCCCGGCAACGAGAACGGCCTGCGCATCCGCATCTATGGGACCAAGTGCGGCCTGCACTGGGTGCAGGCCGAGCCCAATCATATGCTATGGTCGCCGCTCGGCCAGTCGCCGCGCATCGTCACCCGCGGCGGACCGGATTCGGGCGTCGCCGCGGGACGGGTGACGCGCATTCCGCCCCGGCATCCCGAGGGCTATCTCGAAGGCTTCGCCAATATCTACAGCGAAATCGCCGAAGCGATCAAAGCTGCGCGGAGCGGCAAGAAGCCGGCCAAGGGCGTCCATTTCTCGACCATCGACGACGGCGTCAAAGGCCTCGCCTTCATCGAAGCGGCAGTGAAATCGTCGAAGGCCGATGGAAAGTGGACGAAGCTGTAGACGGAGAACATGACATCAGCCTGCCTAGCTCCGAACAAACGGTTATCAAATGAAAGCGGAAGGACATGTCGCATCAGGACCATCCTCGTTTTTTTGACCCGCATCAGCGGGAAACCGTCGCCGCCGCCATGGCGCGTATCATTCCGACGGACGATGTTCCCGGAGCGAGCGAAGCCGGATGCGTCGACTTCATCGATCTTTATCTCAGCGGCATCGACCATATCTATGCGAAGCCTGACGGCTCTGGCTTTGAGACGCTGAGCGGGGTGACGGCCGAAAGTTGGACCCGGAGGATCGGAATCCTTCGCCAGAAATATATCGAGGGAATCGGCGTCCTGGACGCGGAAGCGCGCAAGCGGTTTGACGCGGCGTTTTTCCAGCTCGACGCCGAACAGCAAGACGAAATTCTGACGGCGCTTGAGCATAGCGGATCGCAACCGGCGTGCGCGGGCGCCCCGCCGGGCGAAAGCCCGGCATTGCAGCAGACGCTGACAGAAACCGATCTCGAATTTCTACCACTGCTGATCATGCACACCCGGCAAGGCTTCTATTGCGACCCCATCTATGGCGGCAACAAGAACCGCGTTGGTTGGGACGCTATTGGTTTTCCCGGCCCGACCTCGTTGATGGAAGTTTTCACGGGGCGCTTCACCGCTCTGCCATGGTTCGCCGAGGGCGAAGAGGAAAAATACCGGGAGGCCAATCGTGGCGCATAAGGCGAAGCCCTCGCGCGCCGAGGTATGCATCATCGGAGCGGGCGCGTCGGGCGCCGCTGCCGCCAAGGTCCTCACCGGAAAGGGGGTGCGCGTCGTCGCGCTGGAGCGCGGCCCCTGGCGGAGAAAGGAAACGTTTGGTGGCGACGAACTCGCCAATATCAATCGCTACAATTTGTGGCCCGATCCTTCGATTAACCCAAGAACCGCGAGAACCTCGGGCACAGAGCATGCACACCTCGAAATGTTCTGCCCGGTGCCGCAAATGGTTGGCGGCGGAACCGTTCATTGGCAAGGATGGTTGCCGAGATTCACGCCGAACGATTTTCGTTTGCGCACGATCGCCGGAGAGGTGAAAGGTGCGACGCTTGCCGATTGGCCGATCTCTTACGAGGAGCTTGAGCCTTACTACGCAAAGGTTGAATGGGCATTCGGTGTTTCCGGCCAGGCGGGGGCCAACAAGTTCGAGGGTCCGCGCAGCGTCGGCTATCCCTGTCCGCCGTTGCCCGTTTCGCGCTACGCCGAGAAGTTTAACAAAGGTTGCGACGCGCTCGGCTGGAATGCGTTCCCGACGCCGCAGGCGGCACTATCGCGCGCCTTCAATGGTCGAGAACCCACGGTTATCAGCGCCTTTGCGCAGCAACATGGCGATCCCACCGGAACCAGATCCAGCGCGCTCAACGTCTTTGTGCCGGACGCGGTCAGGACCGGCCTCTGTGATCTTCGCGCCGAATGCTATGTGCGCGAACTCACGCTGGATCGCGACGGCGCCGTTATGTCTGCGATCTACCAGGACGTCGATGGCGATCTCGTCGAACAAGAGGCGGATGTTTTCATCCTGGCTTGCGGCGCGTTGGAATCGGCGCGGCTGCTCCTGCTTTCCAGATCGGGGCGCTTTCCCAATGGGCTCGCCAACACCAATGATCTCGTCGGTCGTAATGTGACCTTTCACGAATATAGCGCAGCGGTTGGCCTGTTCGATGATCCGATTTACGCGTGGGCGGGCGGCGGCTATGTCTCCGCCTCGAGCTTCCAGTTCTACGAACATGACGAGAGACGCGGTCACGTTAGCGGCGGCCACCTTGCCTGCGCGGGCGTCGGCATACCGCTGCCGATCAACTGGCGCCTGCCGGACGCGCCGGCCTGGGGCGCCGCCGCCAAGCAGAACGACCGCGACAACTTCAATCATTCGATGGCGGTCGCGATGGTGCTGCACGACATGCCGCGCCACGGCAACCGGGTCGATCTAGACGACGCGGTGAAGGATGCGTGGGGACTGCCGGCCGCGCGCATTACCTTGACGCCGCATGACAACGACCTGAAGCAAGGCCGTTTCCTGATCGACCGCGCCGCGGATATTCTTGAGGCGGCGGGATCAAAGAAAGTGCAAAAAGTCTATGCCCAACGCGTAACCGGCAATTGCTCGCATCAGCATGGCACATTGCGCATGGGAGTGGATCCCGCGACCTCCGTGCTGGACAAATATTGCCGCGCGCACGAAGTCGACAATCTCTATGCCGT
>Ga0209006_10006762_pt1 | contig 10360 bp, 10 predicted proteins | sample JacPin_JW_Ref_O2_FD_188567 | JGI IMG/M metagenome (GOLD analysis project Ga0209006, IMG submission 188567) | Forest soil microbial communities from Algoma, Ontario, Canada - Jack Pine, Ontario site 1_JW_Ref_O2 (SPAdes) (version 2) | ecosystem: Environmental > Terrestrial > Soil > Boreal... | reverse complement strand
TGAAGTTTTGGTCCGATGGAAGGCGCGAGAAGCCGATTCGAAGATGGAGGTTCACTTCGATTCCCCAACAGTCGCGGAGGATGCGACTCCGCCCATCACGCTGTGCGGAGGCATCGAACTGCACGCGGTGACGCGTGGAGGAAGTCCCCAGTCTCCCTGGTCGCAATGCTCGTATCAGCCGCTTGGCCTGTCTGTCCCGGCGTTTGTCGTGGCCAGCTATGGAGTCGTCGACCGGCCGGCAATCACGGTCTACAATCTGCCCGAACACGCGGTCGCGGCTGAAGCCTACGCGGAGGCGGCTGAAAAAACCATCGCGTTGATCACCGAATGGTTCGGGCCGTCCCGACGAAAGGCCGAAACGGCCGACCTTGTCGACTCGAACGCCGCACCCTTCGAAAGCGGTTCTCTGCTGCTGACGCCACTGACGGTCGCGGATGCGAAGCTCGCAGGTTTGGTAGCAGCGCACCAATTAGCTCACGCTTCGTTTTACTCGTCGCGTCCGTGGATTGATGAGGGGCTCGCTCACTTTGCGCAGGCTCTTTATCTCGAACAGCAGAGAGGACGACAAACCGCGCTCGACTACATGGGACTGCATCGCGCTGCATTCAGCGAGGCCGAAAAACAGACTGCGGCGTCCACGCCCGAAAACGAGGTGAACCGGTCGCTGGTTAAAACGACGAATGAAGAACTTTACCGCAGCAAGGCGATGTACGTCTGGTGGATGCTGCGCGACATGCTCGGCGAGCAGGCGCTGAAAAAGGCCTTCGCCGCCTATCGTCCAGAGCAGGACAAAGACCCTTCCTACATGCCTCATTTGATTCAGTCGCAAACCCAACGCGATCTGGAGTGGTTTTTCAACGACTGGGTCTATCGCGACCGTGGCCTGCCTGACCTCAAAGTGGAATCGGCGTTCTCGCGAAAAACAACGAGCGGCTACCTGCTCACGATTACGGTGGAGAATCGCGGTGGGGCCGGAGCAGAGGTTCCGCTCACCGTGAAATTTGCCGGGGGCGAGATCGGGAGGCGGCTCGAGGTGCGCGCGAAGAGCAAGGGTGTGATCCGGGTGGAAACTTCCGCCGCTCCGGTGGAGATTGTGGCGAATGACGGCAGCGTGCCCGAGAGCAATCTGGCGAATAACACGTTCAAGATCGAACCCGAACAAAAATAAATTCGCCATCGACCCCGAGAAGCCGCGCCTGAACGTCAGCGGCTAGAACTGGCAAACTTCACCAGAGCAGCAAGCTTCTTGGCCGCACCGCCGGAGTCGATGGATTTTGCCGCGATTGGCAGTGCCTCAGCCAGATGATCGGCGCGACCTGCGGCGACGAGCGCGGCGGCGGAGTTCAACAAGACGACGTCGCGGTGCGGCGACTTCTTGCCTTCCAGCACGGCGCGAATGATGGCGGCGTTTTCGGTGGCGTCGCCGCCCGAGATGTCCGCGAGAGTGGCACGTGTCATACCGAATTCTTCCGGCGTCACTTCGTAGGTCTTCACCGAGCCGTCGCGCGCTTCGGCGATGCGCGTAGGGCCCGTGATGGTGACTTCGTCGAGACCATCCAGCCCGTGCACGACTAAGGCGCGATGCAAGCCAAGCATGCTCAGCGCTTCCGCCAACTTTTCGACGAGGTCCAGCGCATAGACTCCGACGACCTGTCCGGAGGCGCGCGCGGGATTGGTCAACGGGCCGAGCAGGTTGAACATGGTGCGCATGCGCAGTTCGCGGCGTACCGCCTGCACCTGCTTCATAGCGGGATGCAGATTGGGCGCGTATAGAAAGCAGATTCCCACTTCGCGCAGGCATTGGGCGGCGCCCTCCGGCAAGAGGTGGATGTTCACGCCCAAAGCTTCCATCACGTCGGCGGAACCGCATTTCGAGCTGATGCTGCGATTGCCGTGCTTGGCCACGCGAACGCCCGCTCCAGCCGTAACAAAAGCCGTGGCGGTGGAAATGTTGAAAGTTCCGCTGGCGTCGCCGCCGGTGCCGCTGGTATCGACCAGCGAAGACTCCGTCCCAGACAAATCACGATGTGCGAGATCACGGAACGATGAGTCGGACTCCGCCAGCGCGTCTCGGCCCGTGCCGCTGACGTCGAGCGCGGCCAATACCGCGTCGCCCCTGGCTGCGATCTGTTCGATCGGCCTGTGTTCGATGGGTAAGACTGCAGCTGCGGCGCGGATGGCTTCGGCGAAGCCGACGATTTCCTCGACTGTTTCCCCTTTCATCCGCAGCGCCACCAGCAGGGCGGCGATCTGGGCGTCTGTGCACTTTCCGGCCAACACTTCCGCCATCACGTCACCGGATTCTGCGCGGGAAAGCGACTGGCCGTGATTGGAGAGGCGATGGAGAAAGTCGAGAATCATGCGCTTGCCAGTTTCGCACAGTTCGGCGTCCGGCTCACGGCTTTCGGACTCCGTCCTTTGGCTCCGGCTAGCAGAGAGCCCATTCTGCCTCGCTTCGCTCGCGCGGCAGAATGACAAGGAGTGATGGAGGCTTACTTTTGCGGCTGTCCAGTCTAGATGGCAAGAGCGGCTGGAAATTCATCTAGGCCTTGACTGCGGGGCGCCTTCCAGCCGGGGAGCGAAGTATTCACGCCAGTCTTCCGGCAGGGCGGAGGTGTTCATCACTTTTTGCAGCAGATTGTGATCGTATTTGTCGTTTAGGAAGAGGCGGTTCATCTCGGCGATGGTGATGCCGCCGGAATCGCGGCTGAGGAATTTCAAAGAATTGCCCGCGGCGACCTCACCTTCCTGCTCCACGGAAAAATAGAAGCCACTGCGGCCGCTGCGCAGGAAGCGTTCGATCATATCCTCACGTTGAAATTTAGCTGCTAACTTGTAACAAGGCATGCGGGGCTGACGAACCAGCAGCACGGCTGAACCGATCTGTAAGCGATCGCCGATGTGGAGTTCGTCTTCGCTCAGGCCGGTGGTGGTAAGGTTTTCGCCGAACATGCCCCAGGGAAGATCGAAGCCAGGCAGTTGCTGCCGCCAGTAGTCGTAATGCTCGGACGGGTAGGCGTAGACGGCCTTGTAGGGACCTCCGTGGACGGTAAGGTCGGCCTGACGGTCGCCATCCAGGTTCAAAGTACGCAGCTGGACTGGGCCGGAGACAGGCTGCTTGAAGATTCCAGTATTGATGGTTGCGCCGTGGTAGACGACCAGACGCGGCCGCGCGACGTTCAGGGAAATCAGTTTCATGTCGACGCCTTGGAACGGATCAATCTGCTTCCGTATTCGGATGGCGCTCAGTTAGATGTGCGGCCTACCCGGAAGGACGCAGGGCGCCGCGTACCTTGGGCCGTGAAGAGTTCGAGCTTGGCTGCAGTGACGAAGGGGCCGTCGAGCTTCGCATCGACTCGACCGCCCAAGGCGGGTGTCTCTCCATGAGCATCTCTGGAAACTGGGGTTTGCTCTAATTCGTTTCTCTTCTATAAAATCAATAGTTTGCTGCCATTGCGCGAAGCCGCAAGCGGGTTGCAGGTTCCTTCCGATTCGCTGACGAGAATCACCTATTATGAAAATCCATGAGTATCAGGCAAAAGCAATTCTTAAGAGATATGGCGTGAGTGTTCCGCGCGGGGCGATGGCTGCGACCCGCGACGAAGCGGAGACCATCGCCAAGAATCTTTTTGATGATGGCGCGACCGGGGTGGTGGTGAAGGCGCAAATCCATGCCGGGGGACGCGGCAAGGGCGGCGGCGTCAAGATTGGCAAGTCGGTGGACGAGGCTGGCGACCTCGCGGGAAAAATTTTGGGCATGAAGCTGGTAACCCACCAGACTGGGCCGGAAGGCCGCATTGTGCGGCGTTTGCTGATTGAAGAGACGTTGCCAATTGAAAAAGAGCTTTACCTGGGGATTCTCGTGGACCGCGCGGAAGGCAAACCGGTTTTTATGGCTTCGGCCGCGGGCGGCATGGAAATTGAGCAAGTCGCGGCGGAAAATCCGGATGCGATTCTGAAGCAATACATCGATCCGGGCATGGGGCTCGAAGCATTCCAGGCGCGGAAGATTGCGTTTCAGCTGGGTTTGAAACCACTGCAGATTAATCCGGCGGTGAAGTTTTTGACTGGGCTCTACCGGGCATTTCTGGATACTGATTCTTCGCTGCTCGAGATTAATCCATTCATCACAACCACCGACGGGCGGCTGTTTGCGCTGGATGCCAAGGTCACTTTCGATGACAACGCGCTGTTCCGGCATCCTGACCTGCGCGAGCTGCGCGACATTACGGAAGAAGATCCGCTGGAAGTGGAGGCTTCGAAATATAGCCTGAATTACATCAAGCTTGAGGGCAGCGTGGGCTGCATGGTGAACGGCGCCGGGCTGGCAATGGCCACCATGGATATCATCAAATATGCCGGCGGCATGCCCGCGAATTTTCTGGATGTGGGCGGCGGGGCGAGCGCGGAGCAGGTGGCGCATGCATTTGAAATCCTGCTCAGCGATAAGAGCGTGAAGGCCGTGTTGATCAACATTTTTGGCGGCATCCTGCGGGTGGATACGCTGGCTACGGGCGTAGTCGAGGCCGCCAAGAAAACGAATATTAAACTTCCGATCGTGTTGCGGCTGGAAGGGACCAATGTGAACGAGGGGAAGCAGATCCTGATGAATTCGGGGTTGAATTTTGTTGTAAGCGACACGATGAAGGACGCGGCGGACAAGGTTGTGGCGGCGGCGCGGGGAACTCTCGGCGTGACGGAGTGGCGGTAGGGAAGAGATCGCGAGGAATTCTGTTTATGGCAATCCTGGTTGATAAGAGTACGCGCGTAGTGGTGCAGGGGCTGACCGGCCGCGAAGGCACGTTTCATGCCAAGGCCAGCGCGGCTTACGGCACGCAGATTGTGGGTGGAGTCACGCCGGGCAAGGGCGGAACTACGCACGAAGGCTGGCCCATTTTCAACACGGTGCGCGAAGCTGCGGACAAGACGGGCGCTAACGCGTCCGTGATTTTTGTGCCGCCGCCGTTTGCCGCGGACGCGATCATGGAAGCGGCCGACGCCGAACTTGACCTGATCGTTTGCATCACGGAGGGTATTCCGACGCTCGACATGGTGAAGGCGTGGGAGTTTCTGCAGAACCGGCGCTCGAGGCTGATCGGGCCGAACTGTCCGGGAATTATTTCTCCGGGCAAATGCAAAATCGGGATCATGCCGGCTTCGATCCACAAGGAAGGATCGATCGGCATTGTTTCGCGGTCGGGCACGCTGACTTACGAAGCGGTGCATCAGCTTACGCAGCGCGGGATTGGACAGTCGACCGCGATTGGGATCGGGGGCGATCCTATCATTGGGACGAATTTTGTGGATGCGCTGGACCTGTTCAATCGCGATCCCGAGACTGAGGCGGTGATCATGATTGGCGAAATCGGCGGCAATGCCGAAGAAACTGCCGCACAGTTTGTGAAGACTCATATGAAGAAGCCGGTGGTGGGATTCATCGCGGGACAGACTGCACCTCCGGGACGGCGCATGGGGCACGCGGGCGCGATCATCTCTGGCGGCAAGGGCACTGCGGCGGAGAAAATCGCAGCTTTGGAAGCGGCGGGGATTCGCGTGGCGAAGTCGCCGGCGGCGATTGGGGAAACTCTGGCGGCAGCGCTGGGAGTGAAAGTTTAGGAACAGTGGCCTGGGGCTCGGGGCCAGGCGTCAGTTGTCCTGAACGGAGTCAGGCTTCTTGGCCACCGGGCTTCGGCGATGGTTCTTTGCCAAACGACTAAACAGGTGAGGAATAACGAACTACAAACGTAAATCACAAACTTATGAAGACACTGCAGCGCACTCTTACCATCGTGAAACCGGACGCCGTCCGCAGCAATGGGGTCGGCGACATCATTGAACAATTCGAGAAGAATGGGTTCCGCATTCTCGCGATGAAGATGCTTGAAATTTCCAAGCATCAGGCGGAACAGTTTTATGCCGTGCATGCGAGCCGGCCGTTTTATAACTCGCTCACCAACTTCATGTCGAGCGGGCCAGTGGTGGCTTTGGCGCTGGAAAAAGAAAATGCTATCGCTGATCTGCGCAAGCTCATGGGAGCCACGAATCCGGCGAGCGCCGAAGAGGGTACGATCCGGAAGAAATGGGCGACCAGCATTGAACATAATGCGATTCACGGATCCGATGCCGAGGATACGGCGCGGTTCGAGCTGAGCTTTTTCTTTGCCGGATACGAATTGGCGAAGTGAGTTCTCGGTTCTCAGTGAACACACCGGGGGCGGGCGGCTGTAGGTTTGCGTGTCCGAAGCGCGGGCGAGTCGCCCGCTCCCACACAAACTTTCTTCCCGACAACCTTCTCCCTCCCACAGGGATTAAGCAAGCGGTTCGAAGAGATGGCCTTCTACGCGCTCGGCAATCTTGGGGAGATCTTTGCGGGCGAATTGCAGAAAGTGCGGGGCGTTGCGGTGAGCTTCGAGCGCGGCGTCGTCTTGGTACTGCTCGTAGATAAAGAAGCGGCGCGGCTCGGTCTTGTGCCGGTGCACCTGGTACATCGCGCAGCCGGGTTCCTGACGCGATTGTTCGGTGAGCTTTTGAAACAGCGCGGCCACTTCGGTCTCGCGCCCTACTTTCGCCATCCAGGTGACTGCCAGAACCACCATCTTTCGCTCCTTACCTCTTTTCGCTTTGCCCCCGGGTTGTTCGGGGAAGTAATTCTAGGCTTTCTTGGCGGCGGTCTTCAACTCCGCTGCGAAGGCGTCCACAATGATGGTGTGGTCGCGGTCGGGTCCGGTTGAGATCATCCCCACAGCGGCTCCGGTTTCTTTCTCCACGAACCCCATGTAGTCGCGGGCGCGTTTGGGCAGCTGGTCAAACTCGGTGATGCCGGCGGTCGAAGTCCGCCAGCCGGGTATCTTCTCGTAGATGCACTCGATTTTTTCATAGCCACCGGTGGCCTGGGCGGGCACTTCGTCGGTTTTCTTGCCGTTGATCTTGTAACCCACACAAACCGGAATCTCAGCCAGTTCGTCGAGAATATCGAGTTTGGTAATCACCAGCCACGAGATGCCGTTGATCATGCCGGCGTAGCGCAAGAGCGGCAAATCGAGCCAGCCAGTGCGGCGGGGACGTCCGGTGACCGCGCCATATTCGTTGCCGCGCTTTCGCAACAGCTCTCCGGCTTCGCCTTTTTCCTCGGTCGGAAACGGACCTTCGCCCACGCGTGTGCAATAGGCTTTGGTGAGTCCGATGACTGAATCGATGGCGTTCGGCGCCACGCCGGTTCCGATCACTGCCCCGCCGGAGGTCGCGCTCGAAGACGTCACGAAGGGATAGGTGCCATGATCGATATCGAGCATGGTGCCCTGCGCGCCCTCGAACAGAACGGAGTGGCCGTCCTTTAGCGCGTGGTTGAGGAGGACAGCGGTGTCGCACACGAAAGGCGCGATTCTTTCGGCCGCCTGGGCATATTCGGTATACATCTTGTCGGCATCGAGCGGCTCGGTGTTAAACAGCGCGTGCGCGATCATGTTTTTTTCCCGCACCGCGTTCTCGATATGTTTCTTGAGCAGCTGCAGATCGAAAAGGTCGGCCACACGCAGGCCGCGGCGGCCCATCTTGTCTTCATAGGCGGGGCCAATACCGCGTGAAGTGGTACCGATCTTGACCCGGCCGGGCGCGTTCTCGGCGGCCAGTTCGATCATCCGATGGTAGGGCAGGATTACGTGGGCGCGATTCGAAACGAAAAGACTTCCGTCCACTTTGACGCCGACCTGGCGAAGCGCGTCCACTTCTTTCAGAAAGGCCAGCGGATCGAGCACCACGCCGTTGCCAATCACGCTGCGGCAGCCGGCGCGCAGCACGCCGCAGGGAACCAGCTGTAGCACGAATTTTTTGCCGCTAATGATGACCGTGTGGCCGGCGTTGTGTCCGCCGGCGTAACGGGCGACAACCGAGAAGCTCTCCGACAACACGTCGACGATCTTCCCCTTGCCTTCGTCGCCCCACTGGGCACCGACGATCACCGCGGTTCTGCCTCTTTTCACTGCCAGCTCCGTCACAAGATTCCACGCACACGCGTGTCTGCGCCACGCCCGGGGTTCGCACACTCCTTGCCCGTGGGGTCCTTTACTGAAGATTACTGGGATAAAAGTCGGGGAAGATGTGTACGTAATATCTTAGCGCGGTCTCGCGCTGAATAGCAACGAGACGGGTGGCGCATGAGTCTTCAGGTCCGATTGCGAGAGTACCCATCTCGTGCGACGATAGATTCATGAAGAAAGTCTTTCATTTCGACGCTCCGCGGGAGAAATATCACTGCGACGCCGCCATACTCTGGTGCTTCGACAACCGCTTTGAGCTGGGATTTCGCAAGTTTCTCAAGCGCATCGGTGTGGTCAATTCCGATCCGATCAAGGTGGCCGGAGGCGCCAAGTGCCTGGCATCGCCAGAGCAGGAGAGCGACCGGGCGTTCGTTCTGGATCAGATTCGCAAGTCGATACGGCTGCATGGGACCACTCGAGTCATTCTGATGGTGCATTCCGATTGCGGCGCCTATGGAGGCCTGGCCGGCGCCTTCGGTGGCGACACTCAAGCTGAGGCCGCGCATCACGAGGAGGAGCTGCGGCGCGCGGCGGCGAGCTTGCGGCAGGCTATTCCGGGAATCGAGGTGCAGGGTTATTTCGTGGACTTCGAGGGCATCTGGGACACCGAAATCGGAGCTGTGGCGGAGGCTAAACAGTTCGTAGCGTGATGTTGTACAGAGAAGCAATTTCCTAGTTTGTGGTGGAAACGCCTCTACAAGCCGCTGGAGGTGAGAAGCTGCGAGGGATCCTTCGCCTCGCTCAGGATGACAGACGCGAGAGCGTACAAAGCTTACGAGAGTTTCCATGCCTAAGTTTGAACATCACATATTTGTTTGCGGGAACCAGCGCCCGGCTGGGCATCCGCGCGGCTGTTGCGATCCCCTTGGTCAGGCCAGGTTGCAAAAGTTATTCAAGGAGAAGCTGGCGGAGCGCGGGCTCAAGGGAAGGGTCCGGGCCAACCAATCTGGGTGTCTTGATCAATGCGAGCACGGGCCGACTATCGTGGTCTACCCCGAGGCGGTCTGGTACGGACGCATGACCGAGGCCGACGTAGACGAAATTATCGACTCGCACATTGTAGGTGGCAAACCCGTGGAACGGCTTGTGCTGGCTGCCGACTGTGTCAATGCGCCGACCTGCGAACATCGTATGCGAAGAGAGTAGCAAGCCGCGAACTGCTATTCCCTAGATTTTTCAGTAAGTTAACTGAGATTCTCTTAGGCCAGGTTAGGGTCATTTTTGAGGTTGTAAATACGGTGCAAATTTCCAGGAGTTTACACCTATAAAAACAGCGCCCCCCTGTGGCCAATGCCGTGCGCATTACGAGAGCGCCTGTCAGCGCATGTCGCCCATGTAGTTTATTCTCTGATTAATTTCTGACTTGATGTATGATGGGTCTCGTTTCGGAGGAGGAGGAGGCCCATGAAAGGCAAATCGCTCCTATTCTTGATTGCGCTGTTCACAATGAGCTCAGTTGCCTATGCCAACAGCGCCAACAACATTGCAATCACCGGCAATTTCTATGTCGGGTTTGCCACCTCGAGTGGGGACTTTCAGATTCAAGGCCAGGGTCTAAACCTATTTCAAGCTACCCCGGGCGGCCCAAGCTTCATTGGCTCATGTAACCTTGGCGCCGGGTGTAACTTCAGCTTCAGTCCCGTCGATACATCCAGCTTTTGCACTTACTGCCTGGGCCTATCGGGCGGCTCGCTGGGCAGTACCGTCGTGGAGTACTTGAGCCCGAGCGTGGCTTTCTCTGGCTCGGCTGTGTGGAACGGCCAGTCCACAATTAACGTCCCGATGACGATCACAGGCACGATCGTTGGATATGAACTGGTGGGCTGCGAGGGGAGGATCGCGTGCAGTCTGGGGCCTGAAGAATTCAGCCTGCGCGTCGTTGCTCATGGGACCGGGCAGTTCAGCGTGTCACCCTCTGGGCTCATCTACGGCGGAAGTGGTACCTTCAGCGGATTCGCGTCAACGGCAACCCCGGAACCGCTTCCACTCCTGCTAACTGCGACTGGCCTTATCGGAGTTTTGCTCGCGAGGAAGAGAGTTCAGACGAGACAGCCGTCAAGCCGGTAGCTGATCGGATTGTGCGATTCTCAAATAAAATGCCCGGACCAAAAAGTCCGGGCATTTTGTTTGCCTTGCCCAGGCGCCCGACGCGACCCACTAGTGGTTAGTCGGTTCGGGTGTCGCAGTCGAGGTGACGGAACTCCGCAAAATCACCTACGGGCAATTGCGCGACGGGCTGATCGCGAGTTACCAAGAGAAGGGCAACCGCACTCTCTACCAGACCGCCGATGGCGAAGAAACAATTGGCGGGCTGAAAGCGCTCG
>Ga0209006_10006761_pt1 | contig 10360 bp, 8 predicted proteins | sample JacPin_JW_Ref_O2_FD_188567 | JGI IMG/M metagenome (GOLD analysis project Ga0209006, IMG submission 188567) | Forest soil microbial communities from Algoma, Ontario, Canada - Jack Pine, Ontario site 1_JW_Ref_O2 (SPAdes) (version 2) | ecosystem: Environmental > Terrestrial > Soil > Boreal... | reverse complement strand
CCGAGGCCGCCGATGCCGAACGCGACGCCGAAGAACACGCCGGAGATCATCCCGAACCGGTGCGGCATCAATTCCTGCGCGAACACGATGATCGACGACGTCGCCGACGAGATAATTAGTCCGATCACCACCGTCAGCACCGCGCTCAAGTACAAACCGGCATAGGGCAGCGCCAGCGTAAACGGCAGTGCGCCGAGGATCGAAAACCAGATGACATATTTACGGCCGAAGCGATCGCCGAGCGGGCCGCCGAAGAAGACCCCCACCGCGTTGGCCGCGAGAAACAGAAAGAGATAAAGTTGCGCAGCCTGGGTCGAGACGCTGAACTTGTCGATCAGGTAAAAGATGTAATAGCTCGACAGGCTCGAGACGTAGAGTTGCTTCGAGAACAACAGCGCCACCAGCACCATTAGCGCCAGCTTCACCCGCCGCGAATCCGGCGCATCCGGATGCGGTTCGATCGCCGCAAACTTTCTGGCGGCGATCTGCGGCCGGTACCAATACCCGATCCGCCACAGGACAACGATCGCGAGAAAGGCAATCGAGGAAAACCACGCAATGCTGGGCTGGCCGAACGGCACCACGATCAAAGCTGCAAGCAGCGGACCCATCGACGTTCCCAAATTGCCGCCGACCTGAAACACCGATTGCGCAAAACCATAACGGCCGCCCGAAGCGAGCCGCGCGATCCGCGCCGACTCCGGATGGAACACCGCCGACCCAAGCCCGACCAGGGCCGCAGCTATCAGGATGACGCCATATTGGTGCGCGACGCTGAGCAGCAGCAAACCAAAGAACGTCGATCCCATGCCGACGGCGAGCGAGAACGGCTGCGCCTTCTTGTCGGTGAAATGTCCAACCACCGGCTGCAGCAGCGACGCGGTGAACTGGAACGCCAGCGTGATCATGCCGATCTGCGCGAAGTCGAGCGCATAGCTTTCCTTGAAGATCGGATAGACCGACGGAATCAGCGACTGCATGGTGTCGTTGAGGAAGTGCGAGAAGCTGATGCCGCCCAGCACGATATAGGCCGGTCCGGCCACCGCCGCCGTCCGGGCAGCAGAAGTCTGGACTGGAGAAGTATTGGCAGCAGAAGTACTGGCGGCGTCATCGGGAGCTGCGTCCGGCACGATCACCGGCGTGACCAGCGCTTCTTCGGAGACGACAACGGGCTTGTTCAAGGCAGGATTCCGTCAGGGATTCGCGGGGGAGACAACACGCGTTACCTACGACGGCAGCACCTCGGCCACCAGCAACAATCCATAATGGCAGCGATGCGATCGGGACGCGCGCCGGTCAGGCGGCGGCGGCGTGGCCCAGCGCGGAAACGATGTGATCGACCACTTCCTCGACCAGGATGCGGTCATCGCCCTCGCCCATCACGCGGATCACGGGCTCGGTTCCCGACGACCGGACCAGCAACCGGCCATGGCCGTTGAGCCGCTTTTCACCATCGACGATGGCCAATTTCACGTCGGCGTCGTCGAGCGGCTTGCCGCTGCGATAGCGCACATTCTTCAGGATCTGCGGCAGCGGATCAAAGCGGTGGCAGACTTCCGACACCGGACGGCGAAGCTTTTGCACCACCGCCAGCACCTGCAACGCGGCGACAAAACCGTCGCCGGTGGTGGCGTAGTCGGACAGAATAATGTGACCGGAGGGCTCGCCGCCGAGATTGTAGCCGCGGCTCAGCATCTGCTCCAGCACATAGCGGTCGCCGACCGGCGTGCGCACCAGTTCGATGCCCTGGCCCTCGAGGAAGCGCTCAAGCCCGAGATTCGACATCACGGTGGCGACGATGCCGGGCTTGGCAAGGCGGCCGTCTTCCTTCCAGCTTTGCGCAATCACCGCCAGCAACTGGTCGCCATCGACCAGATGTCCGCGCTCATCGACCAGGATGACGCGGTCGGCATCGCCGTCGAGCGCGATACCGATGTCGGCGCGCATTTCGCGCACCTTGCGACTGAGCGCTTCCGGCGAGGTGGATCCGCATTCCTTGTTGATGTTGAAACCGTCGGGATCGACGCCGATCGAAATCACGTCGGCGCCCAGTTCCCACAGCGCTTCCGGCACCACCTTGTAGGCCGCGCCGTTGGCACAATCGACTACCACGCGCAAACCGTCGAGGCTGAGATCGCGCGGCAGCGTGCGCTTGGCGAATTCGATGTAGCGGTCGTGCACGCCGTCGATACGGCGGGCGCGCCCCAGGCTGGCGCTCTGCGCCAGCCGCTTGTCCAGCGATTCATCGAGCATCTGCTCGATCTGCTTTTCGACATCGTCGGACAGTTTGAAGCCCTGCGGGCCGAACAGCTTGATGCCGTTGTCCTCGAACAGGTTGTGCGAAGCGGAAATCATCACGCCGAGATCGGCGCGCATCGATTTGGTCAGCATCGCCACTGCCGGCGTCGGCATCGGGCCGAGCAGCAGCACATCCATGCCGACCGAGGTAAAGCCCGCCACCATGGCGTATTCGATCATGTAGCCGGACAGCCTTGTGTCCTTGCCGATCACGACGCGATGGCGATGGTCGCCGCGCTGGAACACCAATCCGGCCGCCTGCCCCACCTTCAGCGCCAGTTCCGGCGTGATCAGACCATTGGCAAGGCCCCGAATCCCGTCCGTTCCAAAATATTTGCGGCTCATGCAACCCCCAACATCGCCCAGGATTCTCGAACCGTTCTCAAACCGACCGGCAAGAAGCCTCGAACGTGGCACCACCATCGCGTGCCGCCGGTTATACTGCCTTGCGCGCTAAAATGGCTTCAAAAAATATGATGAATCATTACCGAAGGCTGATTCGGCGTCTTCCGCTTAAGCTATTGTTAACACACGGCTTATGCCAGCGCTCGCCCGTAGCGGGGCGGTCGCTAATGCTTGCGCTTGGCCTGATGGTCCGGTTTCGAGGGCGCCGGCTGGGTGACGCTGACCGGATCTGACCCCGGAAAGGTCTCTTCCAGTCCCTCCTCCAGCGCCTCATCGAGCCGGCGTTTCTCGGCGACTTTGGCGTCTTTCGGGTCGGAGCGTGGTCCGGTCATGGAGCCCTCCTGGCTGGCAGCGGCACCTGTCCGCGGAGCGATTTGGCGGTGGGCCCAAGCATGCTAGATGAAACCTCAAAGCAGCAAATACAAGAAGGGCCTTGGAACGTCCATGAAACACATCACCTGCATCGAAGATCTGCGCCAGCGCCATATGCGAAAGGTGCCCAAGGCATTCTTCGACTACGCCGATCGGGGCTCCTATGCCGAGGAAACGCTGCGCGCCAATCGCGACGATCTTGAAGCAATCAAGTTCCGCCAGCGTATCCTGGTCGATGTGTCGAAGCGCGATCTGTCGACCAAAATTCTCGGTGAGCCCGCGGCACTGCCGCTGATCCTGGCGCCGGTCGGCCTGACCGGCATGCAATTCGGCGACGGCGAAATTCACGCCTGTCGCGCCGCGCAGGCCGCCGGCATTCCGTACACGCTGAGCACGATGTCGATCTGCTCGATCGAAGATGTCGCTGATAATGTCGACAAGCCGTTCTGGTTCCAGCTCTATGTCATGAAGGACCGCGGCTTCATCAAGTCGCTGGTCGAGCGCGCGATATCAGCGAAATGCAGCGCGCTGGTGCTGACCGTCGACCTGCAGGTGATCGGGCAACGCCACGCCGATATCAAAAATGGCATGACGGTGCCGCCGGAATGGACGCTGTCGAAGTTCTTCGATTTCGCGACCAAGCCGGCCTGGGTCTCCGGCGTTTTGCGCGGCAAGCGCCGCACCTTCGGCAACCTCGTCGGTCATCTCAAGGGCACCGACGATATCACATCGCTGGGAGCCTGGACCTCGACCCAGTTCGACACCACGCTGAACTGGAAGGATGTCGAGTGGATTCGCAGCATCTGGCCGGGCAAGCTCATCCTCAAGGGCATCCTCGATGTCGAGGACGCCAACGAGGCGGCCAAGACCGGCGCCCAGGCGCTGGTGGTGTCCAACCATGGCGGCCGGCAGCTCGACGGCGCGCCGTCGTCGATCGAGGTACTGCCGGAGATCGCCGAGGCGGTGGGCTCTAAGCTCGAGGTGCTGTTCGACGGCGGCATTCGCTCGGGCCAGGACGTGATGCGGGCGCTCGCGCTCGGCGCCAAATCCTGCATGATCGGCCGGGCCTATGTTTACGGCCTCGGCGCCTTCGGCGGCCCCGGTGTCACCAAGGCGATCGACATCATTCGCAACGAACTCAGCGTGACCATGGGACTGTGCGGCGTCAACACCATCGCCGAGATCGATGACCATGTGCTGGCGATGTGAGAGCACGAGCTTGAGCATCGCGCGCAAACCAGCCACGCACTTTCGTCGTCATCAAACCACTTGTCATCAAATCGTAATATTGAACTGTAATAGAACCGATATATTTTCGTCATACATGGATGGACAAATTTGCGATGGAAGACATCGATTTTGGCTTGCTGGCCGGTGACGGAATTGCAACGCAAGCAATAAAGGCAGGGGCCGTCATATTCCAGGAAGGCGACAAGGCCGACGGACTCTTTATTATCAAGAGCGGACAGGTCGGGATTCGCCTAGGCAATCGCAGCCTTGCCGAATTGAACGCCAACAGCATTTTCGGCGAGATGGCGTTGATCGACGATGCGCCGCGCAGTGCGACCGCGGTAGCCGTCACCGACGTCGAACTGGTTGCGGTTTCTGAAAAGCAGTTTCTGTTTCTGGTCAGCCAGACCCCGTTCTTCGCCCTCAAGGTGATGCGCGTATTGGCGCGGCGGCTGCGCGCGACCAGCAAATCATTCGGGTAGCTAGGGCGTTCGCCCGCTCAGGCCTTGATCAGATCGGCCTCGACCAGCGCGCGGAGTTCGGGCGTGACCTGCGGACGCTGGCCGAACCACAGCTCAAAGCCGCGCACCGCCTGGTGCAGCAGCATGCCTAGTCCGTCGGCGGTTCTCAGCCCGCGCGCGAGGCTTGCGGCGAGCAGCGCGGTTTGCAGCGGCACGTAGACGAGGTCGGCGACGACGGCCTGCGACGGCAGCCGGCTCACATCGATCGCAAGCTCCGGCTGGCCCTGCATGCCGAGCGAGGTGGTGTTGACCAGCAATCCTGCCTCCGGCAACAACTCGCCGATGGCGTCCCACGCCACCGGATGAACGCCGGCGCCGAATTGATCGGCGAGCGCCCGCGCACGATCGACGGTCCGGTTGGCCAGATGCACGCGCTTGATGCCGCGCTCGATCAGGCCGAACACCACCGCGCGCGACGAACCCCCGGCGCCAAGTACCAGCGCCTGCCCGGCGGCGTCCCATCCGGGCGCCGCGGCGTCGAGATTGTTGATAAAGCCTTCGATGTCGGTGTTGGTCGAGCGCAACTCGCCGCCGTCATACCATAACGTATTAGCCGCACCGACAGCGCGGGCGCGGGCGTCCGGCGCCGACAGCGCCAGCGCGCGTTCCTTGTGTGGAAGGGTGACATTGGCGCCGACAAAACCGTGCGCCGACAGATGCAGCACGAACTCGGCAAAGCCTTCGGGCGGCACTGCCTCGATATTGTAGCCGCCCTCGATGCCCAAGGTGCGCAGCCAGTAATGATGGATCAGCGGCGAACGCGAATGCGCCGCCGGCCATCCGATCAGGCATGCGGCGCGGGCTCTACTCACAGCAACTCTCCCCTCGTCATGTGCTTTTTGAACTCATCTGAAAGACGTGGATGGCCGGGCATAGGCGAGCCAAAGCGACGCTGTCGTTACGACTATGCCCGGCCACGACGATCCATTTATCTTCCGCCTGACCGTGTCAACCTGCGGCGAGAATATCCGGCGCGGCGGCAGCCTTTTCGCGGTGCAGCTTGATGTCGGCAACAGCCCGCGCAATGGTTTCGCGATATTTGACATGTGGCGGGCTGACCCCATGGGTGAGCAGCGCACGGCGCACCGTCGGCGAAGCGCCGGTGATGAAGAGCCGGATGCCCCGGCGCGCGGCCTTGGCCGCAACCCCGCTCATCGCATGGGCCGCGGTCGAATCGAGAAACGGCACCGCCGCGAAATCGACCACGAACGCCTTGCCGGTGTCGGCGATGCTGTCGAGCACCGTCCCCACCGCCGATGCGGCGCCAAAGAAGAACGCACCGGTGATGCGGTACACCATCACATCCGGATCGGTAGTCAGGCTCGTATCGAAGGGCCCGCGATCGCCGTCGCCGTCGTCTGCCCTGTCGTCGGCCGCGAGCGGCGTTTCGGCCTCGATGCCCGTCATCTGCGCCATGCGGTTGATGAACAGCACCGCGCCAAGGGCAAAGCCGACCAGGATGCCTTCGCTGAGACTGCGAAAGATCGTGAGCAGAAAGGTCGCCAGCAGCACGGTGGCATCACCGCGCGACGAGCGGATCAAGGTCGCGAACGCAGCCTTCTCCGCCATGTTCCAGGCCACAACGACCAGCACCGACGCCAATGCCGCGAGCGGAATGTAACTCGCCAGCGGCGCCGCGATCAGCATGAACAGCAACAGAAACAGCGAATGCAGCATTCCCGACACGGGACTGCGCGCGCCGGCGCGGACGTTGGTCGCGGTTCGCGCGATCGTGCCGGTCACACAGATGCCGCCGAACAGTGCCGATGCGATATTGGCAAACCCCTGTCCTACCAGTTCGCAATTGGAGCGATGCCTGCGGCCGGTCATGCCATCGGCCACCACCGCCGACAGCAGCGATTCGATGGCGCCAAGCAATGCGAACGCAATCGCGTCAGGCAGCACAGCCTGCGCCTTCTCCAGCGAAAACGCCGGCCATGCCGGCCACGGCAATTGCCGGGGAATGCCGCCGAAGCGGGTGCCGATGGTTTCCACCGGCAGCGACAGCGCCCATGCCGCAAACGCCGTGGCGGCGACCGCGATCAGGATGCCGGGCCACGTCGGCCGCCATTTGCGAAACACGGCGATGATGGCGATGCTGAAAGCAGCCACCGCGACCGCCGAAGCATTGACGGTCGGCAGCCCGCGCGCCAACGCCTCCAGTTTCGGGATCAATTCACCCGGCTCCTTGGCGGTCAGCGTAATGCCGAAGAGATCCCTGAGCTGGCTCGCAAAGATGATGACGGCAATCCCCGCCGTGAATCCCACCGTCACCGGATAGGGAATGAATTTGATGTAGGTGCCGAGCCGAAGAAAGCCCGCGGCAATCAAAATCAGCCCGGCCATCGCGGTTGCCAGGATCACGCCATCGACCCCCTGGCGCTCGGCCGTTAACGCCACCAGCACGATGAACGCACCGGCAGGTCCGCCAATCTGAAACCGGCTGCCGCCGAGCAGCGACACGATGAAGCCGCCGACCACGGCGGTATAAAGCCCGCGATCCGGAGTCACGCCGGATGCGATGGCAATCGCCATCGACAGCGGCAGTGCGACAATCGCCACGGTCAGGCCGGAGATCGCATCGGCGCGAAAATCGGCAAGGCGATAGCCTTCGCGCAGCACCGTGATCAGCTTCGGCGTGAACAGTTCAGCAAAGGTCGGTCGATGGGTTCGATGCATTGGCTCGCTTGCGATGCTCCTTCCCCACACTGCTTCCGCGTCAGGTCGCAAGATCGCCGTCGCGACGATGCTGCTTCATCAGATCCGGCGCGGCGGACCCGGCTCTTTCAACCGCACGCCGCGACCGCCATCATCGCTGCGCGCGTGTTCACCGATCAGTTCGACACCGGCGCGATTCAATGCGTCGACGACCCTGGTCAGCGATTCGACGACACCGCGGACGTTGCCGACGCTGGCTTCCATCCGCTGGATCGTTGGCAGCGAAACCCCGGCCAGTTCGGCCAGCGTCTTTTGGTCAATGCCCAGCAACGCCCGCGCCGCTCTCATCTGGAAGGACGTAATCATGCCGCCCTTCCATATATGAAGGTGTATAAATGATATATCATACAGTGACAATGATGTAAAAAACATCAGTTGGCAACGGCAAAATCATGGCTCGACCTTGCACTCGAACCGGCCGCCGCCCGACCATCCCGTGGGATCTGTGTCGGCGCAGGCGATACCTGGCACAGGGCCGCCGCGCCGGTCGATGGCGCACCAGTTGCCGTCGCGTTTGGCCCAGGCGACGCCGCGCAGATCCGGCATGAAAAAGACCGGTTCATCGAATTGCGGCTCGACCGTCACCTGTCCGGCGGTATCGACCAGTCCCCATTTGCCGTCCTTCAGAAAGGTCAGGAGGCCGAAATCGAGCTTGATACCGACCCGCTCGGCGCCGATGTCGATCCAGGTCTCTCCCGTCGGCGACAGGATCACGCGCTTGCCGTCGGCTTGCGACATGATCGCGTGGCCGATATCGCACATCACGCCCGGACGCGGCGGCACGACCCACGACTGATCCGACAGCCGCAAGACGCCGGTCGCGCCGGCCACCGTGACAAAAGCGGTATCGTTGCCTCGAAGCCGCGCGGCATCGAATTTCGGTTCGATCAGCCACGAGCTATCCGACCGCATGAAACCGCGCTTGCCGTCGATCGAGGCCACGAAGATGCCAACACCGGTGGAGAGATAGTCGAATTTCGCTTCGAGCAGCCAGTGGCCGTCGGCCGCGATGCGTCCCCATTTGCCGTCGAGCTTGGCATTCTTGACGCCCGGCCCCACCGAAACGACCGCCTCGAATTGCACCGGCGTCACGGGGTTGAAGCTGGCGTCAACGAGGCCGATCTTGTCGCCGATTTTCAACGCGTAGGGCGGATTGCCGCCACATGAGACATCGATGAGCCGACCGTCTGGCGGCTGCAGCGGGCTGCCGTCCGGTCTGAAGTGAAGCTTTTCCTTATTCTTGTAAGTGAAAAGCCGGCCGTCGGCGCAATGCTCGAAGGGCTGGTCGAAGTCGGCATCGAGCACCACGCGGCCATCGAGGTCCAGCAGGCCCCAACGGTCACTTTTCATGAAGTTCCAGCCGAAGAAGGTTTCGGGGCCGCGACCATAGCCACGGTCGACAGCCAAACGGACCTGCTGATAATTTGTCTGAAAGACCCACGCGCCGGCTTTGTCGATCACACCAACGACACCGTCACGCTCGGCCGATGCGCGCCCGAACCCTGGTTCAAATCGCGATGCCTTGTCGAAAGTCGGCGGAATGGCGAAATTCCCGGTTCGGTCGATGAAGCCGACCTTGCCGTTGAGCGTCACACGCACCACGCCGTCACGTAGAGAATCCGTCTGTGCGAATTTCGGTTCGACCAGCCAGCTTCCGTCGGCGCGCACCAGCCCCCACAACTTGTCCCTTTGCACCCAGCGGATCGACGGATCGTCTTTGTCGAACGGGCGGAACGGCCATGCGCCGAGTGGCTCGATCCAACGTCCGGAGATGTCAATGACGCCGGATGCCGTATCTCTGAGTTCGGGAAGCGTAAGGGTGATGCTGGACGCGGTGGACGTTATCGTCCGAATACCGGAGAAGTCTTCGTCACCGACCGACCCGCCAAGCTGCCGGATTTCCGATACACGGAAGCGATCAGGCGCTATCGCTTCGATGAATCCGTATTTCGGTTCGATCACCATCTTGCCGTCGCGATCGATCAGGCCCGACTTGCCGTCGACATCGACCTGCGCGAAGCCGAACTTGTAATCATCGACGATGCGGTATTGCGGCTTGACGATCTCGCGCCCTTCCTCGTCGACGAAGCCATACAGACCGCCAAGGCGCACCGCGGCCCTGTTGTCGGAGAACTTGCCGACCCAATCATATTGCGGAGCAACCGCGACCGTGCCGTCGCGGTTGACCGCGCCGCACAGGCCGCGCGGAAATGCGCAGATTACCAGCGGGAAGGTCGCCGGTTTGATCGGCCCGGAAGGGCTATTCAACGCCGCGCGGTCGGCTGCGATCTGGCCTTGCAGGATGGCTTTGCCGGCCGGCGTCAATTCTAGTGGCTTGTCCTGTGCGCACGCACCGTACGCCCACGCGACGACAGTCAACACGGCGACATCAGACCAAATGCGCGCTGCCATTGTCCCTCGCCCCGGCCATCCAACCTGTTATGGACTGGTTAGGAACGATCCGTGGCAAGAGCATGTCGAAGTTGAGCTAAACCTTAGCACAATCACAGCATGTCCAGGTCGGCACCTGCCGACCTGGACACACAAGCTTCGCATCACGCCGCGACGCGGTGGGCGGCGATGATCTGGTCGGCGGCGCGGCCGGTGACTTCGGCCATGCGGTCGAAAGCCCGCGTGAAACTGCCGGCGCCCGCGGTCGCCGAGCGCAATTCCACGATCAACTCGCCGATCTCGGCCTCCGGCATCATGGCGCGGACGCGATCCCATCCGCTCCAGCCCTCGCGGGTATCGAAGCCGAGAATCTGCCCGCGCCGTCCCGACAGGATGGCGTTGATCTTTGCGGTGGCGTCGGTCGG
>Ga0209006_10006760_pt1 | contig 10360 bp, 5 predicted proteins | sample JacPin_JW_Ref_O2_FD_188567 | JGI IMG/M metagenome (GOLD analysis project Ga0209006, IMG submission 188567) | Forest soil microbial communities from Algoma, Ontario, Canada - Jack Pine, Ontario site 1_JW_Ref_O2 (SPAdes) (version 2) | ecosystem: Environmental > Terrestrial > Soil > Boreal... | reverse complement strand
AGTGAGACCTTATATTGAATTGATCCCGGGCCGACGTCAAGGCCAATCAGCACGAATACGCAAAAATTATTGTGTTCGTCTTTCATTCTTATCGACTATACTTATGATCGGGAAGGAAAGGATGAGAAAATTCCGCCTACTCTAAAAATGCTTCCTTTCCTACGCGACCTGACGATGGTCGTCTCCCATCGCCGGTAAGTACCGCTGATGGGAGTCACCCCAGCGCTAATCCCTAGCTAGGCCAAACGTAAAAGTGCTATGATGCCTTGAAGCGCCCGTAGCTCAGCTGGATAGAGCGCTGCCCTCCGAAGGCAGAGGTCAGGGGTTCGAATCCCTTCGGGCGCGCCAAACCCACCACCATGCAGGATGAATCTGGGCGCAGCGCGCGCGTGCTAGCTTATTTCGCTCGACTCCGAACCCTCCGAAAACATTGAGAGCCTGATCGCCTGCCTTTGGCCTTTGCTGATTGTCCTCTTCGCAGCGCTCCTGCCAAACGAAAAGTTGCGATCTCATCATCTGATCGAAGCTGCGCTCGGCTTATTCGGCGCAGTCGCGATTATCACCAGGGGCGGCAGTTTCGGACTCGCTGGCGAGATTAGGCCGCGGCGCCTTGTCCTACGTCGCGCCGCTCCTGGGCGACGCGCGCTGTGATCCCGCTCACAGCGCGTAAGGGCTCAATCACCGTAAAAAACTAAAGTAGGGGTCGTGTAATTCTTTGTTGTTGTCGAAAGCCCCATTCATACACGCTAAGTGTATTCAATGCACCCTGTTCAAGACTCTATACGTAAAAATGCCCATAGAAACGTGATGTTTATTCATTTCATAATTGAAAATGAGGAAGTAACACCATGCCCATAGAAACCGATTTCACGTTTAATCAGGCTCATCCCGCAGGAGCCGTGGCGGAGTTCGCCGCCCCTGTTGACTTTCTTGGACCCCTTCGCGGCCTTGTCGGGAGTGATCCGGCCAAGCAGCCAAAGCGGACCTGGCGTGGACGGGGCTTTAACATGATCTGGCGGCCGAATTTCAGCAATGAATTCGGCAACAAAGACTTCTTCCTGGAACTCAACCTCACCGAGGAAACGCTCTCCTTCACAGACATCAGCGGCGCCACCGGAGTCGCAAACCGCGGGCTCCTTCAGAAGGGCATCTTTCTCGGCGCGGCCGCCTATACGCAGGCGATCACAGATACGTTCGACGGCTCCGGCCAGCACTTCGAGCCCGGGGTGTGGGCGAATGTGCCGCAGACCACCAATCCGAGCGAACCCACCACCGTTTGCCGCATGGGCTCGATTCCGCACGGAACCACCATCAACATGCAAGGCACGGCGCTCCAGGCGCCCGCGCCGCTATTCGCGGTTTCGAGCATCACACCGTTCAAGCTTGGGAGCGTCGACGACGGCGCCACGAATCTCGTTCATTTTCCGGAAGAAAATCTTTCGATCGCCAGTTCGTCGCGGACCCCGCTCAATCACGTCGCCTCGCTCACGCAGGCGCAGCTGACGAATCCCAACCTGTTTCTCTCGCAGGCGATCGCGAACCAGACGATGCTCGGCACAACGGTTCTGATCGTCAGCACGGACACCAAGGTCCTGATTTCCGCTCCCGACGTCGGCGGCGGAATTGAAAACATCGCTTTTCTGGTGGGCAAGCCGCCGGGTGGCCCGAACGCCAGCGCGATTCCAGCCACGTCCATCTTCTGGATCGAGCGGGTGCGCGATCACAGCGGCAACGAGTTCGATCAGCTTCAATATACCCAACGCGTCCTCCTGAACTTCAATGGACTGAGCTGGCCTCATGTCACAGTGGCGACGATGGTCAGCCGCGCCGTGCCGAGCGACTACATTGTCAATCCCGGGGACACCTTGTCGGGGATCGCTCTTACCTTCTACGGAAGCGGAAGCGAGCTTTTCTGGCGGCGGATCTACGATGAGAATCGGGGCGTCATAGGGCCAGATCCGAACCGAATTCAGCCAGGACAAAGACTGCATATTCCCGCCGTCTAAGCGACCTCGCACGTTGCGATCGGGCGTCCGGACCGCCAATCCGGCGCCAGCTCCTTCGCAGCCGTTTGCAGGGACACCGCCGTCGCCGGCCGTTCCGAAGCGTGCCGCGCCGATTCGGAAAGCGATCTGGATCACCTCGCGCGAACATCCGGGTTGCAATTGTTTACGCTGTTGTTATCGGAATTCATTGGCGTGGACCGCTTATAAATCGAGGGGCCGGCGAAGCGCAGGAACGCTGCCGCCATTTCTGGATATTCTCGATGTTCAAACACCTGGTCATTGTTCTCCCTGGGATCAGCGGCAGCGTCCTGACGAAGGACGGTAAGGAAGTTTGGGGGACGTCGACGGCCGCCATCTGGCGGGCGGTGACGAGCGGCGTAGACAGCATCCGCGGCCTCGCGATTCAGGGAATCGACGATCCCTCGCTCGATGACCTCGGCGACGGCGTCCGGGCCATACGTCTCGTCCAGGACCTGCACATCATCCCCGGTCTTTGGAAGATTGACGGCTACAGCGCGATCGTTGCGCGCCTGACAGAGTCGCTAGAACTGGAGGCAGGCAAAAACCTCTTCGAGTTCCCGTACGACTGGCGGCGCGACAATCGGGTCGCGGCGCGGAAACTCGCGCGCTCCGCGAAGCCCTGGCTCGACAACTGGCGGCAGAGCTCTGGCGCGTCGGACGCCAAACTCGTTCTCGTCGCGCATTCCATGGGCGGTCTCGTCTCGCAATATTTTCTTGAAGTGCTCGGTGGATGGAAGGACACACGCGCGCTCGTCAGTTTCGGCACGCCCTATCGCGGATCGCTCAACGCGCTCGGCTATCTCGCGAATGGCTTTTCGGAGGGGATCGGTCCATTGAAGGTGGACCTCACCTCCACGCTCGCCTCTTTCACCGGCGTCTACCAGCTGCTTCCCGCCTTCGAGTGCATCGATCGCGGCAAGGGCAAGTTGGAACGGATCGGTGAGATCGACGGGGTCGTGGGCGTCGATCCGGCGCGTGCAAAAGCGGCGCTCGACTTCTACGAAGAGATCAAGGTCGCCGCCCAACGAAACGGCCTGGATGAGGCGTACAAGACAAGCGGCTTCGAGACCTATCCGATCGTCGGTCTCGCGCAACCGACGTTCCAATCCGCGACCGTGGCCGGCGGCAAAGTGACGCTGCTGCGGAGCTTCGCCGGTAAGGACAATAGCGGCGACGGCACCGTGCCGCGCGTTTCCGCCACGCCCTTCGCAATGAGCGGCGCACATCGCGAAATCTATGTCGCCGAGCAGCACGGCTCGCTGCAGAATTTCGACCCGGCGCTGGTCAACCTGCTTGGGGTGCTCACGGGCTTCGAAATCGAGCTTGCGCAGTTCTTCTCGGCCGCGCAAACGCTGTCGCTCGACATTGACGACGTGTATGGCGCCGCCGACGTCACCCTGCGCGCGACTCCGTCTGTCGAGGCGCCGACGACGGCGCGGATCGAGGACGCCACGACCAACGCGCTCGTCAAGACGCTTCCGATGACGGAGCAAGGCGACGCCTATGTCGCGCGCACGACGCTGCCCGGCGGCGCTTATCGCGTCAAGGTGACGGCCGATTTTCCGACCAATCCGGTCACCGTGACGGAGACATTCCTGACTGTGACCTAGCCGCGCCGCCCCGATTCCTGGGCGACGCGTGGAAAGAAAGAGGAAGCAGGGGTTCGCGCCACGCGGGCCGCAATCGACGAAGGGAGGAGATCATGACAATGCCCGATTCTCCGGCTGCTCCGCCGGAGGGCTCGCCGGCAGACGACGACAATCTGATTTATTTCAACGGGATCGATGGCGAGACCGGTCAGTACGCCGTCGCGCCGCGGACAATCGATGCTATGGCGACCGTTGCCCGGGGCAATCCACGGCTCACCCCCATGACCGACGTTCGCGGCGAGACGCCGACGCGCGCATTCGGCCTTCCACCAGGCGTCGACTACCAGAAGCTCGACGAGGCCGGCTGGGGCGTCGTCTTGCATGAGAACGCCGCACCCGAAATTCGGGCCGCGCTCGAGCCGTTGCTCACGATCCGAAAGAAAGCAACAGGCGCCCTCTACAAGGCGCTCGACTACAAGACCGGCGAGCAGACCCGCGACTGGTACCGTCGCCATGACATCGCTCCCGGCCAGAGCGACCCGGATACGGTTCCATACTACCTCCTGATCGTCGGCTCACCCGATGACATCCCTTTCGAGTTTCAGTATCTGCTCGGCGTCGACTATGCCGTGGGCCGGCTCTCGTTCGCCACGGCGGACGAATACGCGCGCTACGCAGAATCGGTCGCGCGCTACGAAAGCGCGGCGGCGATCGCGAACGCGAAAAAGATCGCTTATTGGGGCACCCGGCATGTCGGCGATGGCGCAACGCAGCTGAGTTCGACGCAGCTGATCAGCCCGCTCGCCAACGGCGATCCGACGCGGTCCGGGCGGCTCGGTAAGCCGGCGCACGCGGCTTTCGGCTTCGACCATGAACTCTTCCTCGCGGACGCAGCGACGAAGGACGCGCTTCTGTCGCAATTCGGCGGAGCCCGGCCGCCGGCGCTTGTTTTCACCGCCTCGCACGGGATGCAGTTCTCGCCCGGCGGCCAGGCGCAGCCGGGTTCGCAGGGCGCGCTGCTCTGTCAGGACTGGTCTGGCTTCGGAAGGGTCACGGCCGATGATTATCTCGCCGCGTCGGACATTGCAGACGACGCCACTGTCAGCGGAATGGTCGCCTTCTTCTTCGCCTGCTTCGCCGCCGGTACGCCAAAGGCGGATCAGTTCTTCCTGAACGCCGCCGATATGGGGACGACGCAGCCGCCGCTCGCCCCGCAAGCTTTCGTGGCCTCCCTGCCGAGGCGGCTTCTGGCTCATCCGAAGGGCGGCGCCCTCGCGGTCATCGGCCATATCGATCGCGCCTGGGGCTACTCGATCCAGTCGCCGGGCATGGCCGGGTCGCAGATCATTCCTTTTCGGAGCGGCCTCGGCTTCATGATGCAGGGCGACCCCATCGGCCATGTCGTCAAGGATCAGTTCGGCGGCCGCTTCGCTGCGCTCTCGGCCGAACTGTCGACGGCCCTGGCGCCGGGCAGCCCGAAGATCAGCGACCGCGACCTGGTGACATTCTGGCTCGAGCGCAACGACGCGCAGAACTATATCGTGCTGGGCGATCCGGCAGCGCGTCTTCGCGTCGACAAGCTCGCCTGAGCAAATCAGGAGGAGGAAGGTCCATGAGCGATATTGTTTCCGTCTCGCCCGCGGTGCGCCAGTCCTTTGCGCCCATCCTCGCGGTTCTCGAACGCGCGAGGGTCGAGCTCGCGCCGCAACCAGACGTGGTCGCCGTGCGTCCCGGCTACAAATATGCGGAAGCAGGTCAGCCGCGGCCCTCGCTGATCGTAGCAGTGACGCCGGGGACACAGCCCGTGACGGAAAGCGCGCTGTCGGCGAAATATGGCGTCCCCATCGTCGTCGAAGACGCGACGGTGGAAGAGCAGATGGCCCGACTGACCAGCGCAGCGCCGGTCTCCTTCGCAACACCGGCCGGTCCGACCGCCTCCGCTTTCGAGAGCCTGATATCGGGCGAAGCTGTCATCGCCTTCGCGCCTCCGAAGAGCGGATCATACGAGCCGCCCGAGCCGCCAAATCTTCCGCTTGTCGCGGAGGTGATGCAGCTGACGGTCTGTGTCAGCCCGGAGGCCGGCTGGTCCGAGCTTGAGACGTTCCTGAGCGCAACGCAGGCGAGCCTGACCGTGGCCATGTACCAGTTCACCGCGCCCCATATCTTCAAAGCCGTTAACGATGCGGTGACCCCCGAGGGACGCAAGTTCGAGCTGGTGCTTCACCCCATCCCCGAACCTCCCGCGCATTCCGGCGTGAAGGCGAACGATCTCGCGGAGCAGTCTGGTGTGATCGACCCTCTGGAAGCGGAGATGCACGACCGGTTCGAGATGGCCTGGGCCACGCTGCTCACGAAAGCCCATCCCGACGGATTGTGGGCCTCCGCCTATCACATCAAGGTCGCGGTTCGCGATGGCTCGGCGATGTGGCTGTCGAGCGGCAACTGGCAGTCGACGAACCAGCCCGACGTCCATCCTTTCGAGCCCGGCGGTAAGCTTCCGGCAGGCTTCCAGCGGAAATACAATCGCGACTACCACGCGATCATCGTCAACGACCGCATGTCCTCGATCTACGAGCAATATATCAAGCGCGATCACGACCTCTCGGCGGCGCAGGCCGGCGACGCTCAGTCCTTCGCTCTGCCCGACCTATTCGTCCCCGAGGAAGAGGAGGAGCCGGAAGCCTTCGCGGCTCCGCCGCGCTTTTTCCAGCCACTCAGGCTCAACCGCAAGGTGAGCGTGCAGCCTCTGCTCACCCCAGACAATTACGCCGAGCACGCGTTGGCGCTGATCCGCTCGGCTCAGAAGAGCGTGTGGTTCCAGAACCAGTACATCAATTTCCGCGGCACGGACGAAGACTTCCCCGAGTTCAGGCTGCTTGTGACCGCGCTCAAGGACCAGATCGACGCCGGCCGCGAGGTGCGGATCATCTGCCGCGACCTCATGAAGCAGGAGAGCCTCGACATCCTCGTCGCGCTGGGCTTCCCGCCAGAGACGTTCCGCTTTCAGCCGGCCTGCCACAACAAATGCGTCATCGTCGACAAGTCGGTCGTGATGTTCGGCAGCCACAACTGGTCGAACGAAGGCGTGAGGACGAACCGCGACGCGAGCCTGATCTTCGACGACAAAGAGATCGCCGAGTACCTCGCCGAGGTCTACGATTACGACTGGACCCGGCTCGCGACCGCCCATCCGCAGAAGGCGCGGCCCCGTGTCGCAAAGCCCGGAGAGGAGACTCCGCCGGGCTTCACCCGCGTCGCCTTCTCCGCCATGTTCGATGACTGAGATGCAACCCGAAGCAGCACGGCGGACCGACGAGGGAGGTGAGCATGGATGATGCGGCGCCCGGTCCGGGCCGGGCGGAAAAGGACGATCCACCGACGGCGCCCGAAGGCGAGGACGCGGCTGCGGGGGATTCCCCTGGAGAGGCCAATCCGCGCACCATGGTCACCGTCGCCTGCGGCCATTTGGCCTTTGCGCGCTATCCCGTCCTTGTGGGTCATTATCGCGGCGACACATTCGCAGGCACTGAGGCGATGCTCGACAGGGTATTGACGGGGCGCCTCACCGAGCGCCGAGGCATGAGCCTCTATCCGGGCCCGATCGCGACAAGCACGGTTCTGCTCGATTCGAGCGCAAGGCCTCCGGGCGCTATCGTCGTCGGCCTCGGAGAGGCAGCGGACCTTGCAGCCGGCCCGCTCCGCCGGACCTTGCGCCACGGCGTTCTCGCTTTCGCCGCCGCCCGGCTCGACCAGGCCCGATCGAAAAAGGAGGTCACCAAAGAGGATTGCCTGCTCAGGCTGAGCGCGCTCCTGATCGGCGCCGGGGAAGGCGGACTCGATCGTCAGAAATGCGCTCAGACTCTGCTTCAGGCGGTCATTGAGGCGCACGCAATCCTGGTGAAGCTCAAGCTCAAGCCGCGGATCGATCAACTTGAGATCGTCGAACTCTACGAGGATCGCGCCTATGCGACGTGGCGGGCCATCAAGGCGGCGCTCAAGACCGACCGGACGCTCGACAGCAGCTTCAAGCTGAACGACAAGCTCCGACGTCCCGTCGGGAGCCGCCGGAGTGGGCCCGTCGGGCGCGATCCAACATGGTGGCAGCCGATTCAGATCACCATGTCTGACGATGCGAACGGCGAGCCAAACCTCTCGTTTACGATTGGCGGCGGCCTGGCGCGCGCCGAGGCGCGAACCATCGCCGCCAATCTCGAACTCGTCGCGCCGCTGGTTCGCCGCACATCGCGAACGACCGCCGACGATCCCACACGCAATTCTCCGGGACGCGCCTTGTTCGAGCTGCTGTGGCCTGCAGCGCTGAAAGACCAGAGCGCGGACGAGCGCCCGCGCCGGCTAACGCTGGACCCGCGGAGCGCCGCCTTTCCGTGGGAGCTGCTGGACGACCGGCGCCCTTGGCTGTCGGATGCGGAGGCCGAGAAGAGGCCCCCGGCGGTGCGGGCAGGCCTTGTTCGCCAACTGCTGCAGACCCAGTTTCGCGAAGATATCGTTCCCCCGCGCGGCAAGCCAAAGGCGCTCGTCATCGGCGATCCAAGAGGAGCGCCGATGGATCGCTTCAACCCGCTAAAAGGCGCAGAGGAGGAAGCGAATGCCGTCGCCAAGCGGCTGAGCAATGATTTCGAGGTCACGGCTCTCATCGCCGAAAAGGCCCAACCGGACGAGATCTGCCGGCAACTTTTTACGGAGGCGTGGGACGTCATCCACATATCGGCGCATGGCGTTCTGAACCAGAATATTGTGGGGCCGGACGGAATCTCGCGCAAACGGACAGGCGTCGTGCTCGGCGGCGGCGTGGTTCTCGGTCCGTCAGCGCTCGCCAAATTGCCGGTGAGCCCCGGGATCGCCTTCCTCAATTGCTGCTATCTCGGCAGCATGGATCTCGAGGGGCGGCCGGAATTCGCCGCAAACCTAGCTGTCGAGCTTATGAAGCTCGGCGCACGGTGCGTGATCGCCGCGGGTTGGGCGGTGGAGGACGACGTCGCCAAACTGTTCGGCGACACCTTCTACCAAGCCATGCTCGATGGCGACAGTTTCGGGAACGCGACCTTGTTAGCTCGGCAGGCCGCGTATGGCGACGCCGCCCCTGGCTCGGCCGGCGACGCTGCGAGAAGCAACACCTGGGGCGCCTATCAATGCTACGGAGACCCGGACTACCGGCTTCCGACGGTCACCGCCAGCACCCGCAACGAGAAGCCGAATTTCGTCGCGGTCGCAGAGGCCGTCGAGGCGGCGCAGCGAGTGCGGGACGACGCCAACATCTGGCTTGCGCGGGATTCAAAACTCGAGCCGCGACTCAAAGAAATCGAGACGCTGGCCTCGTCCTGGTTAGAATCCGGATCGGCGGAGCTGCGCGTTGCGCTCGCGGAGGCCTGGGGCGAGCTCGGCAATTTCGATAAAGCCATCGCCTACTACGAGGATGCTGTCAAAGGCGAGGACAATTCCTTCAAGCTGAAGGCGGTCGAGCAGCTTGCAAACTTCCGCGCCCGCAAAGCCGTCGCTTTGCTCAGAAACACAAAGTCAGGCGAACGCAACTACGTCACGGCGAACAAGGAGATCGAGTTCCAGCTCGGCCTTATCGAGACGGTCAACCACACGCTCGGAGACTCGAGCGAGCGCCTGTCGCTGCAGGGCGGATGCTGGAAGCGCGCGGCTCAGATCCACGCGCTGGCGCAGGCCGAGGCGCCGGTGGGAAGCGCGGCTGAGGCCGACGCTTCCGCCGCGGTGAGCGACGCGCTCAAGAAGATGGTCGAACGCTATGGCGCCGCCGCTGGCACGAATGGGAAAGACAGGCCCTATCCACGGCTCATGGCCTGCGTTGCCAGGGTTTGCGAGGCCGTGCGCGCGGGGACGGACGCGGACAAGGCCTTAGCGGGAGAACTCGCCGCTCTGGCGAACGCTGAATTGCCGCAAGACCCCGAATTCTGGGATCTCATCGGTCTTGCCGATCTCAAGATGAGCGAGATGATCCTGCTCTCCGCCGACCCTTTGGCGGACATAGTCGAGATCAGGGACGCCTATCTGCGGGCCTACCGACACATCGGCTCCCCCGTCAAGCTCGGCTCGGTCCTTGAACAACTCGACTTCTATGAAGATATCTTCGCCGCCGGATCGCCGGGAACGGAGCCCAGACGGACGAGCATCGTCGCGCTCGCCAGACAACTCCGCGACAACCTACGCGCGGCTGTACCCGCGCAATCGACTGCGACAGAAAACACGCCAACCTCTCGCGAATAGAGATCGTCGCGCGCGGCACCGGCGGGCGCCAATTTCGCCACTGCACCCCAATCGTTCCGTGCAGCTCCCGAGGGCAGGCTATCCCGCCGCTTCCCTCAACCTCGCCGCTGCCGCCTCGGGGGTGAGATCCCGCTGGGGAGAGCCCAGCATTTCGAAGCCGACCATGAACTTCCGGACGGTCGCCGAGCGAAGCAGCGGCGGGTAGAAATGCGCGTGCATCTGCCATTCGGCGTGCAGCGCGCCGTCGGCCGGCTTCTGGTGGAAGCCCATCGAATAGGGGAACGGCGCATCGAACAGGCTGTCATAGCGCCTGGTCAGCTGCGATAAAACGTGAGCAAGCGACGTCTTTTCCCCCGCGCTCATCTCATCAAATCCGCCGATGCGGCGGCGCGGCAGGATCATGGTCTCGAACGGCCAGATCGCCCAGAACGGAACGAGAACGCAAAAATCGTCATTGCCGAGAACGACGCGCACGCCGTGCTGAAGCTCCTG
>Ga0209006_10006759_pt1 | contig 10362 bp, 7 predicted proteins | sample JacPin_JW_Ref_O2_FD_188567 | JGI IMG/M metagenome (GOLD analysis project Ga0209006, IMG submission 188567) | Forest soil microbial communities from Algoma, Ontario, Canada - Jack Pine, Ontario site 1_JW_Ref_O2 (SPAdes) (version 2) | ecosystem: Environmental > Terrestrial > Soil > Boreal... | reverse complement strand
TGCAGCGCTCGGCTTCGTCCATGTAGTGCGTGGTGACGAAGAAAGTGATGCCATGCCCCGAAAGTTCAAACAGAAGATCCCACAGCTGTCGGCGCGCCACGGGGTCGATGCCAGCGGTTGGTTCGTCAAGAAAAAGAAGCTTGGGCTCATGCAGCATGGCGCAGCCGAGCGCCAGGCGTTGTTTCCACCCGCCCGAGAGCTGCGCCGACAGGCGATTCATATAGGGCGCGAGGCCGTTGAGCTGCACGATTTCCTCGATGCGGCGTTTCAGGCGAGCTGGCTCGAGGCTGTAGATGCGACCGTAAAACTGCAGATTCTCCGCTACCGTGAGGTCGTGGTAGAGACTGTAATTTTGCGACATGTACCCGATGCGTTCGCGCACGGCTTCCGAGTCCACGCGCACGTCAAGGCCCTCCACGCGAGCTGCCCCACCGCTGAGCGGCAAAAGCCCCGTCAACATTTTGATGACGGTAGTCTTGCCGCTGCCGTTGGGGCCCAGAAAGCCAAAAATTTCGCCTTGCTCGACACGAAAGCTCACATCATTCACGGCCGTAACCTGACCGAATCGCCGGACGAGGTGTTCGGCGGAGATGGCGGGTTCGGCGGGATTTTGCGGAAAAAAGGCCACGAGCTAATTTCCCGCTTTCAATTTCACATCGGCGGCCATGCCCGCGAGAACGTGTCCAGCAGGATCGTTGATACGGATCTTCACGCCGAAAACCTGGTGAACGCGCTCTTCGCGGGTTTGGACGTTTCGCGGCAGAAATTCCGCCTGTTGATTGATTTGTTCGACGACACCCTCAAAGACTGTCTTAGGAAACGAATCGACCCGCACTTCTGCTTTTTGGCCGACCTGGACACGGCCTAGCTCCGTCTCCGGAATATAAATGCGGACATAAATCTGATCCTGCTCGAGGAGCGTGGCGACAGGCGTGTTCGGCGCGATGATGTCTCCGGGACGGACATCGAGGACCTCGACGGTGGCGGCGGAAGGCGAGGTCACTTCGCGCTCGCGGAAGCGCGCTTCGTCGTAGGAGTACGCGGCTTTTGCAAGGTCGACGTCTTCGCGACGGTTGCCGCGCTCGTATTTTTCCAGCGTCGCCAGCGTTTCACGATAGTGCGCTTCGGCGGAGGCAATTTCCTCGGGGCGGTAGCCGCGCCTCAGCACATCGAGCTTGTGCTGATAATTTTGCTGCTGTGCGAGCGCCATCTTCCAATTTGCTTCGGCCGTGTCGCGCTGCTGTTTGGAGACGAGATCTTTCTGCGCCAACGCTTCGTAACGCTGAAAGTCGAGCCGCGAGCGAACTTCATCGGCGGCGGCGCGGTCAACGTCGGACTGCGCGGCGGCGATATCTTCCTTGCGGTAGCCGTTCTTGCGCAACTCTAAATCGGCCTTGGCTTGCTCCGCCGCGGCACGCGCTTCAGCGATTTCTTCGGGCCGATAGCCGCGCTGCGCTTTCTCGGCGGCGGCGCGGGACTGATCGAGCGAGGCCCGCAATTCCTGGTCATCGAAGGTGATCAGAGTCTGGCCGGGCTGTACGCGATCGCCTTCGCGCACCAGAACCTTGTCGATGCGGCCGCTGACTTTCGAGCCAACGCGAATGTCGCGGGCTTCGACGGTGCCGGACCCTTGCAGCGCGTTATCGCGCCGAAACCACGTGGCGTAAACGGTCGTGCCGCCCAAAACGGCGGCAACGAGGAGGAGGATTAGGATGCGCTTGCGACTCATAAAATCAGTCTCCACACGTAAAAAGCGGAACGCCCGCGTAAGGTGCTTCGGTCGGCGCGGATTGCGTCTGCGAAATCTCGGTGTTCCGTGGCGCCAGTCCCGACCACAGCACGTTAAATGCGGAGTCCATCCGAGCATTCAAAGTTGCGTCGCCATGAAGCGACCAGAACAAAAGCGTTCCAAAAATAGTTTGTCGAAAGACGTCCGAGATCTCCGCCGCTGGAAGATCCCTGCGGATTTCGCCCCGCTCCTGGCCAAGCACAACAATTTCCGTATGCAGAGCGCGCACGCGTTTCTGTAAATCAAGCATCGCCTCGCGGACCGGAGTCGCGGCCAGGTATGCCTGGAGCAAAACGCGGATAATTCCGGGATTCCGACCCGGCTCTTGCGTCATGCGCACGCCCAAAGAGCGCAGGAATTGCGGCATGGGCTCGCCCGTACGCCGCGCCTCCGCGACGGCGGCATCGAGCTTCGCGAGTTGCATTTCGCCAAAGGCCAGGAGGATGTGCTCCTTGCTCGGAAAATAGTTGAAAAATGTGCCTTTGCCGACGTCGGCAGCTTCGGTGATGTCTTCGACAGTTGTCTCCGTAAAGCCTTTTCTAGCAAAGAGATCCAGGGCGGCACGGAAGAGCCCCTCGCGCGTTTCCGTGCTGCGGCGTTCCCGGCGGCCGTGGGCATGGCCGGTCCTAGAGCGTTTGGCCTCGGAAGCTTTCGTGTTTGGTTTCTTGACCATTGTTCATAGATGACTGTAGGTCATAAATAAATCGAAGTCAACCATATTATCCCCTCTTTTTCCTGTCCCTGAAAACACGAAGACCCCAGCGGTTGCCGGGGTCCTCGCAGTTCTCTGAATGGGCTCGCGCTATTCCTTCAAGGAGTTGGGATCGGAAGTGTTCTTGGGAGACTTCCGGTTGAGGTAAGCGATCAGTTTTTGCGCCGGCGGAGGCACAGCCACTGCTCCTTTGAAGATAATGTCCTCCGCGCTCAGATTTTTTCCGTAAACGCGTTCGTTGGCGTCATCGTCGGGGCGAACCGTCGAACCCTCGAGAGAGATGCCAGCAAATAGGCCTCGCGACCGCGAATAGCTGAGCACCTCGGCGCGCAGCGTTGCGTCTGATTCGGCGCTGGCCGTTCGGCCCTTTGGCCCGGCCGCAACCGAAGCGTCCGCCCCGAGCTTCACTTTACTCTTGAGAATGGAGTGCGCGCCGCGCGGATTCATTACCAGCAATACGAAATCGGTCGCCTGCCCGCCAATTTGGAAGCCGATGCTGCCGCCTTCCAGGGCCATCATCGAGGGTGCGCTCCAGGGGCCGGTGTAGTGTTCACCGGTACGGCACGTCATCGAACCGCGGCCGTAGCTTCCACCGACGATAAAGGCGGCCTTCAAAACCGAGGGATAAATGATGACGCACTCGGCTCTGTCGATGAGATCCTGAGGGATGTCATCGGGGATATCCATAATTTCCTTGATGACGGTGCCGCAGTTTTCAAGCCGGTCGGCTTCTTTTTTGTCCACTTTTGAAAATAGCGGCGGGGCGATGATCGCCAGCGCCATGACACACGAACCAATTCGCTTAATCAAATTTCACCTCGCTGAAATTTACCGGGCTGGGTAATTTACTAGGCTAGGTAATGATAGGTTGCCTAAGGTTTGCGCGCAACCTAGAGTTTGCAAGGCCTGATTGTGGCGCCGGTTTCAATTCCCCGTGGCGTTTAAGTAGCTGCCTTGTGCGGGGAAAATGTTGCGCAGGCTTTCGACTATACTTTCAGGTACGGCGATCTATCCGCAGAGGAAACATGGGCTTTCAAAGAGCATACGGATGGCGGGCGGCGGCATTTCTAGTGGCAATGACGTTCTGTGTTTTGGCGGCACCTAGCGGCCGCGCGCAAACCAATCAGAGCCGAGAGCAAGCTTGCGGCGCGCCAAAGCATGACGGAAAGCGCGAAGAGCGCTCTCCCAAGCGGGCTGCCGCAGCAGCGCGCTTTGGCGAGCGAGCGGAGGCGTTGCTGGATGCCGCACCCTCGAGCAACGGCGATTGGGGACTGCTGATCGTTGACGCACAGACTGGCGAAACTCTGTTCGAGAAAAGGGCCGATGGATATTTTGTGCCGGCCTCGAATATGAAACTTTTTACAACCGCGTTCGCGCTGGCCAAGCTCGGGCCGGACTACAAATTTCACACTACTCTCGAAACGCGCGGAACGATTTCTCCATCCGGCACGCTTTCTGGAGATATCGTACTGGTCGGGCGAGGTGATCCGAACCTTTCCAACCGCAAGTTTCCTTACGAGCTCAAGGAAGAGTTTGACGGCCCGCCGGAGAAAGCGCTGGCTGAACTGGCAGACGTACTCGTGGCGCGCGGCGTGAAAGAAATCTCGGGAGATGTGATCAGCGACGACAGCTACTTTCCGCGCGAGCGCTATCCGAACGGCTGGGAAATCGACGACATGGTGTGGGAATACGGCGCGGCCATTTCCGCGATCGTGGTCGATGATAACACTGTCGCGCTGACGCTCACGCCAGGCGAAAAAATGGGAGATCCGGTGCTTGCGTCGGTCGCGCCGCTGACTCCGGATTTTGTTTTGCAGAACGACGTGACAACAGCGACGCCCGGATTGAAATCGGATTTAACGCTGACGCGCGAGCCGGGCGCGAATCTCGTGGTGGTACGAGGCACGTTGCCGGCAAAGGGTACGTCCCGCAAGCTGGTGCTGGCGATTGAAGAACCGGCGCAGCACGCAGCCTCGGTGCTGGCGGGATTGCTGGCTGAGCGCGGCGTGAAGCTCGATGGGAAAATCCGCGCGGTTCACGTGCCGGAAACGGATACAACGCCGCGTACCGTTCTTGCGGAACATGTTTCCGTGCCGCTCGGCGATTCCGTGAAGCTCATCAACAAAATCAGTCAGAACCTACACACAGAAATGCTGTTGCGAACGGCGGCGCGGCAAAGCGGCTTGTGGAGCACTCTGGAAGAAATGCTGAAAACTCCGCAGGAATTCTATGCCGCTGCGGGAATCGCGTCCGACGACGTAATTCAGACGGACGGTTCGGGCCTCTCGCGCCACGACTTGGTCACGCCGCGCGCCATCGTAACTTTGCTCAGATATGCGCAAGGGCAGAGGTGGTTCGCGCCGTACTACGCTTCGCTGCCGGTGGCGGGGATCGATGGTTCGCTGCAGGACCGCATGAAAGGCACCGTGGCGGCGGGGCGAATCCACGCGAAGACGGGATCGGTCGAGCACGTGAGGACGCTCTCCGGTTTTGTGGAAACACCGAGCGGGCGGCGGCTGATTTTTTCTTTCTTGAGCAATAACCAGGGTGGAAAAAATCATGAAGCCGCCGACGCGTTGAACGGACTTTGCGTGGCGATGGTCGAGGAGTTCGACGGCGGAGCGGTGACGCTTATTCCTGCGCGCGAGCACGTAAAATAGAAAGGAAGGCTAGCGAGCGCGGCGCTGATTCTTTGAAGACAATGTGAAGTAGAGAAAAGCAAAATGTCACGGACAGCCCAAGATGTACTCGAATTTGACAAGCTGCGCGAATTGCTGCGGCTGAGGACCACGTGTGCGCCTGGGCGAAGGGCCGTGGACGCTCTGGAGTTTGGAACGGACCGGGCCGCGCTTGAGGCGGCGTTCGCTCTGATTCGCGAAGCGCGGGAATGGCTGCGCGGGGGCGGCGAATTGGGATTCGGCGGGCTCGCCGATCCGCAGGGCTGGCTCGACAAAATTGCGGGGCCAGGAATCGTTCTGGATGCGAAAGAACTTTTGGACGCGGCGTCGCTGCTCGAGACGGCCGGCTGGCTACGCCAGCAATTCCGCGAGGAGGCGGCGAAATTTCTTCTATTGGCTGCGCGCGTCGCTTCGCTGGGGGATTTTCGCGAGGTGCTGACTGCGATCCGGCGATGTGTGTTGCCAAATGGCGAGATCGGCGACGACGCATCGTCGGCGCTGCGCCGCATTCGCGCGAGTATTACGCAGACGCGGGAATCCATTCAGAAAACCCTCAAGCAGATTCTGCGCTCGCGCAATGCGGAGGCTGGAGAAGATTACGTCACGCTTCGGAATGAAAGATTTGTGATTCCAGTGCGCGCGGAAAGCCGGCGCAGCGTGCCGGGCGTCATGCATGGAACGAGCGCGACGGGGCAGACCGTTTTTTTGGAGCCTTTTGAGACGGTCGAAACGAATAACCAGCTCGTGCAGTTCGCCGAAGACGAAGCGGCGGAGATTATCAGAATTTTACGCGAGCTGACGGAGCGGCTGCAGATCGTTCGCGAGCCGTTGCTCGCAGCGGCGGAAACTATCGCGGAGCTTGACGGTGTTTTCGCGCGCGGGCGCTTCGCGCGCGATTTTGATGCGGCGATGCCAGAGTTTTCCGATGTCTCGGAATTGCGCTTGGTCGATGCCCGGCATCCTGTGCTCGAAGACAAACTGCGGCGCGAAGACCGCGCGGTAGTTCCAGTAACGCTCGCCCTGGGCGGTGCGGAAAAAGTTCTGGTCATCAGCGGACCGAACACCGGGGGTAAGACGGTTGCGTTGAAAACGACGGGGCTGGCGGCCTTATCCGCGCAATCCGGCGTCCCCGTGGCGGCACAGCGCGCGGTGCTGGCGATTTTTGACCGCGTGCTGGTGGACATCGGCGATGAACAGTCCATCGCAGCGGACCTTTCGACGTTTTCCGCGCACATGCTGAACTTGAAGACCATGCTGGAACTCGCGACGCCGCAGTCGCTGGCGCTCGTCGACGAAATGGGCACTGGGACTGCGCCTGAAGAAGGCGCGGCACTCGCCGTTGCATTGCTCGACGAATTTCGCGCCAAGAATTGTATTGTGCTGGCGACGACGCATCACGATCGGTTGAAGACTTACGCATCAACCACACCCGGCGTTGTGAATGCCGCGGTGGAATTCGACGACATGAATTTGCGCCCGACGTACCGGCTAATGGTCGGCGTGCCGGGGGGCTCGAGCGGCATCGCCATCGCGCAGCGCTTGGGTATTGCGACGTCCGTCATCGAGAAGGCGCGATCTCTGCTGACGCCCGAATCGCGCGAGGCTGCCGACTTGATCGCGTACTTGCACCGCAGTCGCGATGAGCTCGACCGCATGCAACAGCAAATGGCCGCGGAGCGGCACGCGCTCGAAGAAGAGCGCAAGAAGCTGCGCACCGAGTGGGTCGCACGTCAGCAAAAACGCATCAAGGAACTCGAGGCACAGTTCGCCGAGATGCAAAAGCGTTTCGAAGAAAACGTCGCGCGCGTGATCGAAGCCGTGAAAGAACGCGAACTGCGCGCCTCACTCGAGAAAACCGCGCGGCGCAAGGGCACGGACATCCGCAGCGAAGCGCGCGAAGAACTCAACGCCGCGCTCGTGCAAACGATCTCCGACTCACAAGCGGATTTGGGCACGACTTCTGCGAGCCAGGAACCCATTCGCGCGGAGGCGCTGCAGCCCGGCGCAAGAATTCGCGTCCGCGGATTCAGCAAGCCGGTCATTTTCCGCCGACTCGACGGCTCCTCAGCGGAAATCGAAGCGGGTCCGTTGCGCATGAAAGTTGCCATCGACGAAATCATCGGCTTCGGAGGCGTGTCCACGCTGCCGTCAGTGCCCGCGTCACGAAATGTCACCGTTACATCGCAGCCTGGCGAAGGCGCAGCTTCCGGCGAGATCAACGTGATCGGCATGCGCGTTGAAGAAGCGACAGAGCGCGTCGATAAATATCTTGATGAAGCCGCGCTCGCCAATCAATCGCGCGTGCGCATTATTCATGGCCACGGGACAGGCGCGCTTCGCAAGGGTCTCGCCGAATTCCTGAAGTCGCATCCGCTGGTCCAACGGACCTCGTTTGAGACCGAAGAGCACGGCGGGAAAGCCATCACAGTTGTAGAATTACGTTCGTAGAAAGATATGGCGGAAGCGGGATCATTTGCGGAGCGGGTGAAGCAGCAGGCGGACATCGTTCGCGTGGTGGGCGAATATGTGCGCCTGAAGAAAACTGGTAAGGACTTCAGCGGGCTTTGTCCCTTTCATCAGGAAAAAACTCCTTCGTTTACGGTATCGCCGCTGAAGCAGATTTTTTATTGTTTTGGATGCGGCAAGGGCGGCGACGTTTTTAATTTTGTGATGGACATGGAGAAGTCTGCGTTTCCGGAGGCGGTGCGGACCGTTGCGGAGAAGTGCGGGATCGCGATTCCGCGGCCGAGGGAGCGGTCGCCGGAGGAACGGCAGGAAAATCAGCAGCGGTCAGCGCTCGTCGAGATGCATCGCGAAGCGCAGGCTTTCTTTACGAAACAGATTTCCGGGACGCTCGAGGGTAAAGCGGCGCGAGCCTATCTCGAAGATCGCGGTCTCGATAAGGACGCCATCGAGCGGTTTGGGATCGGCTATGCCCCGAGCGCCGGCGATGCGCTGACGCGCTCGCTGAAGCAAAAGTATTCGGAGAAGCTGCTCGCTGAATCCGGGCTCGTCTCGCGGGGCGAACAAGGTGGCAGGTTGTTTGACAGATTTCGCCGGCGCATCACGTTTCCCATTGCGAATGATTCGGGAAAGATTGTGGCCTTTGGCGCGCGTGCCCTGGGCGACGACCAACCGAAATATTTGAACTCGCCGGAAACGCCGATCTACTCGAAAAGCAACGTGCTGTATCACATGGACCGCGCGAAGGAAGCGCTGCGGCGCTCGGATTTTGCGGTGCTCGTCGAGGGCTACATGGATGCGATCGCCGTGGCGCGCGCGGGAATCAGCAATGTCGTTGCGAGTTGCGGGACGAGTCTGGCGGAGCCACAGATCAAGTTGCTGAGCCGTTTTACGAAGCGCGTAATTGTTAACTACGACCCCGATAATGCGGGGCAGGCGGCGACGGAGCGCTCTGTGTCGCTGTTGCTCGAGCAAGATTTCGAGGTGCGAGTTTTGGCGTTGCCTCCCGTGGGCGACAAAAAGGCCGATCCGGATTTGTTCATTCGCGAGAGGGGCGTCGAGGAGTACACGAAGCTCCTGAAGGATGCGCCGCCTTACGTCGACTACCTGATTGCGCGCGCGCGGAAGATGGACTTGACGACCGGGGAAGGGAAGCGGCGCGCCGTGAATTTTCTCTTGCCCTACGTTCAGAAGATTCCAAATACGATTCTTCGTTCCGAGTGGGCGACGCGGATCGCGCAGCAGCTTCACCTGGACGAGCCGGTATTGCGCGCCGCGTTGAGCAAAGCGGCCACGCAGCGCCACAGCGAATTGAAAATTCAGCCGGAGCTGGTGGGCCGCTCGGCCAAGCCTGTAGAGCGGCGATTGATTCGGATGCTGGCGGAGGCGGACGGATTTCGCGCCGAGCTGGCGCAACGGCTCCAGGCGGCACAGCTTTATCGGGGGCTGGAGACCGAGAAAGTTTTCGCGGCGCTGATTGTCGCTAGCCTGGCCGACGAGCCGATGCCGGCTGCAGAAGTGGCAGCGCAACTTGAAGAACGCGACCGGCGGATACTTTTCGAGATTCTGTTTGAGGAGGCCAGCGCGCCGACGTGGGAAGAGGCTCTCAGTTGCGTCGAGGCTTTGCAGCACCGGCAGGCCGAGCGGGAGCTTGCGGATGTGCAGCGGAGCATTGAGGCGAATCCTCCGGTTGGGGAAATGCGCGGGCTCCTGGAAAAGAAACAGGATCTGATGCGCCGGCTGGCGGCGGCGAGATAAAGGTCCTTCAAAATCTGCGGTCTCTAAAGAGCTTAGGAACAAGACTTAATGCCAAAAAGAAACGCCCATCAGGAGATGGTGTCGCCGGAGGTGTTTTTTCTAGTTGGTGCATTGGGTGCTGGTGGATTTGATCGAAACGGGCCTCGCGTTGAAGGAGGCTGAGAAGGAGCGGTTTTTCTCCTTAACGGCCCAACTGACAGAATCCAGCGATCCTGCGCGAATGACCTTCGGTGAGTGATGCCGAAAATTCGGCGGACGAACCTCCCACCGGCTTTGCGCCCGCGTCTCTTTGACCGGGTCGCCGAACGCAAGATTACCGCGAGGATTTATATCAGTTGAAACTGTGGCGCGAATCCGAGCCCGAAGTGCCTGCCGGACTTTGGTAAAAGGATTTCGGTTCCTTCAAGATCCGCGGTGAAGGCAAACTTCCTAAGACATTCCTCCTGAAGGGACAAGCAGCCAGAGGCAAGCCGATTTAGGGTGAACGAGCCGCGGAATCTGACGATGGGCATGTTGATTCGCATGGCGGGTGCCTTGGGGACCGGGTGGAGACTAAGTTGGTGCGCAGGAAAGGGGGGCGCGAGAAGAAAGCGCACAGAGAAAAGACAAGACGAGTCATTTTGTGCCGGGGGACAAGATACAGCCTTGACCGGGGAATTACGGCAAACTAACATTTACCTGTTCGGAGACCCCGCCCCTCGTGTCGTTCGGAGGTATCTATGGGCGTACTAACGCTCTCGGACCGAATTTCCCAAAATATTTTTACACGTTACGCGGCTGCGCTGGCGGCAACTGCCATTGCGTTGGTGGTGCGGCGCGCGCTTCATCCTTTCCTTGGCGATTCCTTTCCGTATGTGACGCTTTTTCCGGCTGTGGCATTTTCGGCGTGGCTGTGCGGCGTGGGGCCTTCCTTTTTTGCCATTTTAGTGGGATTGGCGGGGGCCAGATTTTGGTTCCTGGAG
>Ga0209006_10006758_pt1 | contig 10362 bp, 7 predicted proteins | sample JacPin_JW_Ref_O2_FD_188567 | JGI IMG/M metagenome (GOLD analysis project Ga0209006, IMG submission 188567) | Forest soil microbial communities from Algoma, Ontario, Canada - Jack Pine, Ontario site 1_JW_Ref_O2 (SPAdes) (version 2) | ecosystem: Environmental > Terrestrial > Soil > Boreal... | reverse complement strand
GCGCTTGTAGGCATAATTGCCGACGCTGAAATCGAATTGCCGGACACCATCCCGATGCAACGCCGCCATGGTGCGTTCGATGATCAGCCGGCCCGGCGAGCAGTTCGACCATTTTTCGCCGGCATTGCTGATCCGCACCATCACGTAACGCGAATCGACGCGAATGCCGAGCAGGGTCGCGACCACCTCCTCACCGGCGGTCAGCGCCGACAGCACGACATAGCCGCCGCGAAGATTTTCGCCGACAAGATTGCGGTAGAACGCCGCACAGGTCTCCCCGTTCAGAATGAAGTTCAATCCGAGATGCTGCATCCGCGCACCCTGCTGAATCTCCATGGTCGCAAGGACGCGCAATGCATGATTGCTATCGCTGACCATCTGGAACGCCGCGGAAGGATCGCGCCTGAACACGCGCCAGCTGCGTTCCAGCTCCTTGCGCACGGTTCGCTCCAGCGAATAGCGGTAAGCGTCGAAATCCTCACCGGTCACGACGACGTTGCCATTGAGCGACGACGGCTTTGCCTGGTCGAGCAGCGTCAGCGGATTGGGACCGCCGTCGAGATCGGCCGGCATCTTGCGGAGGCGAATGAGATCGGCCCCGCCGGGCATCCGCCGTAGCGCCGCCAGAAGATCGCGCCAAAGCGCACGAGCCGCCCCTGCATCGCGCGACGCCGCCGGCCCCAGCATCGGCGCGTTGTAGTCGGTCAGTTCGAGATCGGCGAATTCAATGATCCGGACGCCGTTTTGCAGTCGCCGAACCAGCGGCAGCAAGGCGACACTCCCGGATGTCGCGGCATCCGAGATCACCGCGATCAGCGGCTCGACATGATCGACATCGGCGAACGCCTTGTACCAGGCATCAAGCCAGCGGGGATCCTGAAACAGCGTCAACGATCGGACATCGGTGCAGCGCGCTATCGCCTGTTTCCAGTCACGGAAGAACTCGACGCGAAACGCGGCCGTGCGATGCCCCCCTCGCGCGCCCGAATGCCGTGCTCCTGCCGTCAACGCCGTCATTGCAAATCAAACTATTTCAGGCCGCCTTCGGCAAATCGATGATCTTGCCGGGTTGAGCGGCATCAAGCCGGAATTCAGTCGGACGGCGCGCCTGGCGTTGGCGTTTCACCCAACCGCTGTCACGATAAAGCTTTTGCATGACCGCCTTAGCAAAATATGACGGGCCGCGCGGGTTGCGGCTCCGGGGCAAATAGCCGAACCGGTTCCGCAGCAGGCCGTTGGCGAGGTTAACGATCTCCGAACGCCTGATCTGATCGTTGGTGTAGGAGACCGTCATCGAAACGCTGAACGTGTCGAGATTCTCCACGCGGTGCGGCGCGTTCAGTTCCCAGTTGAGCATCTGGCCGGGTCCGATATCGAAAACCTTTGCGTATTTGTCGTACCAGGGTTGGTAAGGAATATCGACTTCGACATTGAAGACAGCGACGTCTTCAAGCATCTTCGGCGTCAGAAACGGCGCCGTGTTCGGATAGACGTAGACCCGCTTGCGGCCGGCGATCTGCATCAGGGCCTGGCCCGGCAGATCGAAATGATAATAGACCTGCGCATCCGGCGAGGAGATCAGGATACTCTCCTGATGGTCACGGGCACTGAAGCCCGGAACTTTCGTGGCGATCTCTTCGAACATGCCATCCAGCATTTCGCGGTAACGGCGGTCGACTGCGCCGACATCGCGCATATTGAGCCAAAGCCCGCCGCGCGAGATCGCGTCCATCACCTGACGGCCGGTGAGATCGCCGATCTCGCCCTCGCGCCAGACGCGGTTCGACCCGCGGGCGCCGGTCTGCACCAGGCTATAGTGCTCGCGCGGATAGCGCTCGATCAACCCGGCGAGCGTATCGGCGGAGAACAGCGGCGATTTATGCACCTCATGCGCAAGCTGGATCGGCTGATGACCCCACAGCACCGAATGGGTGTCGTCCCAATTGGTTAAAACCCTGTCTTTGCCCATTGTCTCGCTCCCGCAGGCTCTGGCCCGAATTCTGAAATACCCTCACCGCCGGCGTCCCGTTATGAGACGACCCGGCTTTTCTCGGGTCCAAACTGGCAAGAACGATGCCCGGCCCAGCCGCGGCGCTTACCGGAAGCTAATGTCCGCGAGGTATGGCTAACGCGGACGTTCACCCGAAGGCGCCGCTGCAAGATGACTTCAGAACCCGCATATCAGACGCTGTTTCTCGGCGCGGGACCGCAAATGCGATGCGGGGTCGGGCAATTCACCCGGCTGTTGCGCGAGACCATCGAGAAACTCGATCCCGGAACCAGCACAACGTTAACCCTGACGCGATCGGAAGGATCGATCGCCGAGATCTGGCGCGCAACGGGGTCGGCGCGAAACGTGGTCTGCAATTTTCCGATTGTGGCCTGGAAACGCGTGATGTTTCGGCCGCTGCTGGCGATGGCGATGGCGCGGCTGCGCGGCCGGCGTATCATTCTGATCCAGCACGAATGGGCGGGCCTGCACTGGTTGCGTCGCGTCACTTACATTCCGACACTGCTGCTCGCCGATACGATCGTGATGTTCTCGCCGCTGGTGCGGCGGGAACTGGCTGACGACCCCGTAATCGGCTGGACCGCGCGGAAATGCGTGCTGGCGCCGCTGCCGCCGAACATCGAAGCCCCCGCAGGGATTGCCGACACGAAATTGCGGCAGCGGCTCGCCGCCGCGCGGGAAGCCGGACAGTTGGTGATCGGCCATTTCGGTTCGATCTATCCGGGCAAGCAACCCAACGCGCTGCTCGACATATCCGCCATCCTGAAGGAGCGCGGGCTCAAGCCGCTATTGGTCTATATCGGGTCGTTCATCCGCGGCGTCGACAAGGTCGAGGAAGAGTTTCACGTCCGCGCCGCCGAACTTGGCATCGGCGACGATGTCATCGTCAGCGGCTATATCGCGTCAGACCACGAGGTGTTCGGACTGTTCAGCCAGATCGACGCGTTCTGTTATCCGCTTGAGGAAGGCCTTACCGCGCGGCGCGGCAGCGTCGTCACCTGCGTGCAATCCGGCCGGCCGGTAATCGTCACCGGTCCGGCCCGGCCGGACGAATTCGATCATCATCCCCGCTTCAGGGAGTTGATCGATCGCGGCGCCATCGTGCTGGTCCCGCGCGATGCCGGTGAAACCGCCTATGCCGACCGCATTGGTTCGGCGCTGAAATGGCCGTCGGTTCAGGCGCCGTTCGATTTCGACGGCTGGTGGCGGGACGTGGCGCTGGCGATACGCGTGCAATTCGTCACTCCCGAAGGCGGAAGCGCGCCAGATAATGCAGGCCGAACACTGCCAGCAGAAACGTGAACCATGAGGGATCGGCACGGTCGGGAAAAAAAGCGTTCGATCGACGGCGCCAGCCGCAGAAGTCGCGATCCACCGGCTCACGATGTGATCTTCGAGGCCTTATAGGGCTGTGGTTCGATACCGATCGCCGCCAGCGCGCTGCCGGCAGCGACAATGATCGGATGCATCGCGATCACCGCTCTTTGTTCGGTTATAATCAGCCCGGCGGTGCGGACCAGCGACATCGGCAACATCGCAAACATCTTTGCCAGCAGGCGGACCCGCGACCAGGCCGTTTTCGCCGCCTTGCGCTGGACATGATAGTTGATGGCGCCGATGCGCAGGCCGCGCAGCAGAAGCCACCCCGGATTGGTCCGGTTGTGCGGCACGGTCTCGGTGATGACGGCTTCGGCGGCCCAGTGGAAATTCATTCCGGCCTGACGGCAGCGCACGAAGAAATCGGTATCGCCGCCGCCAAGGAAATTGAACCGCAGATCGAAGGCGGGATCCGCAAGCTTGCTGAAGACCTGCCGCGTGATCAGGCAATTGCCGCAGCCATAGATCACCGGCACCGGCCCGCTGGTGTCATAGGCCGGCCGGAATGCCGGATGGCGCCGCAACCCGCGCTTCATCTCGTCATCGAAATTCTGCAGCACCGGGCCGCCAACCAGATCGGCGCCGCTAGTCTCGCAGGCGGCCACCATGCGCTCCAGCCAGTCCGCTGAGGCAATCTCGTCGTCGTCGATCATCAGGAAATGGACGGCGGTCGGAAAGCTCGCCAGCGCGATCTCGAAGGCGGCGTTGATGGCGTGGCAATTGCCCTGGCGCGGTTCGACCACGCAGAGGCCGGCAAATCGACCTGCCTCAAGGAACTCGGTGGCGACCGGCACGCTTTCGCGTCCCGCGGCGTCATTTTCGACGATGACGACCGCAAAACGGCGACCGGTACGCTGACGGGCGAGCGACTCCAATGTCAGCCGCAAATGTTGCGGCCTGCGAAAGCAGGGAATGCATATCACGGCCGCAATCGAAGGATCGAGCGAGCGCGAGGTCGCAACCAGTTCGCGGGTCGCAGGCTGCGTAAGATCAGAGATTTTCATCAGCAATTGTCTCGATCCGGTCCCGACGCGCGACATTCAGGGCAGCGGCCGATGTCGCAGGACGGCCATAGCGGCGATGTCACAAATACGGACACTCCGGACAGTGACGCTGCGCCGTCCGAAGATATGCGTCTTCATTGCAATATCCGGTCCAGCGACGCGGCCTGCCGCGCTAAATTCCTGCGACGGTTAACGGCGGAGTTCACCACAACTTGACCTCCGCACGGTCCGGCGGAGGAACCCGGGATGCGCGCTGGAACAGCCTTCTGAACAGCTTTTGCGAGTCGGGAAATTGCTCATTATCGATCCGGGTCGGCCATAATCCGTTGACGTCGAAATACGCGGCATAGGCGATATTCCGCTCATTCTTCACAAACCAGTCGTGCATCTGCTGAATGAAGAACGGGTTGTCCCCGAAATTGCCGACGCCCCATTCAGGATAGCTCATCAGCTTGCCATGCCGGGCGGCAAAATCTCTTTGCCATTCCAGGCCGAACGGTCCCTTCAGGTAGTGCGTATTCCATCGTTCCTCGACGGAGCCTTGATACTTGAAATCGTAGACGTCGAGACCGATGTAATCGACGACATCGTCACCCGGATAAGTGAGATCGGCGGGATCGTCCTGCGGGCCCCACCCCGGACACCAGTCGTACTTGAAGTCCGGCGAGTACCGCCTGAATATCCCGACGACGCGCCGGAAGGCCGCGATGTAGTCGGCCTCCTGACCCTTGGCGAACCACGCTGTGGAATCAAGATTCATTTCCCAGCCAAGACGGATGATCGCCCTCGGCTGCGCCTCGGAAACCGCTTTGGCGGCGGCTTCAAATTCGGCGTCATGCGCGCCGCTTGCGACCTCCGCCAGGCGGGTGCCTTTCACCGTCAGCGGAACCGACCAGACCACGTTCCGTTTCGGGTTGAGCTTTTTCCAGACGCCCGGAACCCAATTCAATCGGAGAAAATCGTCCCAGGTGGTTTGAGCGTAGAAGTCAACGCCGAGCACCGACGAAGGCTCCTGCTTCAGCCAGTTTTCCCAGGCCTGCAACGTATATTCGCGACCGACCGCGCCCCAGTTTACGAACGCGCCGGCGAGCTTTGAAGAATTCGTACCGACACGCGACGCAGCCGCCGTCTCGCCAAGAGCCGCAACGATTGTGGACAAGACCGCCGCCGCGACCAGAACCACCAGCTTGTTAAAGACGCCGCCCCGAAAGCCGGCGCCGCACCAATGTCGGTCAGTTCGAAGCATGGTCCATCTCCGCCCGTTTCCCGGCGATGGAAATCGACAATCGTCGCCCGACTTCGATCGATCCCTGTTCGGTGAGATGACCCGCGTCAAACTGCATGGGAATGTCGCCTTCCGCAAATTCATCGCAGCGGCCGTCGCGACAAACCTGATCGTAGACGGAGACATAGGTCGCGCCCCTGGCGGTGACGAGCCGGCTCAACGCTCGATCGCGCTCGTGAATTCCGGGTGTCCGCATGGCGCTGGCGGTAGAGGGCTTGTTGTGAAGGATTTCATCGGCCAGAAGGCGGGGCAGCGGGCTGTCATATTCGACGATCGGCCCCAGTACGATGACGTCGATCCCTTTGCGCTTCAACAGATCGAGAGTGGCCGACAGTGCCGGGATATCCTCGTCCTTCCACGACGCGGAGAGCAGAACCTTGTCGACCCTGTTGTGCGCAAGAAAGTCGTTGAAAACAAATTGCATGATTTTCGGACACGCCCTTGTATCGAGCATTGAGACCGGCTGGATGACCGGGCGGCAGGCGCCGACGCTCGCCTGCATGATGTTCACTTCCGGCATCGCGGAATGCAGTCCAAACCAGAGGTGCGCGGCGTGACTGTCTCCGACCAGAAGATAGTTCAGGCGCTTTCGATCCAGCGTCATGCAGGCGTGAACGTCGAGATGCTGGCGGTTGCTGGCCAGATAGCACTGACCGGACCGGAAGGCGGCGGAAGGGTCATAGGCGAGATAGGAGGCGACCGCCACCACGCGATCGGGAAAGCGGGACGGCGCCCCGTTTGCGATCAGTACCAAGCCGCAAAGCGCAAAGGCCGAGACCATCGCGGTCGAGGCGACACCGAACACCGCCGCCCTGGAGGCGTGCCTGGCTTTCGCACGAAAGGGCAACTCGATGAATTTCCACGACACGCAGGCGACAGCGATCGAGACCACGATCAGCACCAGTTCGGTCGTGGTATTGGATGCATCGGCGACAAGCAATCCGTCGGTGCGTTGAAAGACGATCAGCGGCCAGTGCCATAGATAGAGCGAATAGGATATCAGGCCGATAAAAACCAACGGCCGCAGCGACAGCAGCTTTCCAGCCATTGAAGGGCCGCGTTCACTGGAAGCGATGAGCAACGCCGAGCCGACACTGGCAAGCGATGTCACCGCCAGAAGTGGTGCCGATGCGGATCCAAAAACCACCGCGCCGAGCACAAACAGCATCCCCGTCACGCCGCATATGTTCCTGCCAAGTGCGGTTTCGGGAACCGGAAAGAATCCGATCGCAAGCAGCGCGCCGAGTGCCAGCTCCCAGGCACGAAACGGCGTGAGATAAAATACGAAGTCGGTGTTCCGATAGTTCACCACCAACGCCGCCGCGAAGGAAATTATAGCGAGGATCGCAAACAGCAGCTTGGCGCGTTTCGGCAGGAAACGGTAGGCGAGCAGCATCAACAAGGGAGCGATGAGATAGAACTGCTCCTCCACACCCAGCGACCAGGTATGCAACAGAGGCTTCGTCGCGGCCGGTGCATCGAAATATCCGGCCGTCGAGGCGAAGTAGATGTTGGAAGCCGAACCGACCGCGCTTGCAAGACTCCTGGAATATTCCTTAAGTTCGACGGGCAGGCAGTAGACGTAGGCCAGAGCGCTGGTGACCAGGAACATTACAAACAGCGCCGGCAAGATCCGCAATATCCGGCGCTTGTAGAAGTTTCCGATCGAGAACGAACCGGCCTTGATGTCGGCGTCGATCAAGCCGCAGATCAGATATCCCGAAATGACAAAGAAGACGTCGACGCCGACAAATCCGCCGGCAAAGCCGGGAACGCCGACGTGGTAGAACAGCACTGGAATGATGGCGAGCGCGCGCAGGCCGTCGATATCGGCGCGGTATTTCATCGCCGAGCCCCCGACGGCAATGGAACATCCGGCTGCTTCGTCTCGTGACGACGACGCGCATCGTCCAACCGATCGTGAGGAATTAACCCTGTCGCCGCAGCCATCGGAGACCGCGGCAGCTGCGTCGCAAAACCGGACACTCCGGACAGACCGGCTGTATCAAAAAGACCCGGCACGGCAGACCCGGCGCCGCGCACCGGAAAACCTCGCAGAAAACGCAACTCTTTTGTCATATCCAAAACGCTCCGCAGGATCCCCAGCCGTGCGCGTGCGTTACTGCAATATCCGGTCCAGCACCGTGCAGCGTGGCCCATCGATGCCCGGGATGTTTACCGCGCAGCCAGTTAACCAAACTGCGAGTGACGCGGAGGCCGCGGACCGGCTCGGCACCGATCTTGCTCATTGGCTGCACGAGGGACCGAAGCCCCTCGGAAATGGTCGAACCTGAATGTCACCGCTGGCTCCCGAGATGAATCCTGTAGCGTTGCTAACTCCAACTTACGGGCGCGATCTGGAACTGTGCACCTTGCTCTGCGAGAGTGTTGACCGTCATGTCACCTCATTTTCGAAGCATTACCTGCTGGTTCCGGATTGTGACTTGCAGCTGTTTTCGCACTTTGCGAGCGAGCGCCGGGAGGTAATTCCGGCATCGAAATTTCTGCCTAAATGGCTGCGGCCCCTGCCCCGCATCGTTCAGCGCAAGCGGCGCCAATACTGGTGGTCGCTCCGGACCAAGCCGGTCAGCGGCTGGCATGTGCAGCAATATCTCAAGATAGCTGCGACCATATCGCTGCCTTACCAGCGATATTGCATTCTCGATTCGGACGTCGTTTTCTTCCGGAATTTCGACCTCTCGCGGTATCAATATCCGAATTCGATCCCGCTGCTGCACGTGCAGAACGAAGTCACCTCGGAGCAATTCCGGCATGCGCGCTGGGTCGAGACCAGCCATGAACTGCTCGGTCTGCCGACGCCGCCGCTTCCGGCATCGGATTTCATCGGCCACATCATATTCTGGGACCAGCAGACCACCCGCGCGATGGCCTCGAAAATCGAGGCCGTCACCAGCCTGGATTGGGTCGAAGCCCTTTGCCGGACCCGGGAATTTTCGGAGTACATGCTGTACGGCTATTTCGTGCAGAACGACGCAAGCTTCTCCGGCCGGCACACCCTCACCCGGCATACGCGCTGCGTCAGCTATTGGGATCAGCCAGAGCTCGACCGGCACCAGTTGAACCAGCTGCTTCGCCGCGCCCGCAAGGATGATGTTGCTTTCTCGGTCGCTTCCTTTTCGGGGACGCCGGTGCAAATCATCCGCGCCGCCATCGAGGAAGCGCGGGCGACCTCGACACCCTTTGCCGCAACCAGAGAACCTGCCGGTCTCGACGCGCTATGCTGATCGGACAAGCCAGTATCAATCTATCCGCCAACATCCTTTCGGCAGTGCTGGGGTTGTTGAGCGTCATCGTCTTCACGAGGCTGTTCTCGCCCCATGACTACGGCATCTATCTGCTCGGCGTTGGATTCGCCGCGGTCGTCAGCACCTTTCTTGTCGGCTGGTTCCGCAATCTGATCCTGAGCGGACACGCTAGAGACGACGGCACCGACGTCCGGGGCCTGGTGATATCGGGATATTCGATTTGCTGCCTGGCTGCGCCCGCCGCTTACGGATTGGGGCGCCTGGTCGGGCTGGATGCCACGGCGGCCATCGCTGCGGTCGTGCTCTCGGTCGCGATTGGCCTGTTCGAGCTGACCCAGGATCTGGTTCGCGCGCGGCTTCTGGCCACAACGGTCATGAAGGCGACGCTAACGCGCGCGGCAGCAGCCCTCGGCCTGGGCGTGGTTGTCGCGCTGTTCAGCCCGACCGGATTCCTGCTGCTGCTTTCGTCGGCGCTGGCCTATGGGCTCGCTGTCCTCGTCCAGTCGCGAACGGCCTGGCGAGGAACCGTCGTGAAATTCGACACTGCCGGTCTCTGGGCAGTGGCAAAGCAGGGCCTTCCGCTGACGCTGTCCCTGACCTTGCTCGCCATCTCCAGCGTCACCGATCGTTTCATGATCGCCAATCTCGTGGGTGCTGCGGATGCCGGAAGGTATGTCGCGGGGCTGGACCTGGTTCGGCAGACCCTGATGATACCGGCGATGAGCGCCGCGGCCGCATTCTTTCCGCTCGCGGTTCAGATCCATGCCAACCGGGGGCCGGTCGCGGTACGATCGCATCTCGCCGAATGCGCGGAACTTTTGCTCAGCATTACGCTGCCGGCCTGCCTGGGGTTCGCCGTCATTTCCCATCACGTCGCCAACGTCGTGCTCGGCGCGGATTTTCGTGCCCTGGCCTCGGACACCATGCCGATCGTGGCGATCGCCGTGATCTTCCAGATCCTGACCCAGCAGTACCTGCACGCAAGCTTCCTGCTGTCCGGACGCAACTCATTCTACCTGATCAATACGGTATCGATCATCGCAGCCAATGTGGTCCTGTCTTATGTTCTGGTCGGCAAATACGGCACCGTTGGCGCTGCCTGGGCACGGCTCGGCGCCGACGTCTTCGGGTTCGCCAGCGCCCTGATCCTCAGCCGCATCGCGTTTCCAGTTCCGATTGTTCCTGGTCGACTGGCGCTGACGCTGATCGCGGCTTTGATCATGGCTTTGACCGTTGGAACGCTCGACAGAAGCTTGCGCGCCTCGGACCTGACGGCGTGCTTCGTTCTGGTTTTCGTCGGGGCGGCCAGCTACGTCGTCCTGTGCTGGCTGCTCGACATTTCCCACGCGCGCAGGCGTTTGAAAGTCAGCCTTGCGTTTTTCAAGACCAAGTTTGCCAACACCGGCATTGGATAGGCAC
>Ga0209006_10006757_pt1 | contig 10363 bp, 9 predicted proteins | sample JacPin_JW_Ref_O2_FD_188567 | JGI IMG/M metagenome (GOLD analysis project Ga0209006, IMG submission 188567) | Forest soil microbial communities from Algoma, Ontario, Canada - Jack Pine, Ontario site 1_JW_Ref_O2 (SPAdes) (version 2) | ecosystem: Environmental > Terrestrial > Soil > Boreal... | reverse complement strand
GCCTCGTTCGAGCGCTCGCCGTGGCCTATCCGCTGTCGCTGCTCGGGGCGGTGGTGTTGTTTTTTCACAAGCCGCTATTCAGCGCAGAGTACACTTTCCCATGGGATTTTCGCGGCGTGCAGCTCCCGCTCATCACGTTTCTGCGCGATGAGCTGAGCGAGAATCGCTTTGCGCTTTGGAATCCGTACAACTATGGCGGCTATCCCGTCTTCGCGAATATCCAGGCGTGCTTCTTCCATCCGCTGGTGTTCGCCAGCGCGTTCTTCAGCAGCTGGCTCGCATGGCCCGGTTTGCCCATGCTGTTGGAATGGGCCGTGGTGCTGCAGGTTTGGATCGGCGGCATGGCGGCGTATTATTTGTTCCGAAATTTTGGACTGGGCGCCGCGCCCGCGTGGGCCGGCGCGGTGATGTTTGAAACCGGCAGCTACTTTGCATCCCGCGCCGAACACATCGATTCCATGATGGCAGCGGCCTGGATGCCGCTGGCCTGGCTGGCGGTTTGGAAATTGAAGGACAAATTTCGAGCGGACTGGCTGGTGGTGTTGGCAGTAACGCTGGGCTTGTCGATTTGGGGCGGATTCCCGCAAGCCACGGTGGCGGTTTTCGGTTCCACTGTGATGTTCGCGGCGCTCGCCGCCGCACTGCGAATGGCGCGGGCCAAGACGATTGTGTGGGCCTGTTGCGGATGCGCGATCGGCATCCTGCTCGCAGCCGTTCCGTTCATTCCAACCACGCAGCTCACCGAATTGAGCGTGGCGAAATATCGCGTGGATTGGCTCGGCACGGGAGGCGGGCTCTACTGGCAAAGCCTGGTGTCGCTGGTGGCGCCAAACCACTACCACATTTTCGACATAAACAATTTCAAGGGTCCTTGGGATTCGACGTTCCTTTACTTGTACAGCAGCATTCCAGGATTGCTGCTCGCAATCTTTGCCATCGTCTACGCAGCAGTGACGCGCCGCAATCGGACCGCTGTATTGTTCGGGCTGATGCTGTTGTTCGGAATGTTTTGGATGCTGGGTGATAAGACCGTGGTGTGGCGCGCCTTGTTTCCGCTGTTGCCGGAGAAGGTGCGCATCGGAATCCATCCCGAATATACGTACTGCATCTTCAGCCTGGCTATCGCGGGGCTGGCGGCCATTGGGCTGGATTCGCTGCGCGTCCCCAATAGCGTTCGCTGGGCCATTGGCGTGGTGATCGCGTTGGATTTGTTCCTGGTGGGATCGGGACGTCCGATGAACGTTACGTCTCTCAAATCCGAGCCAGGCTTGACCCACGATGCGGTGGATGGCAGCGCCGCTCTATTAAACGAAGTACGGCGCTACAGCGATCAAAATGTTCCGCCCTGGCGCTTCGACACCGTGAACGCGAACCTGGAATGGACCTATGGCGCTCCGATTTTGCAAATACCTTCGGCTGCCGGCATCAGTCCTCTGGCGCTTGAGAATGCGATTCAGCTGCGGCTATTTCTGCACGACGGGTATCGCTGGGGCTGGAATTATCCTCTCGAAAATTTGGATTCGCCCGTCGTTGATTTACTGAACGTGCGCTACATCATCACGCGCGCCGAAGACGGTCCCCGGCTGGCTGCAATTCCGAAATTCCGCTCCCTGACGCGCCTGCCCGGCTATGAACTTTTTGAAAATACGACTGTTTTTCCACGTTTTTTCCTGGTCCACCAAGCGCGTTCGGTTGCTTCGCTCAAAGAGGCTCGAGATCTGATTGCGCGGCATCAGGTCGATCTGCGACAGACCGCCATCGTCGATAGGCCGATGGAGCTGGCTGCAGCCGGCGGTTCGGATGAAGTGAAAACCCTGCGCTATGAACCGAACGCGATTGAGCTTTCCGCGCAGACCTCGCGCGGCGGGCTATTGGTGCTGTCGGAAACTTATTATCCCGGATGGAAAGCCTGGCTGGACGATCAGCCCACTGCCATCTATTGCGCCGACATCGCATTGCGTGGCGTTATGGTTCCGCCCGGGACGCATCGCGTGCGGATGGAGTTCCGTCCGTTTATCCTCCTGATTGCGCTCGGGATCTCGCTCACAACCGCAATTCTATTGGCGATTTCGGTCTTTGTGTACAGAAGGAGCGCCAGGCGGATACAATTGAGTTAAATGGGAAATACGCCTTCTACGCCCCATGTTCGCGTGCTCGTGGCGGACGATGAAGAAAACCAACGTGCCGGCCTGGCCAAGATGATCCAGTCCTGGGGATTCACGGTGGATACGGCTTTCGACGGCCAGGACGCCTTCGAAAGACTCGCGCAAACCCCCACCCATGTCCTGGTAACGGATCTGATGATGCCGCGCATGGACGGCTTCGAACTTCTGAAACGCTTGGGAACGCAGAACACGCTGCCCCCCACCATCGTATTGACGGCCTTTGGAAATATCGAAACCGCCGTGCAGACCATGCACGATCTCGGCGCGTTCTGGTTTTTGGAAAAACCCATTCAGCCGAGCGCTCTGAAGGTTTTGCTGGAGCGCGCCGCAACGCAGAGCCGCCTGGCCGAAGAAGCGGAACGGTTGCAGCGGCAACTGTCTTACCAAGGCGTGCTGGTGGATCTGGTGGGAACCTGTCCGGCTATGCAGCAGGTATTTTCGCTGATCCGGCAAGTGGCGCCATCCCGAGCCGCGGTTCTGGTGACGGGGGAAAGTGGCACGGGCAAGGAATTGGTGGCGCGCGCGGTGCATCATTTGAGTCCGCGTCGCGACGGGCCGTTCGTGGCCATCAACTGCGCGGCGCTGCCGGAAACGCTAATGGAGAGCGAATTATTCGGGCATGAAAAGGGCGCGTTCACGGGCGCGGTGGAACGGCGGGCCGGATGTTTCGAACTGGCCCAGCACGGCACTCTGCTGCTGGATGAACTCGCTGAGATGCCTGTCGGGACGCAGGCCAAACTACTGCGGGTCCTGGAGGATTCCTGCGTGCGCCGGCTGGGTGGAAGAAGCGAGATCGCAGTGGATGTGCGTGTCATCGCTTCCACCAACAAGGTGCTCGAAGACGCATTGCGCAAAGGCGAGCTGCGCGAAGATCTGTATTACCGGCTGAATGTGTTTCAAGTGCCGCTCCCGCCTTTGCGCCAACGCGACGGCGATCTTCCGCTGCTTACCGAGACGCTGATCGAAATGTTGAACCGCAAGCACGAGACGCGGATCGTGGACGTCAACGCCGAGGTAAAGGAGCTGCTTAGGCGATACTCCTGGCCCGGCAACGTGCGCGAGCTGCGGAACGTTTTGGAACGCGCGGTAATCCTGGCGGGCGAAGGCACCATCACCAAACATCATCTCCCGCGCGATTTTGGAGTGCCGGCCGGAGCGCGGCCCGTGCAGCAGGAGATGGAGCCGGACGCCGTACGGCTGCAGGTGGGCACCACCGTGGGCGAGGCCGAGAAGGCGCTCATTCAGCTCACGCTGAAGCATACCCGCAACAATAAGACGCGGGCCGCCGAAATCCTCGGCATCAGTCTCAAGACCCTGTTCAATAAGCTCAAGGAATACGGCGCCGCCGAGATGGAGGCGGGCACCGAAGCGTAGATGTCTTTGAAGGCACGGCTGCGCGGCGCGATCGTGACTTTGGTCACGGCCGTCGTGGTCGTAATGTCGTTGCTATACCTGTCCGACTTCACCAAGGCGTCCTTCAGCGCCGCCTCGGACCGCGCGGACTTGATCGCCGACCAGTTCCGTATTTATCTTGAGAATCATCTGACGGTAGAGACGGCTGCGCACGGAATTCACCCGGCTTCCTCGCAGCAGTGGGAGGACACCTGGACCGAAATCGTCAAGCGTGATCCCGACATCGCCGAAATGTTGAAGGCCACGCTCGCGAAAGCCGACCTGGCGCTGGCGATTCTTATCACCGACGATCAGGGTAACGTTCTGGCTTCCGCTCCGCTGGCGCGGGACGACAGCAACGCCTTTGCCAGCGCCGAAGACATTCATGTGATCCAGCAGCGCTGGTGGGCGAAGAATCTTTGGGATCTGATGGCCCGTCGCGAAAATTACCTGTCCACCCGGCCGGTCGGCCTGCAAGGCAGCAAGCACGTGCTGTTCAACATCACGGTAGTCATCCGGTCCGTCCTATTGAAGCATTCCGTAGAGCCTGCGCTGAAGAGCCTGCTGCTGGCGTGCGCGCTATCGCTGTGCATCGCGATTTTCTTGGGCGCGGTGTTGCCCAATGTCATTTTGGATCCTTTGCAGCGCGTAAGCCGCAGCATCGATCTAATTCGCACCGGGCAGTTCGGCGCGGACGGCCAGCAGCGGCGCGAATCCCGGGAGTTCGCCGACGTCCATTCCAAACTCAGTCTCCTGGATGAACAATACAGAGGCGCGAAACAGGACGCCAACGAATTGCGGACCAATATCGAGCAACTGCTGCAGCGGCTGGAAGAAGGCGTTTTGCTGTTCGACGATACCGGCCGGCTGCTCATGGCCGGCGAACCGGCCGAGAGAATGCTCGGCAAGAGTCATGATGAGATGGCCGGACGCAGCGCCGCCGAACTGTTTCCTCAATCCACAATTTTGGGCGAGATCATTGGAAGCGCTTTGCAAAGCGGCCGGTCCATCGAGGAACAGCCGGTCGCCATTCCGCGCGCCGGCCACGCTCCGCTGCGGCTGGTGGTCAGTGTCCAGCATCTTAAGAATCGGTCCGGCCAGCAAGAGATGGGGACGCTGATAACGCTTCGCGACGTCGAAAGCCGGCGGCAGTTGGAACAGCAGCTCGATTTTTCTTCGCGTCTGGCGGCCATCAGCCGGCTCACCGGCGGCGTGGCGCATGAGATCAAGAATCCGTTGAATGCCATGGCGCTGCATTTGGAAGTTCTCAAGGGCAGGCTGGCTGGAGAGCAGCCGGAGATTGAAGTGATCGGCCGGGAAATCAAGCGCCTGGACACCGTGGTGAAGACCTTCTTGAATTTCAACCGGCCCGTGGATCTGAACTACCGGCCCATGGATTTCAACGATCTCGTCAAACAAGTACTGGCGCTGGTTTCCGTGGATGCCAGCGCCAAAAACGTTGCGCTTAAAACTGTTCTGGAGGCTGACAAGCTGTGGATCAACGGCGATCCCGATCTGCTGCAGCAAGCCATTCTAAATGTGATCAACAACGGACTGGAAGCCATGCCGGAGGGAGGGACGCTGGTCACCAGGACCAGCAGCGATGGCGGACAGTGCCAGCTCACGGTGAGCGATGCGGGGCCTGGAATCGCGCGCGAGATCCAAGCCCGCGTGTTCCAGCTTTACTTCACCACCAAAGAGACCGGCTCCGGGATCGGTCTGGCCACAACCTTCCGGGTGGTCCAACTCCACAATGGTACAATCGACTTTACCAGCGAGCCTGGAAAGGGCACTACATTTCGTATGCGCTTTCCCAGAATGGTGGATTACCAGGGTGCAGTGTTTACTTCCGCAACTACTGGTTTCTAGCCCGGCTACCCGGTGACTCAATGCCACGTTTTTCGCGCTTGCAGGCCGGTTTCGCATTATTTCTGATTTGGGAGTCGGCTTGCCAAAAGAAGCAGGCTGTGGTGCCTGTGCCATCGCCACCGGCCGCTACGCTGCCAGCATCAACGCAGGCTCCGGCCACTCCCGCGGCTGCTGGTTCCCAACCGCCCGACGCTGTAACAACCACGCATGCGCAGGAAGCGACCCCGTATCAGGTAAATAAACCGGCCCAGCCGACACCGGCCGCCAAGAAGCCCCCACGTACAGCGGCAGCTCCCGCGCCCGCCGCCGCACCCTCTACGCCCGCTGCTCCTCCAGCACCAGCGGCGCCTGCTCCCAAGCTGGGCGACATCCTTACCCCGGATGAGCGGAAACAAATTAACGCGGCCATCGATCAGAGCCTTTCCCACGCCCAGGCCAGCCTGAATTCGGTGGGAGGCCGGCAGTTGAGCAAAGATCAGCAAGCCCAAGTGGAGCAGATCCGGAATTTCATCGGGCAGGCGCAGGCCACGCGCGGTTCGGATCCATCCGGCGCCAGGAGTTTGTCGGAACGGGCTGAGGTGCTGGCGCGCGATCTGGTGGCCAGTTTCCGTTAGCCACCACGGCTGACTTGAGCCGCGCGCTGTCGATATTTGTATCTATAAAACGCAAGAGCGGTTAAGATAATCTCAAGGTGCGAAATCATTGGCCGATTCTGCTCGCTTCGGGAGTCTGGCTGATAGCGGCGTTGCCGTGTGGCGCAGCAAGCAGCGCTTTACCGGGTATGCCGCCGGTGGTGGATCCTAATGACATCTATTCGGAAACTCACGCGGGAAAGCTGAGTCCCACGGTCCGTGGCTTCGCCGAACTGGTCTATGTCCCCAACACCGTCAGCAACACCGTGGATGTCATCGATCAGCGGACCTTTCGGGTGGTCGATCACTTCAAGGTCAGACGACAGCCGCAACATGTCACGCCTTCCTACGATTTGAAGACGCTCTGGATTCTGAGCGACTTGGGCGATAGCCTGACCAAAATCGATCCGGCGACCGGGAAAAAAGGCGAGACGGTTACGGTCAAGGACCCCTACAACATGTATTACACGCCCGACGGCAAATTTGCCGTGGTCGTCGCCGAGCGCATTCATCGTCTGGACTTTCGAAATCCCGCAACAATGGAGCTGGCAGATTCCATTCCGGTTCCTTGCCGCGGTATCGACCACATGGATTTTTCCGCGGACGGCCGATATCTGATCGCCAGCTGCGAATTTTCGGGGTCGCTCATCCGGCTGGACATTGCCAAGCGGGCGGTCGTAGGAACGTTGTCGCTCGCCGCGCATGAAGATGGGGGCGCGGCGGCGACCGCCCCGGAGCACGGAACCCGCGGTCTCTCCATGCGGCGAGCATACGATATGCGGCACGCGCCCAGCGGGAGCATGCCGCAAGATGTGAAAACCTCGCCAGACGGCAAAGTGGTCTATGTCGCCGATATGCTGCAGAACGGCGTGCACTTGGTGGATACGGACCGATTCGTCGCTATTGGCTTCATTCCCACCGGTCGCGGGGCCCACGGCCTGTACCCCAGCCGCGACTCCAAGCTGCTGTACTGCTCCAATCGCGATGAGGGCACAATATCTGTGATCAGCTTCGCCGAGCGGAAAGTGGTGCAAAAGTGGGGCATTCCCGGCGGAAGTCCCGACATGGGGGGCGTTTCAGCCAATGGAAAAGTGCTCTGGCTTTCCGGCCGCTACACCAGCGAAGTGTATGCCATTGACACCAGCGATGGACATTTGTTAGCGCGTATCCCGGTCGGCAAAGGACCGCACGGCTTGTGCGTCTACCCGCAGCCCGGCCGCTACTCACTGGGTCACACCGGCATTCTTCGTTAGCCCACACCGCGCTTCGTCCTCACGAAGGATGCGCGTAAACAAACGGCCGGTCGCCGCTGCTGTGCCAGAAGTAGGCGAGGATGATCAGACTTGCGATCGCCGCATACGCACACCACAGCGAAGTAAACGCGTACCGCTTGTATGCCATTACCGCCAGAAGGATCGCGAGGTTCGCACCGCCGAAAATCACCATAGGCCTGACCTTCGACACAAAGAGCGAACCGCAGGTTGCAATCACATACAGCACTGCGACCGCGGTATTGTTTGTGGCTTGATTGATGTACACAATGCTGTCTCCCCGAACGTAAACCTGCAATGGGTACGCCGTCAACGCCCACAATATATACAGCGCCGTGGCTCCGCCCAGCACCAGGAACGGCAGCATGCGCCGGCGGCTCTTCACGTCGGCCTCGAACAACAGCACGCTGAGCGGCAGCAGGAACGGAAGCAGACCCTGCGCGTACAACATGTACGCCGCGCCCATGTTGTGCGCCACCTTTGGCGAGAGAATCCCGTCCAGCCCCAGCCACACGAATCCCTCAATGAACTGATGGACGGCGAATAGCGTGGGCAGCGCCGCGAACAGCAGCTCGTTGCGGTGCTTCACCTTCGTCAATGTCACAACGCCGATGGCCGCCAAAGCCCCGCTTCCGACAAAGTTCGCTGTGGCTGAAAAACACATGGCTATTTATCGACGTAAAACAGGTAGGTAGCGGAGTAATTCACACGCTCTTGATCGCCCGCGTGCGAAGCATCGCACGGCTTATCGGAAGGGGGAAGTCCGCCGGACGTATCCATCCGATGAATCACTTTCACTCGCGCAAATTGTTTCTCCGGCCCCTTCGCCGGCAATTCCAGCCAATGAACCGCGTCTGTATTTTTCGGCAGATAGTGCCTGGCCAAGCTGCCGTCGCTCCGCACGATGCTGCCATCGGTCGCTTCCCAGGTCGGTCCTTTGTAGTGGTGAACTGTTAACGTCTTCTTGTCGTTCTCAAGGATGGCATCGGGATCCGGCCCCGACCAGGCGAAGCCTTGGCTGGTTTGCCTGCAGGTATAGATCTGAACGCTGGTGGGCAGCGTGTGGAATCGAAACTGAACTCGTTGCCCGTCGGGATCTTTCATCTCCGAAGTCGGCAGCGGACTCTGCGCGGTCTGACCGGTGAGCTGCAACGTCGACAGCACCAGCAACACAAGACCGCTCAAGCGCATAGTTACCGAGATTCTAGCAGAGTACCGCTGTTTCAGCTGCGGGCGGCGAATACGACAATGTGGCCGCTCGGTTCGCGCACCCCGATTTCGCGCATGCCGTAGAACGTCGTTCGCTCCGGCAAGGCCGTTGGGTGGCCTTCCAGGCGCTTCAAGACGTCGGCGAAATCTTCAACTTCAACAAAGAGCCCGACGTTGTAAGAGTCGCCCTGCGGCACAAACTGGGGGCTGTCCTTGCGCACGCTTTCGATGCTTTGCAGCATGATCTCCGCCCCGTCCCTCACCAGGATGACGAAACCGAGACGATCGCCTTCCGGCACGTCGACTGTTTTTACGAATCCCATCCTATCGATCCAGAAGGGCAGCGATTTCTCAATCTCTTCCACCATGAGCACCGGCGTGATCTTCATGGACCGATACTAGCGGGAGCCGATGGCGCGGGTCTTGGAAAAAACGGCCATGGGCGATTTGCCCGTAAATTGGTGGAAGTCGCGAATCAGGTGCGATTGATCAAAGTACTCGGCTTCGAGCGCGATGTCCGACCAATTCACCCGGTGGATCGCGCTGGCAATGCGACATGCGTGCCGGAAGCGCAGCACCCGGCACAAGAGCTTGGGCGTTAGACCGCTCTCTTCCAAACAGCGGCGACGGAACTGGCGCGGGCTCAAATTGGCGTGACGCGCCGCAAAGTCCAGATCTGCGTTTCCATTCGCGACGGTCAGCGCTTCGATGGCCTGCTGCGTGGGAGTGAGCGCGGTATTGGGCGCCGCTAAGGCGCCGAGCAGGATGCGCATTGCGTCCTGGATAGAATGCGCATCATCCAGACGCCGCTTTAATTCATACGCACGCCGCGGCCACAGTTCAGCGAGCGGCGCCCAAATATCAGTCAATTCCGCCGGTGATAGGCCGAGGAACGTCCCAGCCATGCCGGGCCGAAAACGGATGCCGGCCACATACGCGCCTTCCGGAAAATGAAAGCGCTGCTCCCGGGTCATGGCGCCAATCGCGCGCAGCCCGTCCGAACGATCGTAAACGATGTCGAGACAACCATCTGGCGGAACACGGTGCCCAGTAACCGCCTCAGCGCTGTCTAGAAACCAGCCGCACTCCACCCAGCGCGAGAGCGGGGCTATGGGCGGCTGCTCACAATAGACCGGCATCTCTCGAAAAGCTTACCGCGATTCCAGCCTCCGCGCGAGCAACGACCCTAGACAGCTTCTTTCAGACTGCCGATTACATCCCTATGACGTGCGAAAACTGTGGCGCCCCCCAGCGCTTGTCCCGCGATCAGGGTCTGATGATCTGCGATTATTGTGGCAGCCAGACCACACCTCAACCGGATGAAGACGGCGTGTTGGTTTTCGACCCCACCAAGCACAATTGCCCGGTCTGCAAGACGCCCCTTTCAAATGCCTCGATCGAATCCCACGAGCTGCTCTATTGCACCCATTGCCACGGGATGCTCATCGACATGGATAATTTTCTGCCGCTGCTGGACGTACTGCGCGAGTACCGCTACTGGGCCAGAAGCTCGCAGGCGCCACGCGCGGCGGACACCGGACGGATCCTGCGCTGCCCGCTCTGCCAGCATGAAATGGACGAGCATCTCTACGGCGGAGGCGGCAACATGGACGTGGATTCGTGCGAGCAGTGCAACCTGCTCTGGCTCGACCGTGGGGAACTGAGCCGGATCGTATCGGCGCCGGATCGCGATCCGCGCGCCGGCGATAACTGGCAGTCCGTCATGCCCGAGAACGCCGTCAACGAAAAAGCGCGACCGGACATGCCTCGAAAAGCAGTCCAGCCGCGCTCATTTGCTCGCGATTTAACTTAGTCTAAAGACTCT
>Ga0209006_10006755_pt1 | contig 10363 bp, 7 predicted proteins | sample JacPin_JW_Ref_O2_FD_188567 | JGI IMG/M metagenome (GOLD analysis project Ga0209006, IMG submission 188567) | Forest soil microbial communities from Algoma, Ontario, Canada - Jack Pine, Ontario site 1_JW_Ref_O2 (SPAdes) (version 2) | ecosystem: Environmental > Terrestrial > Soil > Boreal... | reverse complement strand
TGACCATGGCGGGGCGATTCCCCGAACTCGCCCATTTGATGCCGGGGTGGCTGGTCGATGCGTTCAATCCCAACGACAAGACCAATCTCGCGCCTTATCGTCTGCTTCATTTCATCATCCTTGCCTTCTTCATCACGCGGTTCATGGCGCCCGACTGGCCGGGACTGCAATGGCCGATCTTCCGGCCCATGATCAAGTGCGGCCAACAATCGCTTGAAGTGTTCTGCTTCGGTGTCTTCCTGGCGGTTCTGGCCCACGTCGTGCTCGTCGAAGTGTCGAACGCGATCTGGATGCAGATCGTGGTCAGTACCGTCGGCATCGCCATGATGACGGTGCTGGCTTACTACCGCTCCTGGTCCAAGGCTGCCGACAAGAAGCCTGCGAAAGCTCCCAGCAGCGCTGCGCCAGCGCAGCTTTCTCGATAGCGCTCCAGCTTCGTCTGGTTGATGCGCCTGCGGAAACAAGCGGCCTGATGTCCGGCGTTGCGGTGTTCGGGCTGGTCTAAAGCCGCATCAGGTTCCAGCGGAACGTCTTCGCCTCAATCGTATCCAACCGTTCCTGCGCCCTTGATGTTTCCCGGCATTTCCTCCGGAGAATGTGAAGCAGTTCATGAAGGCAGATCGCGGCTCATGCCATTTTAACCGAGCCAACTGTCCGTGACGGACGGACGATCGCATGACAGCGCGATCGCAGTGAGCCTGGAAAATCAAACGCCTGAATAGTCGCTCCTATGTTTTGGAGGTTTGGCTGCATGTCTACGGCAACGCCTGAAACAACCGCATCGCCACCGGAATCAGAGCCAAGGCGATTCCTCAAGATCAATCCGGACATCATGATGGCCTGCGCTTTTGCAGCGGTAGGGATATTGCTGGCCGTTTACGCCGCCATCGCATTTCCCTCCATAGAGTGAAGCGTGGGCTTGGTGATGGACGAGCTTACAGAGGCGTCCCCAGCCAGGTCGCGCTGGAATCCCCTGGGCGCGGCGGCGCCCATGTATGGTGAGCGGCGCAATATCTCTCCGCAGATAGAAGATCGCGCGCAACCTCACGAGTTGCGAACAGGCGTTGCTGCCGTTGCAAATGCCGACATCCTGAATCTCGACGGATGCGCGCTATCGGCCTTGATTGCGGCACGCAGGATATCCTGTGTCGAAGTCGCGACTGTTTATCTTGACCATATTGAACGAACGAATCCGGCATACAACGCGATTGTGTCGCTGCGCGATCGCGACGAGGTTTTGGCGCAGGCGCGTGAAAAGGACGGTCTGCTTGCCCGGGGTATGCGGCAAGGCTGGATGCATGGCTTCCCCCAGGCCGTTAAAGACCTGGCCGCTACCAGGGGCTTGCGCACGACGCTGGGCTCTCCGCTCCACCGCGAGTCCATTCCGGTGCGGGATGCCTTGTTCGTAGAGAGAACGAAGCAGTCCGGCGCCATCGTGATCGGCAAGACGAATACCGCTGAGTTCGGCTTGGGATCGCAGACCTACAATCCCGTGTTCGGTACCACTCTCAACGCGTTTGATCGCACGTGTACCGCGGGTGGAAGTAGCGGCGGCGCTGCGGTCTCATTGGCTATGCGCATGTTGCCGGTTGCGGATGGCAGCGACAATGCCGGCTCAATTCGCAACCCCGCGGCTTTCAACAATGTTTACGCTCTCAGGCCCACGCAGGGAAAAATACCTTCCGAAGGACGCGATGTCTGTCTGCCTTCGCTCGGTACTGTTGGGCCGATGGCGCGCACCGTCGATGATTTGGCCATGCTGCTTGCCGTTCAGGCCGGATATGACAGGTTGTCGCTAACCTCTGCGCGCGACAGTGCTGCCCGCATTCAAGAATCGCTCAAGCATGATTTTCGTGAAACGCGGATCGGTTGGCTCGGCGACTTCGATGGTTATCTTGCCTTTGAATCAGGCGTCCTTTCTCTTTGCGAGAAAGCCTTGTCGGTTTTCGCAGACATCGGCTGCGTGGTGGAAACGATCAGGATCGATCATCCGCTTGAACAGCTCTGGAACAGCTGGATGGCGCTCCGCGCATGGCTTACGGGCGGATCGCTCGCAGCCCGTTTTTCCGATCCGGCCAAGCGCGCGCTGATGAAAGAAGAGGCGTGTTGGGAAGTCGAGCGGGCCTTGCGGCTTTCAGCCATGGATGTGTTCGAGGCTTCGAGCCAGCGTGCCGCGTGGTGCCGAACGGTGGCCAGGCTTTTTGAGACGTTCGATTTCCTGGTGCTGCCGACGGCTCAATGCTTTCCGTTCGATGCCGGCCTGACCTGGCCGAGAACCATCGGCGGGCGTTCCATGGACACCTATCATCGCTGGATGGAGGTCGTGATCCCCGCGACCATGGCTGGCTGCCCGGCCGTCAATGTCCCTGCGGGCTTTTCAGCGAATGGATTGCCGATGGGTCTGCAAATCCTGGCTCCTTGCCATCAAGATCTCGCCTGCCTTCAACTCGCGCGGTCCTACGAGCGCGCGACCAACTGGAATTCAATGTTGCCGCCACATCCATTTGCCGCAAGCCGGGGTCGGATCGATGGGAGCTCTTGCTCTTAGCCAAACTGCATGGCTCGCTGCTGCGCTCGCTGCGGCTGGCGCGTGCACCGGCGTGCTGGCGGGCCTGTTTGGTGTCGGCGGTGGTACAATCATTGTGCCGGTTCTCTACGAGGTCTTCGGACTCTACGGCATGCCGGACGAAATCCGAATGCCGCTGTGCATCGGAACATCGCTGGCCGTTATCGTGCCAACGTCGATCTCCTCGTTTCTCGGTCACTACAAGAAGGGCGCGGTTGATGTCGGCGTGCTGCGCCTCTGGGCTGTCCCCATCATTGGCGGCGTTACCATCGGTGTTGTTACGGCATCATTGGCGAAGCCCATCCTGTTCAAGATCGTCTTCATCGGCGTCAGCCTGTTTCTCGCCGTTCGGCTTTTGGCCGGTAAAGACAAGTGGAGCCTCGGAGACAAGCTTCCGGGCGCGGCAAGTATGAGGGGCTATGGCCTCATCATTGGTTCGTCCGCCTCATTGATGGGTATTGGTGGCGGACTGGTCGCCAATATCGTTCTCGGCCTCTATAAAACCCCTATCCATGTGACGGTAGCCACTGCATCGGGCGTTGGGCTGATCGTGTCCCTCCCGGGCGTAGTCGGTTATGCGGTGACCGGTTGGGGTCAGCCGGGCCTCCCGCCTTTGTCGCTCGGTTATGTATCCCTGATCGGGTTTGCGCTGCTGACGCCTTTGAGTCTGTTGACGGTTCGCTACGGCGTCAACCTGGCTCACCAGTTGAACAGGCGCCAGATGGAAGTCGCCCTGTCGACTTACCTGATTTTGATCAGCCTGCGCTTCCTCGCGTCCTTGTAAGAACGCAGGCCGCATCAAGCCGTGTTCCGCGAAGGTCGTGCGGGAATCGAGGCCACGTCGCTGACGTGCGGTCGATTTCGCGCCTGCAACCGGCTGCGTTTTCGCTGCATCGCAGCACGAAAAATGAGACTAGCGGTGAAATAAACATGCAACCCCGCGCCCGCGTGAGCGCACTATGCCGCTTCCCGCGGAGGCGCCGGACCGATCGGATCGGGTCGCTACAGCTCTCCGCGCAACGAACGTCAATGAACGTCAGGGAAACGGAAACGGGAGGATTTCTATGTTGAAGGGCAGTATGGGGCTTGCTGTGCTGGCGAGCCTGTTTATGACGAGCGCCGCTTTCGCTCAGGAGAAGATCAAAGTTGGTGTGACCGCGACCTTGGAGGGCACTTACACGGTGCTCGGCGAGGACGGCATACGCGGCTTTCAGACCGCTTTGAATAAATTCGGCACCAAAATAGGCGACAAGCAACTCGAATTCGTGATCGCCTCCACCGACGCGACCCCCGACTCCGCGGTGCGCGCCGTTCGCAAGCTGATCGAGCAGGACAAGGTGCAGATACTGCTTTCGCCGCTGTCGGGCGACGAAGGTATCGCGGTCAAGAACTTCGCCAAGACGCACCCGGAACTGACGTTCATCAACGCCGCGTCGGGCGCGCAGGAAACCACCTATGTCGATCCGGCGCCAAACTTCTTCCGCTTCAACATGGACGGCGCGCAATGGCAGGTCGGTCTCGGCAAATATGCCTATGAAACCAAGGGTTATAAAAAGATCGCCACGGTGGGCGAAGACTATTCCTTCATCTACACCCAGGTGTTCGGGCTGGTGCTTGAATTCTGCGGCGCCGGCGGTCAGGTCACCAACCGGCAATGGGTCCCGCTCGGAACCAAGGATTTTGCCTCGGTGATCGCAGCATTGCCCGACGATGTCGACGCGATCTATCTTGGGCTTGGCGGCGCGGACGCCGTCAACTTCCTCAATCAATACCAGCAGGCCGGCGGCAAGGCGCACTTGCTCGGCGGCTCGATCATGGTCGACCAGACCATCATGTCGGCGAAGGGCAACGCCAAGCAGGCGCTGACCGGCACCATTGCCGCCAGCGGCCAGGCCGACACCTGGGAAGATCCGGGCTGGCAGGCTTTCGTGAAGGCCTATCAGGCCGCTTTCCCGCCGGAGAAACGCTTTCCGAGCCCGTCTTTGCTTGCGACCAATTATTACGGCTCGACGATGGCGTTGATTCTCGCGCTGCAGAAGGTCAATGGCGACCTCAGCGACAATCAATCCAAGTTGAAGGCAACCCTCGCTTCGCTTGAAATCGATGCGCCGAACGGGAAAATCAAGCTCGACTCCAACCGTCAGGCGATCGGCACGAATTTCGTCACCGAAGTCGTTGACGACGGCAAGGGTGCCCTGTTCAGCAAGGTGGTGAAGGTCATCCCCAACGTGAACCAGACGCTCGGCTACGATCCGGCGGTCTTCGCCAAGATAGGCCTGCCGAGCCGCACGGTTCCCGAGTGCAAAAAGTACTGAAATAAACCGGCGGCCGGCGCCCTCGGGGGCCGGCCGCCCCTTCGCCAAACCCTGATTTCTATTCGGTTTTCGAACCCGGACTTGCATTCTCCCCGCGAATGATCAACGTTATAAAAAAAGATAAGACACAATTCGCGGGAGGAGTGCATGAGTCGGGCTCTTGCCGTCTTTCACGGCAATTTCGGCCGCGCGAGCATCTATCAGCTCAATCGTCCCTTCAATGTGCATGCGCATCGCGAAGGGCATCTGATTTTTCATGTCGGCGGCACGCCAGGCTGCATCGAAGTGCTCGAGCACCCCTGGCCGCTCCGGGAGGATACCGTGGTTGCGGTCAATCCCTGGGAGCCGCACAATTTCCTGCCGAACGATCTCGGGAACGGGGCGTTGTTTTTCGTCCTTTACGTCAACGCCGAGTGGTTCGCGGGCGTCCGTGGCCTGCGTTTCGGGTGCACGCAATTCAGGCGCACCGCCACCCTGGACCGAAATATCCGGCAGGCAGCGGCCATGGTGTGCGGCGCTCCCTCGCTCAACGGTCTCGACGGCGAGTTGCGGAACCTGATCGATGCCTGCCACGAAGAGAGCTGGCGCCAGGCCGAGGTTTCGCCGGACGGCCATGGTGCTGCTGCGGTGACCGACTTTCGCGTGCGCAAGTCGATCCGGCTGCTCGCGGAAAGCGTGGGCGCCGAGATCGAACTCGATGCGATCGCGCGCGAGGCAGGCCTTTCGCGCCCCCATTTCTACAAGCTTTTCCGAACCCAGACCGGCGTCACGCCGCATGTCTACGTCAACACACTGCTGATGGAAAAAGCCCTGGATTCGCTGGTGGCCACCGAAGCGTCGATCGCCGACATCGGCTTCGACCTCGGCTTTTCGTCGCAGAGCGGTTTCACGCGCTTCTTTGCCGCGAATGTCGGCATGGCCCCAACGGACTATCGGCGCGCCGCCAAGGTCCTGAGGGCCTGACCGGCGCAGCCGGCGCGAGAAAGCATACTGGCGATCAAGTCCAAGCGGCGCGAGGCCGATAGGATGGCGGCGGATGCGGACTGTGAACCACCGTTGCACCCGGGGAGGACAAGGGCCGACATGGCGTCGAACGTGACAAGCTGTTGTCGCACGCCAGCCGGCTCGGGCCGGGCGCTTACTGGTGTCCGGGCCCTGACAGCGCGCGGGCGGCAGCCATGACAAGGTTCATCGAACGCAATCCGCTGTGGTCGTTCGTCATCCTGATCACGATCGCGGCAGCGCTGTGGTTGATTTTCGCGACCTGGCCGCAGGGCCTGGAGGACGCCTTCGGCAGAAAGAAGGTGTTCCTCAATGCCGTTTTCAACGGCGTCACGCTGGGGGGTCTGTATTTTCTGGTGGCGAGCGGCTTCACCCTGATCTTCGGGTTGATGCGCAACGTCAATCTCGCGCACGGTTCGCTCTATCTGTTCGGGGGCTATGTCGGCTACGCCGTCAGCGTCGCGACCGGCTCGTGGATCCTGAGTTTCGTCGCCGCGTTCATCGTCGTCGCGCTGGTCGGCGTCGCCATGCAGATCCTGGTTTTCCGCCGCATGGAGGGGCAGGATTTGCGCCAGACCATGGTGACAATCGGATTGTCGATCGTGTTCGCAGACCTGATGCTGTGGGCGTTCGGCGGCGACTTCTATCAGATCCAGACGCCGAGCGCGCTGGTTGGCCCGATCACCTTGCCGTTCGTCACGTCGGTCAAGTCCTCCGGCGAGGCGGTCTATCTGTCGTACCCGATGGTGCGCCTGGTCATCTTCGCCGCCTCCGTCGTGATCGGCGTTGCGATGTGGCTCGCGCTCAATCGTACGCGCATCGGCATGATCGTGCGCGCCGGCGTCGATGATCGCGACATTTTGGCGGCGATGGGCGTCCGCATTCAGCTGGTGTTCGTCCTCGTGTTCGCCCTTGGTGCCGGGCTTGCGGGGATGGCCGGTGTCGTCGGCGGTACGTTTCAGTCGATCTCGCCCGGCGAAGACACCCGGTTCCTGCTCGCCTCGCTGGTCGTGGTCATCATCGGCGGCATGGGATCGATCCCGGGTGCGGCGCTCGGCGCGCTCATTATCGGGCTCGCCGAGCAACTCGGCTCGGTCTACATCCCGACCTACGCGATCGTGGTGACATTTCTGATCATGGTGCTCGTGCTGGCTGTTCGGCCGCAGGGCCTGCTGGCGGGCCGCTAGCCATGTCGATTACCCAGGACGCGCGGCTTCAGCCCGACAACGCCGTTACGGCGGCGACGCCCTTGCCCGGCCTTGCTCGTCCGGATTTCGGCAACCCTGCCGCCTGGGTTGTCGGCTTCATCCTGCTCGTCATGCCACTGCTCGCCAACGGCTTTTTCCTGATCGAGATTTTCGGCACCACCCTGATTCTCGGCATCGTGGCGCTGAGCCTGATGTTCCTGGCCGGTTATGGCGGCATGGTCAGCCTGATGCAGCTGACGATCGCAGGCCTTGCCGGCTACATGACGGCGGTGTTCGGCCTCAGCGGCAATGCCAACATCAGTCTTGGATGGCCCTGGTGGCTTGCGACGCCGATGGCGATTGCGCTGGCGACGCTGTTCGGCACGGTTAGCGGGGCGCTCGCGGTTCGCACCGAAGGCATCTACACGATCATGATCACGCTGGCGATCGCATCGGCGTTCTACTACTTCACCAACCAGAATTGGGTTATTTTCAACGGCCACACCGGCCTCAACACCGTCGTCACACCGCATTTCTGGGGCGTCGACTGGCGTGCGGACATCCCGTTCTACTATGTAATCCTCGCGGTCGCAGTACTCTGCTTCGCCGCGGTCGGCTATCTTTCGCGCACGCCGTTCGGGTTGGCCTTGCAAGGTGTGCGCGACAATCCGCGCCGGATGGCGGCGCTCGGGTTCAACGTCAATGCGCACCGCGTCGCCGCCTATGCGTTCGCCTCGTTCATGGCATCGCTCGCCGGCGTTTTGCAGGTCTGGAACTACCGGCAGATCTCGCCCGGCTCGGTCGGGGTCGAACGGGCGATCGATATTCTCATCATCGCCGTGGTCGGCGGCATCACCCGTCCGATCGGTCCGTTCATCGGCGCCCTTATATTTGTTCTGCTGCGTACCTTCACGCTCGATTTCCTGGTCGCGATCGGGCTCGACGGCAATCGCTTTCGCCTGCTGATCGGCATAGGCTTCCTCGTCATCGTGCTGTTCTCCCCGGACGGCATCGTCGGACTATGGGAGCGTTGGCGCGGCCGTGGCGGCGGGCCCACCCAGCCGGGCGGAGGCCACGGCCATGGATAGCGTCGCGCGACGCCTTTCAGCGGTCGGTACCGGAGCAGCCCTCGAGCTGCGCGGCGTGACGCGGCTGTTCGGGGCACTCGCGGCGCTGACCGACGTCACGCTGACGGTGCGCCCGGGTGAGCGGCGGGCCGTGCTCGGCTCCAACGGCGCCGGCAAAACCACGCTCTTCAACTGCATCACCGGCGATTTTCCGCCGACCTCCGGCACCATCCGGTTCTTCGGCGAGGACGTCACCCATTTTCCGCCCTACGAGCGTATCCGACGCGGCCTGCGGCGCACCTATCAGATCTCCGCGCTGTTTCCGGGGCTCACCGTTCACGACAATGTCTATTTGGCCTGTTGCGGCGTTTCGCGCAGTCGCTTCTCGCCGATCCGGCCGCGCATCAATGACGCCTTGATGCAGGCGGCCGACGATCTCGTCCAGGCGGTGCATCTGACGGCGGTCAAGCAACGGCGCGTCGCCGAACTCGCCTACGGTCAGCAGCGCCAGCTGGAAATCGCGCTCGCGCTCGCCGGCGCCCCGCGCTTCATCCTGTTCGACGAACCGGCCGCCGGCCTGTCGCCGACCGAGCGCGGCGAGCTGGTGGAAATCCTGACATCGCTGCCCGGACATATCGGCTACATCATCATCGAACACGACATGGATGTGGCGCTGCGCGTCGTCGAGAGCGTCACGATGATGCATAATGGCCGCATCTTCAAGGAAGGGCCGCCGCAGGAAATCGAGTCCGATCCCGAGGTCCAGGAGCTTTATCTCGGAGGTGCGCATGGCTGACGCCCGCCGCGCCGCACCGATCCTCGAGGTCCGAGGCCTCGACGTCTATTACGGCCGCTCGCACGCGCTGCAGGGCGTCGACCTGACGCTCGACTCCGGCGTGCTTTCCGTTGTCGGCCGCAACGGCATGGGCAAGACCACGCTCTGCAAGACGATCATGGGACTGGTGCGCGCGACCGGTGGTTCGGTCCGCATGGGCGGCGAAGACCTGTTGTCGCTGCAACCTGCGCAGATCGCGCGGCTCGGCGTCGGCTACGTCCCGCAGGGGCGACGTCTGTGGCGTTCGCTTACCGTCGACGAACATTTGCGCATGACCGCGAGCATGCGCCGTGGGGCGTGGACGGTCGAACGCATCTACGACACGTTCCCGCGCCTGGCCGAGCGCAAGAACAATGGCGGAGGCCAGCTCTCCGGCGGCGAACAGCAGATGCTGGCGATCTCGCGCGCTCTGGTTACCAATCCGCGCCTTCTGATCATGGACGAGCCAACCGAAGGGCTCGCCCCCGTCATCGTCGCGCAGGTCGAGGAGATGCTGGTGCGGCTGGGCGAGGAGGGCGACATTTCGGTGCTCGTCATCGAGCAGAATATCGGGGTGGCGACGGCGGTCGCCAACAGCGTTGCCATCATGGTCAACGGCCGCGTCAATCGCGTCATCGATTCCGCGCGGCTGGCCTCTGACCGTGACTTGCAACAGCGCCTGCTTGGTGTCGGTCGCCATTCCGACGTTGAGGCCGAGGTCAATCCGGAGGCCAAGGAGGATGACGCTGCAGGACGGGCGGCTTCCCTTCGCCCGAAGAGCCTGGCGCCGGTCCGCATCTACATTTCCAATCCAACGCCGCCGACCCGATGGTCGCAGCCGGTGCCGATCGCGCGCATCGAGTCCGGCGCGCGGGCGCTTTCGACCGGTGTGCTCAGGCTCGAGGAGGCCGCCCGGCCGCGACGCGACACGGAAGCTGTGCGAAGCTCCGGACGGCCGACCGTGCTTGTCGTCGGCACGCTGGATACCAAAAGCGAGGAACTCAGATTCATCCGCGATATCGTGGCTGGCAGCGGGCTGCGCGCGCGTCTCGTCGACGTCTCGACGGCCGGCAAGGCTGCATCCTGCGATGTCTCCGCGCAGGAAATCGCCCTTAACCACCCCCGCGGCGGCAGCGCCGTGTTCGGCTCGGACCGCGGAGCCTCGGTGACGGCGATGGCGGAGGCCTTTACCAACTGGCTGCGTCGTCAGGGCGACGTCGTCGGCGTGATCTCCGCCGGCGGCTCGGGTGGCGCCTCATTGGTGGCGCCGGGCATGCGCGCGCTCCCCATAGGCGTGCCCAAACTCATCGTCTCCTCGGTCGCCTCCGGCGACGTCGCGCCCTATGTCGGGCCCGCGGACATCACCATGATGTACTCGGTCACCGATGTGCAGGGACTGAACTCGATCTCGC
>Ga0209006_10006754_pt1 | contig 10364 bp, 9 predicted proteins | sample JacPin_JW_Ref_O2_FD_188567 | JGI IMG/M metagenome (GOLD analysis project Ga0209006, IMG submission 188567) | Forest soil microbial communities from Algoma, Ontario, Canada - Jack Pine, Ontario site 1_JW_Ref_O2 (SPAdes) (version 2) | ecosystem: Environmental > Terrestrial > Soil > Boreal... | reverse complement strand
AATGGCGGCGACGCGGGCGCCGCGAACATCTTGATCGTCTGGGTGTAGACCCAATGGGGGTTGCGGTCGTTCAGCATAGCTCTCTATAGCGCGATTTTACGTGGCGAGATGCGCCCGGAGCTGGCATGCCCTAAGGACAACAGTTACCGCAGGCCTCTTTGCTCCGCCATCGCACCCTGGAGCCGAGTTGAGCGTGAGAGAGAAGGTTCGTGGCAGGCGGTCCCGGCGCCTGCGTTACCCATTAGATAGCTCTCGGAAGCAATGCGCGGACCAACGGCCCGCTTTCTTACTGGATCGGAGCGACGCGGATTTATTGACAGCAGACGGAACCGGGTGATGAGACATTTGGTTTAATTGTTGGTAAGGGCATTTATCCAAAGCGTTCCCGCCGAGGGGAGAGATGCTGCGCCAGATCGTGGTTGAGCCTGAAACGGTTGGCGACTCCCGGACGATGTTTCGCCTGCGTATCGACGCAAACGTGATCGCGGAGGGCTTAACCGCGGCGCAGGCTCACTTGCTCGTCGGTGAAATTTTGGACCGCTTCACGTTGCCGAAGCATGACGACCGGGCAAGCGTGCGTTCCGCGCCGTCCCGGTGGAGAGGTTTCGGCGTGAACAGTGGGAATGGTCCATAGCTGCCGACACCCCGTAGGGGTGTTCCCCCGTGCCGAGGCCACGTCTTGCGATGTCGCTGCCCTTCCCGTAACTGGGCCCGATGAAGCGAGGGGCTCGCGCTCCGCCCGTATCTCGTCCCTTGTCGTGAAGGCCGAATGAACTCAGGAAGCCAACGCCGCCGCCTGACCAGTCCTGAGGATGTCGTCGAAGCGGGGCTGGCCGGCCCAGAACGGCTTCCAGAGCTCGAGGCGGTCGCCAGCCGCTATGCGATCGGCCTTACGCCGGCGCTTGCCGCACTCGTCCGGGCCGGAGACCCCACCGACCCGATCTCGCGTCAGTTCATCCCAGACTCGCGCGAACTCATCCGCGATCCCGCAGAGCGCGACGATCCGATCGGGGACGACGCCATGAGCCCGGTCAAGGGATTGGTGCATCGCTATCCCGATCGGGTCCTGATCAAGCTGGTCGCGGTTTGCGCGGTCTATTGCCGCTTCTGCTTCCGCCGCGAACGCGTCGGTCCTGGCTCGGGGACGCTCCGCGCAGGCGACTTCGCCGCGGCGGTCGACTATGTGCGCAGCCATGAAGGGATTTGGGAGGTCATACTGACTGGCGGCGATCCCTTGACCCTATCGCCCCGCCGCATCGCCGAGGCGACCCAGGCGCTTGCGGCAATTGACCATGTCAAAGTGATGCGCTGGCACACCCGCCTGCCTGTCGCCGCGCCGGAGCGGGTGACAAAGGCGGTGGCGCGCGCTCTGGTGGCCGAAGGCAAGACGACGGTGGTCGCGGTGCACGCCAACCACGCGCGCGAACTGACCGAAAGCGCACGCTCGGCCTGCCGCCGCCTCGCGGCGGAAGGCGCGATGCTGGTCAGCCAGACCGTGCTTTTGAAGGGCGTCAACGACGACCCGGAAACGCTCATCGACTTGATGCGGGCCTTCGTCGAGGCGCGGGTGAAGCCTTACTACCTGCATCACGGCGATCTCGCGCCCGGTACGACCCACTGGCGGGTGCCGATCACGAGGGGGCAGGAACTGATGCGGATCTTACGCGCCCGTCTCTCGGGGCTGGCGACGCCGACCTACATGCTCGATATCCCGGGGGGCCATGGCAAGGCGCCGATCGGGCCGCAATGGATCCATTCGGGCAAATACGGAGAGCACGTGATCACGGACCCTCAGGGGGTCCAACATGGCTACGCCGATCGGCTGGGGGCGGACGGTTAGCGTAGGCTCGCCCGATCTTGGCGACCAACCCCGCGACGCTCGCCCCGAGATCGGTCCGATCGATCCATTTGGATTTCCTTGGCTACGGCCCGTTTCGCTACGAAAACCACCTTTTTTGGCTCTTGGATTTTCTTGGATTTTCTTGGATTCTCTCGTCCGAAACGAGCCTTATCAATGGGTTACGCGGGATTTTCGCTAGAAAATTTTTCCTCGCGGTTTTTCCCACCGAGAGGCGCCGCGGGGAAGCATAAGGTCGAAGCCAAGGGCAGGATTGTTCATGGGGCGAGCTTAACTCATTTTCTGATTTCCTGCAACGCATTACGCTCCAAGCCGTTGCCTTCGGCGGCCTCAATCCGAAAGCAGTCCGCCATAGCTGGCCGAGCCGCGACTCACCGAGCCGTCAAGGGCCGACGAACTGCAACAGCGCCGGGTCGTTGCCTTCGGTGACGCTCTCCGCCACGCTGTTTGCGACAATAGGGTAGAGGAGTACGAACCCCGCGGCATAGGCCAGCAAAGCGGCCAACAGGGCCAGCGTCTTGATGGTCGGCGCGCCAGGCGCCGCGTACGGGTAAGCGGTGACGAAATCGGCCGGTTTTTCGAAACGAGACACGGCGTTAACCTCCTCTTGAGCAGTCTCTTCTCGGACCGCGAAGCGCTGTAAGGCTGGCAACGCCAGCAGGGCGCCTCGGGGACCAAGCAACGACGCATCGGACCAGAGATGTTTAACGGTTGGCGCCGCGTCCCGCAGTGACGCGGCTCACAGCTTAGATTTGGCGAGCGGGCTTCTATGCAACGAAGCGTATTGAGCGAGCCGCGGCCCAAAGTGTGTTTTGCGGCTACGCGTCGCTTGCGGCGGGACCTTAATCGCTTCGCGGTTTATTTGTCGACAGCTCTGCGACGACATGGTCGACGCCCTCGGCCGATATTCGGAACAGTCCTAAATAGGGTTGGCTGAATTCGCGAATGAGATAGATGGCGCTCGCCACCGCTGCGGCGCCTAGCGCCTCATAGATGATCGCGAGCGCGTTGATGCTCGACGAGGCGCCGATGCAGGAGAAGAGCAGCGTGGCCCAGCAGACGACACTGATGAGCAACGCCCTCGGAATGGGACTCCTGAGCTGCCTCGACATCAGATAATGCGTTTGCACAATTGAAGCCGAGAGTTGGCGGGCTGTGTCGCGCTGATGGCGCTGCTCGTCGTCGACGGGCTTGAGCGTCGCGAAGAAACCATCGAAGTGGCGCAACTCGGCGCGCGACTGGCCATAGGTCAGTCGCACCGGTTCAGAACCGCCGTCCTTGCCCCAGAAGCGCACGCGCGAGGCCTCAAGCTCTTGCTTCAAAAGTTCGCGGCCGCGATCGGCCGCAGGGCCGTAACGCTCCAACGCCAGATCGAGCTGTAGGACCTGCGAGCCAAGGGTGTGCGCTTCGGACTGCTGCTGCGAATAGACGCCATAGCTGGTCCACACGAGCAGCCCCAACACCAGTGCGAGCAGCAAGCCCACCAGTCCCTGAATTGTGGTGATCGCGCTTTTTGCGTCGGCGAGATGCTGGGTCGGGAGCCAATGCTGCAACAGAATGCCGAGCAGGCAGCCGGCGAAAATGATGCACATGACAACCAGCGCCGCCCGCCAGACAAAAGTCATGGTCTGTCCCAATCAGCCTCGATCGCGCCCACCGGGAGGCGCGGGGCGAAGGGTCGCGTACGCCCCCTCTCCACGTCAACCCGCCTTCAGCGAGCGGGACCGGCCCGGCTGTCGACCCTTCCCCGGGAGCGCATGGCCCACACGGCTAGGCTCGGCAAGGGTCACAGAACTGGGAAGTGTGCGATTCTGCGCACAAGTTTTTCAAGCTCTTAGGCTCATTTTTCTGCAACTCGAACAAGACGTGCGCCAATAAGCAAAACTAACGTTCTATAAATGTTATTTTATCATAAGGTATTCAGACAAATGGACCATGTGGGCGCTGACATAGCCCTCCGTCCCCTCGGTCGGCCTCGGGCTCCCGGCTTCTCGGCGGCCCAGTCAACCGCAGGCCGAAACGGCTGTCCGCCGCGCCGCCTCGGCCGCGGCGAGATCAGAGCCCGTTGCCCTCATGGTTGATTTTCGCCGTCGCCACGTCGTCCATCATGGCGAGAAGCTTGTCTGGGACCGGCATGGGGGTGCAGGCCTTGTCGCCATCGATGAAGAAGATGAGGCCGCCATCATTGCCGTCGACTTTAGCAAGCGCCGCCTTGTCGCCGTACGGCAGGCCGGGCGGGGTCAACGGGTTCATGGCGTAGATGCCACGCAGGAACTCCCACTGTTCCGCGGTCAATTGGATCCACTTACCATTGCGCGCCTCGATGGCGTGCTTGGGCACTGAAACATCGACGCACTGGGCGGTTTCAGCCGCCAACGCCAATTGGGGAAGCGTCGCCACAGCAGCCGCCAGCGCCAGAGAATACCTGTTCAACATGAGGACCTCCTTAAGGTCGGAGCCCTCGCCGGGTGTTTTCCTCGCCTAACGAACCTTCCGATCGTCCTTTCGCCGATTGACGCGTCACCGAAGCCAAAACCTTAGCACAACAGGTTTAATCAAGAATTATGCCAAGACCAGCCGCGCTTCTCGTTAGACGATGATTTAAGTGGCCTCATTCGCAAATACGACAGGCCTCTCGAAATTGTGAGATGAGCCTTGGCTTGCGACATTTTCGGATTGAATGGCGGTCACTGGGGTCCGATTGCGACGCCGATCCGCTTGATTTCCCATTCGAGCGCAACTCCGGTCGTTTCGAGGACCCGGCGCTTAACCTCTTCGCCAAGCGCCTCGAGATCGGCGGCGGTCGCGGACCCAAGATTGATGAGAAAGTTGCAGTGCATGGTCGACACCTGAGCGCCGCCGAGGCTTAAACCCCGGCATCCGGCTTTATCGATCAGTTCCCAGGCCTTCATTCCCGGCGGATTCTTGAACGTCGAGCCGCCGGTCTTCTCGCGGATCGGTTGCGAGGCTTCGCGCGCGCGGGTGATACGCTCCATCTCGGCTTCGATCGCCTTGGGCTCGCCGGGGCGGCCCTGAAATGTTGCGCCGGTGAAGATGACATTGTCCGGCGCCAGACTGTGGCGATAAGAAAAACCCATATCCGCATTTGAAAACACACGCCTGGCGCCGGTGCGGTCGATTCCGCGCGCTTCGATGAGCGCGTCCTTGATCTCGCGCCCATGCGCGCCGGCGTTCATGACAAGAGCGCCGCCGATTGAACCGGGCACGCCGCGCAGGAACGCTAGGCCGTCGACGCCGGCGATTGCAGCGGCCTTGGCGACGTACTGGTCGGGCGTCGCAGCGCCGACGAGGATGCGGGAGCCGTCCATGACCTCGACCGCGCCGAAGGCCCGGCCGCCGAGCCGGATGACGAGCCCGGCCACGCCGCCATCACGCACGATGAGGTTCGAGCCGAGACCGATGACCGTAACCGGGATCTCGTGCGGGAGAACAGAGAGAACGTAGGCGAGATCGTCCTCGTCAGCCGGGGAAAACAAAGCCTCGGCCGGACCGCCGACCCGAAACCACGTCGCCTCCGCTATGGGAGCGTCGGCTGTGAGGCGTCCGCGCAGCTCAGGCGCCCGCGCCCTGATTTCGTCGACCAAGCCGGGCATCGGCGAAGCGTCAGGCCTTGTCGAGCGCGGCGAGTTCGCCAGGGAGCGCATAGGCCCATTGCGTGATCGATCCGGCGCCAAGGCAAATGACATAATCGCCCGGCTTCGCCAGCGAATGCACCATGCCGGCCAATTTGTCGGGCGAAGGCAGCATCAGGGCGTGGCGATGACCGTGCGCGGCGATCGCGGTCGCCAGCGCCGCCTTGTCGACGCCTTCGATCGGCGCTTCGCCGGCGGGGTAGACATCAGCGACGATGACGGTGTCGGCGTCGTTGAAGCAGGTGGCGAAGGCGTCGAACAGGGACGCGAGCCGGGTGAAGCGATGCGGCTGCACGATTGCGATCACCTTGGCTTCGCTCGCCGCCCGCGCGGCTCTCAACACCGCGGCGATTTCGACCGGATGGTGGCCATAGTCGTCGTAGATGGCGACGCCATTCCATGTCCCCGTGCGGGTGAAGCGCCGCCTCACCCCGCTAAACCCGGCGATCGCCTTGCGGATGACGTCGATCGGCGCGCCGAGCTCGTGGGCGACCGCGATCGCAGCAATGGCGTTGAGCGCATTGTGCCGGCCAGGCATTGGCAGGGCGAGATCGTCGATGAAGGTGGCCTTGCCCGTCGCCCGATCCCGGATCAGCGCCGAAAATCGCGTGACGCCGCCGGCGAGGTTCACGTCCATGAGACGCACGTCGGCCTGCGGGTTCTCGCCGTAGGTTAGAATCCGCCGGTCTTCGACCTGGCCGACAAGCTCCTGCACGGTCGGATGATCGAGGCACATGACCGCGAAGCCGTAGAACGGCAGGTTTCCGATCAGCGCCAGAAAGGCGTCCTTGATGGCGTCGAAGGTCTTGAAATGGTCGAGGTGCTCGGGATCGATGTTGGTGACGACGGCGATGTCGGCGGGAAGCTTGAGGAACGTGCCGTCGCTTTCGTCGGCCTCGACCACCATCCAGTCGCCCGCACCAAGTCGCGCGTTGGTGCCATAAGCGTTAATGATGCCGCCATTGATCACCGTCGGATCGAGCCCCGCCGCGTCGAGCAGCGTCGCCACCAGCGACGTCGTCGTGGTCTTGCCGTGCGTGCCGGCCACCGCCACGCATTGTTTCAGCCGCATCAGCTCGGCCAGCATCTCGGCCCGACGAACGACGGGGATACGGCGCGCCCGCGCCGCAACGACCTCAGGATTGTCGCGCTTCACGGCGGACGAAATGACGACCACCGCAGCGGCGCCGAGGTTGGCCTTGTCATGGTCGACAAACACCGTCGCGCCCTGCTCGCGCAGACGCTTGACGTTGGCGTTGTCGCTCAAGTCCGAACCCTGAACCTGATGACCAAGGTTGAGAAGCACCTCGGCGATGCCCGACATGCCGATGCCGCCGATGCCGACGAAGTGGATAGGGCCGATCTGGTTCGGCAGTTTCATGGTTTCTTAAACCCCCGGTAGGCCCGACACCCGGTCAATCGGCGCGAATAAGCTCGACCGCATAAGGCGATTCCATTGATTTGGGAAACAAGGGCGCACCCCGGCGCTCACAGCGTCGAGCGGTCAATGGCCATTTCCGCTTCCGCGATGCTCTCCGGCCGCCCCACATGCACCCAAAGGCCATCAAGACGAACGCCGTAGAGCCGGCCCTTGGCCGCGGCGGCGTGAAAGAACGGCGCGAGGCGGAACACCTCCGCCGTCTCGCTAGCGAACAATTGCGGCTTGACGATCCCAACGCCGGTATAGACGAACGGCGCGACATGGCGCGGCTCACGCGGCTCAAGCCGTCCGTCGTGAGTCATGACGAAATCACCGGGCCAGTCGACGCCGACCGCCCCCGCGCCGGCCGCAACCAACAGCAGGATGTCCATCGACTCTGGATCGAAACTTCGGGCCAGGCGCGCAATATTCGAGCGCGGCCCCTCGATCCAGAAGGCGTCGGTGTTGCAGATCAGGAACGGATCCCCGCCGATCAGCGGCAGGGCGCGCTTGATCCCTCCGCCCTGGTCGAGCAGCTTCGAGCGCTCGTCGGAGATGATGATCTTCGGCGCCCGACGCTTGGCGAGCTGCGCCTCGATCTGGTCGGGAAGCCAATGCACGTTGACGATCGCCCGCTCGACCCCGTTCTCCGCCAGCCGATCGAGGCAATAATCGATGAGCGTCCGGCCATGAACCTCGACCAGCGGCTTCGGCAGCGTCTCCGTGATCGGCCGCATGCGCGTCCCCAATCCGGCGGCGAACACCATGGCCGTCTTCGGAACGGGAAGGCTCATCGGGCCTCAGCAATCAATCTTCAGGGTCAGGTGTGACCGGCGGTGGGCCGAGCGCCCGCGGAAGGTGGTTCCGATACCAGACCGCGAGCGGCTGAAGCAACGGGTGAGCGAGATTGCGCGCCAGATGGCGCTCGATCCGCGGCAGGTGGCGAAGGTACTCGGGCTTTTTGTCGCGCTTATCGAGCCGGGCGAAAAGGCCGAGGATCTTGGTGGCGCGCTGCGCGCCCATCGCGGCATAGGCGGCGGCGAAGCGCTGGGTGTCAAAAGCTGGATCGGCGGCCGCCCTGCGACGCATGTAGAGGGCCGCGAGACGCATCTCGAGATCCTCCGGCACATCGACGCGGGCGTCTTGCAAAAGCGAAACGACATCGTAAGCCGGCGGCCCGATCACCGCGTCCTGAAAGTCGATGAGGCCTATTCGCTTGAGGCCCTCCCGGTCCGCGAGCCAATGCAGATTAGGCGAATGATAGTCGCGCAGCGTCCAGCTTGTCGGATCGGCGAGGATGGGCGCCAGGAGCTCGCGCCAGATCGCCAGGAACTGCATCCGCGCGCCCGATGGCGGCGTCACCCGAGCGATCGCAGGTGCATACCAGTCGTTTACGAGCTCGACTTCGACCAGCATCGCCTCGATGTCGTAGACTGGCGGTTCGTAGGGTTCCTCGCCGGCCGACAAGGTCGGCGGCAGTTCGCGTCCGTGCAGATCGGCCAGAAGCGCGATCGCTGGCGCATAGCGCGCGCCGTCCGGAACGCCGTTTTGGGCGATGGTGGTCGAGCCGAAGTCTTCGATCAGCGCCAGTCCTTCGTCGATGCTGGTGTCGATGAGAGCCGGGGCTGAGTAGCCGAGGCCGCGCAGGCCCTCGGCCATGGCGATGAAGGCTCGGATGTCGGGCGACAACTTGGCGATGGCCGCGTATGGCTTGCCGAAGCGCAGGATGGGCCCGTCCGGCCGGGGCGGGGAAATCATCAATATCGCGGTCTCGCCGGCGAGCTTGGTCAGCCGCTCATATGCGCGAATGGATGCGTCGCCCTGCAGGAATTCTCGCCTTGCGTCGGTCCAGCCGGCGCGCTCGAGCAGCCTGGCCACGCCAAGCGCCAGCGACAAGCGCGGCTTGATCGCGCCGAACCCCTGCAAATTCAGCAGGCGAAAATCGGGACCGCGGCTCGCGTCAAACTGGATGTGGATCTCGAGCCGGTCGACGGGCAGCGCCTGGGCGATCTTTTCCGGCCATTCGACGATCGCGATCGCGTCGTCGATCGCCTCATCCCAGCCGAGATTGGCGAGTTCTGTTGGGCCGCGCAGCCGGTAGAAATCGGCGTGGACCACCGGCCCGCGCGGGGCGTCATAAACCTGCATCAAAGTGAAGGTTGGGCTGGGCGCCTCGAGTTCCGGCGCTTCAACGAGCGCTCGGATGAGGCCGCGGGCGAAAGCGGTCTTGCCGGCTCCGAGATCGCCGGTGAGAGCAACGAAGTCGCCAGGCTCGAGCCAGGCCGCCATCGCCGCGGCGATGGCCGATGTCGTCGCCTCGTCCGGCGCCTCGAAGCTCCAAACTCCCGCCTCTTCTCTTACGCCAGCGAGACCACTCATACGTTCTACTGGACCGATTGAGTCTTGGACGGCGCCATAAGTTGCGGGCTCGCCGCCCTCGCCCCTGTTGGGTCCACCGGAAAGATGCAGGTGACCGTTGTGCCCTCACGCGGCGCGGTGTCGATCAAGACCCGGCCCTGATGCAGTTCGACCATCGCTCTCACGATCGACAGGCCGAGGCCGGGGCCGCGATGCCGGGAGCCATTGGGAAAGGTTTCGAACCGCTCGAATACGCGATCGATCATTTCGGGAGGGATGCCGCGTCCGCGATCGCTGACCTTGAACACGATTTCCGACCCGCGCCGCATCGCCGCCAGCGTCACGGTCTGGCCCGCCTCCGAATAGTTGATCGCGTTGGAGAGAAGATTGAACAAGATCTGGCGCACCCGGCGGCCGTCCGCGTGCAGCGACCCGACCCCGTCGGTCATGACGATGCGCAACTCGATCGCAGCGTCGCTCAGGCGATCCTGCACGCCCGCCGCCGCGGCCTTCATCGCCTCGGCGACGTCGACGTCCTCGAGCCTAAGCTCCAGCGCCCCGGCATCCATCGAGGCCAGGTCGAGAATGTCGTCGATGATGGCGAGCAGAGCATGCGACGAATCCGTGATGAATCCGGCATATTCCAGCTGCTTCGGATTGAGCGGGCCAACGCCTCCGCCCGCAAGAAGCTGGGTGAAGCCGATAATGTTGGTGAGCGGCGTGCGCAGCTCGTAGGAGACGTGGTTGACGAAATCGTTACGCAGCTTTTCCGCCGCGATGAGCGCCTGATTGCGATCGGTCAGCGCGCGTTCGATGTTGACGCCAGCAGTCACATCGAGTGAGGTCATAAGCGTAGCCCCGTCCGGCAACGGCAGAGCGGCGCAATCGAGGATGAGCCCGTCCGTGCGCTCGATTCGCACCGTCCGGTTCTTGCGATGCTCGGGAAGATCGACGATCACCGCCTTAAGCGCGTCGAACAGTCCGGGGTCACTGCAAAGCGGCTTGCAGGCGCGCGCGATCTCGTCGACATGCGGGCGGTCGCTCAAGACGGCCGGATCGAATCGCCACAGTTCCG
>Ga0209006_10006753_pt1 | contig 10364 bp, 10 predicted proteins | sample JacPin_JW_Ref_O2_FD_188567 | JGI IMG/M metagenome (GOLD analysis project Ga0209006, IMG submission 188567) | Forest soil microbial communities from Algoma, Ontario, Canada - Jack Pine, Ontario site 1_JW_Ref_O2 (SPAdes) (version 2) | ecosystem: Environmental > Terrestrial > Soil > Boreal... | reverse complement strand
CCGTCGACCCCTCCTGATCATTGCGGAGGAAGTGGCGCCGCCGGTGATCATGATGCTCTTGTCGCGGCGTGAGAAAGATAACTTCAAGGTCGCCGCCATTCATCCGCCGGAGTACGGCCATTGGCGCAAGGCGATGCTCGACGACATCGCCGTCACGACAGGCGGCAAGGTGATCTCGCGGGACCTTGGCGGCGCGGTTGAGCGGGCGCGGTTGGAGGATCTTGGTTCGGCGCGTCAGGTGCGAATCTCATCGACGAAGACGCTGATCACGGCGGGCAACGGGAGACCTAAGGAAATTCAGGCCCGACGCGACCAGGTGTCGCGTCAGTTCGACGCCGCGCCGGAAAATGTCGAGCGTGACAAGTTCCAGGAGCGTCTCGCGAAGCTGTCCGGCGGCACAGCGATGATCCTGGCGGGGGGCGCCACTCCGGTCGAGCAGAAGCGCAAGGCGCAATTGATCGAAGATTCGATCAATGCAACGCGCGCCGCAATCGAGGAGGGTATTGTGCCCGGCGGCGGCGTCGCCCTGATGCGCGTGGCGCCGGAGCTCGACGGTCTGATCAAGAAGTTGAAAGGCGCCGCCAAGCAGGGGGCTACACTGGTCCAGCGCTCGCTGAGCCACCCTTTCGCCTGCATCGTGGCCAATAGCGGCCGCGATAGCGCAGCCGCCGTCGCCAAGGTTGCGAAGGCCACCAACGGCCACGGCTTCGACGCGCGCAGCGGAGAGACGGTTGACATGGTCAAAGCCGGCATCATCGATCCCGTAAAGGTCAGCTACTGTGCTGTCCGCAACGCCGGATCCGTCGCCGCCCTCATCCTGACGACCCAAACCCTCATCGCCAAAAAGCCAGATGACTACGACATCACCGCCGGTCCGGCGCGTGGTGGGGGCGCCGAACTGCTCGGACGACCTTGACGCCGCGCAGGCGCCGCTACGGCTTCCCCTCTCCAACGGGAGAGGGGTTGGAGTGAGGGTTTGCGCGCGAACCGCGCCATAGCGCCAATCTCCCTCATCCGGCGGGCCTGCGTCCCGCTGCCTTCTTCCTGAGGGAGAAGGGAGGGCCTACTCAGACTTCTGATCGGTGGATGCGCCGGAAGGCGCAAGGAAATAGGGCTCGACGGCGCCGGTCATCTTGATCACCAGCGGCTGACCCCGGCGGTCGAGAGCCTTGCCTGCGGCAGCACGGATCCATTGCTCGCTCACACAATATTCCTCGACGTCACGCCGCTCGACGCCGCGAAAGCGCACGCCGATGCCCTGCGCGAGCACAATTTCGTTGTAGAATGGACTTGACGGGTCGACGCTGAGCCGGTCCGGCGGAACGTCGGTCATCGGGAGATGGGCGCCTCAGCTGGACGCCGCGGTCAGACCGCGAGCGCCTTGACCCGCTTCGTCAGGCGCGAGATTTTGCGGGAGGCGGCGTTCTTGTGGACGATGCCCTTTTGACCCGCCCGGGCGAGCTGGGGTTCGGCTGCGCTCAGCGCCGCGGCGGCGGCCTTCGGGTCCTTGGAGGCGATCGCCTCCTCGACCTTGCGCACGTAGGTGCGCATCTCGGTGCGGCGCGACTTGTTCACGGCCGTGCGGCGAATGGTCTGGCGCGCCGCCTTCTGGGCCGATTTTGTGTTGGCCATCGACTTTCGTTCCTTGCGGCGCGGATCGGCGCGCTCAAAAATAAACGGGCCGGGTTTTAAGGCCCAGCCTTGCTTGGCCGGGCTTATAGGCCGGTCGGACGCGAGGCGTCAACCGCCATCCGCTTACTTCCATAGGAAAGCGAGGGGGCCTCCTGGCGCGATCATGAGCCTCAGCGCCATCGCGCAACTGGCTGTAATAATGAGGGGCCGCACAAGCTTCGCTCCCGCCTTGATCGCCGAACGCGCGCCCAGGCGCGCGCCGAGGAATGCGCCGGCGCCCATCGCCAGTCCAGCAGGAACGACGATATGTCCGGCGAGGGCGTAGACGATCAGCGATCCGGTATTACTGCCGAAATTGCTCAGGCGCCCGGCGGCCATCGCCGGAATGAGACTCAAGCCGACAAGGGCCACGAGCGCGATGAGATAAAAGGACCCTGCGCCGGGACCGAACACGCCGTCATAAAAGCCGATCGCCGGCGCGAGGATTGAAACGTAGATCATCGGCGACAAGCGCTGCTTGCGCTGACCCTCGCCAAGGGTAGGGGAGAAGGCGAAATAAAGCGCCACGGCGATGAGCACGAACGGAAGCGCAAGGCTCAAGAGCGCGCGCGGGGCATAAGGGAGCGCCAGCGCCCCCAACGCGGCGCCGATGCAGGCGGCGAGCGCCGCCGGGAGCATATTCGCCTCGATCTTGCCAGCGCGTGCGAAGGCGAGCGTGGCCGAGCCGGTGCCAAAAACTCCGGCCAGTTTGTTGGTCGCCACCGCCGCCACCGGATCGAGCCCAGCGAGCACGAGAGCCGGCACGGTCAAAAGGCCGCCTCCTCCGGCGATCGCGTCGACAAAGCCGGAGGCGAATCCGACCAGCGCCAGGAGAAGCAGCAGGGCGAGGGACATGGGACGGAGCCGGACGTCAGCTCTGCGTCAGCGGCGCCGTCGGCCCGCGAAACACAAATTTCGCCGCCCTCTTCTCGGTGAAAGCTGCCCGTCCCTCAGCGAAATCCGGCCCCAGCGCCGCGGTTTCGGTCAACGCGCGGTAGCTCGGCGTCTCACGGGCGAGGCCCGCGGCAATGGCGTCGACCGCGCGCTTAGCCCCGCGCGCCGACATCTGACTTATCTCCGCAAGCCCACGGGCGTAACCAAGCACGGTCTCCTGCAAGGCCGTCTCGACCCGCCGGTCGATCAGCCCGATCGCCAGCGCCTCGTCGGTCTCGATCCTTCGCGCGGTGAACAAGAGGTCCTTGGCGCGAGAGGGCCCGACGAGCTCGACCAGGCGGCGCGTCTCGGCGTGGCCATAGACGAGGCCGAGCTTGGCCGGAGTGATCGCGAGATGCGCGTCGGCGGCGCAAAACCTCAGGTCGCAGGCGAGCGCCAGGCCAAGGCCGCCGCCGATGGCGACGCCGCGGATGACTGCGATCGTCGGGCGGTCGAGGTCCATCAGCGCCTTGAGACCGTCCTGGAGCGCGTCGCCATAGTCGCGAGTCGCCGCAGCGTCGCGATAGATCTCGCCAAGTTCGGCGATGTCGGCGCCGCCGCTGAAATGCGCGCCCTCGCCTTCAACGAGCGTCACCAGCAGGTCGTCGCGCGCCTCGATCGCGGCCTGGATCGCCGGCAGCGCGCGCCACATCGCGCGTGTAATCGCATTGCGGCGTTCCGGGCGGTTGAGGACGATGCGAGCGAACGGGGGCTCGAAGCGCAGAGATATCTCGGTCATTAGGGTCTCGGGAAGTAGGGCGGGAACACCGCCTGCTGCACTTCTAGCATTATTGCCGAACGTGACTCGCGTCGCGCTTCCGCCGAACAGATGGAGGAACCTGGAAAGGTATTGATTAGGATGGTCATTATGGCTATTTTGGCTCGATGAAAAGAGCCAGTATTACCCAAACGAAGAACGGCTTGAGTTCTCTGATCGATGGGCTCAAGGGCGGCGAGGCGGTCCTGATTGTTGACCGAGGTCGCCCGGTCGCGCGTCTTGAGCCGGTTACGGGCGGCGAGGAAGGCGGGCAAGGCGGACGATTGACGCGGCTCATCCGAGACGGCGTGTTGCGGCCCCGTCGATCCGTCGCGCCAGCGGTTGTTTTCACGTCTCCACCGCCCAGCTCCGGAGCGTCGGCCGTTAGCGCTCTCATCGATGAGCGCCGGGAGGGGCGGTGAAGTTCTGGGATGCTTCGGCGATTGTGCCGCTGCTCGTGGCGGAGAGTACGACGCAGTCGCTGCAGGCGCTGGCGCGTGGAGACTCGGACCTCTTGGTGTGGTGGGGATCGCAGGTGGAATGCGCTTCGGCGATCGCCCGCCTCGAGCGAGAGGCTTTGCTTGACCTGAAAGGCGCCGCCTCGGCCTTCCATCGGCTGAAACAGCTGGCCGACGGGTGGCACGAGATCGAACCGAGCGAGATCATTCGCGAGAACGCGCTCAGGTTTCTTCGCGTTCATCAACTAAGGGCGGCGGACGCCCTCCAGCTTGCGGCGGCTTTCATCGCGGCCGAACGACGTCCTCCATCGCTTGAGGTCGTCACGCTCGACGAGCGTCTAGCCGAGGCGGCGCGGAAGGAAGGCTTCGAGTTGATCGATCTTTCGGCAGGTTGAGCCGCCTGTGGCAGCCGGTTGGAGCAAACCCCCATCCTGTCGTAGCGTTGGACGACACACATTCCGGCGAGCGCGGAGAAAACGGCAGGATGACGGACGGCCAAATTTATCCGCGCGACATGATCGGCTACGGGCGAACGCCTCCGTTCGCCGACTGGCCGAAACAGGCGCGCGTCGCGGTGCAGTTCGTCGTCAACTACGAGGAGGGTGGCGAGAACAACATCCTCCATGGCGACGCCGCCTCCGAGGCCTTCCTGTCCGAGATCGTCGGCGCCGCGCCCTGGCTGGGCATGCGTCACATGAACATGGAGTCGATCTACGAATATGGCTCCCGCGCCGGTTTCTGGCGCCTGCACCGCCTGTTCACCGAGCGCTCGGTTCCCGTCACCGTCTATGCGGTGGCGACAGCGATGGCGCGCAATCATGAGGCGGTCGCGGCGATGAACGAGGCGGGGTGGGAGATCGCGACCCACGGCCTGAAGTGGATCGATTATCGCGACACACCGCCCGAGATCGAGGCGCTCCATATCGGCGAGGCGGTGCGCATTCACACCGAGATCGCCGGCGCCCGTCCGCTCGGCTTCTATCAGGGCCGTTCGTCGATCAACACGATCCGGCTCGGCATGGAAGAGGGCGGCTTTGTGTATTGCGCCGACACTTATGCGGACGATCTGCCCTACTGGCTCGAGGGACCGCGCGGCCCGCAGCTCATGACGCCCTATACGCTCGATGCCAATGACATGCGTTTCGCCACCCCGCAGGGCTTCAACTCGGGCGATCAGTTCTACGCCTATCTCAAGGATTCGTTCGACACGCTCTATGCCGAAGGCGACGTCGCGCCAAAGATGATGTCGATCGGCCTGCACTGCCGCCTGGTCGGCCGGCCCGGACGCGCGCTCGCGCTCGCGCGGTTCCTTGACTATGCGCTCGCCCATGATCGCGTCTGGATTCCAACCCGGCTCGACATCGCGCGCCACTGGATCGCCAGGCATCCTCCGCCTGGCGGCTGGAAGCCGTCAGAGCTCACCCGGACGCTGTTCATCGAGCGCTTCGGCGGCGTTTATGAGCATTCGCCGTGGATCGCGGCCGCGGCCTATGACGCTCATCTCACGAGCGGCGCCGACACGGCGGATGGGTTGGCGAAGACGCTTGCCGCCGCTGCGGCGAAGGGGACGAGGGAACAGAAGCGCGCGCTGATCGAAGCGCACCCGGATCTGGCGGGCAAGCTCGCGGCCGCCAAGATGCTCGCCTCAGAGTCGACGCGCGAGCAGGCGAGCGCAGGGCTTGACCGGCTGACGCCCGACGAACTGCGCCAATTCAGCGAACTCAACGACTCCTATCGCGCGAGGTTCAGCTTTCCCTTCGTCATGGCGGTCAAAGGAAAGAGCACAGCCGAGATTCTCACCGCCTTCCGCAGTCGACTTGCCAATGACGACGATGCGGAGACGAAAATCGCGCTCGCCGAGATCGACCGGATCGCGGCGCTCCGGCTCAAGGACATCCTTCCTTGAGCGGGGCTCATCGCCTCATTCGTGGCCGCGTCCTGACCTTCACCGACGATCCGGCGGAGCACGGCTCGCGCGCCTATTCCACCATCCGCGACGGCGCCGTTCTCGTCGCTGGCGGGCGGATTGAGGCCGTCGGCGAAGCGCCCGATATTCTCGCCCGCGCGCCCGCGGACGCAATCATCGATGACCACTCCGGCTCGTTCATCATGGCCGGGTTTATCGACGCCCACGTTCACTATTCGCAAACCCAGGTGATTGGTTCCTACGGGGCGCAGCTCCTCGATTGGCTCACCAATTACACCTTTGTCGAAGAGCAGAAATTCGTCGATCCCGCCCATTGCGCGCGCGTGGCTGATTTCTTCCTCGATGAGTTGTTCCGCTCAGGCACCACGACCGCAATGGTCTATTGCACGGTGCATCCCGAGTCTGTCGACGCATTCTTCGCCGCGGCTGAAGCGCGGGGCGCGCGCATGATCGCTGGCAAGGTGATGATGGACCGCGATGCGCCCACGGCGCTCATGGACACCGCGCGGCAAGGCTACGACGAGAGCAAGGCGCTGATCGAGCGCTGGCGGGGTCGCGGCAGGCTCGATTACGCGATCACGCCGCGCTTCGCGGTGACGTCGACGCAGGCGCAATTGGACGCCGCAGGAGCGCTGCTGCGCGAATTTCCGCACTGCTACGTCCAAACCCACGCCAATGAAAACAAGGCGGAGATTGCGCGCGTCGCCACGTTGTTCCCCGAGGCGGGAAGCTACCTCGATGTCTACGCGCGGGCGGGGCTTCTCGGGCCACGTTCGGTGTTCGGCCATTGCATTCACCTGCAAGACAGCGAGGTCGCGGCGCTAGCCGAAAGTCGCTCTATCGCCGCATTCTGTCCGACGTCGAATCTGTTTCTCGGCTCCGGCCTGTTCGATCAAGCCCGGCTCAGGCAGGCAGGTGTGAGGATCGCGCTTGCGACCGACGTCGGCGGCGGCACGAGCTATTCGATGCTGCACACGGCGGCCGAAGGCTACAAGGTGCTGCAGCTCAATGGCGAGTCTTGGCCGGCGGTGCAAGCGTTCTACCGCATGACGCTCGGCAACGCCCGCGCGCTTAGCCTCGACGACCGGATCGGCTCGATCGAACCCGGCAAAGAAGCCGACCTCATCGCACTCGATCCGCGCGCGACGCCTTCGCTCGCGCACCGGATGGAGACCACCGACGGCAGTCTCGAGGTCGAACTCTTTGCGCTCCTCATGCTCGGGGACGATCGGGCGGTGCGCCAGACCTACGTCGCAGGCGAGCCGCGTAAGGCTGAAATGGCCTCCGCGGTTACGAACCGGCTCGCGTGAGCGGGCTGACAGCGTTGGGATTGGGAATTTCTCGGCGGATTAGAGTGTGACTGGCCCGCTGTGCGAGCGCCAGCCGTTCATGCCTCCGGCGAAGTGCCTCACATCCTCGCGGCCTGTCTCTCGCGCCTTGTTCAGCGCGTTGCGAGACCGGCCGCCTGACTGACAGATGAGCACGACCGGTTTTCCTTCCGGCAGATCGGCGGGATCGTAGGATGACATGGGCATGTTGACAGCGTTGGGAATATGGCCCGAGGCGAACTCGTGCGGTTCGCGAACGTCGACCACCGTCCAGGCGTTGGTTCCAATCGCTTCCTCCAGATCGCCGAAACTGACGACGTCGGGGTCAGAGCCAGCGCCAAACCGTGAAAACATGTTCCAGGACATCTCACCTCCAAAGTCGTGGCCTAAGCCGCGCCCCGCAGGGCGCGTGTCATATAGATTCGTCTAGCCCGGGTTTCGAGGGTTTCTTCGTGGTGGCTGATTGCGGTGTTGCGAGAAATGGGCGTCCTGGCGCAACGCGACGCGACCGCGATCAGTTCCTTTGTTGTTCATGCATCGGAAAAAAGCATAATGGCCAAGTTCATATTGATATTTGGCAAATCGGAGTGGATACTCACGGTGGTCGGGTCCTCCGGGAACCCAATCCGGTGCGCTGGCAGGTCCAGTCCACAGATTTGATGAAGCCTATTTTTGGGTTGGTTTTTAGCGAAACGCCAATAGATTTACGTCAAATACGTTGAGCAGGGCGACGGGACACCCCGAAGCCGACACTTGAGGCCCCCATGCGGATTCGCCCCTTCTCGACGCCGGGCCGTTTCTGGCGAGGGAATCTTCACGCCCACTCGAACCTCTCCGACGGCGCCTTGAAGCCTGTGGACGTCGTCGAAGCCTACAAACGGGCAGGCTATGATTTCCTCCAGGTCTCCGATCATTTTCTGGGCCGGTTCGACTGGCCGATCGCCGACACCCGCAAGCTGCGTTGCGAGACGTTCACCACTTTGATCGGCGCCGAGATTCACGCCATGACGACCAGCGCCGGCGAGTATTGGCATATTGTCGCAACCGGGCTGCCGTTCGACTTTCCCCGCGCCGAGCCGGACGAAAGCGCCGCGCAATTGGCGAAGCGCGCGCGTGAGGCCGGCGCCTTCGTCGCGATCGCTCATCCGTCGTGGTCGCAACTGACGATCGAGGACGGCCGTTCCCTTGGCGCCGCGCATGCGGTCGAGGTCTATAATCACACCTGCGCGGTGCTGACCGATCGAGGCGACGGGTTCTATCTCCTTGACCAGCTCTGCAACGAGGATCGGCGGCTGACGGCGGTCGCCGGCGATGACGCGCATTTCCATAACGGCGACCTCGACGCCTTCGGCGGCTATGTCATGGTCAAGTCGGCGACGCTTGAACCCGAGTCCCTGCTCGGCGCTTTAAAGGCTGGAGAGTTCTACTCAAGCCAGGGCCCGCGGATTTACGACGTCGAGGTTACGAACAACGAAGTGCGGGTTGAGTGCTCTCCCGTCCACACCATCGCGCTCGTCACCAGCGCCTCGCCCGCGCTGAGCCGGGTCGGACGCGGGCTCACGCAGGCGACGATCGAATTTGCCGAAGTCGCGAAATGGGCTTGGCGCGACCCCCCACAGGCGAAATGGTTCCGTATCGTCGCCATTGACGGCCCGCGGCGGCGCGCCTGGACCAACCCGATCTGGGTCGACGCCCTCAATTAACGCGGTTCGGTTGAGCCTCCAGCGGCGCTCTGACCGGCCCATCCTCCCTTGCGCTACGGCGCTCGCGCCCATACATCCGGCGCTTGCCCAAAGCGACAAGGATTGAGCGATGACTGACGAGACCCGCCGCTCGCCCGGGTGGCATGCGACGACCATCCTGATGGTGCGCAAGGGCGGGAAGGTCGTCATCGGCGGCGACGGCCAGGTCAGCATGGGCCAGACCGTCGTCAAGTCCAACGCCCGCAAGGTCCGCCGTCTCGCCAAGGGCGACGTCATCGCCGGCTTCGCTGGGGCGACCGCCGACGCCTTCACGCTGTTCGAACGGCTCGAGGCTAAACTCGAGCAGTACCCCGGCCAACTCGCGCGCGCTTGTGTCGAACTGGCCAAGGACTGGCGCACCGACCGCTATCTGCGCCGCCTTGAGGCGATGCTGATCGTCGCCGACAAGACCACGGCCTTCACCTTGTCCGGCTCCGGCGATGTGCTGGAGCCTGAGGGGGACGAATCCGGCTCTGCGATGGCGATTGGCTCGGGTGGCAACTATGCGCTCGCCGCGGCCCGCGCGCTGATGCCGATGGAGCTCGATGCGGACGAGATCGTGCGCCGGTCGATGCGCATCGCGGGCGAGATCTGCGTCTACACCAACTTCAATCTGATTGTTGAAAGCCTCTGACCTCATGACGGATCTGTCGCCCCGCGAAATCGTCTCCGAACTCGACCGCTACATTGTCGGCCAGGGGGACGCGAAGCGCGCCGTCGCCATCGCATTGCGCAATCGATGGCGCCGCTTGCGCCTGGAGTCGCCTATGCGCGAGGAGGTGATGCCCAAGAACATCCTGATGATTGGGCCGACCGGCTGTGGCAAGACGGAGATTGCGCGCCGCCTCGCTAAGCTTGCCGGGGCGCCGTTTCTCAAAGTCGAGGCGACGAAATTCACCGAGGTCGGTTACGTCGGGCGCGATGTCGAGCAGATCGTCCGCGACCTAGTCGAGATTTCTATCGCGCTGGTCAAGAGCCGCAAACGCAAGGACATCGAAGCGAAGGCTGAGCTCGAGGCGGAAGAGCGGGTGCTCGACGCGCTCGTCGGTTCGACGTCATCCGCCGCCACCCGTGACGCCTTCCGCCGCAAGCTGCGCGCGGGCGAGCTCAACGACAAGGAGATCGAGGTCGAACTGCCGCAGAGCGGATCCGGCATGCCGATGTTCGAACTGCCGAACATGCCCGGCGCCTCGATCGGCGCGATCAACATCGCCGATATTTTTGGCAAGAGCCAGCGCACGAAGGCGAAACGGATGACGGTCGAGGACGCCCACGAGCCGCTGGTCGCCGCTGAGGCCGAGAAGCTGCTCGATCAGGATGCCGTCGTTCGCGACGCATTGGCCGAGGTCGAGAGCAACGGCATCGTTTTTCTCGACGAGATCGATAAGATCTGCGCTCGCGAGGGTAGGGGCGGCGGCGATGTTTCCCGCGAGGGCGTGCAGCGCGATTTCTTGCCGCTGATCGAGGGCACGACGGTCGCCACCAAGCACGGCGCGGTCAAGACCGACCACATCCTTTTTGTCGCCTCCGGCGCCTTCCACATCGCCA
>Ga0209006_10006752_pt1 | contig 10365 bp, 16 predicted proteins | sample JacPin_JW_Ref_O2_FD_188567 | JGI IMG/M metagenome (GOLD analysis project Ga0209006, IMG submission 188567) | Forest soil microbial communities from Algoma, Ontario, Canada - Jack Pine, Ontario site 1_JW_Ref_O2 (SPAdes) (version 2) | ecosystem: Environmental > Terrestrial > Soil > Boreal... | reverse complement strand
AATCTTTTGAAAGGTCTTTCGTTCCTCGACCTGGAGACTATACCTGTCGGAATGGTTGTTGATGGCGCCAAAGAATGGTTGCGCTTACAAGATGAGCCAACAATAGGTCGTCGCCTGTTTCTTCACAATGCCACTCTCGATTCCTGTACATATTTATGGCAAAATACCCTCGGAGTCTGACCATGCTCAAGCCTCAAGGGGCATGGTCGGGACCCGATAGGCGGCGGCCTGAGATCAGAACATTCGGTGGATTAGCGTTTCCATAGAAACTCACTTTTTTTTGCATATAATTTGCCATGCCTCTCAGGGATCTCCCAGCTCAGAAATGTCTGAAAAGCCTGAGACGACTGTAACAACTCGGGGTTACCAAACCGTTGAACTCGTCTTGAAGATAGTCCAAACTCTTTTCCTACTCGCCATACTCATATCCCTTGCCATCCTCACCTCAAGGCTTCAGAATATTTCCACAGCCTTCGCTGACATGGTCAACAATGGGAACTTTCCAGTCCAGTTGGTCAATGGGGAGCTCCCACCCGTAACACTCAATGGTGCTGTGGCTATTACAAACCAAGTTAATGGCGCGTTTGCGATCAGAAACGATGGGGATACTGCGTTTGCCATCTCAAGCTCAAGTATTTGATTGCGTGAAGTATAGTCGTGGGGGGCGTAGGTGAGACCTTGGTCAGCCGTCCGCGAGGGCTTAGCTGATTTTCTCTCAGGAAGGCCGTAATTTTCTGAGGCAAGAATCGGGGTTCGCATCTCCAAATACGTCGCACTCATTGGATGGATTTGTGGGAATCTACGGACATGATCGATTGATCTGCAGGTGTTGGGGTTGGGAGAACTTTAGCGTGCTGGACTCGAGTGCCTCCTTTTTATACCCAGAACTTCTGTACCTGTTGTAAGTGTACTGGTGTCACCAAACCTCTTTGCCAACATCGAATGTCACGGCGTCCTTCTTGATCCCGAACATTCGTTATATGAGTTGTGCACTGTACGATAGAATACAATCGACTCCAGTCCATACCAGAGTGGCGGCTGGAATTACAGTGCAGTTGTCAGAAACAAGAAACAGATCGGTGAGGGTCACGTGGGAAAAACCTCGTCCGCTTGGCGAACACCAACTGATACTATCTGTAGGCATAATGCAGTTTGAGATTCTAGCAAAGTGCAAGACTACACGCGCTCGCGTTTCACGGATGAAACTTGCTCGTGAGTCCAACGCACGACTTTACATATATTACCAAACCATGGATTTGTTTAGATGGTCCGACCATGCTTCCAACGTTCATGCCCGTGGCAACGCAAGCGGCCATCAAAGGACTAACACCCCAACAAACAGAATCCCTTGGCATTACGCTCATCTTGAATAATACATATCATCTGAACTTGCGCCCTGGGATCAAGGTTTTGCAGGAAGCGGGTGGTGCTCATAACTTTCAAGGATGGAGGGGGAATCTTTTGACTGTACGCATATTCGTGGCTCATGGAGATATCCTTTTTTTCAAGTCCGGACAGGATAGCGGTGGCTTTCAACTCGTTTCCTTGAGCAAGTTTACCACCATAACGGAAGAGGGTGCTATGTTCGAGAGCCCGTTTACCGGTGAGCCGACCATGTTAACGGTAAGCATTGTTTTGTGCCATACGCATGGTATTCTCATCCATTGACAATAGCCCGAAGAAAGCATTTCAATACAGCATGCCATTGGGGCCGACATCATAATGCAACTAGACGATGTAGGTACGCCTCCCACATTTAACGCACTCGAGGTCATTTGTCTTAGGACTTCATATAGTGCCGAGTTTGACTGTTGGCCCTCGGGTCGAGGAAGCCACGGAGCGATCGGTGAGATGGTTAGACCGATGTATCAAGCAACACGAGCGATCAGGAAAACAAGACGTTCAAAATCTTTTTGCAATCGTTCAAGGAGGCCTTAACCCCGATCTTAGAGATCGATGCCTAGACGAAATGATCAAAAGAAAGGACAGTGTTACTGGATATGCGATTGGCGGTCTTAGCGGAGGTGAAGCCAAAGGCATGTCCGTTCTCTTGGTGGCGCGGAGTTCTTTGCCGAATTCTTTTCAGATACATTTTGGAGAATGTAAGACTTCGCTACTACCTACCTGACAAGACTGTCAACTCTGTGCAGTGTCAAACAGTGCACGGACAAGTTGCCAACCGATCGTATGTCCATAATTCGTGTTTCCATTTTACCCAGTCTCATTGTTTACACAGGTCCGCGATATGCCATGGGTATCGGCTTCGCAGAAGGTATGATCACATCGATAGATATTCCCTCACCTGCCGAGACAGATAAGCCTCCACATAGACCTTCTCGTATGTGTTGCACTAGGCGTTGACATGGTAGGCGTCGCAAACTTTCTGATCCCTTCCTTTTCTCTGAATCCTCTCAGGCAGACTGCGTTTTCCCAACACGAACGGCTCGATTTGGTGTTGCATTGACTTTCCATGGCCCGATGAACTTGAGTATGCCCTGCATCCTCAGAACGACGGCCACCGGGCTAACCTCCCTCAAGAACTGAGCAAATATAGTAAGGACTTCATGCCAATAGATGAGGCATGTCCTTGCCCCACTTGCCGAGATGGGACTTCGCGGGCTATGCTTCACCACATCGTGACGCATGAGACAGCCGCTGCTCACGGTCAGTTCGACTATGTAAATTAAACAGCCAGCCTTGCGTTTATTGCTCTTTCTAGCTCTCACCCAACACAACATCACTTTCCAGGCACAGGTGATGAGCAATACAAGGGATGCTATTATCGAGGGCCGATTCCCCGATTTTCTATCTTCGTTCTTTGCTAAATATTTTGGAGAGGACGGCTATCCCGAGTGGTGTGTGAATGCCTTGCGCAGTGTGGGGGTAGATTTGCTCAAGGACAGTAATACTAAAGTAATACCCGGGAATGGCGCCAAATGGGAGTATTCCGATTGTAAAGCGTAGATAGAATGCAACAAGAAGTCCTCCACAGTCAGGGTCACCTTCGGCCCTTCTTGGCCCGTCTTGGCCGTGAATTTTTGGCTCTTTTCTTTTCCATGAGCTTCCGTCCCTTCCGGATCTGCTCATTAGTCTTGAGCTCGCTCTTTACTCTCCCAATTGGTTTGCCACCGTACCGCCCTTTCTTGCCCGCAGCCGGTTGGGGCGGTCCCACCCCTGGGTCGACCTCTTTCTTCTTCAGTTGCTTCACCTTTTGTGCATAATCCGTCCTCCGTTTATCAAGTGGCTTGGCGGGCGTTACCTTGTTGTGTTTGAATCTCCTTTCGCCAGGACGCGTCGTTCGCCTTCCGAGTGGCCTCTCGCCTTCCGCTTCTCCAATCTTGGGTAGGCTAACACGGCTCTGTGCCTTCCATTTGTCGAAACGGCCACTGCGATATGTCGCAGGCAGCCGTGTCCCGCTCTCGGTCTTTACAAGTTTGACATTGTCTGCACCAACGCCATCGCCCTTGATGAATTTCTTCTTCTTCTTGTCCCACGTCAGCTGACGTTTTCTGCGTTCTGCGGTGACTTCGTCGTTGGTGAGGTCGAAGGTAGCTTTCCGCGCTTCTTGGGCAAACGAGGATGCGCCGTCCGTCAACGAATACCTGGGACACCAGTGTCAACGGAAAAGACTGAGAAACGACCACATCGGCGTACCCTTTTTCTGTCAAGGCATCCTTCTGGTAGTGAGACATGTAGAACTCAGAATCCCGGTATACCTCCTTGGCAGATTTCTTACTTGACATGTCAAAGACAGCCTGTACTATGTTCAATAATCATGCCCAACACGTCAAAGAGTGAATGAGACATACCGCAATAGTTTCTTCATCCGCCATCTCCATTACCTGTGGGTCTGAACCACCACCATTCACCACTACTTCATCATTCAACGTAGGTACAGACACGGTAGCCCTTTTCGCGGCTTTATCCAGTGCTTTTCGTCGCTCCTTCATGAGCACGGAGGTTGCTGTATTCTTCTTGTTCCCCGTTTCGAGCACCGTTTCCACTGGTCGGAACGAGCTGACTGCCTGAAGGAGCGCGCTCCTCGCGTCCTCCTGTTCCTTCGTCTTGCGACATTCCTGCCCTCGCAACAAAACGGGGTGTACACCCGAATCCGAAAAGGCTCGGGCCCATTTAGGATCCTTCGACATCTCCTTTGCGCGTTTATAGCTCGCCAGACTCGCCTTTCCCTTGCTCCGTTCATAAAGGACATGTCCCCTCTGCATCACTTCCTTCAGTGTTGGGAGCGAGTTATTCACGTCCTTCAAAGACCGCACATACTCTACGACTTGGTCGATTTTTTCCCGCTCGAAGGTCCCCAGGACCAAAGATTCGGTGTATGCTTCGTCCCCGCCTCCTGAGAGCTCGCAATTTAGAGGTCGGCCTAAGAAGAGCTGCAAGTCCAGCAGATACGGCATCTCTATATGAGTGACGAACGACCAAGCCCAACCTTGCCGTCCTGCCCTAGCCGTTCGTCCAACACGATGCACGAAAACTCTTGCACCCTGTGGGAAATCGTAGTTGACAACGTTCCCCAGAATCGGGATGTCGATTCCACGAGCGGCAACGTCCGTAACTACGAGTATGCTGGTGAGTCCGCGGCGGAACTGGTCCATCTGCAACGTGCGGGCCTGTTGGTCAAGAGAACCGTAGATGTGTGAAACGGCGTATCCAGCGGTAGTCAATAAATTCGTAAGATACTCCACGTGGTGCTTGGTTGCCGCAAAGACAAGGGTCTGGTGGGGCGCCGTGAACTGCTCTCGGTGTTTACCTTTGGATTTACGTTCCTTGTCCTGATCTTCTTCCTCGCCTTGTGGCCGAGTACTTCCGAGAGGGACTCCGATGACGTCTCTGAGGAGAGTGAGAAAGCAGGCGTCCTTCTCTCCTCCCTTGGTGAAGAAGAACGCCATTTTGAGGTCCGAACTGATTTTGCTCTCCGCATCTAAACGTACAAGTATAGGTTCGCGGAGACCGGCTTTGGCAAATTCCACTAGGGACTTGGGTAAAGTAGCGGAAAAAAGGAGTGTTTGTCGAGATGGGCCCAATCGATGGAGAATTTCATTGAGAGGAGTTTCGAAACCCATCTCAAATAGACGATCGGCTTCGTCGAATACCACGTATTGCACAGATTTGAGATCGAGGTTCATTTCCACAATTAGGTGTAGTAGACGACCAGGGGTCGCAATAATTCTAGAGAATTCACAACGTTTAAGAAAAATATCGCCAAAAAATTCGAAAATTTTACGAACACGTCAGGATTGTCGGTGACCATCTCGAATTGCTCTTCCAGACCTTCACCACCAACGATAAGACTCCATCTGAGACCTTGACTTTTTTTTGAATCTCCATCATTCCCATCGCAAGCATGTTCGCCCTGGTTAGAATGCCAGCCTCGGGTGAGTTCCTTCCCTACTTTGAGGATCTGTAATGCAAGTTCCCGTGTTGGGAGCAATATTAACGCCCTGGCACCGAACACTGTAGCGTGTTGGCCACCTAACCTCTGGGCCAGAGGGATCATATACGCCAGAGACTTTCCGGATCCTGTGCGGGCCATACCAACAAGATCACGGGGAGGGTTCGCCAAGAGAGGTGGGATAGAAAGGCGTTGTATTGGAGTGGGTATACGGTACCCCTGTAAAGTTAAGGAACGCAGTAAGGACGGGTGAAGGCCTGAATGAGGAACTTTGGTTGGGGTATAGCGGTGATATGTCCCGGAAACGACGTACCCATACTCTGAAAGCTGCCTCCGCCTACTTCCCCCTTTACCATTTTGGCTTTTCCTTTTGTTTTAGTCAAGACTTTGGTCCCTCCTTTCACATTTCTCTTGAGGATAGAATTGTGAATCAAAGTGTTGAGTTCTTGATCACTATCACCAGCTGCGATGGTACTTTTTTTGGCTCTTTTCCCTGTGAGAGCGGATGAAATGTCGAGCTCATCGTCTGAAATGTCTTCTTCGGATGATTCGTCCCTTTTGCGTTTGAGCTTCGCACTCTTCTGACCGGGGTGCATGGGTGCTAACTTTTGGGTCACGTGTTACGTAAATCCGAGATGGCGGCAATAAAGGCTAAATTATCGCTTCATGGGCAGAGTACAAAAAGCTGACCGTTCGAGCAGCAAACCATCAACCCTACCCCCCACCACATTAATCACCAACACCCACAATGATCCATAAAGTCTTCATTCTCTGTCTCTGCCTTGTCACATTCGTTTGTGCTCGCCCTCTCAACGCAAAAGACGTTTATGTTCCACACGTGCTGTACCCGATAGAGGGAACAGTCTGGAAAGTCGGTGAAACACGCAACGTTACTTGGTTCGTCCAACCCACACCTCCCAACCGAGTTGCGGCTCTCTATATCTAACATCGCCCGTCAGGGATACAACCAACCCTCCCGCGCAAATCACCAACTCTCTCGGTTCAGTCTCTTTGAGAAAAGGCGATATGACTCTGCCCAGTAAGTCATACTCAGATGCCACGGGAGTTCTCCGCTCAACGGCGATCTTATTCAGCGACGCTAGCGTCAGACTTCGATATCCTTTTGGGAAGAATCGAAATCAAAGTCCCTTCGGTCCCCCCAAGCAATGACTACCGGATTGTCCGTGAGTACGATGTCCCAGAGTGGCGTATTCCGCCAGCTGACACGCCCCGTGCAGTGTTTGGAGATTCTGGCAACTGGAGTCCTGAATTCACCATTGCGAACGACTGAGAAGTTATTCGAAGAATAGATGCGCGCGTCGGACAGACTTTCGTAGCACTGCACACCTGATGCTAAAAAAATCATTACTCGTTTAGCCTATATTCCTCGTCTTAATGTCAACCTAGCTATCCATACAATAGTACCATTAATTGTTGTTTCGATTATGCGCGTGACAGTCGAAGCTTGAACGTCGAATCCCAGTAACGGCGTTGAGCTGCCAAAAATGGAGAATCATTGGTGAGATGGCTATTCTCCAAGAGGGCCGATCAGCTAGCCTCGTTGAATTTCGTGCACTGGTGACAGAGTGATATCACCTTCACAAATAATGTCCGCTCAATATTTGGAATAGGGTTAATTGACCACAATGCATAACCACATACCCGACTGGGACAGTGGAGTAAGTCCCATAAGAATCCTGTCGGTGTGTATCTTCGCGAAGGAGTAATGGTTCCTGTATTCTCGTCAGTTGACAAATCACGAGTGACAATCAAGGAGACGGCGTCAACGCACTATAAGTGTGACTGGAGCCCGAGCGGATACATGCAAGATGGAAGAGCGGACTCATAGAGTTCAGGGGACATGGAAGGAGCGCAAAGAGAAGGTCGCCGGGTATGGTCGGATTACGCCATGGAGCCAAAGAAATATCGGTGAATCATAGAAGAGATGTAGACGGGTTGGAAGAACGGAGGGAATATGAGTCAAACGTATTAGGGGTTCACAGATGCAATGTGTACTTTTGCTCTCTCTTTCTCTCGAATTCTATTCTCTGCCATCGATCACATCGTGGCAGAGGCCACAGAATATTCAGCTCCCACGAGTGTCTAGCGAACCCGAGGTGGATAGAGAGGAATTTCGTAAATGTGAAGGGCGTTTCCCAGAACTGGTGCGTGTCACGGTTGTGCTGGATGTACTCGGCCGACCCGCTGTCGACCCTAGTGCAATGAAAAAAAAAATGAAAATTTCCCAAAGGAGGAATGAGAAATGTTCCATACCTCCCTGTGTCGACCTTGTTCCTCTCATGGATGCACGGGTCCCGCGTACCCCTCTGACACCACCTCTCATCGCAATCCTCTCCTTTCTCTCCCTCTCCATTCGCTCCTTGGCTTCCCGCTCGGCCTTTTCCTTTTCCTCTCTCTGGTTACGTTCTAGTTCCCGTTGTGCTGCTATTGCGCGTTCCTCGGCTTCCCGGATAGCCTTTGCCTCGTTTTCTTCGCGTTCACGTTCCAACGTTCCCTCGTCCTACACATAAGGTCACATCTAATATGTATCCGATTCAAAAACATAACTCACGTCGTCCGCTCCGAGCCACTTCTCATCAAAGATCAAACGGGAGATGTCTTCAGATTTGGACAGTATTTTGATGTACTTGTTCAACAACGCGTCTGTCTGTTCTAACTGTCCTGCTATCCGCTATTTGTAGGCATAAATTATCAGATTTGACTCGATAATCTGAGCGAAAATGTAACGCGCCTCGTTGGACGATCCAGTGTCGTCCAGAGCGTTATGAAATGATGCGAAGGCAGCGTTCAGCTTCTTCAAAATGAATATATCACTTTGCAACTTTTCCTCGCGTAGTTTGGTGGCGAGACGTTTGTTCTTCTCTAAATCCTCAGTCGATTCTGCGTCATCTATGTCATCTTCACCGCCACGAGCTGGGGTCGAAGGGATTGAGTCAGGGGGAGCAAGTAGACTAAATGGGCGGTTGGGAGGGTAGAGTTCTGATATCGAGAGATCGGGACCTGTATTTGATGAGGAAGGGAATATCGATGGCTCAGACAGCAGGTGTGAATCATCCGCAGGGAAAGTGAAATCGGAGGAATCCATTTGAATGCTTATGTAACATGTACTGACCCGTCATGGTCCTGCGACAAATCTTCAACGGGCTTGCTTCAAATCTACACCACGGCCATCGTAGACCCCTGGCATTCAATGGCATTCGAACGTTAACCTCTACGAACATACGCCATGCAGTTTTGGCAACCCATCCACCCTCACAACCCATAACGCTCATATTTTCTCCCTTCACAAAGACCATACAAGAGCAAGAACTGGATGTCGAAGCCGTTCTTCCACAGGATGTTAAAATTCAAATCACGGATCGTGCCGCAGAGGTACGTCTATCTATCCCTCAGCATACCACGCCCACTACAAAGCACTTTCGATCAACTTGCCAGCAACTTCGCCAAATCTCCACGCGCGAAAGCAACCCAGATGCAGCTCTCCGGATAGCAGTCGAATCAGGAGGTTGTCATGGTTATCAATACAGAATGGAGCTTGCGTCAAAACGCGAAGCCGACGATTAGTAAAGTCCCTTCCACTCCCTTTACCTGTTATGTTCAACAACCAACATCCATTATCTTTTCAAGCCACCTTTCTCACCCTACACTGAAACCCTCCAACGTTCTCGTCGACGCAGTTTCCATGACACTTATCAACGGCTCCACGATCGATTTCGCTACCGAGCTCATAGGGAGCAGCTTTCGCGTGCTGTCAAACCCCCAATCGAAAGGAAGCGGTTGCGGCTGTGGTGTCAGCTGGGAGTTGAAATAGTAGACGTCAATGTTGCAATTTGAATGGCCGAATTCAATCCCACGGACGGTTAGTCGAAGACTGTCAGCCAAGCTGGAAAATATTGTTATGTGAAGTGAGAATCATGGGATTTAAGGGAGAATTTTATGAAAAAGGAGAGCGGGGGAGGTGGAGAGGAAGGTTGAGCATGAGTACGAGGGATTGATGAGGATTCGCGAGAGAACCGGTGTCAAAGCTAAGAGAACGTTTGATATCTGTGTTTTAGATTCTAGCAGATTAGGTACACACAATCTGCAGCACACGCATTGTCAGCTCGCATCATTCGTCACCTCGCTTGCCTCCCTCCACCAATGACACTCGTGTGTAGAGCGTCTCTGCTTCATCATGCCGACTCCATGGTGTGACTATCCTCCATGCCTCCATTACCTGAACCTGGGGGTCCTCAGCTTCCTTCAACAGCCCTGGTTCCTGTACCAGATTGTTCGTGCCAGCGAATGTGTTTGGATGGTCTGCCTCAGCATGAGAACGACGTTTTTGAACCAGGGACGGTGGAAGGAGGTCGGAATGGAGGCTGGGTACTGTGTTCCTCCTCCAACTCGAACATGGCCTCCTTCCACCACCCCTGGTCCAGGTACGTCAACGTTGATTCCATACGTCAACAACCTGATGTCCTTGGATTGGGGAGGTGAGTCCAAGCCACAGACTCGGAGATGTGAAGGTGTTGCCGGTACCTTGGACAGTACTATAACATAGAAGCCACTTTCACCCTACTGCAGGTAAATTCCCAGGAGAGAAGCATCAGCGAAGGTTTCCTTTAAATAACTAAATCGATGCGGATGAAGAACGAAATGGTTGGGTTTACTGAAGCAACCGCGGCCGGGATCTCCTTGAGCCATTTGATGCTAGTGGATGCGTATTGGAACAAGGGGAGTTACCCTGTCACATGTCACATGTCACACTACCTTACGCTGTCGATGTAATGTATGTATGATAAAATTTTTGGAAGAGTTCAGGACACTCAGTTCTACGAATATCCACCACACATTATTTCCCCTCCGCCAATGACACCCGTGTGTAGAGTGCTTCCGCTTCCTGATGCCGTCCTTGGGACTCGTATATAGATGCGAGGGCGCGCATTGAGTTA
>Ga0209006_10006751_pt1 | contig 10366 bp, 9 predicted proteins | sample JacPin_JW_Ref_O2_FD_188567 | JGI IMG/M metagenome (GOLD analysis project Ga0209006, IMG submission 188567) | Forest soil microbial communities from Algoma, Ontario, Canada - Jack Pine, Ontario site 1_JW_Ref_O2 (SPAdes) (version 2) | ecosystem: Environmental > Terrestrial > Soil > Boreal... | reverse complement strand
CACGGTAATGCCGCCGTCGGCATCGATACGAATCCAGGAATCCAGATACGGCGCCTGCGCCAGGCTGCCCGGCAGCTTCGGCGGCGGCGTAGCGCCCTGGTCCTGCGCGAAGGCATTGCCGAGCGAAAAGCTGACGATCAATGCGCCCGCGCCCTTGAGCGCACCGCGGCGATCCAAAATGACCGGGCCGTTCATCGCGCAGTCCCCTGAACAGGCGAGGCCTCGGCGGTCTGCATCAATCTCGCGGCGCGATGCACCGCACGCAGAATGCGCATATGGGTGCCGCAGCGGCACAGATTAAGCTCCATCTCGCTGCGGATCTGCGCATCGGTCGGCCTCGGATTTTTCTGCAGCAGCGCCTGCGCCCGCATCATCATGCCGGCGATGCAATAGCCGCATTGCGCCGACTGCTCCTCCATGAAGGCGCGCTGGATCGGCGCCGGCGCCTCGATCGTGCCGAGGCCTTCGAGCGTCGTCACCTGCTTGCCCTCGAGCAGCAGCAGCGGCGTCACGCAGGACAACACCGCGTTGCCGTCAACGATCACGGTGCAGGACCCACATTGACCGAGGCCGCAGCCGAATTTAGCGGCATTGAGTTTTAGGTCGTCGCGCAGCACATAGAGCAGCGGCGTATCCGGATCGGCATCGATCTCGTGATCGTGACCATTGACCTTCAATGTCATCATGGTTTTTCTCGTTTCGTTGCATCGGCGGCAGCGTCAGGCAATGCCGCCGATGTCTGCAGAGATACGGTCTGGCTGCGTCTTGCGTCCGCGATGGTCGTGGCGATACCTGTCCACGGCGGCTGCTTGCCGAATCTTGCGCGCAGGTAAGTCAACAGTGCGGCGACTTGATCGTCGCTCATACTGGCCGCAAAGCCCGGCATGATCGGGCCGCGCTCTTCCTCCGAGGGACGAACGCCCGACAGGATGATATTGGCGGCATTGCGGGCATCCGGACTGCTGAGAGCCGTAGACAGCGCGAGATTGATTCCGCCATAGGGCAGCGCCCGGTCGGTCTCGTGGCAACCGGCGCAAGTCGCGGCGTAGATCGACGCGCCAAGATCGGACGTCTGCGATGCGGCGATGCCGGAATTGGCTTGCGCCCGCGCTTCATCGGCGCGGCGTCTGCGCTCGGGCGTCGTAACACCGAATATGTTTGCCATGTAGACCGCGATCGCACGGATGTCGCTGTCCGGCACCGTCGACAGATTGGCGACTACCTCCGCCATCGGCCCGCGCGCGAGGCCGTGGTCGACCTGCCAGCCCTGGCGCAGATAGGCGAACAAGGTATCGGCGTTCCATGGCACCGGCGCTGGCGACTGACCGTTGATCGCGTAAGCGTGCCAGTTGTCGACGTCGGCGCCGGCAAACCGGGCCGTCGCGCGCTCCGCGCCCAACCCGTTGCGCGGGGTGTGACAGGCGCCGCAATGCGCCAATCCCTCGACAAGATAGGCGCCGCGACTCCACTCCGCGCTCGTCGTCGCCTCGGGCAGATAGGCATCGCGGCGAAGGAACAGTAACTTCCAGCCGGCAATCAGGAAGCGTTGATCGAACGGAAAGGAAAGCTGGTTCTCGCGCGCGGGTGCGTGAACCGGCGGCCTTGTCATCAGATAGGCATAGAGCGCCCGGTCATCCTCATCGCTGACATTGGTGAAGTGATCGTAGGGAAAAGTCGGATAGAGGTGCCGACCCTCGCGGTCGACACCCGAGCGCATGGCGCGGCGGAAGGCGGCTTCCGGCCAGCGGCCGATTCCGGTCTCGCCATCGGGCGTGATATTCGAGGAATAGATCGTGCCGAATGGGGTCGGCACCGCAACGCCGCCGGCAAAATCCTTGCCCCCGCGCAAAGTATGGCAATTATTGCAATTGCCGATTGCCGCGAGATCGCGGCCGTGCCTGACCAGCGACGCATCAAAGGACCGCGGCGGCTCGATGGCCGCGATCGCCGGCCGCCAGATGACTGCGAACGCCGCCACCGCGCCGGCGATCACAAGTCCGGCGGCGATGCCCGCAAATACCCGCGACGATGCCATCAGAATTCTGCACCCGGTTCCGGCCGCTTGTTGCCGAAGCAGCCTGTACCATAAATAGCGTTCACCCTGGCTTCACTAAACGGTTAGGTGGTGTCGCCCTAACGAAAGGAGCCCGTCCGCGTTCCATCAAACCGGCTTGATCCTGGCCTTGACAATGACTTCGCGCCATTTCGGCACTTCCGCCTCGATACGCCGGCGCATGCCGTCAGGCCCGTTGGCAAGCACCTCGAAGCCGTTATTGCGCAGTTGGTCGGCGACATCAGGTGCCTTCACGATTTCAACCGACTTCGCCGACAACAGCGCGACGATCTCGGGCGGTGTCCTCGCCGGCGCCAGAAAACCCTGGAACGTGTCGGCGATAAAATCCTTGTAGCCGAGTTCGATCATGGTCGGGACACCGGGCAGGTCGAACCAGCGATGCGCGCTGGTCATCGCCAGCGCCTTCAGCGCGCCTTGCTCGATATAGGGATGCGCGGGCGGCAGCGCCGCGAATGCAACTTGCGTGATGCCGCCGAGAATTGCCTGGATCGCCGGACCCGCACCCGAGAACGGCACATGCGTCATCTCGATCCCGGCGGTGATCTTCAGGAGCTCACCCGAAAGATGCGGCGTGGTGCCGATGCCGGGGCTGGCATAGTTGAGCTCGTTGGGGTTGGCCTTGGCGCGCGCGATCAGCTCGGCAATCGAATTGACGCCGAGTTTTGGGTTGACCAGGATGACATTCGGCGAGGTGCCGAGCTCCGCGATCGGCGCGAAATCGCTGACGGGATCGTAGGGAATTTTTGCGTAGAGGCTTGGGTTGACGACATAGGCGCTCGACGTGAGCAGCAGCGTGTAGCCATCCGGCTCGGAATGCGCGACCGCACCGATCCCGATATTGCCGCCGGCCCCCGGCCGGTTCTCGACGATGACATTGCCGCCCAAGGCACTGCCAAGGCGCGGCGTGAGAATGCGTGCCATAATGTCGGTCGGCCCGGCTGGCGCGAACGGCACGATGATCTTGACCGGGCGATCAGGATAGCCCGACGCCCTGCCTCGCGTCGGCGCGAGGCCCGATATCGCCGCTGCGGTGACCAAGCCGGCGGCCCGCAGAATCTGGCGGCGCGACCGCAATGCGGTTTTAACCCTCGGCAATGTGTCTCTCCTTTCGGGTCCCATCCTGAAGTCTATTCCATCCCGGCCCCCTGGGGCATGTACCCATAATTCGGCTTGACCGGAAGCCATCCGCAATGTCCGCTATGACAGTTTTGTGAAAGACGACGATGCGGTTGAGGTTTTTTGACGGCTTGCGGCCTTTCGATCGCCACCTGGCGATACACGACGTATTTGCCGGCTTGACCCTTGCGACGATGAACATCCCGCAACTGCTGGGCTATACGCGCATCGCCGGAACGCCGCTGGTCTTCGGACTTTACACGGCGCTGCTGCCGCCCATCGCATTTGCACTCTTTGGTTCCTCGCGGCATCTGGTGGTGGCGGCCGACTCGGCCACGGCAGCGATCTTTTCAGGTTCGCTTTCCCACATGGCGACGCCCGCCAGTGAAAAGTACATGGCGCTGGTCGGCATGGTCGCGCTGCTGACGGCCATATTCCTGCTGCTGGCGCGCATCTTCAAACTGGGATTTCTTGCCGATTTTCTCTCGCGCACGGTACTGGTCGGATTTCTCAGCGGGGTCGGGTTTCAGGTCGGCGCAGCGATGCTCGGCGACATGTTCGGCACCGCCGTACACTCGGATCGCACGCTGGTTCAGGCCTGGGAGGCCGTGCGGAGCCTGCTGCAGCCCAATATTCCGACCTTGGGTCTGTCGGCACTTGTCGCAGGCGCCATTCTGCTCGGCAATCGCATTGTCCCGCGGCTGCCGGTTTCGATGTTCGTGGCGCTTGGCACGATTGCGGCGAGCGCGGCGTTTCACTTCGCCGAACGGGGCATTGCGGTCATAGGCCCGGTGCCCGGAGGGCTGCCGTCGGTCGGGCTGCCGAACGTCAGCTGGACCGAAACCTTGGCGCTGCTGCCGGTGGCGGCTTCATGCGTCGTGATGATAATCACGCAAAGCGCCGCGACATCGCGAGCTTTCTCGGCGCGATATCACGAACGCGTCGACGAGAACGCGGACATCCTCGGACTGTCGGCTGCGAATGCAGCCGCCGCGGTGACCGGGACTTTCGCCGTCAATGGCAGCCCGACGCAGACTTCCATGGCCGATCGCGCGGGCGCACGCAGCCAGATCGCGCAACTGACATTTTCCGGTGCCGTCCTGCTGGTGCTGCTGCTGCTGACCGGCCCGCTGCAATACTTGCCGCGCTGCGTGCTGGCCAGCATCGTGTTCACGATCGCATTGGGAATGATCGACGTGAAAGGTCTGCGCGACATTCGCCGCGAAAGCCCGGGGGAATTTTATCTCGCCCTCGCTACCGCGGCAGCAGTCGTGGGGATCGGGGTCGAGCAAGGCATCTTGCTGGCGATCGCTCTGTCGCTCTTCAGGCATGTCCGCCACAGTTACAAGCCGCACACCATCATGCTTGCTCCCAACGAGAATGATCGCTGGAGGCCGGTCCCCGCGACCCCCGGCAAGGAGACCGAACCGGGGCTCGTGGTTTACCGCTTCGGCGCGGATTTGTTTTACGCTAACGCCAACCGCTTCGTCGACGAAGTGAGCGCCCTGGTGAAACACGCGCCGACGCCGGTCCGCTGGTTCATCGTCGACGCGGGCCCGATCACGGATATCGATTATTCTGCCGCGCGGGCCATTCGGGACTTGCTCGATGATCTCGCGCGCAAAGGCGTCCGCATGGTTTTTGCCCGTGTCAGTTCATATCTTCGATCCGACATGGACCGGCACCGCATCACGGACGCGATCGGCGAGCAGTGGATTTTTTCGACGCTCCATGAAGGCATCGCAGCGGCGCGCGGAGGAGATCGCGGCCAGCTTGAAGATTGGAAGATGTCGGATTGATCCCCCGGCCGGCCTCGCTTCAGCGGGGCACTACCGCGGTGGCCTCGATCTCGACGCGGGCGGCTTTTTCGACCAGCCGCACTACCTGCACCAGCGCCATCGCCGGATAATGGGCCCCGAAGATATCGCGATAGACTTGGCCCAGTGCCTTAAGATCAGCAAGATATTCCTCGATGTCGACGACATACCAGGTGAGGCGCACGAGATGCTCGGGCTTCGCGCCGCCCTCGGCGAGAATCGCCAGGATGTTGCAAAGCGTCTGACGCACCTGGCCGGTAAAATCGGCCGCCAGACGACCCTCGGTGTCCCAACCGATCACCCCGCCCGTCACCACCAGACGGCCGTCGGCCGCCATGCCGTTGGCATATCCTTTCGGCGCCGGCCAGCCGCTCGGCTGCAGCACCAGCGGACCGGACTGCGAAGCGTCCGAATTCGGAGACGGCACCACCGACAGACCTTTTGGCGCGGTCAACTTCTGTTCTCCCTTGCGATATTCATTCGGCGGCCTGATGCGCGGACGCTGTGCCATCGGCCGCAATCTGGCGCAGCGCGAACCGCTGCAGCTTGCCGGTTCCGGTCTTCGGCAATTCCGCGACGAACTCGATCGCGCGCGGATATTTGTAAGGCGCGATCTCACGCTTGACGTGGTCCTGCAGCGCCGTCGCCATTGCGGCGTCGGGGGCGACGTCCGGCACCAGAACGACATAGGCCTTGACGATCATGCCGCGCGCCTCGTCGGGCGCGCCGACCACGCCGCATTCGGCGACATCGGGATGGGACAGCAACGCCGCTTCGACTTCGGGGCCCGCGATGTTGTAGCCGGAGGAGATGATCATGTCGTCGGAGCGGGCCACGAAAGCAAAGCGGCCGTTCTCGTCCTGAACGAATGTATCGCCAGTCAGATTCCAGCCGTCGCGTACATAATTCGACTGCCTGGTATCCGCGAGATAGCGGCATCCGGTCGGTCCGCGAACCGCGAGTTTGCCGACGCTGCCCGGCGGCAATTCCTTCATGTCGTCATCGACGATCTTTGCCTGGTAGCCGGAAACCGGACGCCCGGTCTTGCCGGCGACCGCGTCGCCGGGCCGGTTGGTGATGAAGATATGCAGCAATTCCGTGCTGCCGATGCCGTCGAGAATCGTCTTGCCGGTTTTGGCCATCCAGCTAGCGAAAACCGGCGCCGGCAGGGTTTCGCCAGCCGAAATCGCAAGGCGCAACGACGACAGATCGGCGCCCTTGTCCATCGCCGCCATCATCGCCCGATACGCGGTCGGAGAGGTAAAACAGACCGTGGCCTTGTAGGTCTCGATGATTTTGACCATCTCCGGCGGCGAGGCGTTTTCCAGCAGCGTCGCGGTGGCGCCGAACCGCAGCGGAAAGATCGCCAGCCCCCCAAGCCCGAAGGTGAAGGCGAGCGGCGGCGAGCCCACGAACACATCATCCGGCGTGACCTCGAGCACTTCCCTGCCATAACTATCCGCGACGATCATGAGATCGCGATGGAAATGCATCGTTGCCTTTGGCTCGCCCGTGGTGCCCGAGGTAAATCCGAGCAGAGCGACATCGTCACGACCGGTCTTGACCGCATCGAATCTCACCGGCTTGTTGAGCGCCACCCGGTCGAGTTCGGCGTCATGGTTCGACGTGCCGTCGAAATTCACCACCTGCTTGAGAAATCGGCTGGTTTTCGCGCACGCCACCAGTTCATCGGCGATGCGGCTATCGGTCAGCGCCAGCGCGATCTCCGCCTTGTCGACGATCTTGGTCAGTTCGCCGGCGCGAAGCATCGGCATAGTGTTGACGACGACGGCGCCGGCCTTGGTTGCGGCAAGCCACGCCGCGACCAGCGCCGGGTTATTGCCCGAGCGTATCAAAACCCGGTTGCCGGGCTTGACCCCGTAATTCTCCACCAAGGCATGCGCCAGGCGGTTCGACCAGTCCGCCAGTTCCTTGTAGGTGCGCTGGCGTCCGTTGCCGATCAGCGCGATCCGGTCGCCGAGCCCCTGCTCGACGAGACGGTCGGTCAGTTCGACGCCGGCGTTGAGATATTCGGGATAGCTGAATTCCGGCCGGTCGAGCAGCAGTTCCGGCCATTGCTGCCGGGGCGGAAGATTTCGCCGCGCGAAATCATCCACGTGACCCGATGGGCCAAGCCCGGGATTTTTATCTGATACTTCCATCGCCCCTCGCTTTTCGAAAATGAAAGGCTCGCGATCGCTATCGAAGACGCCCGGCAGCGCCATCTCGTAATCATTTTAGGCTTAAAGCAGTTTCGCGCAAGGGCCGAATCCGGATGATCCGGGCTTTTTGCTCGAGCACCACGAGCGTCAGCCTCTTCCGGCCAGTTCCTTCAGCCGAAGGGTCATTGGCGAGGCGGGATCGGCGAGCGGGGCGATCGCGGTAAAATGGTTGGCGTCGGGAACCGTCGCAAACTGCGTTGCAACGCCAGCCGTACTCCAGGCAGCGACGATGGTCCGGCTTTGCCGGAAATATTCCGCGCTTTCGTTGGCGCCGACGACGGCGTCGAGGCTGCCTTGCGCGGGCGGTTTCCAGAACAGCGGGCTCGCCGCCTTCGCCGCGGCATCGTCGAGTTTCAATGCGTTGTTGATGGAGGTCTTGACCAGCGGACGCAGGTCGAACAGGCCGGAAATGGCGTAGGCGGCAATCACTGGCGCCGCCGGGAGTGCCGCGTCGATGGCGCGCCAGTCGGTCGCCAGCATGCAGGCGGCAAGTTGGCCACCGGCGGAATGGCCGCTGACCACGAGCGGCCTGCCCAGTTTTGCGAGTTCCCGCGACGCGCTGAGCATTTGCCGAATAATTGTGTCCACGGAAACATCGGGGCAAAGATCGTAGCTTGGTATCGCAACGTCGACGCCGTGGGCATTCAACCCGCGCGCCATATGGCTGAAGCAGGAACCGTCGAGCGCCTGCCAGTATCCGCCATGAATGAAAACGACGATCGGGCCGGCGCCATTGCCCGAGAAAAAATCAATCGTGTGGCGTGCGCCCGGGCCGTAGGAAATCGCGCGCCATCGGCCTTGATGGGCCTCGCGATAGGCTTCGGCGTCGCGCGCCCACCCCGCCATCAGCACGGGGTTTTCCGGAACCCGCGCGCGGTTGTTGTATTCGACCTCGTAATCGACGACCACGCTCATTTACACCGCGCGTTGGCTGGCGGCTTTCTGCGCCGACGTTTTGGTCTTGGCCAACAAACGCATCAATTCGCGGACGTCTTTCGGAGCTAGATCCCCGAAAATGTCCGAGATCCACAACTGGTGCTCCTCCGCCATCTTGCGAAACTCGGCGCGGCCTATCTTGGTCAGCCGGATCACCTGGACACGCCGGTCGGCGTCCGAGGTGCGCCGATCGAGGTGGCCGGATTCGACCAGCCGCTCGACCAGCCCGGTGACGTTGCCGTTCGAAACCATCATCCGCTTGGAAACATCGGACAGCGTCATGCCCTCCGGCACCTTGTCGAGCTGGGCCATCAGATCGAAGCGCGGAAGCGTGACGTCGAAGCGTTCGCGCAGCCGGCTGCGTACCTCGCCCTCGATCAGGGTGGTGCAGGTCAAAAGCCGCAGCCACAATCTGAGCTCGTCACCGTGGTCCTCGGGGAGCTCGACGGCCTTGGTCTCGGAATCCAGATTCATGGGCGCGATCTTGACTGCTTTGACCGGAAGCTTTGACCTTCAAATAATTCGGCATCGGCTGCAAGTCAAAACGCCTGCAACTTGGCGCGTCCGTCCATTTCTTTAAGGTTCAAGCAATTGGCGCGCGGCTTGCATGCGGCGGGCGTTGATCTGCGATTACGGGCCTTGTTGCTTGCAGCGGTCGCCATCGTCGGAATAAGCTGGTTACAAGGTTCGGATTTGGTTTGCCGTAGCTTTCGCCGACCGGAGGGGAAGTCATGAGGCAGGTTTTGAAGTTGGCCGGTCTTGCGGTTTTGCTGTGGGCCGCGACTGGTCCGGCCGAAGCGCAGGACAAGATCAAGATCGGCGTGATCGTGACGTTGTCCGGTCCGGCGGCGGTGCTCGGCCAGCAGGCCCGCGACGGGTTTGCGCTCGCCATCAAGGACCTCGGCGGCAAGATGGCCGGCAAGGACGTCGAGGTCACCGTCGTTGACGACGAACTCAAGCCCGACGTCGCCGTGACCAAAGTCAGGGGCCTGCTTGAACGCGACAACGTCGATTTCGTGGTCGGTCCGATCTTCTCCAACATCCTGCAGGCGATCCACAAGCCGGTGGTGGACAACAAGACCTTCCTGATCAGCCCGAATGCCGGCCCGTCCAGCTATGCCGGCAAGGAATGCAGCCCGTTTTTCTACGTCACCTCCTACCAGAACGATCAGGTCCACGAGATCCTCGGCAAGGTCGCGCAGGATCGCGGCTACAAACGGGTTTACGTGATGGTGCCAAACTATCAGGCCGGCAGGGATTCGGTCGCCGGCTTCAAGCTCGCCTACAAAGGCGAGATCGTCGGCGAAACCTACATGCCGCTGGGTTCGTTGGATTTCCAGCCTGAACTGACCAAGATCGCCTCGCTCAAGCCGGACGCCGTATTCACCTTCATGCCGGGTGGCATGGGTGTCAATCTCGTCAAACAGTTCAAGCAGGCCGGTCTCGCCGATTCCATTCCCGTGCTCTCGGCATTCACCGTCGATGAATCGACCTTGCCGGCGCAGCAGGACGCCGCGGTCGGCATGTTCGGCGGCGCGGACTGGGCGCCCAATCTCGACAATCCGCAGAACAAGAAATTCGTGGCCAGCTATGAAGCCGCCTACAACGCCGTGCCGGCGACCTACGCCTTCCAGGGCTACGATACCGCGATGCTGATCGACAGCGCGGTCAGGGCCGTCAAGGGCGACCTTTCCAACAAAGACGCGGTGGCGGCCGCGCTGAAGAAGGCCGATTTCACCTCGCTGCGCGGCGGCTTCAAGTTCAACGCCAACGGCTATCCGATCCAGGATTTTTATCTCACCAAGGTCGCCAAGCGCCCGGATGGCAAGTACCAGACCGAGATCGTGCAGAAGGTGTTTGAGAATTACGGCGACCGTTACGCCAAGGATTGTATGCCTTAACGCTGTCATGCCCGCCAACGGGTCGCGCGAATGCGCGCCCGATGAGAGGCTCCGGCGGGGCATACGACGACTGAAACCTGAGGGAGAGAAACGAAAATGAAAACCGAAATCGTCGGGATCACGCGCGCCAATGAGGGCTTGCAGGGCATTTCATGGAACATCCTCGGCCAGACCTATGTGCCGAAGAACGTCACCGAGCATTCCTTCTCATGGCACGCGACCTTCCCGCCCGGCACCTTCGTGCCGCCGCATATCCATCCCGACCAGGACGAATATCTCTACATCCTCGAAGGCAAACTC
>Ga0209006_10006750_pt1 | contig 10367 bp, 5 predicted proteins | sample JacPin_JW_Ref_O2_FD_188567 | JGI IMG/M metagenome (GOLD analysis project Ga0209006, IMG submission 188567) | Forest soil microbial communities from Algoma, Ontario, Canada - Jack Pine, Ontario site 1_JW_Ref_O2 (SPAdes) (version 2) | ecosystem: Environmental > Terrestrial > Soil > Boreal... | reverse complement strand
AATCTCGCACTAACGATTTTTGCTTTCATCTTGTTGGCCGGTGAAACTTGCGAGCGCAAATGACATCGGCTCTGCTCCTTTACTGCTGTAGCGTTACGGTATAGTAACCTTGCGTGCCTGTCAAGCTTTCAGCGATATTCGTGGTGGACCCATTACCGGAGATGGCGCCGCCCACGGGCGTCCATGTGGGCGCCGACAAGCTGCTCTTATAGAGCACCGTATAGGTCTGCCCGTTGACGGTGGGGAATGATATATTGATCTGCCCTGCCACAATGGAGGCCGACAGCGTCAATTGCAGCGGCGCCGGTACCAACATGGCGAAGAGCGGATTGTTGTTAGCGCCGGCACCAATCGTTAATCTAAGCGTGGCTTTGCCGTTCAGCGCAAGGTTGACCATGTTCCCGTTCACGTCGCGCAGAGGGAACCAGTCGTAGCTCCCCCAGCCAGCGGTAGGATTACCAGCAAAATTACCCAGAAACGCGGTCGTTTGATTCGAGGTGCCCACTCCCGATGTGACTTGGCTGAGCAGATTGGAGAACCCGCCGCCAGCACCGTCGGCGAATCGGCCCCACATATAAAAGTTGCCGCTTGGAAACTTGCGAGTGTAGTTAAGCCAGGCGCCTGCCGGGCAATATCCAAGGTTGAACGACCCGACACTGGGGTCGCCTAACAATGTTTGCTCGGCCAAGTACTTGGTGCGAAAACCGTCCGTCGGGTCGAGAGACGGCTGCAGGCCTACGTTGTTGCCACTGCCCGGCACGTTGGCGTTCTTGTCGATTCTGTAATAAATCGCGTTGTTCGCGGTCTGGCCGTTCTCGGGCCAGGTAATGTCCACGCCTTGTCGGGCTAAGGCTCCAACGCCGAGCGGATCGACAGTCGGCGAGAATCCTGTGGGATATTCGAAGTAACTGTTCGTGGCGAGCGTCCCCGCATAACTAGGGGGGACCAAGGCCGCGCCGTAGGAATCGGCTGTCGGCACATTATCATCTATGAACTGTCCGCTAACCCAACCAGAGTCGTTGGTAGTGCTGAAGTCATAGTCACTGAAATCAAACGAATAATTGTTTGGATCAAAGTTGTTGAAAGTTACAGTGGATACGCTGACAAACCCGGCGGCATTCGTGGCGGTAATAACCGCAGTATATATATTCTGCTGTGTGATCGGAAGGCTGCCCAGCAGATTGGTGGAGCTGCCAGAAAAGTTTACGCTCGAAGTAACGTTGACGCCATTTAGCGTGACCCTTACTCCGTTGCTGGTGACGGTGCTGGGCCCGTTGGTGGTGGCGCCAGGTCCGAGTGCGAAAGTGAAGGCGTTCGTCGGCCCGTACGGCTCCAGACCGGTCGGGGAAACCGATGTTACAACCGGCGGCTGTCCGGCGGAAGGCACGAGAAAATAGAAGCCCATGTTAGGTCCATTTTCGCTTACTTGAGCTCTCAACGTCGCCGTCCCACTCAGGCTGACCGAAGCCAGATTGCCATAGGGGTCTCGCAAAGGTGTGTAAGCGTATGTATTCCAACCACCGGTATCGACTGTGAAAGAGCCCAACAGATTCGAGCTTTGGTCAACGGACGTGATGTCGCCGGTGACCTGGTAGATGGCTACCTCAGCCGTTCCGACATTCGCCATATCGGCGTAAACATTGTAAAGGCCGGCGGGGGCCGAATTGGAAGCGTTCGAACCGTATGACCTGGTATAATTCAGCCAATCGCCGACGGCCGAGTAGCCGACTTCCTGCGGCACATCCCAAGTATTGGTATCTGTGCCATTGGCAATGGCTGCCGCGACATTGACGAATTTTTGTTCCATGCCATTGCCTGGAGCCGCGGGCTCGATGGTTACGTCGTCGTTCGGTCGGTAGTTGTCGTTTGCGGGCGAGGCGGAATTTCGAGTCCAGTCCTCGTCAACTTCAGGACTCCCTACTTGACTAAAGTAAAGACCCAGCCCTCCGTCGGCCGGCGTGTCAATGAAGTTGCCGCTATTGAAATTGAAGTCCGATGCCTCGATGACCAAGCTGGGCGACAAAGTGTCGAAGTTTCCCTTCGCTTGAGTGGATAGGTTATTCCCATCTGTTCCAATAAAAGTCACCTGATATAACAGATTCGGTGTCAGCGCAAGACTGACGTTGACATTGGAAGTATTAAGGCCGCTGACGGTTAATCCGGCTGAACCGGGGGTGTTGGTGACAGTGGTGGCCGTGCCGCCCAGCGGCGACGTGGTGACGATGGCCTGGATATTTGTGATGACATTGTCGCCTGAGTTTACGGTGCAGGCAATGGCCGTGTTGGTGCTGAATAATGTGCTGGGGGTGACGCCGGTGATAGTGGGCAGCGTCAAGACCGGGGCCTCGATCGCGTCCAGCACGACGTCGTCAAAAAACGTGGAACCGGAACCAGCTCCGACCGCAGTGGCTTGGAAGGTAACAAAGGCCGTGTCGCGGGGCGCGGTCATGATGCCCTGCGGGCCGATATTGGTGAGGACCACACCGGTATTGGTGCCGTCGATCACTTGCATTTGATTTGTCACGGTCAGATAGAACCAGGTATCCAGTGGATACGGCGTCAATTGACCACAGGCCGGATTGGTCATGAGATACGATTCGTAGGCGGCGAGCACGGCTCCGCCAGAATCGAGGAAATCCACCTCAAAATCAAAGGAGCATCCCGCTATCAAATCCTCGTGCGAATTTAAAACCCAGCCGCCTGCCGACCATGTCCCGCCTGGGGAGGAGACAGTCTGATGAAATAAGCCTACGCCGTTCGTGGTGTAAGGGGCTGCGCCTACCACCGTCCAAAGCTTGGCGCACTGGGCGCCACTGTGAATGATCACAAGCTGCGCGGTTGCATCGTTCGGACACGTTGCGAGGCCATTGCAGCCATTACAATAGGTGTTTCCGCTAGTATTGAGAAAGCCGTAAGCGTCTTCGGAGTCACCAATGACGTTGTCCCAACCCACGATGACACCGTCACCTGTGTCACCCGTGCCCGTTTCGATTTGGGCTTCCTCGAAACCAGCGTCCACCAGTTGATTGCCTTGGCCGAACGACACTTGGGCGGCGGCGGAAGCGGCGCTCGTTCCGACGCCATTGACCGTTTGCACCTCATAAAAATACGCCGTCGGCCCCGCGACAGCGTTTGTGTCCACCAAAGCTACATCGTTTGTGCCCGTATAATACGTAGTGAGCGTTCCGGCCGCGTTCGTGGCGATCTCCGTATAAGGGCCGGCTACGTTGGTCGCACGCAGGAGGTTGTAACCGGTGGCGCTGGCGTCGTTTTGATAAAAACTCACCAGGACCGCGTTGGCATCGGCGGCATACCCAAGGGTGGCTATGACGTTCGTGGGCGCGAGTTGCGCTCGCGCCGGATCGGGTAGAACCAAGGAGAAGGCCACCAAGACGGCCGTCCGGCACAAAGCTTTGGCCCAATTCATATTGGCCAGAAATGAACCGTCAAAGAATTGACAAGAGTGGGAGCTTTTCATATTTCTATTGGTTTGAATGTTGGTTTGAGGCATGGCGCGACCCATCATTTGCCGACAATGCGCTCTCATTATGGTGATTGATTCCATGCCAAACATGTGTGATTTCGTGCTGATACTAGCCATTAAACGAAAAATCTCAGCGCGCGTCATCCCTCTTTCGAGGGATGCTTATGGGCCGCCCTTGGAATAATCTAAACTTCGGCATCTGGAGATCCGACACTCTGAAATCAACCTCCACCCATAACGAAATGAGTTCGGGTCAAAGGCTTCGGACGGCGGATCGAATTGTCCTAGCCTTAGGTTTGATCTTGCTGACTCAATCCGCATTCGCCAGCGCGACCGAGCTTCTTACAAATGCGTCGGAGGTTATTTCTCTTCCCGTGGAACGCGCCGCCCGCCAGCTCAAAGTTGTCGTCACCGGCACCGTAACGGTGACGGTTCCAACTTTGGGAGGGAGCTTCTTCGTCCAGGATGCCACTTGCGGAGTCTTCGTCGATAACCGCGATGGCAAGGCGCCGGAAACGGGAGATGTCGTCCGCGTTTCCGGTGTCACGGAAAAGGGCGCCTACGCCCCTGTCATAACCGGGCCTACTGTTGTCAAAATCGGGACGGCCACGCTGCCGCCGGCCCGGGCCGTCTCCATTGACCGCTTTATGTCCGGTGCGGAGGACAGCCAGCGGGTGGAGGTATCCGGCATCGTGCGCGCGGCGCAAATGAGCGAAACGGAATCCAATCTGGATCTGGCCATTGCCTCGGGCGGTTATCGCTTTCATGCGTTTCCCAAAATGCCGCTCGGCACGGATCCGCAACGGCTGGTGGGAGCCAGGGTGCGCCTCAAAGGGACCTCGGGCGCCTTCTTCAACCAGGAGCAGCGACGTTTAACGGCCCTGAAACTATTCATGACTTCGCTGCCCAAGGATTTTGTAGTGGAAGGAATGGAGCCTGTCGATCCCTTCACCGAGGCTGTTCTGGCTCTCAATAATATCGCGCAATATCGGAAGGACAAAATGCCGGGCCAGCGCATCCATGTTAAAGGCACGATAACCTATCAAAGGCCGGGCCAGGAATTATTTCTCCAGGATGAATCCGGCGGCTTGCGCGTGAAGAGCCGCCAACTAGAAAACGTGTCCGTAGGCGACGTGATTGAGGTGGCTGGCTTTGCAGACATCGAGAACTTTCTACCAGTGCTGCAGGATGCCGTTTTCCGGAAAACTTCTGACCGTGCGACTACTTTGAAGCCCAAAGCCGTCAAAATGCAGGAGGTGGAAGATGGTTTGTGCCATGCGGCCCTGGTCACTTTGCAGGGCAAGTTGCTCAATCGCTACGTCAGGCAAGATCGTCAGCCCATTAGCGGCGCGATGAGATTACGGACCGTGTTGATGATGCAAAGCGAGAACCTCACCTTCACCGCAGAGACGGAATCGCCCGAGGCCAAGACGGACTTGGCCCCGCTTCCCATTGGCGGTACCCTCGAAGTCTGCGGGGTTTGCTTCACGGAAAGCGGCGAGGACGGGAAATCAAGATCGTTTCAAATTCTCATGCCGACCGGCAAAGCTGTCCGGATTCTGGCCAAGCCGAGTTGGCTGACTCCCCAACGTCTCTTGACTGGTTTAGGCGTTCTGCTGGCCGTTTCCGTAGTCGGGTTGGGTTGGACGGTCATGGTATCGAAAAAGAACGCGACCTTAAAACTTCTCGTCCAGGAAAAGGAAAAGGCCCGCCTCGAATTGCGGCAGGCGCACGATCAATTGGAGGAACGCGTTAAGGAACGGACGGCGCAATTGAAGCTCCAAATCACGGCGCGCAAGGAGCTGGAACTGCAATCCAAGGCTACCCTGGCAGAGCGAACGCGCCTGGCCCAGGAACTGCATGACACTTTGGAGCAGTCCCTCACAGGCGTCGCGTTGCAGTTGGACACGACCACCAAGCTTTATGAGAAAGAACACGAAGGCGCCAAACATCATCTGGAAATTGCCCGCAACCTGGTTTCCGAGAGTCAAATAGAAGTCCATCGTTCGGTCTGGAACTTGCGATGTCGCGCGCTGGAACAATTCGACTTGCCGGGGGCGCTGCTGATGAGCAGCCAACAGATCACCGGCGGTTCCACTCTCCGCGTCGAAATGAAAGCCCACGGCCGCGTCCGACCCCTGCCCGAAACCGTGGAGGAGAACCTGCTGCGCATCGCGCAAGAGGCGCTGACCAATGTCATCAAACATTCCGGAGCCACTCTCACTGAAATTGATTTGGATTACGGCCCAAAGAACGTCGTCTTGCAGGTCAAGGACAACGGCAAGGGATTTGCCTTGGACGATTGTGACGGGCCGCGCGAAGGTCACTTCGGCTTGTTGGGCATTTCCGAGCGCGTCAAGCGGTTGCATGGCCAGATCACTTTTTTCAGCGCCCCCGATGCGGGCACCACGGTGCGCGTGCAGATTCCCATCCCGCACGGGTCCTACGCGCCCGAGGAGGCCGAGCCGCAGTTGTCAACATGAAGAAGGACGGAAAGATCAGCATCCTGGTGGCGGACGACCATTTTATCGTCCGCATGGGTGTGGTCGCGCTGGTCAACACGGAACCGAGCATGGTCATTGTTGGCGAAGCGGCCGACGGCAACCAGGCGGTGGATCTCTTTGCCAAGCACAAACCGGATCTTGTGCTGATGGACTTGCGCATGCCGGTCAAAGACGGCATCGAGGCCACGATCGAAATTCGCACCCGTGATGCCAACGCCCGCGTGTTGATGCTGACCACATTCGACGGGGACGCCGATATTCACAAGGCGCTCCAGGCCGGAGCGCAAGGCTATGTGCTCAAGAGCGCCACCGGGCAAGAACTGATCCCCGCGATTCAAGCGGTGGCTGCGGGTCAGCGATGGATTCCGCGCGAAATTGCCAAGAGGCTGGCGTCCCGAAAATTATTTGAAGAGTTAACGCCGCGCGAAGTGCAGGTGCTGCAACTCCTGGTCAAGGGGTCGGCCAACAAACAAATCGGCGAGATGCTCAACATCTCCGAGCACACGGTTAAAGACCATCTCAAAAGCGTCTTTGGGAAGCTACAGGTGGTTGATCGCACCGAGGCAGTCACGGCTGCCATTCAACGCGGCATCATTCATTTGTAGGCGCGACTTCAGCCTTCGCGGTGGCCCTTTTTGCCGGCGAAGATTGGTAAGTCAGGCCGAAGCCGTAAGGGAAAAGTGGCTTTTCGCCAGCCTGAAGGTTGGCGGAGAGTTGTTCATTGTTTAGCGGCCATGTGCGTGGCAGCTTGCCCGTCGGCTTGTAATCTCCGAACAATACGTCCGCCACGCCCTGCCCTTCCGTGCCGGGCAGCCAGGCTTCCAACAATGCATCGCTCTGCTCCAACGCCGCTTCAAGAATCAACGGACGGCCGGAAATCAGGACAGTGATCACAGGAGCGCCGCTTTCCTTGGCCCTTGCGATGAGAGCGGCGTTCGTTGCCGACAACTTCAAATCCTGACGGTCGCCGTTCTTTTCCGCATAAGGCATCTCGCCGACCACGACAAGCACCGCATCCGCGCCATGACCGCCTTCACCCGTTGCGGAATAAGTCACCTCGACGTCTGGAGCGACGGTTTTGCGAATCGCGGCGAGAATGGTCGTGCCGCCGTGGATAGTGGGGCCAGCCTGGCCCTGCCAGCTAATCGTCCACCCGCCGCATTGCATGCCGATGTCATCGGCGGCCTGGCCCACGACGTGCAAATGTTTCAATTTCTTCGATAACGGCAGCGCCTGCTCCGCATTCTTGAGCAAAACCAAGGATTCTCGGACGCATTCCCGAGCCACTTCACGATGCTCTGCGGAACCGACGGCCGCGGTCAGCTCCGGATCGGTGTGTGGCTTGTCAAAAAGTCCCATCTGAAATTTGATCCGCAGGATGCGCGAGACCGCGTCGTCAATCCGCGACATTGGAATCTTCCCTTCCCCCACCAATTCTTTCAGGTCCTGGATGAACTCGACGTAGTTATTCGAAGTGCCAGGGCCATTGGGAACCATGACCATGTCCAACCCAGCGTTAATCGAAGCAGCCACGTCCGATTTGTAATCGGGCGAGATTTGGTCAATGGCCGCCCAGTCGGAAATCAAAAATCCTTTAAAGCCCAGCTCCCCTTTGAGCACGTGCGTAAGTAGTTCTTTGTTGCAGTGCATTTTTTGTCCGTTCCAACTGCTGTAAGACACCATGATCGAACCCACCCCCGCCTTGATCGCCTCAACGTAAGGCGCCAGGAACACTTTGCGTAGCGTAGCCTCGTCACACATCGCGTTGCCTTGGTCCACGCCGTCGGCGGTGCCGCCGTCGGCCACGAAATGTTTGGCGCAAGCTAGAACCGAAGTTGAATCCGACAACTGTTGGCCTTGCAGACCGCGAATCTCGGCCGCGCCCAATTCGGAGACTAGCTCCGGAGATTCGCCGAAGCTCTCGTAGGTGCGGCCCCAGCATTCGTTGCGCGCCACCGCCACGCATGGCGCGAACGCCCATTGAATGCCCGTGCCCGCGACTTCCGCCTCGACCACGCGCGCCGCCTTTTCCACCAGCGCGGAATCGCGCGTGGCGCCAAGACCAATGTTGTGGGGAAAGATGACTGCGCCATCTACATTATTGTGACCGTGAACCGCATCGATGCCGTAGAGCAGCGGGATTTTCAGCCGAGTTTTCAGCGCCCACGAGCGGAATTCGTCACAAGACTTCAGCCAACCCTTGGCATCGTTTTCGGCCGGGGCGTGACCGCCACCGCTGAGTACGGAGCCGAGATAATACTTCTGAGTATCGGATTTATTCTTGAGCGCCTCGGAATCTGCCTGGGTCATCTGGCCGATCTTTTCATCCAAGGTCATTTGCGCCAGCAACGCCGCGACGCGCAGATCGTAATTCGACGGCGGCTCAACTGCAGCGGCAGACCCAAGGCCAATGCATCCGGCCCACAGCCAGATGCCCAGGCAAGTGCTAGCGCAACCGGTGTGTGTGACTGCGCGCTTCCAAAGTCGTGAAACGAACATATATTCTTTGCTCAACCTAAATAGTAGGGTCTGGACAAAAATTCTTCATCCCTCGTTGGAGGGATGCCTCAAACTGCGCCTTTTCGTTTTACCGGCAAGGCTGCGATGATCCCTTGCCAGGACTTGAATCACACGATCTTTGCGGCCTTTTCCCCGTTTCTTCGTGCAAGCCAATCGTCGTCAACGCCGAGAATTGATATCCATTGCGAGACCTTTAAGTCCTGTGAATAAGTTTTTACAAAAAAACTAAGGTTTTAGTTGACGAGATTCCTAAAAAAGGTAAAGTCCATCTACTAATTACTTAATAGTAAATTATGCCGCGCAAAAAAGCAACGATGTTGACCAACGCCGAACACCGCATTATGGAGGTCATTTGGGCGCGGGGTTCCGCCACGGTGGCGGAGGTGGTCGAGGCGCTTAAGGGAAAGGATGCCTACACCACCATTCTGACTTTGATAGGCATTCTCAGAGCCAAGGGTTATTTGACGCGACAAAAGGTGGGGCGGGCGCACGTTTTCACGCCCGCCGTGGATCGGGATACGGTGGCTCGGAAAGCGACGCACCAGCTCCTGTCCAAGTTCTTCGCCGGTTCGCCAAGCGAACTGGTTCTGTCTTTTCTGCGGGACGAGGAACTGACGCCGGAAGAACTCGATCAGATCAAGGAGAAGATTCTGAATTCAGAAAGGGGCGATTCATGAGCGCGTTATTCTTCACGGCCTGCGAACGCCTCCTCAGCGCGACGGTCAACAGCGTTTACCAGGGAATTCTTGTGGCTGCGCTGGCAGGACTCACCCTGCGCTTATTCAACCGCACCAACGCCGCGACACGTCACGCCGTGTGGTTCGGGGTATTGCTGTTCGTGACGGCTCTGATTCCGGCGCATCTGCTTCTTTCCAGCCAGACGCAGCCAGAAATCCAGGCTACAGCTCCCCTGCCCTTTCCAACAACCGGCACTTTTGCGAAGCCATACGATGGAAATGTTGACAACTCTCCTCTTGGCGACGCCGCCCTGATTGACCCGACAGCGGACGAACTTGTTAGCGACAGCCTCGATGCCACGGCAAATTCCTCCAGCGTTGAGCCGCAGAGTCAATGGTCAAGTCGAGACGTCAGTTCGGAGGGCGGACCCCGCCCAACGGCGACGGAACAGACTTGGACGCGCTTCATTCCAGCGTGGCTCAAGCCGTCATCTTGGCATCAGGAAACAGCCATCAGTCTGCCGCGCTGGATTTGCTTTTGCCTCATCTCGGCCTGGGCATTGCTCGCGAGCGTTCGCGGCGTACTGATCGCCAGACGATTAATGGAAGTCCGCGGCATCAAGACTGAGTCCAGCGCTCCGAGCCAGGATTTGCGAACTCTCTTCGACAAGCTCCGCGACTCGCTGGCGGCGAGGCGCAATGTTCGATTGAGGATTTCGAGCACGCATCGCACTGCGGTGGTGTTGGGCTTCGTCCACCCGGTCGTCCTCCTTCCCTCTGAGATGGACCAAAATGGGAACGCTTACGAGTTGGAGCATGTCCTGCGGCATGAGCTGGCCCACGTCGATCGGCGCGACGATTGGGGCAACCTGGCGCAACAGCTTATTCAGGCCGCGCTCTTTTTCCACCCTGCGGTCTGGTGGATTTCGAAAAAGCTTTCCTTGGAGCGGGAGATTGCTTGTGACGATCATGTCCTGGAAGCAAGCGGCCAGCCGCGCGCCTATGCGCTCACGCTCGCCAATGTCGCCAGCCGCATGAGTCACCGCCAGCATTTGCTCGCCCCCGGAGTTTCAAATAACCACAGTCAACTGCAAGAAAGGATAACTATGATACTGAATTCAGATAGAGACCGTTCTCCCCGCCTCGCCAGAAACCGGCTGGGATTTTTCACCACCGCAACCG
>Ga0209006_10006749_pt1 | contig 10367 bp, 13 predicted proteins | sample JacPin_JW_Ref_O2_FD_188567 | JGI IMG/M metagenome (GOLD analysis project Ga0209006, IMG submission 188567) | Forest soil microbial communities from Algoma, Ontario, Canada - Jack Pine, Ontario site 1_JW_Ref_O2 (SPAdes) (version 2) | ecosystem: Environmental > Terrestrial > Soil > Boreal... | reverse complement strand
ACCCTGCCGCGCCATTGAATCCCATCGCAGTTTTTCACAAAGTCATATTTCAAAGCGGTATGTACGCATTAATGTTGCAATAGTGAAACAATAGTCCCGTTTCCCCGTCAATTCCCCCCTAGGGGCCCGTGCATCAGGGCGGAGCAAAAGCCGCCGCTTCGTGCCGAATCCATTCCATGAATTCCTTGACGGTGGGCAAGCTTCGAGCGCGCAGTGGACACACCAGCCAATAAGCGTTCTCCAGCTGCAGCGCGCGGTCACTGGCGCGCACCAGCTGACCGCTGGCAATTTCATCCGCCACCAGACTCCATCGGGCCAGTACCAGTCCCGCACCCTGCGCCGCCATGCGCACCACCGCCAGCGACGCATCGAACACGGCGCCGCGCAGGCTGGCCGCCTCCTGGTTGGTGCGGCCGTCGAAAAGCCACATCGTCCAGGGCTCGCCCAGGCTGTGCAGCAACGGGTAGCGCCTCAGGTCGTCGGCATCGCGCAGCGGCCCGAACTTTCGCAGCAGGTCCGGTGAGCACACCGGCAGCACCCATTCATCGAGCAGCTTTTCGTGGTGCACGTTCGGATAGCCGCCCTTGCCAAAGCGGATCGCGACGTGGAAGTCCTCGCGCACGAAATCCACCATCTGGTCGGAGGTGTGCAGGTGCAGATCGGCCCGCGGGCAGGCGAGACGAAAGTTTTGCAGCCGCGGCAACAGCCACTGTTGCAGAAACGAGGCCAGCATGCTGACGCGCAGCGGCCCGGCGCTTCGATCGAGGCGCACGTCATCCACCGCGCGTTCGAGCTGCTCGAGCGCCTGGCGCACGCGCGGCAGCAATGCGGCGCCTTCGGCGGTGAGATGCACCTGGCGGCCGTTGCGCCGGAACAGCGGGCGGCCGAGGTAGCCCTCGAGCGAGCGGATCTGCAGGCTGGCGGCGCTGGCCGTCACGCCGAGCGCGTCGGCTGCGCGGGTGAAGCTCAGGTGATGTGCCACGGCGATAAACACGCGCAGGCTGCCCAGCGGCAGCCTGCGCACCGACGGGGCCGCCGATCCCCCCGGTATGGCCCGGGTGCGAGGCGGTCTGGCGTGCTTCTGGCCGGCGATACCCGAACTCCCTCGACCGCGAGCTGCATGCCGTGGCCCTAGCGCCGCGCGACCGTCGAAACGCCCTGGGGCGCAAACCCCAGGAGCTGCTGATGGTAAGCGCTGAACGCAGGCCGATCCAGCGAGTGCTGCCGCGGCTGGGCGGCCGAGGTATCGGCCGCTACCAGGGCGGCCTGGCCAGCGCACAGCAGCACGGCGACCAGGCTGCCGAGCAGGTACTTGGTGATGCTATTCATGGGTCTCTCCTGTTCTGCGTGAAAGTGCTGACAGACAGGATGCGCGGGCGCGCCGGCGGTGAAATTCGAACTGCTCAAGCAACGTTGAGTTTTACTCAACGAGCCGCGGGCGCCCAAGGGAGCCGCACGGGGCCTGCTGTTCGAGCCGTTTTGGCGGCGCGCCGCCGCCGCGCCTATCATCGGGGCCGCATGAATGACAGTCCGCCGCCGACCGCGATTCGCCGCATCGCGCACCTGGATATGGATGCGTTCTATGCCTCGGTCGAATTGCTGCGCTACCCGGACCTGCGCGGGCTGCCGGTCGTGATTGGCGGCAGCCGGCGCGGCAGCGGCGAGTCTGATGGCAGCGCTGCCCCTTACGCGCGGCTGCGCGACTATGTCGGCCGCGGCGTGGTCACGACCGCGACCTATGCGGCGCGTGAGTTCGGCGTGCACTCGGCGATGGGACTGATGAACGCTGCGCGTCTGTGTCCGCACGCGGTGCTGCTGCCGGTGGATTTCGACGAGTACCGCAGGTTTTCACGGCTGTTCAAGGCCGTGATCGCGGAATTCGCACCGTTGATCGAGGATCGCGGCATCGACGAGGTTTATATCGACTTCAGCGCTGTCGAGGGCGGGCAGGAGCTGGGCGGCCGAGCGCTGGCACTCGCAATTCAGGCCGCCATCCATCAGCGCACGGGTCTGACCTGCTCGATCGGCGTAGCACCGAACAAGCTGATCGCCAAGATGGCGAGCGAGTTTCACAAGCCGAACGGCATCTCCATCGTCTATGAGAAAGATCTGGCCGAGCGCATCTGGCCGCTGCCGTGCCGCCGCATCCACGGCATCGGTCCACGGATGAGCGCCCGGCTCGAGCAGCTGGGCATACGCACGATCGGTGAGCTCGCGCGCTGCGAGCGCAGCTGGCTGAGCGAGCAATTCGGCCGCAGCCATGGCAGCTGGATGTACGAGGCGGCCTGGGGATGGGACGATCGACCGGTGGTGACCGAGAGTGAACCGGTGTCGATGAGCCGCGAGACCACCTTCGAGCGCGACCTGCACGCAGTGCGCGATCGTGCAGAATTGCGCGACCTGTTCACCATGCTATGCGAGCGCCTGGCCGAGGATCTGCAGCGCCACGGATACGTTGGCAAGACCATCGGCGTGAAGCTGCGCTATGACAACTTTCAGCGCGCAACGCGCGACCAGACACTGGATGACTACACCAACGATGCCGCCCTGATCCGGCGCACTGCCGGACTGTGCCTGAAGCGCGCGCCGCTGCAGCGCCGACTGCGCCTGCTTGGTGTCAAGGTTTCCGGCCTGGCACGCTATGACTCGCCGGCGCGCGAGCGCCCGCACGAGCCGCCGCCAGCCGAGTTGACTCTGTTCTAGCTGCCTGTGGCGGCGAGAATCCAGCTCCTCAGGCGGATACTGCGCCTGACCAGACAGGCTCGATCAGGACCTGCGAGATCACCGAATGGGCGATGTAGCACTCGGCGTGCGCACTGTGGTGCATCGCCTCAATCTGTTCGCGCGTCGGCAGCGCATCACCGGAGAACTGCACTTCGGGCCGCAGCGTCACCACGCTGACGTACAGCTTGCCGGCGGCATTTTTGGCCAGCACTCCAATAGCCTGATCGCGATAGCGGTCGACGCGGAATTTTCTCTTACCGGCGATCGCGAGAAACCAAAGCATGTGGCAGCTCGACAGCGCGGCGATAAACGCTTCCTCCGGGTCCACCGCAGCGGGATCCGACATGGGCACCGGGACCGAGTGCGGCGAGGACGAGGCCGCCACCTCCAGGCCGCCGTCAAAGCGCCACAGGTGACGGCGCGGGTAGCGGTTGTCGAAGAACGCCGCATCGCCCCGCTGCCAGAGGATCTCGGCTGAATACTGAGCCATCACGGCCTCCTGCAAACGCGGCGCGGACATGTGCACCGCGAGCAATTTTAACGTATGGCAGCCGGGCTTGCGCGCTCGGGATCGGCGCGTGGCGGCGGCGATGCGAATACCTGTACCCAATAGATGCGCGGCGTGCCGCTGCGATTGGCGGCATAGGCGATGCCTGAGTCGCTGAAGCGAGGGTCCATGATGTTCTCGCAATGCTCCGGGCTGGCGAGCCAGCCGGCGGCGGCTTCGGCCGCGCTCTGCGGCCCGAAGGCGATGTTTTCGCCGACAATCTGGTAGTGATAACCGGTGGCGGCGACGCGCTGCGCCGGAGTGCTGCCGTTGTAACCCTCATGAGCGAAGAAATTGCCGTTCAGCATGTCCTGTGCGTGCGCTTCAGCCGCCGCGCGCAGCTGGGCGTTCGGTTGCAGTGGCGCTGCCGGCGGGAAGGTTTTGTCACCGCAACGCCTCGAGCGGGCACGTGCACGGTTGATCTGCTGCAGCAGTTCGCTGGTGATCTCATTCGCATCCGCCTGCACCGGTGAGGCGAACGGCACCGCGATGATGATCCAGGTATCGCGGCTGCGCTGAGCGCTGCCGAGGTCGATGTAGCGGCCGTCTGTCAGTTGCGCGCAGTACCTGCTTGCCAGGGCCTGCTGCAGCGCCGCCGCATCACCGCTGATATGCAATGCCGCGGACTGCTCCTCGCGGTAGCCGGACTGCTCGACCGCGGACTGGAGGCTGCCGCCGCGCGACCATCGCAGCGCAGCCGCATCCAGCGCGCCGCTGTCGCGCAGCACCACGCTGATGCCGGGATGAGCGCCACAGCCCTGAGTGCGCACGTTGCGCGCAGCGATCAGCGCGCTGCCCGCGGCCGGGAGCTGGCCGGCAGCCGGCCACTGAGCGGCGGCCCCAAGGGATGTCGCCATCCCCGCGAGCAGCACGATCAATCCAGGTTTGACGCGCTCAGCCGTCGTAGCCTTCAGCGTGCGTAGCGCGCCGTGATGCTGGCATTGGCCAGTGCATTCGAGTGGATCATGAAACCCACCATGGCTGCACTGGCCCCGTCTGGCACCGAGATCTTTTCGGACTTGAGCGCGTACACGGTAAAGATATAGCGATGCGGTTTGTCGCCGGCGGGCGGGCAGGCGCCGCCAAACCCGGAGCTTCCGAAGTCCGTGTGACCCTGCATGGCACCGGGAGGAAGCTTGCCGCCGGCGCTGCCCGCGCCCGCCGGCAATTCGGTCACGCTGGCCGGAATGTTATATACCACCCAATGCCACCAGCCCGATCCGGTCGGTGCATCTGGATCATAAACGGTCACGGCAAAGCTCCTGGTGGCGCTCGGCGCGCCGCTCCAGGAGAGCGCTGGTGAAATGTTCTTGCCGGTGCAGCCAAAGCCGCTGTAGACCTGATCGGTCGACAGCATGCCGTTCGCTGCCAGCGTCGGACTTTGCAGCGTAAAGGTATCGGCTGCCGCGGCGGCGGTCAGCCACGTCAGCGCCAGCGCCGCGCTGGCAAAGCGCCGCAGCGATGACAGGCCTGAATGCATGCCGGACATGAGTCGTCTCCCGTCAATTGCCTTAACATCGGCTTTGCCGGAGCGCGATGCTATCACTTCAGGCGAGGAATTCACGATGCCGATGCTGCTTGCCGGGTTGATCCTGTTCTTCCTGCCGCATTCGGTGGCGGTGGTCGCGCCCCGCTGGCGCGATCGCGTGGTGATGCATCTGGGCGCAGGCCGATGGAAGTCCACGTACTCGCTGTTCAGCGCGGCCGGTCTGATCCTGATGGTGTTGGGATTTGCGCACGCTCGGCGCTCACCGCTGCTGCTGTACGTATCGCCGCCCTGGCTGCACGACGTCACCTGGCTGATGATGCTGCCGGTATTTCCGCTGCTGTTCGCCGCCTACCTGCCCGGAAGAATTCAGACCGCGATGAAGCACCCGATGCTCGCAGCGATAAAACTTTGGGCAACGGCGCATCTGCTGGTCAACGGTACGCTCGCCGACTTGCTGCTGTTCGGCAGCTTTCTGATCTGGGCGATCGTGGTGCGCATATCCCTCAAGCGGCGCGTGGCGGCGCGCGTGCCCGGCGTGCCGCCATCGCGTTTCAACGACCTGATTGCGATCGTGCTGGGGCTCGGGCTGTATGCGCTGTTCATCGGCTACCTGCACGGACTGATAACCGGAATTCCTCTGCTCGGCCCGGCGGGCACGCGCTGATGCTTTAGAGCAGATAGGGGATCAACGCGGCGGTGTGCTCGCGGTAGCGCCGGTACTCCTCGCCGAAGGTCTCGCTCATCCAGCGCTCCTCGAGCCGCAGCTTGCGCCACAGTGACGCCAGCACGATCAGCACCGCGAGCACTCCGCGCCACTCGCCGCGCACGATCGCGGTTCCGATGAAGGCGAGCAGCACGCCGGCGTAGATCGGGTGGCGCACCAGCGCGTACGGACCGCCGCGGATCAGCTCGTGGTCGTGCTTTACGGTCACTGTCGCGCTCCAGTTGCGCCCGAGATGGATGCGCGCCCAGACGCTGTAGCCAAGGCCGAGTGCCAGTAGAAGCGTGCCGGTCCAAAAGACGCCGCCGCTGGGCGGCAGGAAGCGTTCAAACAGGATGCCGCCGCCTTCGATCGGCTCGATCCACAGCAGGATCGCGGCGAGCGCCAGCGGCAGCAGATGCGCCGCGCGCGAGGCCGGCGATTCGCGGCGCCTGGCGGCTTTGACCCCGGCCGCCGAAATGCGCCAGTAAATCAACCAGGCGAGCCACAGCCCCGGCACCAGGTATTGGTAAAACGGACTCATGCGCGCCGATGATCGACCACCGTTGGCCGGCGCGCCACACCGACCCTCTCCCGAACGTCGGCTAATGAGCGCCGGGCGGTGAATCAGTTCGCGATGTACGCGTAGTAAGGTCCGGCTGTGCCGCCGGCCGTCTTGCCGTCAATGGCTACGTATACGTTCTTGCCATAGAAGAACGGCAGGCCAAAATCGAAATAACTGCCGAGTGTAGAGCTGGGGGCGGCGGGGCCGCCGATGGTCGGGCTGGCGTAGAAAGTGTCGCTGAGGCTGCTCAGGCTCGTGATCTCGAACTGCACCGTGCTGGTGGTGCCGTTCTGCCCCTGGTTCGTGGCCTGCAGCGACAGCGGCGAACTCGGACAGTAGAACTGGTTCGCCATCGGATTTTGCGTGGTACTCGTGCAAGTCGGGATGGAGCTGTCAGCGAAGAACAACCCGTTGGAACCCGAATCGATGAAACTGCTGTCGAGCGTCTGGCCGTTGAAGGTGGTGATGAAGTTTCCGAAATCATCGGCCGTGAGCACCGTGGCGCTGCCGAGACCATTGTTGCTCTGCGTGGCGATGCCGAAGATCAGCGAGCCGCTCGCGCCGGTCTGTCCGGTCGTGGGCACGCCCGGCAATTCCAGAATGACGCCGTTGTTGTCGCTGGCGAACAGCGCCACTGGATTTCGAACCTGGGCCGTCAGACTCACCGGCGTGAAAGCGCAGCTGTTGGTAGTGGTGTTGCAGCTGTAGTAGATGTCACTACTCGAATTGCAGGGACTGTTGACGCTGCCGCATTCGGCACAGGAGTCTCCGCAGTCCTGATCGAAGACGCCGACGCCGAGTACGCCATTGGCTTCGAAGGCGCTCACCGAGTTGAGCGAGGTACTCGAGTTGATACTGGTGCAGCTGGTCGGCACGGTGGCCGCGTAGTAGCTGCCATCGTCGATAATATTGACTGACAGGCTGCTCGCGAGCTCGCCGTTCATGCGCACATCAGCGACCGTCACCGGTCCCCACGTATAGCCGTCGGCAAACGGCAGGCATTCGGCGATGCTGTTGCTGGCGTTGTTCGGATCCACGGTATTGGGCAACGCCAGGCCGGAGGCCTGCAGGGCCGAGGCCATGATGCGCAAGCCATAAGAGCCCGAATCCACCAGCACGTTGGCGATGACTGCGCAAGTCGTGGTACCCGGATTGCAAAGTGTCACGCTGGTGTAGGGGATGTTGAACGTACCGCCATTCGCTGCTGCCGGACCCGGCCCGACCACGAGCGCGACCACATTCGATCCGGACGCGCCGCTCGAGCTGCTGCTGGAGCTGCTGGAACTGCTGGAGCCGCTACTGCTTGCACTTCCAAGAGAGCTGCTGCTGCCACCGCCGCCGCCGCAGCCGGCGAGCGCACACAGGCCAAGCAGTACGATCCAACGATATCGATGGCTCATGCAGCAGTCTCGCTATGGAAGATCGGCGACGGTGACGCCGGCGGGCACGAGATTCGGGATATAGGCTCTGCCGTGGAAAGCGCGTAAATGGCCGGTCGACTGCACCACCAGATCTGGTTCGGCGATGATCAGCGCCCGATGCATCCCAGGCCGCGTCTGTGTCGCAGCGGCGCTCTGATAGCGCGCATAGTAGCTGCCGAACAACTGGCGCAGATTGGGCGGTAGGGGGCCTTGCCAGGTCAGCGCGAACACCGTTCCCTGAGGGGTGGCGTACTCGTGCACCTGGGTGCCGGAGGCGGTGGTGATCTCGTGCAGCTGGTACGACTGCATCGGCGTGCTGCGCAGCTGGGCGCGCATCATAGTGCTATCGACGGCGACAGAGTCCGCATCGCCGCCCAGGTGCGCCGCCGCCGGCGCGGACAGCCACGCGGTGCCAATCAGGCCCAGTGCGCAGAGCGCGGGCGCAGGGCGGAAATAGGAGGGCTTCACGTAGCTTTCGAGGCTCCCGACCTTCGTAGCATCGCAGCTTGACAGATTCCTGCCAATAATCCTGAGACGGATCTCACTGTGGCAAAGTTCCGTTGGGCCCCGGCTGGGGACATCTGGCTGCCGCTGCGGTGCATTTTGGCGACCGAATCCAGCCGGTTCCCGTGTAGGCGCTGGTCAATCGCCGATTCTAACCACGGATTTGCCACGGGTGTGGCCGGCCTGGCTGTACTGCCAGGCCTTGAGCACGTCGGTCATCTCGAAGGTTTGGTCAATGTTGACCCTGAACTTGCCGGCCTGGGTCCAGTCGGCCAGCTGTTTGAGCGCCAGGTGAACCGCAGTGCCATCCAGGCTGCGGCTGGCGCAGATGACTGCGCGGGCCGCACATTGCGAGGCCGAGGGCAGGCCGGCGACCGACAGCAGGTAGCCACCTCGCCTGACCACGGCGAGCGCGCGATAGGCGTTGTCGACATCCACGGTATTGATCGCGATGTCCACATTGCGCAGCTGATCCTCGAAATGTTGGGCGTTGTAGTCGATCACCAGATCCGTGCCCAGCGCTCTTAGATACTCGGCATTGCGCGCCGACGCGGTCGCAATCAGGTGCGCGCCCTTGTTCTTCGCAATCTGCACCGCCGCCGAGCCGACGCCGCCGGCGCCTCCGAGCACCAGCACGGTCTGGCCTGCGCGCACAGCCGCCTGATCGATCAGCATGTTCCAGGCCGCGAGGCCGGCGTGTGCGATGCCGGCGGCTTCGGCAAACGACAGCCCCGGCGGCTTGCGGGCGATGGTTGTCGCAGGCACCGCGACGTACTGCGCATAGGTTCCGCGAGCCTGCGACCAGACGATCACGGCATCGCCGACCTTGTAACCTGCGACGCCGCTGCCGACCGCCTCGATCACACCGGAGCCATCCAGTCCCGGAATGGAGAAACCTCCCGCGCTGGCATAATCGCTGCCGCCGGCGCTCTGCCAGTCCGCCGGGTTGACCCCGGCGAAGTGAATCTTCACCAACACCTGCCCGCTTGCGGCCACCGGCCGCGCGAGCTCCCGGATCTGAATTCTGCCGGCGCCGATCTCGACCGCCCGCATCATCGGCTCGCGGGCTGAAATCCCGCCGCCAACGGCCACTGCCAGCAGCCCGAGCAGCGGCCATCGAGGTAAGCGCATAGGAAGTCCTCGCAAGCTGTTAGCTTCGCACGCATTATCGTGCGCACAAAAAAAACCGGGCCGCAGCTGAGCGGCCATTATGCAAAGCCTCGGTCAGGGTTGCCCTACAGGCACATGTCCAGGGGTCTTAGTCCGCTGCTCGCCGCCTTGGTGCAGGATCAGTATCCTCAAGCAGGATCGGCGCATGATCAGATTCCAACAATGGCTCGGAAACCTGATGAATGCCATGGGCGCCCCCGGCTTTTTGCGCGACACCGAATTCCGGTCAAAAACCTTCGGCACTCATGTTCGCGTCAAGCGCGGCCAATTGTTTACCGTGGTTTCGATCAACGGGCTCGACATCTATTTCTGCCGCTTCACCGGACATGTCGATGGCGTCGGATTCAGCCAGAGTTGCGGCGCGGCTGCCGCCACTGCAGCCGAGTCGGGCTCGACAACCAACTGTTCCGCGGCGTTGATCGCGCAGCTTGATTCGGCGCTGGCTCGAAGCCCGGTGCAGCCGGTAGCGAACGCTGCGCTGTAGCGCTCAATGCGGCTGCCCGCGGCCAGTGGGGCCGGCGGCACTGAATACCTTTAAGATGACCGCCGGATGACCCGGCGCTATGCACGCTAAAAACATGGTGCTTGCCGCCAGCCTGCTGGGCTGGCTGTGCATGTCAGGCGCGATGGGCGCTCTACCGGCCGCCACGGTGCAGGCGAACAATGCCTGGATTCGCTGGCTGCCCGGTGACCTTCCGGCCGGCGGCTATGTAACCCTGGTGAATAACAGCGCTCAGCCGGTGAACCTGGTGGCGGTTACGAGTGCGGACTACGGCGCGGTGTCGATGCACCAGAGTCGCACCGTGGCGGGCATAAGCCGGATGACGCCGGTGGATAAAATCACCATCGCCGCCCATGGCAGCCTCGAATTCGGGGCCGAGGGCTATCATCTGATGCTGCTGCAGCCGAAAAAAAGCCTGATGCCGGGGGATCGCGTGGCGCTGACGCTGCGCTTCGCGGGCTCTGCTCCACTGACGGTGCAGTTCGAACTTCGCCGGCCCGATGCGGGCGCGGAACTGCCGGACATGCCCGGCATGGCGCACTAAGGCAGCCGTGCGTATCAGTGGCCTGGCGCGCCGGCGCGGCTATACCATGGCGCATGGACCAGCCCCAACTGAGCGCGCGCCAGTTCGGCGATAGCGCCGCGAACTACCTGCAGAGCAGCGTGCACGCGCGCGGCGCCGACCTGGATCGGCTCGAGGCGCTGGCACGGCGACTGCGGCCGGCGCGGGCGCTGGATCTCGGCT
>Ga0209006_10006748_pt1 | contig 10368 bp, 15 predicted proteins | sample JacPin_JW_Ref_O2_FD_188567 | JGI IMG/M metagenome (GOLD analysis project Ga0209006, IMG submission 188567) | Forest soil microbial communities from Algoma, Ontario, Canada - Jack Pine, Ontario site 1_JW_Ref_O2 (SPAdes) (version 2) | ecosystem: Environmental > Terrestrial > Soil > Boreal... | reverse complement strand
CCTCCAATGGCTTGACCTCTATACCCAATGACTGATTCTGAGACCACCTGGAATTACACCGTCCAGGATTATTCCCCTCTTTTTACTTATGCTAGTAATGGCAATGCAACCACCAGCCCCGGTACAAACCTCAATCCCTCTTGGAATCAAACTTGCCCATTTGAACCGTCTGGTCCACTCAAAAACTACGTATGTGACGGTTCCTCGGCACACTGGACTAATAAGCCTGGTGCCCGTCTTTCTCTCACATTTTATGGTATGCATCGACCTATTGCTAGCTTATCGAATATCATTTCTCACTTGGAAAATGTGGAATGATAAAAATAGGCCAGTCAATACAACTCTTCGGAAACACCACTGCAGGAATGGTGTACGACGTGGAGATGGACGGTTCTGTATCCAGCGGGAATTCCACTGGCCCGATATTAGCATCCGTGTCGAACTTGACACTTGCGAGCCATGTCTTGGTTCTCAGCTTGAAATCCTCTGTGCACGGTGGTGCCCTGTTTTTTGACAAGGCTGTAGTAACAGTTGGGACTGGGCTAACAGGGTACGTTCTTGATTCACACACACACGGCAACGATTAGAAACTTACGTTTTACATCCTGCACCTAGAGCTGATATCACTCGCACGGTGGTTCAAGACGGCGACCTGTCAATCTCTTATAGCTCTTTGTCTTGGACAACCCAGAGTTACGACGCTTGGGATATCCCACATACATCGCAAAATGACACATGGCATCAAATTAGCGCTAACCATTCCGGTTCTGTCACGGCCCCATTCACAGGCAAGTACTGAGATCCGAATAGCAAAGATCAGTCATTTTGATATCACTCCCAGGAAGTGCAATCTTGGCATACGGCAATGGATGGTCCTTTTTACCATCGGACTATCAAGCATCGCTCGACTCGAATACCGGAATTCTGTTCGCCAACAACTCAACACTCCCAAAAAATTCGAATTATGTCTACACCAGCGGTCTCCTTTTTTTCCAAGCAAACCTCACAAACACTCGGCACACATTGACCTTGGCTAACGACCACGGATACCTGGGATTGGATTATATAGAAATCATTAATATCACGGGTGGCTCTCCGTGAGTATTTTGCATGTTCTCCCTTCCCCGCCCTTCTGCGTGTACTGATGGCAGTTCCACCCATTACTAGCACAATTACCTCCCAATACTCGCAAACCCCACCAGCAGTGAGCTTCTCATCCTCTCACAAATCAGCGCAGCTTGGCGCCATCCTCGGAGCCGTTTTTGGCGCCCTAGTAATCTTGATCCTTCTCGTTGCGTTATTATTACACCAATGGAGACGAAGCGAAAACCGGGAGCAACGCCAAACGAGACCTTATATTCTTACACCCCCCGTCTCCCAATTAAATACTGGAATCCGTGTAGAATCAAGAACACGAGCCGTGGTTCCAGACCCAGCGGATCCTGATGAGATTACTCTTGTACCTGGGCCGATGCCACAGTCGTCCCACAAGGTGATGGGACATGATAGAACGCCACACATGTCTCTTCAGACGATGGTCGCTCCCATGGATAACGAGAGGAATGCGGGACCCTCTGTGGCTGAGATAGACTCCATCCGGAGGGACTTGCAGCAATTGCTTGGTGTCGTAGGGCGACCTAGGTCTAGTGAAAGTGCACCACCAAAGTATGAAGAGACTTCCCCAATTGAATTCCGCGTCCCATAGTCTTCGGGGCGGAATGTGTCTGAATAATGCTGTTGGGACAATTCCATTCCATTCTTTCATTTCATACCTGTCATTACTGATCGATACAATACCACTGTTGGTATATATGTACGTAACCATGTAGATAGAGTCCCCAGCAATAATTATTGAGTGTGCACCAAGACTCAATAAAGCCAAGCATGACATGGTCCAAGAAGGCTCTTCATACACGTAATGAATCTAATAGTTCTCCAAAGCAGTTGCCCGAATTAATGACTCCGCTTCCCGTGAGCGAGGGCGGATGACACATTTGAATGGTTCAGGATGGCTTAGATCAACGACATAAGTTGGTAGGAGCTACAAAGTTGGACCCGTGGTGCTTACCGTATTAACCCAGAAGAATATTTCTCTATGGGTTCAATAATGACCCCGTTGTCATCCACTGCCTTGAGGATATCAAATGATGCAAGGACAGAAACAGCGTTGATCCATGTCGCCATATTGGCCATACTCATACCAGGACAAAATCGTCTGAAATATTGCTAGGTAAAACTATCCCATGCCAGTCCATCCATAGAACTCACCGGCCAAAACCAAAGGCAACGACTGGGTCCCTAACATTTGGATCTAGCTTCCCGTCCTTGAGGAAGCGTTCCGGTCTGAATACGTGCGGCTCCGGGTAAATTTCCTTGTCGTTAAGCATAGCCCTGCGTAAAGGATGTGAGATTGGTGGGTCAAAGTCTGAGAACAACTTCACCATGCATTTCCAACAATGAGTGAATGTTTCGGGATACGATAGCCATCGATTACATCGTCTTCCATCACTCTGTGGGGTCCAGCTGCCAACATGACACAACATCAGAAGAATGTATATCGATAAATGTACCCAGCGATCCGCACTTAAAGGTAAGACAGGTCTCCACCTATTGACTTCCTTCACGATGGCATCTACGTATGGTATCGAGTCCGTAAAGTCAGGCAAACGATCGTGGCCAACAACGTCGTCTATGGCTTTCTGTGCTTTCTTCTGGATATCAGGATTCTGAACCATCGCTAAGAAAAACGTTCCCAGTGCCGAGACAACCTGCGATACAAGAACATCAGCAGTATGGTGTCACTAATTGACAAATATAGCCCACCGTATCAGACCCGCCTAGTCGTAAGCATAGTATGGCGATTAGCACTTATATGGTGCGAGGCAAACGAACGATTCCTACCGGCGTAAATTGCCGCAAGTCCATCACGAATGATCCGTTCTTGGTCGGCCTTCTCTTCGCCATCGACCATACTTATATTTTCAAGTCTCCGAGATGCAATAGACGAAGGAGCTGTGCCTTCGGCCTACATGTGAGCTTGGTATGAGTGATAAGATTCGGCAACATTGGTTGCGTACCATCGACCTCTTAACAAATTGGAAAGGCAATTCTGCCATGCAGGTGACAGATTTCCGCCATTCCCTGGCTTGAACCTGAAACTTGGCCCCAGGGAACCAATGTGGGATGTACTTCACTATAATACAGTTGATATATAGTCACTAGCGTTTCGAGCATCAGGCGATATACGCACTGGATGGAATAAAATCTACAAGATAGGCGCCTGGATTACCCGCACAAGCCAGAGCGTGGAGAGCTTCCCTGGCGATCTTTACGTAGGGATCGTTTTCAGGTTGTACCGTGATGCCATATGTGGTGGCCAAAATGAAAGCGCCTGCAGTACTATAACAAGGGGGAAGTGGGAAGTGAATGAACGCATCGTTTCGTGATGAAAGCTTACTCTCGAAGATGTTCCAGAAGATTATCTGGGGTCTGAAGAAGCAGCCTTAGCAGTGCACGCACTGATGCCAACAGGTGTGGTTTGTGTTTCAAAAGGGCGGGGCCTTGAAATTCTTGACGAAGCATCGTTCGACGCTTCTTCCAAGCATCTCCGTAAGGCATCATTCCCAAAAACCAATTAAAACCCATGCTACTTGATGATTAGTTCAACACCCACATAACAATTACCTTCACTTACAGGTCATTCAGCATAGGCAGGGGGTGCCTCAAACGAGCAGGTGAGTTTCAATATGGATAAAACATGCCGGAAGGAAATACACCTATCGGAGTATATCATGGAACGCTTTTCCAGCAATTCATGGGCAGTGTCAAACGAATTTATTACAATGATCGAGGTCCCAAAGATGTCGAAGGATACCATACCAGAGTCTACAAACAGGATAATGAATGGACTACGGGCATGTTAACAAATACTTACCATATCGACGGCCCCATTCTACGAAAGTGACCCATTCGCATTTCTTTGGAACATCCAGCACGTTTCCGATGACGGGAAGTCTTCTCGGGCCCGGAGGGAGAGGCAAGTTGGACTTTTTAGGACGCCTGACTCTGGAGAAGATAACCAAAACAACACAAAGGGTTGCAAGACATAGGAACTGGACCGGGGAAGGTAACATGAGCAAAACCCAGAGCAAGGCTAGCCTTTAGCTTGGCTCAGATTATGAAGGGTAATGAAAGGTTCTTGATCGGAATGATTAATTGAGCTTGAGCCTGGAGTAGAATAGAGGCGTCTTGAAATTACGTACCAAGTTCAACTTTGGCTGTTTGATCACCCTACTTGCGTTGAGGGCTGCTGCTGAGAGGATCCTGTCATCAACGTAATACGTACGTCGATAGCGAGCACGCACGCACAAAATAATAAGTGTGCAGATCAAGTTATTCCCCGCATGCCTACGTCCTGGTCACAAAGTCTTGCAAGAACGCCAACCTAGGAATATCACCACACACCTTTTATATCTCACTGCTACTGCTATCGGTTGGCTTGTCAAGCGAAACCAATGAATATGCCGGAATACTCCCTCCCCAGCCCGCGGTGGTTCCAGCATATGAGGTTTTGTGTAAGAGAGTCCCTCTTTTGTTTTTAGCTTGTCTCTAGCAGACCCTTTGACGACCATTGTAGGTATCCTCCATCTCCTAGGCATATACTGCAAGTTTGAAGCTCACCGTTTCTTGTAACACGATGCATGAACGTTTGAACGTTTATCATATTATTTGAATAATTAGTTGCCTCCCTACAAGACTTCAGACTGGGCACATTTTATTCACTCATGTCTGCAGATAAATTTCACAGATTACCCAGTTCCCGGTTGTGGTACGTATTCCCGATCGATCATTTATCATTCCAATCGGTCTTGTCAAATAACATTTTTTTTCTTTCAATTCGGCAGTTTCAAACATAGGTTCAGCAGCGTGGGAGGAGATCAATCTCAGGTTCCTTGATCCAATACGCGGTCGATAAATTCCATGCTATAAAACGAAGTAGTGGGCAGGGATGGGGCGTACATGAAAGCTCACCGTCGAAGATGTTCCATGTATCATCTGAAGAAGTCGCGCGTACACGCTGATTCTAATTGGCGTGGTTTGTGTTTCAAAAGAGCAGAACCTTGAAATTCTTGGCGAAGCAGCTTCCGAAGCTTCCTCCAAGCGCATGAATCCAAAAACCAGGAAAAACCGATGATTGGTTTGGTGCGTGTATACTCACAGATCGTTCATTATAGGCAAGAGGTTCCTTGGACGAGGAGTGAGTACTTGAGTTCCAATATAGATAAAACATGCAGGAATAGATTTACCTGTCGGAGTATATCAAGGAACGCCTATCTGATGATTCATGGGCGGTAGTAAACGCCGAAAGTGATCCACTCACATCTCTTTGGGACAACCAATGCATGGGAAGTCTTTTCGGGCTTGGAGGCAGAGGAAGTTTTGATTTGTTGCGATTGCGAGGCAACAAAAAGAACATAAATGGTCGCAGAACCTAAGACCTAGGAGTTGGAATGGGGAATGTGACATGAAGAGAGCCAAGAGTTGGTGCGCATTTTAGAGGAGCATTGAACGGTTCTTGACCGGGAGTGATCACCGTAATCGCGGCGCCTTGAGCAGAATGGACACCTGTAATCATGAGAACTGTTTCGGCAACTTTCAGTGGATTTCGTTATGAGTAGGCGTTGCGCGGAACATTACTTACATACCAGGTTTAACTTTTCTCCCTGCTTGCGTTAGGGAGGGTCAAGCGTGGATATGGTCCGGCGCAATGATACTATGAGTGAATGGAATTTGCACTGAATGGCCCCATCAAGCGCTCGGCCACTCCACCTACCACCGTCGAGCAGAAAGCCAATTGAATCAGCGCACCATGCGGTAACCAGTCGATTGCATCGAACATGCGTCATAGATAGAGAGGGGACTTCCGCCGATCACTCTCACTGGCTGTAGCGAGAGTGCATGAGGCAGAATGACAGAGGTACGCCACAAGCCACTGAAGACAAGTCGTTGATTGAAGGGCAGTTCAATTTTCAGTCACTGCGTCAATATTTACAACACGATTGCCCAAGAGCTCTTCTGACGACACAGTACCTAGTAACTTTCCAAAGCCGTTGCTTGAATTAATGACAATGCTTCCCGTGAACGAGGTCGGATGACACATTTGAATGGTTCAGGATAGCTTCGAAGAGAGGGTTGCAGAACTTGCATTATGACAGAAAAGCACGGGCCTACCATAACATCCCTGATGAGTATTCCTCCACGGGCTCGATAATGGCCCCATTGTCGTCCACTGCCTTGAGGATATCGAACGATGCAAGGACAGAGGCGATGCTGATCCACATCGCTGCATTGGCCAGATGCATACCAGGACAAATCCGTCTGAATCGATTCTGAGAGGCAAAAAACATCATTGCTTAGAAAATGGATGCTCACCGTCCAAAACCGAACGCGGCGTCGACATCCCTGACATTCGGATTCAACTTTCCGTCTTTGAGGAAACGCTCAGGTCTGAATACGTGCGGTTCGGGGTACACGTCCTTATCGTAAAGCATGGCCCTGCATGAATGGTAGGAAATTGAGATTTTAAAAGAACCAGAGAGGGCTTTACCATGCATTTCCAACAACGACTGAGTTTTTTGGAATACGATAGCCATTGAACACATCGTCTGCCATCACTCGATGAGGTACAGCTGCCAATGTTGATATGACATCAGAAATTCGTGCATGTGGAGAACGTTAACTGTACCTAGAGGCACGACAGGTCTCCACCTACTAACTTCCTTCACAATGGCATCTACATATGGAATAGAGTCCGTGAAGTCAGGCAAACGATCGTGGCCAACAACGTCATCTATGGCTTTCTGTGCCTTCTTCTGAATGTCAGGATTCTGGACCATCGCTAAGAAAAACGTTCCCAGAGCTGACACGGTCTGTGATATGGAGATGTCAGCATTATAGTGTCATTAATTGCCAAGTACAATCCGGCCGACCGTATCAGACCCGCCTGAAGGAAAAAAGCATAGGATAGTTATTAGCGTTTATATAGAAGGGACAATTCCTACCAGCGTAGATGGCTGCGACTGCATCACGAATGATTTGTTCTTGAGTGACCCTCGCTTTGTCATCGACGATAGCTTCAAGTCGTCTGGAAGTGATAGACGAAGTAGCCGTGCCTTCGGACTACATTCGAACTTTGAATCAATCATCAGACTCGACAACATGGATTCCGTACCAAAGACTTTTTAACAAATTCGAAGGGGAATTCGGCCATACCAATAACGGATTTTCGCCATTCCCTAGCTTGAACCTGGAAATCGGCGCCAGGGAACCAACGTGGAACGTGTTTCACTAAATAATAATCGATTATAGCATTTCGTGCGCTATTATACGATATACGTACGGAATGGAAGGGAATCTACGAGATAGGCCCCCGAATTACCAGCACAAGCCATAGCGTGGAGGGATGTCTTGGCCATTTTTATGTAGGGATCGTTCTCAGATCGTACTTTGATGCCGTACGCCGTTGACAAAATGAAAGCACCTGCCATACTAACCGAGGAGGTATGGACATTAATTGGACGGATCACGGAAGGATCATGGAAGGATCAGGGCTTACTGTCTAAGATGTTCCATAAAATCATCGGGCGTTTGAAGAAGCCGCCTCAAGAATGTACGCGCCGATTCCAACTGATGTGGTCTGTGCTGCAAAAGAGAGGAACCTTGAAATTCTTGATGAAGAATAGCTCTACGCTTCTTCCAAGCGTCTCCATACGGTTGAAAGGCAAGATGCCAGGCAAATCCGATACTGTGGAATGATTGGTTCGAAACACAAATACGAATTACATTTACACACAGGTCATTCATCATGGGCATAGGGTGCCTCGGAAGAATAATGAGTTTCAATATGGATGCAACATGTCTGAAGGAGTATATACCTATCGGAGTATATCAAGGAACGCTTTTCTAGCAATTCATGGGCCATCTCGAACGAATTGATGACAATGGTCGAAGTTCCAAAAATGTCAAAGGATATTATACCAGAACCTACAAGCAGGATAACGAGGACCAAGGGCATACTAACGCATCCTTACCATATTGATGGCCCCATTTTGCAAAGGTGGCCCATTCACATTTTTTCGGCACATTCAGCGCATTTCCGATGAGGGGAAATCTCTTCGGGCCTGGAGGGAGCGGCAGGTTTGACTCCGAGTTGCGGTTACGATATCTGGAGAAGAAAACTAAAAGAATGCCAATAGTCGCAAGACCCAGGAACTGGTCCAGGGAAGGTGACATGGGCAGAACCAGGAGCCGACCGAGACACCTTTACCTTGGCTGAGGTTAAGAGGGATTTTGAACGGGTTCTTGATTGAGTTGTATAACCCGATGGCCTTGAGCTTAAGCAACATTGAGGGTGCTTCTGGTCATAGATATTAGGTATGGATGCAACGTGGTACGGATGCAACGTACTTACCAACTACGATCTTGGCCACCAGTTACATAAATAATCGATTATCGCCCACATGTTGAACGTTGAACGTTGAACGCTGAAGGCGGACATTGGCTGCTGGGGGAGATCGCGACCTCTGGATTCACGTCAAGGCGATGTCGGCAGTTCTGGCGGATTCATTGCCAAGTCCTTGATCGTCGGACCTACTCGTTGGGCTGCCCAGTGCCCACCAACCTCCGTTGTGGATTCTCAACACTCTAGAGTCTAATAAGGAAGGTGCCCCCGACACTCACGGGCACCTTGCACATCATCATGATGGTCAGAACTCAGAACTGGAGCGAAGGTCAGTCTCAAATTCCATCTAGAACATGTAGCACTAATCTATTCTCTTTTCAGTCCCATGATCCCATGGCCTCAAAGACCGCCGTCAGTGAGGACCGTTACCGTGGCATAAGTGCGGCTTCGCTGCAGTGGGCCAGGACGGTAGACCACATTTACATGGTTTTTGGTATAAAAAGGCTCAGTATCAAGAGCTTATGGTGAAGTCAGAGCCCTCAGTTAGCCTCTCTTCACGCGGTCGACATCTGCGAAAGCAATTGAATTATGCATCTCAATCTCATCGCTCTCGTTCTCCCGGCCCTCGTTCTTGGACGTGCGGCCGTTGCTTCCCCAATCGAAGGCATATCCAATGCCAAAGCCGTGTCCATCACCGACTACTCTGGTCTCGAGGCCGCCACCAAGGGCACGCAGACCACGTGTCGCGGGCGTTCTATCCATGGCATGTCGGCCACGACTCCCAACACGGGTTTCCATGCCCTCTCCACCCTCGTCAACCAAGGCCTCATCGTTTGTAGTGATGGATATTGTTCCGGCTCCTGCACATTCTACGGCTTTGATGGCAATATCTTTAACACTTGTTACACGACGCAAGATGAGTTCGCATCGGCGTATATCTACTCGTCGGGTGGCGCAGCTTTGCCCTACGGAGTCTATGTTGCGCCAGACCAATGCGACTACACGGTGCAACTTCCGGTTGTGAACCAGTGTTACAACCTGTTTTACGCCGGGGAGCCTGCGGACTTCTCCTCGTACGGCCTCTCCACTGGTTGATGGTTGGTTGTTAGGCATTGGTAACTATCTCTGTTTATTTTGCTGATGAGTATGAAAAATTGATCCCAACGTTTCTGCAGGCCCACAGAGCTGACGAAAGTTGAAGGTTGAACTCTCTTGAACTCATAGCGTACTTTCCACTATGTTTCCTCATTATGCCCTTTCCCCCTTTTCTTACGGTTGTTGTTTTCGACGAGTTGATACGAGTCGCCATCATTTACTGCAGTCCATTTTTGATTCATCTTTCCACGTGTCACCACCAAGTCTTTACCTTTGAGCCTGAGTACCGTCGCATGAATAGCACTCATCCAGTTGTAACGATCGACATTGTGAGCAATGAATGCGTCCTTTCGTTCTTTTCACTCAGCGAAATCGTTCAGGTTCTCGATCGACACACGACAAAGGAGGTCCTTCGCGCAGTATTGCACGCCATCCTTTTTCACCGTCTGTTTGGGACAGTGAAACCACAGACATTTGAGGTTCTCGACGTCACCATGCCTGGCGTAGCTGACCCGGAGATAGAGCGACTTATAAATGATAGGGTTCACGCCTTTTGGAAAGCCATCGAGGGAGGCTCAAGTAAACGTGGCCAAGTGTGTTTTTTTTTACCTATTTTTTTGGTGATTATTTCCTGACGAGAGGTTTCTGCCTCAAGATTCTTGTCACCTTCTCTGAAAAGCGGCCAAAAAAGTCATGGTTCCAAGTTTATGTAGGCGAGGAGGAAGTCCCATGGGAGCAATGGTTCGATTTTTTTTTACATATGAACATGGGGGTTATCATCTCATTCGACTCTGGGTATCACAGGGTGATCA
>Ga0209006_10006747_pt1 | contig 10369 bp, 6 predicted proteins | sample JacPin_JW_Ref_O2_FD_188567 | JGI IMG/M metagenome (GOLD analysis project Ga0209006, IMG submission 188567) | Forest soil microbial communities from Algoma, Ontario, Canada - Jack Pine, Ontario site 1_JW_Ref_O2 (SPAdes) (version 2) | ecosystem: Environmental > Terrestrial > Soil > Boreal... | reverse complement strand
CCCCGCTGTATGAGTTCGTCGGCGGCGGCGGAGGTGACGCCGAACACGATCCGGTCCGGGGTCAGGCTGTCCTGCACCGCGTACCCCTCGCGGAGGAACTCGGGGTTGAACGCGAAGTCGACTAGGTCGCCGGCCGGGGCCGCCGCGCGGAGGTGGTCGATGACCTGCCGGGACGTGCCCACGGGCACCGTCGACTTGCCCACCACCAGGGTGGACTTGGTGAGGTGCGGCGCGAGTGCGTCCGCTGCGCCGAAGACATAGCTAAGGTCCGCGTTCCCGCTGCCGTCCTTGGCCTGCGGCGTGCCAACGCAGATGAAGTGCACCTCGCCGAACTCCCCGATCTCGGCGAAGGAGTCGGTGAACCGCAGCCGGCCGGCGTCGATGTTCTTCCGCAGCAGCGGCTCAAGCCCTGGCTCGAAGAACGGCGCCTCGCCCCGCGCCGCCTTGGCGATCTTCTCGGCGTCGACATCGATGGCGAGCACCTCATGCCCCAGGTCCGCCATGCAGACGGCGTGGGTTAGGCCCAGGTAGCCAGTCCCGACGACGCTGACGCGCAGGGATTGTCCGTTGCGACCCATTGTGAGTCCTCAGCTTCTACTTGTGGTGAATACTGCCCTTTGCGGGGATCACCGATTTTAGGAGAACGAGCCCAGCCAGGCCTGGCGGCTACCGCTAATGACTGCGTGACATATATTTCGTCGCTGTCCGCCGGGATACTTTACCCGACCTTGTCGCAAGGGATTGTTACCCACCACCATTCGTGCACAAAGGTGTACGCCGTGACGTGGGGCGAAGTAGCGCAGGCGCGGGTGGCGCTGGCCACCACGCTGGTCCACGGCGGGCTGGTCGTCCGCCCGTTCGTCACGCGGAAGTTGAGCGTCACCGCGACCGCGAGCAGCACGGCGAACCCGGCGACGGGAAGCCAGCGGACCGCCGTGCTGACGCTCGGAAGCCGGCGGACCGCCGTGCTCGCGCTCGACGCTGTGCTCACTGTCGACACCGTGGGCACCTGTCTCGGCCGCAACAGGGCGACAACCGCCGTGTAGAGCAGCAGTGCCGGGGCGATCACGTAGCGGGCCTGCACGACGGGCATGTTGATGAGCGTCTCCTCGATGAAGACGCACACGCTGAACACGGCCGCGACGCCGGCGAGGGTCCAGTTCGGGTCGGTGAACCGGGAGGCCGCGATGGCGATGACGATAAGGACGATCAGCCATGCGCTGGCGATCAGTGCGTCGTGCGCGTGCGCGTTGAGCACGTGCAGCGCCGCCCCCTGGCCCCGGTAGTTGTTACCTGACCCGCCGAGCGAACGCTCGCCGAAGAGCGCCCGCGGGATGACGCGGGTCAGGTAGTGCCTGAGCACCCAGAACAGCCCGTTGTCGCCGTACTCGTTGTGGTGGCCCTTGCCGAGGATGGTCTCGCTGAACTGCAGCCACACGCCGGTGACCCACAAGATGGCCAGGCACCAGGCGCTCTTGGACCGGTCAACGATAAGCCTGGCGATGATCAGCGGGGCGAACACGACGCTCAGCACCGCCGTCCAGGACACGGTCGCCATGACGATCGGGGCAAGGATCTTGCCCGCCCGGGTGCCGGGTATCCAGAGCACCGTCCAGAAGGCGCCGTAAAGCCCGATGAACTGGACGGTCACCAGGTCGTTGTTCACCTGGGTGTACGCGAGCGGCATCGCGCACACCGGGGCCGCGATGAGCAGCCGGAGCCACGGGCTGCGCAGGTGCGGGCCGCTGGCGATGTAGGCGACGAGGCCGTACATCACGTACTGGGCCGCCGCGGCGATCGCCATCACGCCAGGCACCCAGGTCAGCGGGAAGACGCGCAGGGCGCCCTCGGTGATGAGCCGGGCGGGCTCCTGGTAGTAGCTGCTGATCGGGGAGGCAATGGCTTGCCAGACGGGCAGGTTCAGTCCCTGGTTGAGCAGGAACTTCGCGTCCTCGATCCAGATGGTGTTGAGCGACCCCCCGGGGCCCACGGTCCTGCTGAGGCTGATCGTCACGCCCGCGATCACGCAGCCGGCGGCGAGCAGGATCTTCCGCCAGCCGACTGGCCCGCTCTCGGTGCGGCGGAACAGGTCTGTCCGCAGCCAGGTCACTATGACGGCGGCCAGCCGCCGCACACGCCGTTGCGGCGGGACCGTCGTGGTCTCGCTGGACACAGGCTGCATACCCGTTTCCTGACTCATGGTCGCTTTACTTACCTCTCGCTGGCCGCGTATTCAGCTCAGAGGGCACGCGGCAGGCAGACACCAAGGGGCATCAGCCTACTGGCTAGCACGTCGGTCGATGCGAATTAGAGACTATTGTGATTGCTCACCCTTCGCTTGGAGGCTCACCAAGATGGCACTGCAAGACTGGCTTGGCCGTGCATGATGCCCTGGTCTGCGGCGTATGCGCTATGGTGATGCCTGCCGCTTACCGCCACTCTTGGTGGCGGCTAGTAGATCCCGTGCAGTAGGGTCTGACCGTCGTGAACCCGATAACCGCCCGCCCCACGTCAGACGTGGCCGCGCCCGAGCAGGCGCCTTCCCGTCGGTCGATGGCGGCCTTCGTGACCTGGGCCGCGCCCGTCGTGGTCACCGCCGCACTCGGCCTGTTCGAGATCGGCGTGCCGCAGCTGTGGCGCGACGAGCTCGCGAGCTGGTCGGCCGCGAGCCGGACCCTGCCGCAGCTGTGGGCCATGCTGCACAACATCGACGCGGTACTCGGCATTTACTATCTCGGGCTGCACCTGTGGATGGCGGTGTTCGGCGACTCCGCCACGGCCATGCGCCTGCCGTCGGTGATCGGCATGGCGGCCGCCGCGGGGGCGGTCGCGCTCATCGGGCAGCGGCTCGGCGGGCGCCTCGCCGGGCTGGCGAGCGGGCTGGTCTTCGCCGTGCTCCCGAGTGTTTCCCGCTTCGCGCAGGAGGCCAGGCCGTACGCGTTCGCGACCTTCTTCGCGGCGCTTGCCACCCTGATGTTCCTGCGTGCCATGGAGCGGCCCGGCTGGTCGCGCTGGGCGGTCTACGCGGTGGTGCTCGCCGCCGCGGGCGCGGCCAACCTGGTCGCGATGTGCGTCGCCGGGGGGCACCTGCTCATCGTCTTGTGGGATTTCTTCCAGCGCACGGTGCGCGTGGGCGGCGACGGCACGGCGGACAGCGGCAAGCGGCTGCCCGGCGCCCGCCCAACGCCGGAAGGCACGCCGGGGCTGCTGGTGCGGCGGTTCTGCGTGTCCGTGGTCGCCGGCGCCATTCTCGTGTCGCCGCTCGTGCTCGCCGGGCACTCGCAGCAGAGCTGGCAGATCGGCCAGCAGGCGACGCCGCACGTCGCCCAGCTTTTCTTCAGCGGCGGCCTCTGGCTGGAGCTGTTCTCCTCCGTGCCCGTTGCCATTGTGGTCATGCTCCTCGCGTTCGCGGCGCTGTTCGCCGCGCCCGACGCGCGGCGCCGTTCCATCGCCGGGTACGCACTGGCGACGGCGATCGGCCCGGTTCTCGCGGTCTGGCTCATCTCCCGCGGCCCGACCTCCTACTGGACCTACCGCTACATGCTGTTCAGCATCGCCGGCTGGTCGGTGGGCGCGGGCCTCGGCATCGCCTACCTTGCCGCGCGGGTCAAGGGCACGCGGCTAGCACGGCTCGCCGGCTCCCTGTCGCCGCGGTTCACCCTGGCGGCAGTCCTCGTCGCCGTGGTGGGGCTGGCCGGGATCCACGACCAGCTGGCGCTGCGCCAGAACGAGGCGCACAACCTGTGGGCCTACCCGGAGATGCCGTCGAACGGGCAGCCGGTTGACTACCAGGCGGCCGCTGCCGTCCTTGAGGCGAACCAGCGGCCTGGGGACACCATCGCCTACGAGGTCGACGACCAGAACCACTACCAGGTGGACACCAGCATCGCCTATTACCTGCAGGGCAAGCCTGTGCCCGCGCCGGTCTTCCAGACGCAGACGCCGGTCCAGGCGAACAGCCTGCAGCCGACCGAGTGCATCGACCCGTCGGCCTGCATCTCGGGCACGCCCCGGATCTGGGTGGTCTACGTCGACCACCTGGACGCGGACCCGTTCTCCGCGCTCCCGGGGTCCGAGGCGGGCCTGCTGGAGACCCTGGGCTATCAGGTCGAGGCGCAGTACCAGGAGAACGGCATTACGGTGGCCCTGCTCAGCATCGGGCCGGTAAGCAGCTAGTCGCGCGCGGCGCGCAGCTTTTCCGCGTAGCCGGCGCACTCCTGGTAGGAGGGCAGCTGGCCCGCGCTGAGCGCCTCGTCAAGCGTCGGTGCGGCCGCGTCCTTCTCCGACAGCACCGGCTCGACCTCCAGTGGCCAGGCGATGCCGATCGACGGGTCGCGTGGGTCCACGCCGTGCTCGCGCCCCGGCGCATACGGCGTCGAGCACAGGTACAGCGCGGTCGCGTCATCGGTGAGGGCCATGAAGGCATGCCCGAGCCCCTCGGCGAGGAACACCGCGCGGCGTGTGGCGGCGTCCAACTGGACCGCCTCCCACTTGCCGAAGGTCGGCGAGCCGGCGCGCAGGTCCACCACCACGTCCAGAATCGCCCCGGCCACGCAGGTAACGTACTTGGCCTGGCCGGGAGGCACGTCGGCGTAGTGAATGCCCCTGATCACCCCGCGCCGCGACACCGAGCAGTTGACCTGCGCGACATCCAGCCGGTAACCGAGGTCGGCGGCGAACTCCGCGCCGCGGAACACCTCGGCGAAACTGCCCCTGTCGTCGCTGTGCACCTGCGGGGCATGGACCCAGGCGCCTTCGATGCCGAGCGAATTCACGCCACGACCCTACCAAGGCGCGGCCTGGAAAACCCGTCGGCCTGACTCCCGGAGCGGGGGCCAGGCCGACGGTCTGAGCTGGACGTCCTAGGAGACTATGATGACCTTCTCGGCCTGCTGTCCCCGGTCGCTCTGCGTGATCTCGAACTCGACCCGCTGGCCTTCTTCAAGGCTGCGGTATCCGTCCGCCTGGATCGCGGAGAAGTGGACGAAAACGTCCTTGCCACCGTCGACGGCGATAAAGCCGTAGCCCTTGTCCGGGTTGAACCACTTGACGGTGCCCTGAGCCATTCCAAACAACTCCCTAACTGCTGCTCGGGCTTCGAGCCCCGCCCTTGCAACCGCGGAACCCGTCGATCGCAACCCGGCAAGACATGCCAACGCACGCTCTCACGCTCGCATTAATTGCCTTGCCGACAGCGACCAGAAACGACTTTACCGCGTGCGCGGGCGTCATGACGCCAGTATCGGGCGCGCCGGTACCTCGTTACCCGGGGAGCCCGCTGGATTAGACCGCATCACGCGTATGGCCGAACGTCCAGCGGTGCTAATCCAGCAAGCTCCTAGTCCAGGCCCGCGGCATGGAAAGCCGCCATTGTCGGCTTGATCGCGGATGGTACGAAAACGGTCGGGGCCACCGCGGACAGGGTCTTGAGCCCGTCGCCCGAGTTGATGATGACCGTCTCGGCGTCGGGGTCAAGCTGGCCGGCCGCGAGGAGCTTGCGCAGCACGCCGACGGTAACCCCCCCCGCGGTCTCCCCGAAGACGCCCTGGGCGCGGGCGAGCAGCCGCATCGAGTCCACTACCTCGTCGTCTGAGACGTCGGCCACCGCGCCGCCGGTCCTGCGCACCACGTCGAGCACGTACGGGCCGTCCGCCGGGTTGCCGATCGCCAGCGACTTCGCGATCGTGTCGGGCTTGACCGGCCGCACCACGTCCCAGCCGTTGGCGAACGCCTCGGACACAGGCGAGCACCCGGTCGCCTGCGCGCCGAACACCTTCCAGGGCTTCTCCTCGACGAGGCCGAGCTCCGCGAACTCGCTGAACCCCTTGTCGATCTTGACGAGCTGCGCGCCGGACGCCACTGGGACCACGATCTGGTCCGGAAGCCGCCAGCCGAGCTGCTCGGCGATCTCGAAGCCGAGGGTCTTCGAGCCCTCCGCGTAGTACGGGCGCACGTTCACGTTGACGAACGCCCAGTCCTCGTGCTCCCCGGCGAGCTCGGAGGCCAGCCGGTTGACGTCGTCGTAGTTCCCGTCGACCGTGACGAACGTGCCGCCGTACACGGCGGTGGTGAGGATCTTCTGCTCCTCGAGGTTCGCCGGGACCAGGACCACGGAGCGGATGCCGGCCCGGGCCGCGGCCGCGGCGACCGCGTTGGCCAGGTTGCCGGTCGACGGGCAGGCGAGAACCTTGAAGCCCATCTCGGTCGCCGCGGCGAGCGCCACGGCGACGACGCGGTCCTTGAACGAGTGGGTCGGGTTGCCGCTGTCGTCCTTGATCCATAGCCGCCGCATCCCGAGCTCAGCGGCCAGCCCGTCGGCACGGATGAGCTTGGTGAAGCCGGGCTCGGTGGTGGGACGGGTGGCGATGTCATGGGGGACCGGCAGCAGCGCGGCGTACCGCCACATGTTCTGCGGGCCCGCCTCGATGTCGGCCCTTGTCAGCCGCGGGAAGTCGTAGCCGACCTCGAGCGGCCCGAAACACTCGGAACACGCGTAGAACGGGCCGAGCGGAACCGCGTTGCCGCACTCACGGCAGGTCAGCCCGGTGGCGTTGCCAAGGCGGAGGGACGCGTCAGTCTGAGCAGTCATGGGGGCGAGGCCTCTCTCTCCCATCTTTCCCAGCGGTCACCATGACCGCAGGCCGGACTTGGCACCAGTCGCGCGCTTGCCTCGCCTTACTGAGGTGCGTTACCGCGATGGTTGCCGGGGCTTCACAGGGCCGATCCCTCCACCCCTCTGGATGAGGTATTCAGTTGTGCCCGCCGCAGTGAGCGGGGTTCGATAACACTGTAACCGATCAGCCGCCGCCCCAGGCAACCGGGCAGGACGCCATTCATCTAGGGTTGTGCCATATGACAAACGACCCGAGTCGGCTACTTATTGTTGCCTCAAACCGGGGGCCCGTCTCGTACAGTCACGCGGCGGACGGGTCGCTGACCGCCCGCCGCGGCGGCGGCGGCATGGTGTCTGGACTGATGTCGGGGCTCGTCGCGGTGGCGGCGGACGGCGGAGCGCTCTGGCTCTGCGCGGCGCTCAGCGAGGCGGACAGGGCCGTTGCGCGGCAGGCGGCGCGGCCGCCGGGCATGCCAGGCGAGGTCCCGGTGCGGATGCTCGACATCCCCGCGGACATGTTCGCCGCCGCGTACAACGGCATCGCGAACTCGGTCCTGTGGTTCGTGCACCACATGCTCTTCGACACGCCGAACCAGCCGCACTTCGACGTGGCGTTCCGCGCCGACTGGGCCGCCTACGTCGCCTACAACGAGGCGTTCGCGGCGGCGCTCGCGCAGGACTGCGCGCCGGGGACCCGCGTGCTGATACAGGACTATCACCTGTCGCTCGCGCCGCGGCTGCTCAGGGACCGTCACCCGGCCGCGCGGATAGCCCACTTCGAGCACACCCCCTGGGCACCGCCCGACTACTACCAGCTGCTACCCGACGACGTGGGGGCCGCGATACTCGACGGGATACTTGGCGCCGACCACGCGGGGTTCCTCGCCGAGCGCTGGGCCGACGCATTCCTCGACTGCTGCGCCGCGGTACTCGGCGCCCGGGTCAGCCGCAGCGGCGCGGGCACGGGCCAGGTCAGCTACCGCGGCCGGGTGACGCAGGTGGCGGTGCACCCGCTTGGGGTTGACGCGGAGGAGCTGCGTGCCAGGGCCCGCGCCGCCGACGTCCGCGAGCACGCGCGGCGGCTCGCGCAGCTGGCCGGCGGCAGGCAGCTGATCGTGCGGGTGGACCGTACTGAGCCGTCCAAGAACATCGTGCGCGGGCTGGCCGCCTACCGTGAGCTGCTTGTCACAAGGCCGGAGTGGCGTGGCCGTGTGACGCATCTCGCTTTCGCCTATCCATCACGCTCCGACCTCCCCGAATACCAGGCTTACACCGCGCGCGTAGAGCAGCTTGCCGCGCAGATCAGCGCCGAGTTCGGGACGGCGGACTGGGAACCACTTATCCTTGAGGTAAGGGACGACTATCCCCGCTCGCTGGCAGCGTGCGGAATGGCGGACGTGCTTTTGGTCAACCCGGTCAGGGACGGCATGAACCTGGTGGCTGAGGAAGGGCCGATCCTCAGCGAGCGCGGCTGCGCGCTCGTGCTCTCCAGGGAAGCAGGTGCCGCCGCGCTGGTCGGTGAGACCGCACTGCTCGTCAACCCGTATGATGTCAGCGCTACCGCTAGCGCGTTGCATGCTGGCCTGGTCATGCCGGCCGCCGAGCGGCAAAGGCGTGGTGCGAGTATCGCAGGCGCCGCTGCCGCGCGTGCGCCGAGGCGCTGGCTGGCAGAGCAGGTGGAGGCGCTTGACTGACTATCCGTTACGATATTGTTACGCTCCGTGTCCGGTTATCCGGATACGGGTACAACGGTCTCGTGGTGGTAGTTGCCAGGAAGAATCGGACCTGCCCGGAACAGGCACCTAAGGGTCTGGCAGCTTCCTATAATTCAGACGCCTACCGAGTACGCCGGCGTACCGCGCACGAGACTGGGATCAGCCCAGAGCAGATGGGTTCTTTCATTGACCGTAGACAGCAAGCTTGACGCGGTCCGGCATCACGTCGGCCCATCGAATGGCGATGCCGGTGACAGGGCGGGTCTTCTCCTCGGCCGGCTGACCGTTCTCCCCGCCCTGGTGCTGCTCCCGTTCCTGCTGACCAGCTTCCCGCTACTGCTTATCGGCTATTTCAAGCCCGTCCCCGTGATCGTGCTCTGGCTGGCGCTCACTGCGCTCGTGGTGCCGTACGCGTGGCGGCGGGTGCCCTCGGTGACCGGCACGGCAGACTGGGGCGCCCCGGCCGAGGGGCAGGCGCGGCCCACGCCGCGCTGGGTGCTCTGGTCACTGGTGGCGATCGCGGTCGCGTTCGGCGTCTTCCAGGGGATCTACCACTCCGACTTCGTCATCGTGCAACTCGACGCGGCGTCTTACATGGAGTTCGCCACCTGGATCTCCAAGCACGGGTCGCTGCCGATCCCGCAGGACACCGCGGCCTTCGGCCACGCCTCAGGCATCACCTTCTGGAGTGCCGCGTTCTATAACGTCGGCAGCTCCATCGTGCCCCAGTTCATGGCCGGGCTGCCGATGCTGCTCTCGCTGGGCTTCTGGGCCGGCGGCGCCCCGCTCGCGCTGCTGTGGGGACCGCTGCTCGGCGCGCTCGGCGTGTTCATGTTCGGCGGTCTGGTGGCGCGGCTGGTCGGGCCGCGATGGGCGCCGTTCGCCGCGCTGGCCATGGCGATCGGCATCCCCGAGGCGTACGCCAGCCGCAATACCTACAGCGAGCCGCTGGCGCAGATCCTGCTGCTTGGCGGGCTGATGCTGTGGATCGACTCGCAGCGCACCGACCGGGGCGAGGAGGACGCCGGGCGGTGGCGGGCCAACTGGCGGCACCATGCGCGGTCCGCCTCGCACGTGCTCGCCGGCGTCACCGGGCTCCTGTTCGGCATTACCCTGCTGGTACGCATCGACGGGCCGGCCGACATCTTGTTCGTCGTCCCGTACTGCGGGCTGCTGGTGCTGCGGCGACAGCGTCAGGTGATCCCGCTGGTCGTCGGCATGCTGGTGGGCCTGCTGTACGGCGCGGTTGACGGGCTGTTCCTGACCCTTCCCTACTTGCAGACCAACAAGAGCTCGGTCGAGTACATGGTCGCCGCGTTCGTCCTGTTCACTGCGGCCACCTGGGTGGTGGTCAGGTGGCTGCGCAAGCGCGGCTCGGAGCTGCGCACGCCGCCGGGACCCCGGCTGGTCAGGGCCGTGACCGTGCTCCCGTTCATCGTGATCGCCGCCTTCCTCATCCGGCCCTACGTGGAGCGCAACTGGCACGCGCTGCAGTACGCGCCGCTCAGCCTGCACTGGATCTACTGGTACACCGGCTTCTCTACCATCGCGTTCGCCGTGATCGCCACCGCCATGCTCGGCAGGCGGTGCCTCAAGGGCGAGGCGCCCGCCTGGGCGCTGCCGTTGCTGACGTTCACCTGGGCGATCGCCTGGTTCCTGCTCCGGCCCGCCATCACACCGCACCAGCCGTACGCGAGCCGTCGGCTGGTCCCCGCCGTGCTGCCCGGGCTAATCCTGCTCGCGGTGTGGCTGTCCGCCTGGCTCGCCAAGCGGTCCCGGGTGGTGCACCTGGTGAACGTGCCCCGCTACCTGAAGCGGTCCCCCCAGGTCTTCGTGATCGCCTGCTGCGCCGGCGCGATCTTCCTGCCGCCGTTTATCGGAAACTTCGGCGGACTGGCGTTCCAGCGCGCCTACGTCGGCGAGGTCGGCGCGGTCGAGGATATCTGCCGGGCCCTGCCCGCCAACGCGTCCGTGCTCATCGCGGATTACACGCTGAACCAGCAGTTCGCGCAGGACATCAGGGGCACGTGCAACGTGCCGG
>Ga0209006_10006746_pt1 | contig 10370 bp, 8 predicted proteins | sample JacPin_JW_Ref_O2_FD_188567 | JGI IMG/M metagenome (GOLD analysis project Ga0209006, IMG submission 188567) | Forest soil microbial communities from Algoma, Ontario, Canada - Jack Pine, Ontario site 1_JW_Ref_O2 (SPAdes) (version 2) | ecosystem: Environmental > Terrestrial > Soil > Boreal... | reverse complement strand
ACTACAACTGGCATCGTCCCCATGGTAGTCTCAACCACGCTCCACCTATCAGCCGCTCTGGCTTAGAACAGGACAACCTGTTGAGACTCCACAGCTAACCCAACGCGGGGATTAACGACCGTATTTCCTCTGCGTCCCAGCGTAACCTTTGCCGCGCTCAACAGTTCTATAGTATGACAGCGGAAACTCCGGAGAACTCGTTGAAGGCCGTACAAGAAGCCAGCGAGCGGCGGCTGATCGAAGCGGCGCAGCAGGACCCCAGCCGTTTCGCCGCGCTCTACGAAATTCACTTCGAGCGCGTGTACGCCTACGTCGCGCGGCGCCTGGGCAATCGCGAGGCCGCCGAAGACGTCACGTCCGAGGTGTTTCACCACGCCTTGGCGAACCTGCCGCGCTTCGAATGGCGCGGCGCTCCCTTCGGCGCGTGGCTCATGCGCATCGCCTCCAATGCTATCGCCGATCGCTGGCGGCGCGGCTCGCGCGAGCAAACAGACGCGCTCGCGAACGATCCCGCCAGCGCCGAGCCCAGCCCGGAAGAAATCGAAATTCGCGCGCAGCTTTTTCACCTGGTGCAGGAGCTTCCCATCGAACAGCGGAAGGTCGTGCAGATGCGCTTCGCCGAAGAAAAAAGTATCCGGGAAATCGCGCAAATTCTCGGACGCACCGAGGGCGCCGTAAAACAACTGCAATTCCGCGGCATACAAACTCTGCGGGAGGAAGCCGTAAAAGTTTCCGGCAGAATCGTGGCCGGTAAAGCATCACGGAAGAAGAATCGATCGGGTGCAGCCAATGCCTAAACCAAATCTGAGCGAACAACTCGATCGTGCCATCCAGGCGCTGCTCGCGCCCGGCGCTGCCCAGCGCCGCCGCGATGGCGCAGCGCCCAAAGCACCAATCGCCGCCCTGGCCCGCGTCGCCGAACAGCTCCGCGGCCTGCCCCGCGAAGATTTCAAAGCATCACTACGAGCAAATCTCGAAGGGAGAAATCCGATGGCCAGCAAAGCCGCAGCAGCACCAGAACCGCAGCAGACAGCAACGGCGTATTTGATCGTGAACGGCGCAGCCCGCGCTCTTGAATTTTACAAACAGGCTTTCGGCGCCGTAGAAACCATGCGCCTGACCGGACCCGGTGACAGAATCGGCCACGCGGAAATCCGTATTGGCAATACCAACATCATGCTCGCCGACGAATTCCCGGACTATGGCGCCGTCAGTGCCGAAACGCTCGGCGGCTCGCCGGTAAAAATTCATCTCCAGGTGGATGACGTGGACGCGATGGCCACCCGCGCCATCGCCGCCGGTGCCAAAGTGCTCCGACCGGTGGAAGATCAGTTCTACGGCGAGCGCTCCGGTCAATTCGCCGATCCCTTCGGACTCACATGGGTCATCACAACGCACAAGGAGACGCTCACTAGCGAGGAGATACAGCGGCGCTTCGAGAAACTCACTCAGAACGTCGCTGCGCCATCCGCCGAAGAAGCGAAGTGGACTCTGCCCGTGCCCTACATCCGCAAAGGATTCCGCACGCTCACGCCATATCTGCTGGTTCCGGGCGCCGCGAAGCTAATCAACTTCTTCAAAGAAGCTTTCGGCGCTGAGGAAATCTTCCGAGTCCCGCGCCCCGGCTCGGACCTCATCATGCACGCCGAAATTCGCATTGCCGGCTCGATGGTCGAACTCGCCGACGCGACCGCGGAATTCCAGCCCCGCGCCTCCTCGAATATTCTGTACGTGCCGGACGTAGATACCGTCTTCCGGCGCGCCGTGGAAGCCGGCGCCACTTCACTCGCTGGACCCGCTGATCGCCCCTGGGGTGACCGCGACGGCGCCGTAAAAGACCCCGGCGGGAATACCTGGTACATCACCACCCACGGCACCGGCGAGCATGTCACCGCCGACACTCCCGCGATCGTTCCGGTGTTTCTGGTACAAAACGCCGAGAAATATGTCGAGTTCCTGCAGCAAGCCTTCCATGCACGAGAAGTTTTTATGACCAAAGACCCGGAAGGGAAAATCCGCCACATCAGCCTGCGCGTGGGCAATTCCATCCTCGCAGGCGGTGAAGTCCACGAACAATTTCAAGCCGCTCCGTTCCTGCTGCACATGTACGTGCCGAATACGGACGACGTGTACGCGGCAGCTATGCGCGCCGGCGCGACCACGATTCGCGGGCTCGAGGACGCGCCTTATGGCGACCGCACCGCCACGGTGCAAGATCCCTTCGGGAACCTGTGGTCACTAGCCACGCACATCAGGGATGTGAAGTCTTAGTGTGCCGTGCGGTTAACGCAGGTAGGGATTTTCAGTGCGCTCCGCGCCGATGGTGGTGTTGTCGCCATGGCCCGGGATCACTAGCGTTTCGTCGGGGAGCGCCAGCAACTTTTCGCGGATCGAACTCAAAATATCTTTCATCGAGCCGCCCCACAGGTCGGTACGGCCAATGCTGCCCTGAAACAATGTGTCGCCGGAAACCAGCCGTCCAGGTGCAAGCTCGCCTCTGCGAGACTGTGCGACGACTCCTGCATTTTCCTGCAAGTGCGCGCGCAAATGGCCCTCCGCCGAGGCTTTCGCCGATTGCGGTTTCAACCGATCCGCGTACGGCTGCTCCGACCCCCGCTCCTTTTCCACCAGCAGGCTGATGCTTCCCGGCGTGTGCCCCGGCGTATGAATCACGCGTGCCGCATAGCCGCCCCAACGCACACTGTCGCCTTCCTTCACAAAATCCTCGATGCGCATGCTCTCCGGCGTGCGCATCCCCAAAAATTGCGCCTGCGTATCCAAGTGCCGGTACAACTCCAGATCGGCCTCGTGGATCAGCACCGGAGCCTTTGTCGCCGCGTGCAACCGCGCAAGGCCTCCCACATGATCAATGTGCGTGTGCGTGCTGACAATCGCACGCACATTCAGCTGCTGCGCGCGCAAAATTTCCAGGATGCGCTCCACCTCGTCTCCCGGATCCACTACGATCGCTTCGTGCGTCTCCGGATCGCCCAGGATCGAGCAATTGCACTGCAGCATCCCTACCGGAATGATTTCGTGAATTAGTCTTTCGCTCACACTGAAAGTATAGCAACTCTTTCGGCGACAGGTCAGACTCTGATCAATCGTTCATCAGGAGTTGAGACCACGCGTAAATCAGGCGTTGACTCTCGCCTGGTGCTGCAAGTAACCCACTGGCGGCCCAATTGTATTAACATGCACGCAGATTTGCTGTTCTCACAGGCTTTTGTGCCAGGGCGACAGAAATAAGGAGAAAGATCATGAAGCGCAAACTAACGGGAGCGGCGGGATTGGCCGGGGCGTTTGTTGCCGGCATGCTGGTGGCGACGGCGTTTGGTTGGGGGATGGCTGGAGTGGGGGCGACGGCGCACGGGCAGCAAGTGAAGGTGGAGAGGGTGATCACCCCGACGGTAACGGACGAGGACATTGCTTTGCTGCGGAAAGATCTACGTGCCGCGAAAATGCAGGTGATTGGGCAGAACATGTCGCTGTCGGAGGACGAGGGGCAGAAGTTCTGGCCGATCTACAATCATTACGTGAAGGACTTGCAAGTAGTGAACGACCAGAAGTATGCGCTGCTGAAGCAGTATGCGGAGATGTGGGCAACAATGTCAGACCAGGATGCAATGATTTATGTGCGGCACTGGCTGGAGGTTGACGCGCAGGTGCAAGCGTTGCGCTTGAAGTATGTGCCGACCGTGAACCAGGTGTTGCCGGGGAGAAAGGCGGCCACGTTTTTTCAGTTGGACCGGCGGCTGAACATGATCATTGATCTGCAATTGTTTGGGCAGATTCCGTTGGCGCATGTGAATCCGTAGGCGGGAAGCGAAATCGAACATCCGTAATCAGATACCGGGAAGCACGCGTTGACTCCTGGCTAGTCGTCCGGGCGCTGAGATATTTTCGGCCTCATCAGCATGAGATTCATCGGCAGTATAATCGCTTCCTCTGTAAAACCGTGTTCGCCCGTGCCCGTGGCCGACACTGACATACGGCTCGTGCGTGGGCGAGAGGAGGACGACGATATGCATTCGTTACGGGATCTCTTGCAGGAAGCGCAACAAACTGGAAAGGCGATCGGGCATTTTAATATTTCTGACCTCGTTCTGTTGAAAGCGGTTTTTTGGCGCTGCGCGCGAACTAAGCGTACCAGTCTTGGTGGGTTTATCCGAAGGCGAGCGCGAGTTTGTAGGAGTTCGCCCGATCGCGGCATTTGTGCGAAGTTTACGCGAGGAATTCGACTTCCCGATTTTTCTGAACGCGGATCACACCCACTCTTTCGCGAAGGCCGTGGAGGCTGCAAAAGCTGGCTTTGACGCCATCGTCTTTGACATGTCGGCTCTGCCCTTTGACCAAAATGTGCGGGAAACCAAGCACGCGGTGGAAGCGCTGAAAACGATCAATCCTTCCATGCTCGTCGAGGGAGAAATCGGCGACATCGGAACCGGCTCTGAAATTCACGACCAGGCCCCCGACCTCTCGAAGGGACTCTCCACACCGGAACAAGCGCAACAATTTGTAGAGAGCACGGGGGTGGACATCCTGGCTCCCGCCGTGGGGAACATGCACGGAATGCTCCGGAGCATGGTGCGGGGAGAAACGAAGAAGCGGCTGGATATCGAGAGGATCGCCGGCATCAAGCGAGCGGCACGGGTTTTTCTGACGCTCCACGGTGGTTCAGGAACCGATGATGAAGACTTGCGCAAGGCAATCGCGGCGGGAATCAACGTTGTCCGCATCAATACCGAACTGCGTGTCGCGTGGCGACACGGTCTGGAACAGGGTTTGGGCAAACATCCTGATGAAGTCGTGCCATACAAGATTTTGCCGTCCGCCGTGGATGAGATAAAACAGGTGGTCAGCTCGCGTTTACAGCTGTTCAATGGTCAACGGCGTTTCGCGCAAGGACTCTAGGCACAGCGTGCAACCGCGCCAGGCCATCTACATTACAAATGTGCGCGCGCGTCCTAACGATCGCGCGAACATTCGGCTGCCGCGCGCGCAAAATCTCCAACGCGCGGTCGAGTTCATCGCTCGGATCCACCACGATCCTTTCACGCGTCTCCGGATAGCGCAGAATCGAGCGACTGCATTGCAGCATCCCCACCGGAATAATTTCGACTATCAGTTTTTCCCTCACATCGAAAGTACGGCGACTTTCCCGGCGGTGAGTCAGGTTCCGATCGCCGCTGCAGTCGCGAATTCGCCGGTGATACGGCCAGTTCTCGACACCTATTTGAAAGTGGAGCGTATACTGGCTTAGCGAATCGTGACCGACAGAGCGGGCTTATGAAATCCAACAATCCCCAATCGGAGAGTACAGCTGCACAGAACCTACAGCGGCGCGTCAATGACAGGTTTGGCGTGCTTCCGAACTTCTTCCGGCTCTCGCCCGAGGCTCCCGAGATCACCGAAAAACTGTGGGGATTTGCCCAGGCGGCCTACCTCGATAACCCCCTACCGTCTGTCTTTAAGGAACGACTTTTCGTCCATCTTTCCCGCTTCTGTGCAGTCCGCTACTGCATTGCCCGCCACACGGGTTTCTTGATCGGACTTGGACGAGCGGCTGGAGATAAGCATGCTCAGGCTGCAAGCGTTGTGGATGTAGTTAAATTGCTGCGGCGGCCGCTTCCGCGCGGGCCTGAATTGAAGTCACGGCTTTTGTTCTGTTCGCAATGTCCGGCGCCTCTTATCGAAACGCCGGCGGCGGACACGCAGATGGAAGATGCAATTTTTTCTCTTGCCGGTCATGTGTTCTTGCAGACGGCGGATGCTCCGGAATGCCTTGATGCACTGGAACGAGTACTGGGCACCGTTGGAATTCAGTACCTGTTGCTTTTCCTGGCTTTCGTTCGCGCGGCGCATTATTGGACCAAGGTGCATCCTGAAATCGAGTTTGAGGATGATATCAAGCAGCTGCTTGCGACGCATGAAGCACTCGCTAGCTGCATTCTTGACGATCCAGAGGCGAGCACAGACAAGATCACCGAATCGATTTTGGACGAGCTTCCCGCATTGCGCCTTAAAGCCGACAAGGCGATCAGCTTGCTCGCTTCGATCATAGATTCTTCCGACGATGCGATTGTCAGCAAGACTTTGGCGGGCGTCATTACCAGCTGGAACGCGGGTGCCGAGAGACTATTTGGGTTCACAGCCGAAGAAGCCATCGGTCAGTCTATTTCGATGATCATTCCCTTCGATCGCCGCGACGAGGAAATAACAATCCTTGCGCGACTCAGCCGGGGCGAGCGCATCGAGCATTTCGACACCGTTCGCCTGCGAAAAGATGGCACCAAAGTTGAGATATCCCTGACAATTTCTCCGCTGATAGACGCCGCAGGAAAAATCATTGGTGCTTCGAAAATAGCGCGCGATATCAGCGCGCGCAAGCGCGTGGAGCGCGAATTGCATGAGAGCGAAAAACGTTTTCGCATGCTTGCTGATGCGCTCGATACTCAAGTGCAATTTCGAACGCAAGAGTTGCAGCGCCGGAACGCCGAGATTCTTCAGCAATCGGATCAGCTTCGAGATCTTTCAGGAAGATTGATGGCCACTCAGGACGAGGAACGCCGGCGGATTGCCCGTGACTTGCACGACAGCGCCGGCCAGAATCTGGCTGTGCTGGCGATGACTCTGGCGCGAATCGAGGACGAGGCGAAGCGCGACCCGGAGCGGCTGTCCCAAGCCGTCAAAGATGCCCGGGATTTGATTGAGGTTCTGTCGCAAGAGATACGAACTACTTCCTATCTACTGCACCCACCGATGCTGGACGAATTCGGACTTTCGTCCGCACTTGGCTTGTACCTGGAGGGACTGCAGCAGCGCAGCGGACTTAGTACGGAGCTGAATATTTCTGCCGACTTCGGAAGGCTTGCCCCGGACGTGGAACTCGCCATATTTCGACTCGTGCAGGAATGCTTGACAAACATCCATCGCCATTCAGGAAGCAAAACCGCAGTGATCCGTATCACTCGCGAGCCCGACAACATTCGTGCCGAGGTTCGGGACCATGGGAAGGGGATGTCGCCGGAACGATTCGCAGAGATTCAAGCTCAGGGTGCCGGGGTGGGCGTTGGGATCAGGGGAATGAGAGAGCGCGTGCGGCAGGCCCATGGCGAATTAAATGTGGAATCCAATGCTTTGGGCACAACGATTACCGCTATTTTCCCAGCGCAGAGACCAACGGCGAAAGAAGACGGTCCTATATCGCGGCACAGTGTCGCATGACTAGCTCGCAGAGCTGCAAAATTCGCGCGACTTTAGGTTTTCTCCGCGTACGTTCATAGATCGCGCTCCTTCCATCGTCGATTGCTCCACATTTGCTCGAATTCCAAATTGCGCGACTTTCGAAAGCTACAGTCGATCGCGGCCGTCAGGTCGCAGATTCGGAAACTGATCTGCTCTCACGCTGACACTCGCGTTGACTTGTCCGTGCGCGGAATCTACTATGTGCACGGAATGACAGACTCCCAGCCTCTTATCGGCCAAATCATCTCGCAATATCGCGTAATAGAACGGCTCGGTGGCGGCGGCATGGGCGTGGTGTACAAGGCCGAAGACACCAGGCTCGGGCGCATGGTCGCGCTGAAATTTCTGCCGGACGAAGTTTCGCAGGATAAGTTGGCGCTCGACCGCTTCCTGCGCGAAGCGCGCGCCGCTGCCGCGCTCAGCCATCCTAATATCTGCACCATCTTTGAAATCGGCGAATACCAGGGCCGCAGTTACATTGCCATGGAATTGCTGAAGGGCGCGACGCTGAAGCATCGCATCACCGGCGGCCCCATGGCCTTCGATGCGCTTCTCGATTCCGGCATCCAATCCGCCGACGCGCTCGACGCCGCGCATTCCGAAAACATCATTCACCGCGACATCAAGCCCGCAAATATATTCCTCACCGATCGCGGCCAAACAAAAATTCTGGATTTCGGTCTCGCCAAGATGATGGCCGTTCCGGGCAGCGACGGCCGCACGGCTTCGGGTAACGTCACACTGGATGATGCCAATCTCACGAGTCCCGGCGTCGCCGTCGGCACCGTGGCCTACATGTCGCCGGAACAAACGCTGGGGAAGGATCTCGACTCCCGTACGGATATTTTTTCGCTTGGTGTGGTGCTCTATGAAATGGCGACTGGCCGCCAGGCTTTCTCAGGCTCCACTTCCGCCGCTGTTTTTGATGCGATCCTGAATCGCGCGCCCGTTGCGCCCGTGCGCATCAATCCTGACGTCCCGCAGGAACTCGAGCGGATAATTAATAAATCGCTGGAAAAAGATCGCACCATGCGTTATCAGACGGCCGCGGACCTGCGCACCGATCTAAAGCGCCTACAGCGCGATTCTGGTTCCGGTAAGACGCAGGTCAGCAGCGCTGAAAATTTCAGCTCCTCAAACGTCACGACGGCCACAGCCGGATCGTCCGGCACAAATTCCGCCGCAGTTCCGCCGCCGCAGCCCCCGCCAGGCTCGGGCTCCTCGGCAAGGAATGCCGCCAGCGGCGCTGGCAGCGCCGCCATCGTCCTCGGCGAAGCAAAAAAACACAAAGGTAAATTAATCGCCGCAGCCGCCATAGTTGCACTGATCGCCGCCGCAGCCATTGCTTTCGTCGTCTTCAAATCGCACGGCCACCAGAACACGTTCAACGCGCAAAACATGCGTATCGAAAAGCTCACAGAAACCGGCAAAGCAGCCGCCGTCGCCATTTCTCCCAACGGACAGTATGTTGTGTACGTCCTCCGCAACGGAGAAATGCAAAGCCTCATGGTCCGCCAAGTCGCCACCGGCAGCGACGTGCAAATCCTTGCACCCGCCATCAGCATTTTCTACGGCCTCACGTTTTCGCCGGACGGAAACTACATCTATTACACCGAAGCCTCCAAGGAAAATCAGCTCTTCAGCTCACTCTACAAAATGCCGGTGCTCGGCGGAAACCCGCTGCAGGTCCTCCGCGATATAGACACTTCCATCAGCTTCTCTCCCGATGGCAAGCAGTTCGCTTTCATCCGGGGGATTCCGGATAAAGGGATATTCAATCTGCTCGCAGCCAATACTGATGGCTCAGGCGAGCGAATACTGACCTCTAAGAGCGGCAACATTTCTACGAGCGGTCTTCTAGGTCCGGCGTGGTCTCCGGACGGAAAAACGATCATATTTGCGTCCTTGCTGCCGTCAGTCGGTGGCCAGCTCAATGAATTTACCTTTGCCGGCGGAGCGGTTCGCACTCTCTACGCGACGCACGGCACTCTCGGCCGCCCACGTTGGTTGCCGGAGGGAGATGCACTATTGGTCCCCATGCGCGAAGAGGGCGCGGGAGCGCAAGGTCAGCTTTGGAAAGTGTCTTATCCGTCGGGCGAAGCGCAGCGACTTACGAATGACCTCACGGATTACAGTTTGCCTTGGCTGGACTTGACCGCCGATGGCGCGGCTGTAGTCACCGTCGAGGCTACGGTTTCATTGGACCTGTGGGCCGCGCCCGCTGGCGATTCCGCACGTGCGACACAACTCACATCGGGCGGCCCTTCAATATTCGGGGTCTCGATTTTGAGCAAAGACCGCGTTCTATTCGTCAATCGGAATCACGAGGTCTTCACCGCGAACTTCGACGGCAGCGATCGGACTCTGGTGGCTGGCAGCGATCGTAATATTCTTTTTGTGTACGGCTGCGGCAATGGAAAGCACGTCGTGTATTCCGCAGCGCGCGGCAACGCGTCGGACATCTGGCGTATGGACGCTGACGGCTCGAACCCCGTGCAACTGACCCATGACAGATCCGCGCTTCTCCCGGTATGCTCCCTGGATGGGTCTACGGTATTTTTCGACTATGAGGATCAGCTAGGTACCTGGCGCATGGGAATTGATGGTGCGAATCCGACATCGCTTGGTTTGCATAATCAAACCAGCCCATTCGCTTTTTTGTCGAAGGACAACACACTGGTGCTGTACCGCCTCGGCCATCCTGACGCACCCCAAACACGCGATCAATTGGTCGCGGTGCCGGTGCAAGGCGGACCGCCCGCTTTTTCGTTTGAAGTGCCTCTCGGCGCTGCACAAGGCCTGCCCGAATGGTCGCCGGATAGTCACGGCGTGGACTTCGCTCTGACGCGCGGGGGCGCCACGAATATTTGGCGGCAACCCGTTCCCAGCGGCACCCTGAAGCAAATCACAAATTTTCCCAGCGGCATCATCCGCTCATTCGATTGGTCACCCGACGGGAAGATCCTGTTCCTCACGCGCGGCTCGGTATCCAGCGACATCATTCTGCTGAAGAGTGGGAAGAATTATTGAATCCCGCATAATATAGCGAGTCTTTTTCGGATATGCTGCGTCTAACCGGATATGGGAAACCCTGCTGGAGTACCTCGCGATTTTGACGCCTT
>Ga0209006_10006745_pt1 | contig 10370 bp, 9 predicted proteins | sample JacPin_JW_Ref_O2_FD_188567 | JGI IMG/M metagenome (GOLD analysis project Ga0209006, IMG submission 188567) | Forest soil microbial communities from Algoma, Ontario, Canada - Jack Pine, Ontario site 1_JW_Ref_O2 (SPAdes) (version 2) | ecosystem: Environmental > Terrestrial > Soil > Boreal... | reverse complement strand
CCGCCTTGCTGATTCCGGCGTTGAGCACAAGCACATCCAATCGATTACCAACGATGGAGCGCACCTGTTTGGCTAGCAGCGCAGCGCCGTTCGGAGTTCCTAGATCCGCTGAGATTGCGTTTGCGAGTCCGCCTTCCGTTTCTATCTCGGAGACAAGAGATTCCGCTTCCCGCGCGGAGCGACCGTAGTGAACCAGTATGTGCGCACCGGCCCTGGCAAGCGCCGCGGCCGTCGCGCGGCCAATTCCTCTTGAGGCGCCCGTCACAAGCGCCGTTATGTTGCGCTGAGCCATTCTTCCCTCCAACTAGCGGTTACTTTCGAGAAATCCCATCTGGATGCCGAGTTGGTACCCCACGACCCTCCCTCGACACTGAGCTTAAGCGGCGCGAGCCTTCCCGTGGTATGCAGGCGCAAAGACGTCGTGCACAAATGTTTCAAACGAAGTCGATGTGGTGTTCTCCCGCGAACGCGGCTCCTTAGCAGCGAGGACACCTCCATTGATCGCCTTGAACATCTCGATGTACACCGCGGCTTTCTTCGGTGGCATGCCCATTTGCTCTAACACCTGCTGCACCTGGTCGTAAGGAAACTGCACGTAAGGCAAATCCGGTTTGCCAATGCCGCGGGCAATGATCGCGGTGGCTTCCGCCATCGACAGGTCGCGCTCGCCAAGCAGCTCGCGAGTCTGTTTGCCGGAAAAATCCAGGTCCAGAAGGCGGTGGGCGGCGTAGTAGCCAACATCGCGCGTCGCCATCATGGGCAGCTTCAGGTCGGGTAGCAGTGCATGTCCGAAGATTCCCCTCTTCTGAATCATGCTGATCGCCGCCAGATTGTTCTCCATGAAATACGCAGCGCGCAGGTGCAGAACGTTCAAACCGCCGATAGCGTTGAGTTTTTGCTCCGACGAATGTAGCCCCGTGACTGGCCCGGTACCTTCCGGGACATGAGCGCCGTAGCTGCTCAAGTGCACCGCGTAACGGAGATCGGACTCCGTTACAGCCTGCGCTATCGCATCGCTCTCTCGCTCTTGGTCTTCCCGCGAAGTAATCGGCGGCAACATCAAGTATGCTGCGCGCGCGCCACTGAAGGCTTTGGTGAGCGCATCCGCGTTGCTCACGTCGCCCGTGAACGCTTCCGCACCTTGGCGCACAAAGCGCTGCAGTCGCTCAGCGTCGCGCCCCACGACGCGCACCTTCTTGCCCTTCGATAGCAAGAAATCGGCGATGATCGAGCCGGTGTTACCGCTAGCCCCCAGAATTACATGCATAGCATCCGTTGAGACCGCGACCTCGTCTTTAAGGCGGTTCACATTCGTTTCTCCTTTTTTTTGAAGTTCACCGCTCCGCTCCGTTTGACCACAGGTGGTGGAGCTGTTAAATGTGGTGATTCCGACACATATTGATGAAAAAATTCACTGCTTCGCTCGACGGATTTCTCCAACTACATCGGCGAGGGTTATTCGATCGAGAGTATTCTCGAAGCTGTTCTGCGCTTTTTTTAGGACCGGTGACATACACCCCTTAATATTGCGGCTAATTGGGCATCTCTTCTCTACGGGATAGTTATGAATCGTGAATGTCGGTGGTGCCGCGCTGGCCCGATAAATATCCAAAAGCGTTACTTGTTTGGGGGAACGCGCAAGGGTACTCGCACCGTTCTTGCCGCGCGTTGTGACGACCAGGCCAGCCTTGGAGAGCTTCGAGAGCGACTTCCTCACGAAGGTGGGGTCCGCATTCACACTCTCAGCGAGGGTTGCCGAAGAGATTTCCCTCCCGTGAAAAAAGCCAAGCGCCGCCATAATGTGCGCTGCAACCGTGAATTGAACGCTTGTCGCGGCCATCGAATCTCCTTTTCGCGATATGTGATGTTAAACAGCACAATTGGATGCAAGTTTTTCTGATCAAGGTGGGGGAGCAAGCGCCATCCACGGCCGCATTACGGGAATCGTAAGTCCACAGGCTTCCTCCGGATTCCTGCAGAGTTGTTCCGCGGGCTTAAGGTTTCAAAAGTGATTTCCCGTAATCGACGGGAATGGCGAAATTCGAGCCGCCGAACTCGCGCACCATGGCAAAGTTAATTCCTATGACTTTGCCCTCGTTATTGAAAAGCGGACCACCGGACCCACCCGAAGTGGTTTGGGCATCATAGACAATCTTATCCGGCAGTACGTCCCCGATATGCCCTTGCGTGGTCACAGGTCTGATCAGGTTGCGGCGCGCAAGTTCCTCCATCATCTGCTTCGGATCGCCTTTACTCGCAGTAGCGATGGACTGGAGCGTCTCGGCGCCGGCCCGAGCCAGAATCGCGTCAAGCGCCGTAGGATATCCGAGTAGTACGACCGGGCCGCCACTGACGGCCGAGCGGCGGCCATCGGCAAGGGCAATCTGTTTGATTCCGAGTTGTGAAACATCTGCTTTTACGAGAGCAACGTCAGCGGCTGAGGAAATCTTTTCGGTGGTGATGGCAATGCCATGTGGAACGCCCGGGAAGTACGCCGTCATCTCGGCTACAACCGGCTCAAACCCTTGGTCGGCCAACTCCTTCAGATCGTCATTCTGCCACCAGGGTTCGGCCACGTGATGATTGGTGAGGATTTGTCCGCTGGTGGATGCGAGAAACCCAGTGCCGAAGGCGTCCAGATGTACTTCCGGTCCGTTGCCGGTGATGCTCACGAGCGGGTTGTTGTGATCATCGGTGGTCGGCTGGCCAGTGCTCGTGAGATCAGCGTAATGCAATCTCAATCCGGTAGTGCGGTCGCGAAAGGCCAGCACCACATGGATGAGGCAGACGCTCGGCTCATAGGACTGAATAATCGTCTGCGCCACCTTGCCCTCGGTCTCCAGCTTCTGCAGACGGGTTTCTACCTCGGTTAATTGTCCTCGCAGAATCGAAGGGTCTTCCGTTTTACTAGCCGCAATTTGCGATCGCAGATCCTCGCTTTTTTTCTGAAGCTGAAGCCTTTGTGGATTGGGTTCCGAGGATGAACCATGTCCATCGTCCGCAAGAGCTTGACGCGAGCGTTCCATCAGCCTTTGTTGCGTCAGCACGCCGGTTTGCAACCGAGTGATCGCCGCATATACCCGGGTATTCTGCTGCTGCGTGCGGCGGTACAAAAAACCAAAGACCAGGGCCGCAACCAGAACCATTCCAATAATCACTAGTCCGCCAACCCGAAGCGCCCGCCGTTCTTCACTTACCGCAGTTACTACCTGCTGGTTGGCATTTCGATTCTCGTCAGCAAGCCGCAGCCGCTCTCGCAGTTTATCCGCGAGAGATTTGCTTCGAAGCTGCGAACGAAGGCGCGACAGCAATTCATGCCCGTCGAAGGGAAGAGACAGTACATCGTCAGCGCCGAGATCGAGGCCCCGAGTACGCTCCCCGGATCCTCCCGGAGAGAGCATCACAACCGGTATGTCACGAGTGCGCTCGGAACCTTTGATTTCGGAAAGAAGATCACAGCAATCGAGTTGTGGCGGATCAGCGCCCATGACCACAGCGTCGGGATCGAAGGCGAGGATGGCTTTCATTCCTTCCCGGTCGGCGGTCGAGACCTCATATCCGGCCCCGCTGAGCACCGCGACAATCTGCTCCCTGAGAGCAGCGTCGGTCTCCACCACTAACAATTTCCCCGCTTTGGAATTCATAATACCCACTTCCTAGGATGATGCCAGGACGTCACAGGGTTCAGTTTTGATCGGATCAGCGCCAGTTCCCTCAAATTTTTCTCGCCGCCGGAACAAGAACATCGAAGTGATGATCCCCAGTATTAAGCGGCCGATGGCGAGGACGCCGCTACGTCGGTGGGCAATGTGAACTGAAACGTCGCACCCCGTTCCGCATTGGCAGAGGCCCACAGGCGGCCTCCGTGAGATTCAATAATCTTTCGACTGATGGATAGTCCCATACCGGTACCCTGCGGTTTGGTGGTGAAGAACGCCTTAAAAATTCGCTCGACCTCTCCGCTGGGAAGGCCGATCCCGGAATCACTCACTGAAATGAGAAGTTGACCACCACCGCTCCTCTTCGATGTGACGCTCATCTCGCCGTTCGCATCTTTCATCGCTTCGATGCCGTTGAGCACCAGGTTCATTAATACCTGCTGCAGCTGTACGCGATCCGCAGTGATCACCGGAAGCCCTGGGTCGAGCTCGGTGCGGATCGAAATGGAAGTACGGTTCGCCTTGTCTTGCAGCAAAACAATCATTTCTCGAATCATTTCGTTTACGTCAAGCGGCTCCCGGTCCGATGTATCTCGCCTGTAAAGCGAGCGAACCCGCTCGATGACTTCGGCGGCACGGGTCGCGTCATGGATCATTCTTGATGCCGCTTGGCTGCCTTCAGCAATATCAGGAGTATCGCGCTGTAGCCACCGCATGCAGCTTTTGGCGTCCATTAGGGCGGCGGTAATTGGCTGTTTGATCTCATGCGCCAGCGAGGCGGCTAATTCTCCCAACATGCTCACGCGATTGATGTGGGCAAGTTCCGCTTCCAGTTGACGCAATCTCTCGCGCTCTTTTTCCGCGCGTTTGAGGTCTGTAACGTCTACCGCCGAGCCTACAAGTTCAACAACATTTCCTGAGCCATTCAGGACCGGATGCCCGATTGCTTGAGTGTGTCTAATCGATCCATCAGGGTGAATGATTCTGTGCTCGACGCGGTATTCCGACTTCTCATGAGCGGCATTGCTCATGCTTTCAATAACGCGTTCGCGATCCTCCGAGAAGACTCGTTCCAGGAAGGCTTTGTGTGTCGGCGGACCTTGCTCGGGATCAAATCCACAGATTCGGAACATTTCGTCGGACCAGTAAAGCGCCTTTTCCGTCCAAGGGTCATAAGTCCAACTAGCTGTATGGGTTAGTCTTTGCGCTTCAGCCAGGCAAGCTTCGCTGTGTCGGAGAGCGTCCTGCGCCAGTTTTCGTTCAATTGCCACACCCGCCAAATGACTGATCCGTTCGACGATTTCCTGTCCACGGACGTTTGGGCGCTTCGGTTCGCGATAATACATGGCAAACGTCGCAATGACTTTGCGTGCTGAGGAGAAAACCGGGGTTGCCCAGCACGCGCGCAGGCCATGGGATAAAGCCGGTTTGCGATAATTCACCCACAGCGGGTCGATTGCAATGTCTTCAACAATGACCTGCTCTCCACGGTACGCAGCGGTTCCGCAGGAACCGGCGGACGCGGCAGGCACAATACCATCGATCGCATCGATATAGGTCTTGGGAAGGCTAGGAGCGCTACCATGGCGCAAACGATTGTCTTCTAGCAACAAAATGGAGGACATGACGCCGCTGACTTCTTCTTCTACGAGCCGGCAAAGACTATCAAGGATTTCAGCGAGTGAATCGCCCCTGGCTAACTTCTCGAGGACCCGTTTTTCTCCAGTGAGAAGCGATTCCGCGCGTTTGCGGTCGGTGATGTCAACGTTGGATCCGATATAGCCCGCAAATTCCCCTCCGCCCGTATATCTCGGAATGCCACTTTCCATCACCCACCGGTATTCTCCATCGGCTCGCTTCAGGCGATACTCCATGGTGAAAGGTCTTCGCGCCTCGAAGGCAGGAAGGAAGCAATCGAAGCAGCCTTGCACATCGTCAGGATGCACGCCTTCGATCCATCCCATGCCTACTTCCTGCTCCATGGTTCGGTTGGTGAACTCGAGCCACGGCTTATTGAAATAGTTACATTGGCCATCCGTTCCGGTCATCCAGATCAAGACCGGCGCCGTATCCGCCATTGCCTGAAAGCGGGCTTCGCTCTCACGCAAGCGTCCTTCAGCGCGCTTCCGTTCAGTGATGTCGCGGTATCTAGCGTAATTTACAATCTGCTCGCCAGAAGGCGTTCGCACCGAAACAGCGAGAAGAGATACGTCAATCTCAGTCCCATCCTTGCATCTTCGAACTGTCTCGACCTCTACTCGCCCGCCCTCCATTAACAGGTGCGTGTACGCTCGAGAGTTCTCGATCTGAGCCGCAGGAACGATAAGATCATTGATCGGGCGCTGCAAAACTTCGTCAGGCTCGTAGCCGAACATGCGCGTGAATTCCTTATTGATGCGAATGACGCGGTCCTCAGCACTTACGACAGCCACCGCTTCCGGAGCCTGTTCGAACAACTCGTCTAACCGAGAAGTCTGCTTCTGCAATTCCTCTTGCGCGAGTTTTAGCTCTTCAACGTCCGTATTCGTCCCGTACCAGCGAATAATCCGTCCGCCGGAGTCGCGTAAAGGCACAGCCTGAATCAAAAACCACCGGTAGCTTCCATCAGCGCGCCGCATACGCGCTTCGGCTTCCAATGAGGTCGACCGCACCAAAGCCGTTTGCCATCGCTCTCGCAAATCGGTTATGTCTTGAGGGTGAATCGCCGCGGACCATCCCGCGCCCTTGATCTCATTGAAAGACATTCCCGTGTAGTCGAGCCATCTTTGGTTGCAGAATTCGAAGTTGCCATCGGGAAGAGCGCTCCAGACCAATCCCGGGATCGTATCCATCACGCCGCGCAAACTAAGTTCACGTCGCTCCCGATCGCCAGGAATTTCGGTGGAGCATGACTTTTCGCATTGCTCGTCTTCGGCCCGAGCGGAAGTCTCAGGAGCGCTGGATCGTGGGAGTTGCATCCGATGTGACTCCTTGCTGTGACTGGCACTTATGTTTCGAAGCAGAGAGAAACGAGGGTGATATTGTATAAGAAACCGAAGCCGCTCTGTCTGCTCAGGTCACGGTATTGACGTCCTCACCTGTCGAGCGTAGTATCTGCCGCTAATAGTCGTCTAGTCGTCCTCTTTAATCAACCTAATTTCGCAGGCGCGCACCGAGCAGTGCGTCACGTGGTCTGCCAGTCGTATCGCCGTGCGGTCAGGGGGAGACATGCTGGGCCGGGAAGAATGGTTGCCGCTCGCGCGTAAGCTGGATTGGGACTACTCCTATGTGCGAGAAGATGAAGTTTTTCCAGAAGTCATCAGCGGAAGGCCCTGGCTACCTCATTCGGAATGGAAAGACTGGGAAGAATCATTCAAGACTTCCTATCGCGAATACGTCGACAACCAATACGAAAAAGACATGGCTGTACAGGCTGTGCACGACGCAGTGGGGCGGATAGAAAATGTTCAGAAGTTGGCCCTGCCCTGGTTGAACAGTCTGAAAGTTCACGCAGCGGCACTGCCCCTTGCGGAGTTCACCGGCGTCATCGGCAATCTGAGGGGTGCGAGGTTCGGCCGCGACAGCGCCTGGCGAACCATGGCGACTTTTGGAGCGCTTGATGAATATCGCCATACTCAAATTCCACTCCTCCTGTTTCATCGATTGCTGCGCTTGGACTCCCAGTTCGATTGGGCGCACAAGTTTTACCACACCAACAATTGGTTCGCGGTTGCCGCGCGGCATTTCTTCGATGAAGTGACCGTTGGACAAAACGCTATTGAGTTCCACGTCGCCACCAACGTTGTGCTCGAAACCGGTTTCACGAATTTGCAATTCGTTGGACTGGCGTCGCTCGCTCGCGAGTCGAGTGACCATATGTTCGAAAGGATGGTCACCAGCATTCAGACAGACGAGGCGCGGCATGCACAGATTGGGCATCCCGTTCTGGCTACCGTCATGAAGCACGATCCCAAGTACGCGCAGTATCTGGTGGACAAGTGGTTCTGGCGAAACTGGCGCTTGTTCTCGATTTTGACCGGACTCTCGATCGATTATTTGACCGCACCGGATCAACGTCCTTACTCATTCAAAGAGTTCATGGAAGAGTGGATTATCGATCAGTTTCTCCGCACCTTGGACGAATTCGGACTCGAGAAGCCGTGGTATTGGGATCTTCTGCTGGACGAACTCGAGATCTACCATCACATGATCTACGCGAGCGCCTACAGTTACCGTGCCACTTTATGGTTCAACTTCGTCATACCTGGGCCAGCTGAGAGGAAGTGGCTGCGCCAGAAATATCCTAAATATTGGGATGACATGGATGCGGTGTGGGAACAAATCAGCGAACGTTGGAGAACCGTTGGACCCGGACCGGCAAACGAATTGGCGGTCCATGGCACTGCCATGCCAACTTTTTGCGATTTGTGTCAGTTGCCATTGAGCGCTGGTACGCCGCGTAAGAATACTGCGAGGGTCCTCGTCCACGACGGGCGCAAGTACATTTTCTGCTCGGAGCCGTGTCATTGGATTTTCTTACATGAGCCTGAACGATATGCCAGCCACAAGGATGTCGTGAAGCGCGTGCTCTCGGGAGAGGCCCCGGCTCAGCTGCCCAGTTTGCTGACTGACTATTTCAATCTCACCCCTGATACTTGGGGCAAAGATGTTCATCATGGTGATTACGAGTGGCTCCGAACCCGAAAAGACTCTGCCGCTTAGCGTGGGAAGAAAGTTTATGCCAATTCCTCTCTATGGGTTCCTGCAAGGTGACACAGTCGGTCTTTTGATTCTGGCTGAAGAAGCCGAAACAATCCAGGCGCTCGCACGAAAACTTCAGGATGCAGCCAGTCTTCGAGTCCGAAGCAAAGATCGGATTCAGGTGGTTTATAACGACAAGACGATGGATCCGGCAATGACAGTCGCGCAAGCCGGGTTGCAGGCATTGGATCGGTTTGATGTGATTTCAGGGTAGCAGTGATGGGCTTTCAGAAGGTGGCCAAAGTAGAGGACATTTGGAGTGGTGAAATGATCGGCCTGGAGCTGAACGGCGAGCCTGTTTTGTTGGTCAACGTCGACAGCCGCATTTACGCCTACGCTGATACCTGTCCTCACCAGAAGAGTCGACTAAGCGAAGGCACTCTGACGGAAACGATTCTCCGTTGTGGTCGGCATCATTGGGAATTCGACGTTTGTAGCGGATCTGGCGTAAACCCTCGGAACGCCTGTCTGACGCCGTTTCCGATTAAGGTCGAGGGCGGGGACATCCTTGTCGACATCGATGAAGCTAAGATCGCAGGAACTGGTCGAGACGGAGTGAAAGAATAATAATGACCGAAGAGGCAGCGGGAGTCTATGACCGAGTCGGTCCTGTTCTCCAGGTGGGAACCGTGGCCAATGCCATTATTGCCGCGATTAGAGATCTGAACGAGGACGTCATGGTCTTGGACCGCGGCGCCTATGTGAGAGTGCTGGTTCCGCAATGCTGTATCGTGACCCGGTCGGCGATCGAAAAGCACCTGGGACGCCCGTTTCGTTTCCCAGGCGAGTTGGAAACGGTAATGTCGGCCTTCAAAGGTTCGCTTCAGCTGAACCAGGACGATGCGGCCTGGCGATTTGCCGTGCGGGCCCGCAAATCAGGTTGAACGAACCGCTGCTTTCGCCAACCCCGGGGAGGACATATGCCTCAACAGAAAACGTATTGGCATCTTTTGCAGCAAAAGCGGATGCCAACGGAATACGAAATTGTGACGTCGAAACTCCTCTGCTACACCGGCGAGGGTTTCACAGGAAAGCGCTTCGAACTCGATGTTCCCCTCAAAGACTGGTACCGCCAATATCAGCAAGAGTCGCTGCTGGTGTGCAGCTCGTGGGAGAAGTTTCAGGACCCGAGAGAAACAACCTACACAAAGTACACAGCTCTGCAGCGAGATAAGGAGATTTTCGTCGACGGGATTCTGGATGAAATTGAGTTAACCGGATACGACGCCCACCTTCGCCCTGTATGGCTGCACATTTTCGCCAGAGTGGTCGCCCCGTTCCGTCATCCGGGCCATGGTTTTCAAATGATCGCATCCTACTTCGGCCACATGGCTCCCAGCGGGCGCATTACAATCGCAGCCGCACTTCAATCCGCCGACGAGATGCGCCGCATTCAGCGGATCGCGTATCGCATCCGGCAGCTTCAGCAAATCTACCCTGGGTTCGCCTCCGACAGCAAAACTCTGTGGCAGACTGACTCGCTATGGCAACCCCTGCGCGAAGTCGTTGAAAAGTTGCTCGTTGCTTACGATTGGGCGGAATCTTTCGTCGGCCTCAATCTGGTGCTCAAGCCCTTGGTGGACGAATTGTTTATGAAGTACTTGAGCGAGGTGGCTCTTGGTGAAGACGACTACTTGCTCGGTCAGATCTTTTATTCGTTGAACGAAGACTGCCACTGGCACCGTCAGTGGACGGAATGCCTGGTTCGAATGGCGATCGAAGATAATGTTCGCAACAGGGATACGATTCAGGGATGGATCAATCAGTGGTATCCGCTTGCGGCTCGGGCGGTGCACCCATTTACATCCTTCCTTGAAGACACTTTGGAACAAACGAAGACACCGCCACCCGAGTCAATGGAACGGTCGATCGATCGCTACTATCGCGACTATCTTCGGACAGTCAATCTGGAAGTTCGCTCGTGAATTTCCTGAAACGCCCTCTGTTTTCGGCTTGCGGACACTCCTGGTC
>Ga0209006_10006744_pt1 | contig 10370 bp, 7 predicted proteins | sample JacPin_JW_Ref_O2_FD_188567 | JGI IMG/M metagenome (GOLD analysis project Ga0209006, IMG submission 188567) | Forest soil microbial communities from Algoma, Ontario, Canada - Jack Pine, Ontario site 1_JW_Ref_O2 (SPAdes) (version 2) | ecosystem: Environmental > Terrestrial > Soil > Boreal... | reverse complement strand
CTCGGCTTCGATCGCGACCAAGATGCTGCAGGAACTCGGCGGCGCCACCGTCATCGGCCCGCTGCTGGTCGGGCTCGACCGTTCGGTGCAGATCGTGCAGCTCGGCGCCAACGACTCGCAACTCGTCAACATGGCAGCGCTCGCGGCGTACAATATCAGCGGCTGACGAACTGCCGGTCGGGCTCGGCCGCCCTTTTCCCTCGTCATGCGCGGGCTCGACCCGCGCATCCATGCTGAGGAACCGCCGGCTGAGACTTGGCGGTGAAGACTGTGCCGCTCGCATGCCGCATGGATTGCCGGGTCATAGGCGAGCGGAAGCGACGCCGTTCTTCGAACGGCTATGCCCGGCAATGACGAGTTATGAGGGCTGCGGAAAATCCGCATTGGCGATTCACGGCACCGCAACCAGTGCCGGCTAGACCGGGTTTCTCGTCATTGCGAGAAGCGAAGCGACGAAGCAATCCAGTCGCTTGCGCAAGCCTCTGGATTGCTTCGTGGCGTTTACCATCGGGCCGGCCACTTCGGGCCGGACCCGTTGGCTCGCAATGACGCGTTTGTGAGAGCACCATGCAACATCAGCCCCCACCCCACGCCCTCGAAATTCGCGGCCTCGCCAAACGCTTCGACCGCCCTGCCGTCGACGGCCTCGATCTCGCCGTGCGCACCGGCGAATTCTACGCGCTGCTCGGCCCCAACGGCGCCGGCAAGACCACGACCTTGCGGATGATTGCGGGCCTGCTGCGCCCCGACGCCGGATCAATCCGCATCGCCGGCATCGACGCGCTCGCCGACCCGGTCGGCGCCAAGCGGCTCACCGCCTGGATCTCCGACGAGCCGATGACCTACGACAAGCTCACGCCCGAGGAATATCTGGAATTCGTCGCCGGGCTCTGGGGTGTCGAACCGGCGCTCGCCGAAGCGCGCGCCGGCGAACTGCTCGACTGGCTTGGGCTCGCCCCGCATGCGCGCGAGCGCTGCGAGACCTTCTCCAAGGGCATACGGCAGAAAGTGGCGCTGGCCGGTGCGCTGGTGCACGATCCGCTGCTGATCATTCTCGACGAGCCGCTGACCGGGCTCGATGCCGGCTCCGCCCGTCAGGTCAAAAATGTCCTGCGCGAGCGCGCGCGGATGGGCGGCGCCGTGCTGATGACCACGCACATTCTCGAAGTCGCCGAACGCATGGCGGATCGTATTGGCGTCATCGCCCACGGCAAGCTCATCGCCGAAGGCACGCTCGACGATCTGCGCCGGCAGGCCGGTAAGCAGGCGGCGGGCGATGGCGCGCACAGTGACGGCGTCAGCGGCAACGCGAGTTTGGAAGACACCTTCCTCGCGCTCGTCGCCGAGTCGGCGGAAGCCGCGTGAAAGTTGTTAGCAAATCGCCGTCATTCCGGAAGCCGCGGAGCGGCTGTCCGGAATCCATAACCACGAGCGGAGATTGTTTTGCGCCGATCGTGGTTATGGATTCCGGGATCGCGCTGCGCGCGCCCCGGAATGACGGCGGAGTAATCCCATGATCCAGCCCGGCACCGCCGTCTGGTTCGCGCGCCACGAATCCCGGCTCGCCTGGCGCGATTTCGTGGCGATGATGACCGCCGGCAAGGCGTCGCGCCGCCGCGGCGTGGCGCTCGGCATTGCGCTGTTCGTCCTCGGCATGCACGTGGTCGCTTGGTTCGTGGTCGAGGATTTCGCCTCGGCCGCCGTCGACAAGCATTTTTTGATCGCCGTCAGCGCCACCATCCTGTTGTCGTGGCTCCTGATGGTGTCGCAGGCGATGGAATCGATCACCCGCGCCTTCTACACCCGCGCCGATCTCGACCTCATTCTGGCGTCGCCGGTCGCCGCCGAGCGTTTGTTTGCTGTGCGCATCGCCACCATCGCGCTGGCGATCGCCGCGATGGCCTTGCCGCTTGCCGGTCCGTTCATCAACGTGCTCGCTATCCGCGGCGGTCCGCACTGGCTCGGTGCTTATGGCGTGATCGCCGCGATGGGTTGGCCGCGACCGCCGTCGCGGTCGCCATCACAGTAGCTCTGTTTCGCCTCATCGGAGCGCGGCGCACGCGGCTGATCGCACAGGTCCTTGCCGCCATCATCGGCGCCGCCTTCGTGATCGGCCTGCAGGTCGGCGCCATTCTGTCTTACGGCACCTTGTCGCGTGCCGACATGCTGCAATCGCAAACGCTTGAAGCGCTCGCGCCCGCGCTCGACAGCGCGGTGTGGTGGCCGGCGCGCGCCGCGCTCGGCGACCTGCCGGTGCTCGCCGCCGTGCTCGCCATCGGCTTTTTGTTGCTCGCCGCGATCATCGCGCTGGTGGCGCCGCGCTTCGGCGTGTATGCCATCACGGCGTCCAGCCTCGGCGCCGCGCCGGCCGCGCGCATGCGTCGGGCCAAAGGCTTCCACGTCGCCGCGCCGCGCGCTGCGCTCCGCCGCAAGGAATGGCTCCTGCTGCGCCGCGATCCCTGGCTCGCCTCGCAGACCCTGATGCAGATCCTTTATTTGCTCCCGCCCGCCATCCTGCTGTGGCGCACGTTCGCGGTCGGCGGCGCGCTCAATTTGTTGGTGCCGGTGTTAGTGATGGCGGCGGGCCAGCTCGCCGGCGGCCTCGCCTGGCTCAGCATCTCGGGCGAAGATGCGCCCGACCTCGTCGCCACCGCGCCGATCCCGCAACGTTATCTGCTGCGCGCCAAGATCGAGGCCGTGATCGCCATCGTTGCCGCGATCTTCGGCCCGCTGGTCATCGCCATCGCCATTGCGTCGCCCTGGCACGCCGCCGTCACCGGCTCCGGCATCGTCATCGCCGCCACCTGCGCTACCGCGATCCAGCTCTGGTTCCGCACCCAGGCGAAGCGCAGCCAATTCCGCCGCCGCCAAGTCTCCTCGCGCGTCGCCACCTTCGCCGAAGCCTTTTCCTCGATTGGCTGGGCCGCAACCGCCGCGGTCGCCGCGCTCAGTCCCGTGCTCGCCGTCGCGCCGTCGCTGATCGCGCTCGCCATCGTCTTCGGCGCTTGGTGCCTCGCGCCGCGGCGGGCCGCGTGACTCGTCATTGCGAGGAGCGCAGCGACGAAGCAATCCAGCTTCCCGCGCAAGCGGACTGGATTGCTTCGCTGCGCTCGCAATGACGAGTTATTGAAGCTCCGCGAACAAATCTCGCCACGTCGGATTCAGCGATTCAATCAAAGTCAGCTTCTTCTCGCGCGATCCACCTTTGATTTGCTTTTCACGAGCGATGGCGTTCGGAATGGTTGCGTGCAGCTCATACCAAACCAGCATTTTACAGCCGTAGCGCTTGGTAAAGCCGGCGACGCTCCCAGAACGATGCAGCCAAACCTTTGTGGGAGGTTCGAAGTCACGCCGACATATAGGGTCCCGTTGCATCGATTCGCCATGATGTAAACAGCGGGTTGGCGCATAGAACGATCTCGTCATTGCGAGGAGCTTAGCGACGAAGCAATCTAGCTTCCCGCGCAAGCCTCGGGATTGCTTCGCTTCGCTCGTAATGACGAGTCTTCACCGCAACGCCACCAGCAAAATCGCGATCTCGCTCACCTGCTCCACCGCGCCGAGCACGTCGCCGGTCTGGCCGCCGATCTGCCGCATGGCGAGCCAGCACAAAAGCCCCACCGCGATCGCCAGCACCAAAACCGCCACCAGCGCGTGCCCAAGTCCGAGACAAAACAGCAGCGCCAAAAATCCGAGCACGACCGCCACCGCGACGCCGATCCCCGAAGGGACGCCGGCCGCAAACGCAAGCCCGTCGGTGCGCGCCGCCGGCACGATCCACATCACCAGCGGCAGCACCGCGCGCGCCCCAACATGGGCGGCGATCAGCGCCGGCGCCACCAGCACCGGCTCGGTGAGGCTGGCGAGGGCGTCGGCCCGGATCAGCAAAGAAATGATCAGCGCGCACACCCCGTAGGTGCCGATACGGCTGTCGCGCATGATCGCAAGCTTGCGCTCGCGCGTGTCGCCGCCGCCGAAGCCGTCGGCGGTGTCGGCGAGCCCGTCCTCATGCAGCGCGCCGGTGATCAGCATGGTCGCCGCCAGCGCCAGCGCCGCTGCCGGCCAGGAGAACAGCACCAGCCGGTCCGCAAGCGTGTAAACCAGCGCGCCGACGAGCCCCACCACGAAGCCCGCGAGCGGAAACGCCCACGCGGCCTGCGCCAGGTTCGCGCCGGCGCCGGTCTCGTGGCGCAACATCGGCAGCCGGGTGAGAAAATGAATGCTGGCGGAGATTTCGCCGATCCGCGCCCCGAGCCGCTCTCCCCATTCGCCCAATACCGCCATGGTGCCCCTCGCTCCGCTTTGCCAGCGACGCAAATTGTATCACCGCCGCCGCGCTTCGCACGCCCTCCCGCCGCCGCTAATACTCCCACCTCCGAGCTTCGCACTCCCTCCCCCCGAGCGGGGGAGGGTGGGGTGGGGGTACTGGCCACTCGCTCAGCGTGCGAGCCGCACAACGACAAGCGCCGCAATCTTCCGCCCCGCTTGCGCAAGCCTCACTGCCGCGGGACCCCCACCAATCCTCCCCCTTTCAGGGGGAGGTAGAGTTTCGGCCCGCACACGGCGAACAAATCATCTCGTTGATTGCTGCCCATTCGCAAGCCCGGCGAGCTTCGCACTCCCTCCCCCCGAGCGGGGGAGGGTGGGGTGGGGGTCGTGTCCGCTCGCTCAGGTCACGGTCAAAACGAAGATCATCGCCGAACCCTAATGCCCCCAACCGTGGCCCAACCCCCCAGCCTTTGCTAAAACCCCTAAACCGCCACCGGAACACATACACACATGCCCGCCTTCGCCACCTTCGCCGACCTGCGCGCCCTCTGCCTCGATCTGCCCAGCGGCCACCCCGCCGCCAGCGCCGCCGTCGCCGTGCGCGAGGATACGCTCACCAAGCCGCCGCGCAGCCTCGGCCGGCTGGAGGAGCTCTCCGCCTTCCTCGCCCATTGGCAGGGCCACGCGCCGCCGCGGCTTGAGCGCGCCGAAGTGCTGGTGTTCGCTGGCAATCACGGCGTCACCGCCCAGGGCGTCTCCGCCTATCCGGCCGCGGTCACCGCGCAGATGGTGGCGAATTTCGCCTCAGGCGGCGCCGCCATCAATCAGCTCGCGCGCGCCGCCGGCGCCGCGCTGAAAGTCATTCCGCTCGATCTCGAAACCCCCACCGCCGACTTCACCGAAAGCCACGCGCTCACCGAGCCCGAATTCATCGCCGCCGTCGCCACCGGCTATGACGCGGTTGAGCCGGAGAGCGATCTTCTGTGTCTCGGCGAAATGGGCATCGGCAACACCACCGCGGCGGCGGCGATCGCGGCCGCGTTGTTCGGCGGCGGCGGCGAGCGCTGGGCCGGCCGCGGCACCGGCGTCGACGATCCGGGGCTTGCCCGCAAACAAGAGGTCATCGACCGCGCGCTCGCCCGCCACCGCTTCATTCTCAACGATCCGCTGCGCGTCGCCGCGGCCTTCGGCGGCCGCGAGCTCGCCGCCATTTTGGGCGCCACGCTCGCCGCGCGCCGCCATGCCATTCCGGTGCTGCTCGACGGCTTTGTCTGCACCGCCGCCGTCGCTCCGCTGCATAAGCTGCGCACCGACACGCTCGCGCATGCGCTCGCCGGCCACGTCTCCGCCGAAGCCGGCCACCGCGCGCTCCTTGAAGAGCTGAACTTAAAGCCGCTCCTCGATCTCAACATGCGGCTCGGCGAAGCCTCCGGCGCCGCCACGGCCCTGTTGATTCTCCGTGCCGCGCTCGCCTGCCACACCGGCATGGCCACCTTCGCCGAAGCCGGCGTCTCCGACCGCCCGGCGGATGAGAACGCGGAGCCGAAGGCGGCGGGGTAGGGCGGCGAAGTGTCAGAAATCGCTCGATCGGATTGCCACCTGTTCGGTAGACGGAATAGAGGCGACGATTTAGGCTTCGGCAACACGCAATTCAAATACATGAATTCCGCGTGAAAGATGTGGAGGCTACCCGCTCAATTCATCATCATCGGATGATGCTCTGCCCAACTTAAAATAGTTCTCGATTTCCTCTTTAAAGCCCAACGTTCTTTCGAAGTGTTCCCCACTGGCTACTCTCTCACGGCGTGATTTTTTATCTAAGGTCGAGCGAACAGCGATAAATCGATCCCATTCGTGAGTAAACACTTCGAGATTTCCAATCGCCCTGTGTAAAGCGTTATCGCCTGTTTCAAAAAACAGCTGAGTAAGAGTAAATAGCTTGCCAACAGTCGCGCGATTCTGGCGGCTCAGTGGCGGTCGACCGAGGACTTCATAAATTTCATACCCGAAATGAAAGCGATCGAGCTTGACAACGTCGGCGGCGATCGCGTGAGGATTTACCAACTTGGAGAATGCCTTTCGAGTTATGCCTTCGGAAATATACCCGTTAGCTGCTAAGTAGATTTTGGCGAAGGCGTTCCTATCGAGGACTTGACTGCGACCAATATAGCCGTCCCTTACCCCATCGCCAAATTCGCCTTTCTTCCGTTCGAAGAGGATGCCGTATCGCTCAAAAACAATTTTCTGCAGCCCTATAAATCCATCCTCATTTGAATGGCGATCAGCATTTGTCACCGCGGTTTGTCGGTTCGTGGCATTCGAGATTCGATCAATCAATATCTTGCTGTCGCCGGGCTTGTCCTCTGCGGTTAGCGTAATGACCTTCAGTAATACTTCTTTACCTGCAAATATTTGTTCAGCGTTTTCCGGATCATTTTGCAATATCCTACTCAGCGTAAACGCGGTCTGCCCACCATTGATAATCTGTGGGTTTTTTACAAACAGTTGCGCTTTGTTTCTTTGTCCTATCCTTTCATTGATATTTGTCTCGTCGGATATCATCGTTATGCCATTGTTCAAAAGTGCAAATTCGTTGGTTTCGCCAGATAAAATTGTCTCTCGAATCGCGTTGTTGACGCCGACGCCCTCAAATTCCAAATAGCTTCTCGGATTGAATATGAGGATCGCATTGCGATATTTGTTCATGAGTTTTGCGATCTCAAATGTGGGTACAAAAAGTACGGTGATATCGCAGGCGCCATGGCTTGTTGAAACTTCGTAATTTATTTAGCTCCCGCGTTTTTGGTGTTAAGATCAAGTAAAATAGCTAATTCTTCCTTCTGGAAATACGTCCCGGTTATGACTGGAAAAACTAACTCTGCATAGCAGCGCTCGGCGTCAAAGGTTTCGACGGGAAATCCGCCGGTCAGGCTACGCAGGATGCTTTGAGAAATGTCGGGTAGGTTGGCGATAATTACGGTGCGGTATTTGTAGCGGCCAATGTCGTCTATTTGCGAGATGCTCCGAATCAGGCCTTTAATTTTTCCATTATATTCGAGCCCGCTTTCTGATTGTTCGTACCCGGCCGTTATTCGGGCAATATCCATAGATGCCATTTCGTCTATAGTGATTTTCTTGGTTTCAAAATTTTTTTTGGTAGTTCTGAACTTAGACTGTAGAAATGTAATGGATTTAGTTTCTTCGTCGATGAAATACCCGTCGATTCCTCCATCGTTTGTTCCGTCAGTAACACACGTCTCTCTCTTGGCAAAACTGAGCAATCCAAATTTTACTTTTAGATACAAATGGATATACGCTTTAGAGCGTGTCTGGTTGAGCCATTCGATATCTTCAGCGGAAGCGTTGTAGCTCTTGAAGCCGGCCGCAATACCCTCAGCCCTGATCTGATCTAAGATTTTTAATAGGATATCATACTTCGACATGGTTTTCGTATCTTCCTGAAGGCGGAGCTGTGCAATCGGACTTCCGCGGACGCAATTATAGATGGAAGAAAATCTAAATGCTCTTGGTTATGTTCAGGCGAGAGCCGACGCTGCGGACGCGAGTGGCGAAACGCACTTGAGAGAACGGGAACGTAATTCTCTTGACAAATGTCACTGAAAACGTTACAAAAGATTATTCCAGCTCACCAAGGGCGCCTTTCGCGAGGGCACTTTCGGAAAGCGGAGCGGGATGCGGCGCCCGCGCGCGGATTTATGCGATCCGCTCCCGGGCGGCCCCGGGGCATCGGTCGGCCGGCAAAAAGACCGGTCCGCACGGAGCGTGCTTAACTCAAAGCGTTGTGCGGCGAGCGGGCAAAACACTCGCTTCGCCGTGCTTTGATGAAACCCGGTTCTGGGGCTGAGCCATCGGGGTGATAGCCGGTGGTGAGCGCCGCGGTGAAGCGCCGGAAGGCGGGCGCGCCCCCGAAAGTGGCGCGCAGCCGCGCGGAAGGCATCGGCGAATGGTGACATTCGTCGCTGCTGCGCGGACATGGTTGGCATGCGCCTTTCGGCGCTTCGCCTCCCTTTCTGCGCATGATCTGGTCCGAAAACCGGACACCACTTTTCGGGATCATGCGTGGTGGGGGCGATTTTTTCCTGGCGTGGTGGTGGTTGGCAAAGCTCGGGCGCGATTGCGCCGCGAGAACGATTTTTCACGTCGTCATTGCGAGCGGCAGCGAAGCAATCCAGTTCGCTTGCGCGGGAAGTGGATTTCTTCGTCGCGTTGCTCCTCGCAATGACGTGGGTGGGCAGTTGAGTGCCATTACGTCGTCATTGCCCGGCTTGACCCGGCAATCCATGCGAGGCTTCGGCTCGCTGAGATCCGTCGCGTTGTTTGATTCGCGGCCCGTCAGCATGGACCACCGGGTCAAGCCCGGTGGTGACGATGGAGAGCGTGACGAGGCGCAGCGCGACGACGCTTGCTCGTCATTGCGAGCGTAGCGAAGCAATCCAGTTCGCTTGCGAGGGAAGCTGGATTGCTTCGTCGCGTTGCTCCTCGCAATGACGAGAGAGTATCCGCCCCCGCGCAGTGAAACGGAGCGGGGGAGGGGGACCACGCGCAGGCGTGGTGGAGGGGGCTTGCGGCGCTGAGGCCGGCCGTGAGGCAGAGGCCCCTCCCACCGCGCTGCGCGCGGTCCCCCCTCCCCGCTTCGCGGGGCGGGATGACAGGCGCATGTTGCAAAATCTCACCGCGTGACGAGAGTGTTCAAAATGACAGAGCACAGCAATGAAAGAACCAATTACTCCTGAAGAAGTATCGGCGTTTCATAAAATTCTTCGCACGGATCCGCAGCGTTATCTTCGCATTGTCAACGGCTGGATAGCGGAAAACCCAGCCAATTCGCATGCCTACTTCGATCGCCATTTTGCCTGGATGCAAATGGGTGAACCAGGGCGGGCAATCGATGATCTCAACAAGGTCATCGAACTCGAGCCCGAACCGGTCGCGTTTACAATGCGCGGGGAGGTTTACCGGTCGCTCGGTGAGTACCAAAAAGCCGTAGCGGACTTCGCACACGCTGAGGCGCTTGACCCGGAGGAATGGCAGGGCAATGGATTCTGTCTGCTGTATCAGGCCGACGCCCATGCTCACGTTGGCAACGAACCCGCGGCGTTAGCTTGCTGTGCGCGCTTGCCGGATGATTTTTGGACGCCCGGAATGAACAACACGCCAAGCGGCGGCAAAGCGGAGATCGCGCAAAAGCTGCGGCAGATCGTGGCCGACACGCGCCGGCGGCGCGGCTGAACTTATCCGCCCCCGCGGAGTGAAACGGAGCAGGGGGAGGGGGACTACGCGGAGCGTGGTGGAGGGGGCATGCGGCGGTTGGGCGAACTGCGCGCGTGTTGCGCAAGCCGCGAGTCAGAGTGCCCCACCCGCCGCCCTTTCGGGCGGTCCCCCCTCCCCGCTTTCGCGGGGAGGGATAAAGCAAATTACATAAACGCCTGGATGCCGGTCTGGGCGCGGCCGAGGATCAGGGCGTGAATGTCGTGGGTGCCTTCGTAGGTGTTCACCGTTTCCAGATTGGCGAGCACGCGCATCACATGAAACTCTTCGGAAATCCCGTTGCCACCGTGCATGTCGCGAGCCATGCGGGCGATGTCGAGCGCCTTGCCGCAATTGTTGCGCTTAAGGAGCGAAATCGCCGGCGGCGAGGCGGTGCCCTCTTCGATCATGCGGCCGAGCCGCAGCACTGCGTGCAGGCCGAGCGTGATTTCGGTCTGCATGTCGGCGAGCTTTTTCTGGATGAGCTGATTGGCGGCGAGCGGCCGGCCGAATTGCTTGCGGTTGAGCGTGTAGTCGCGGGCGCGGTGCCAGCAGAATTCGGCGGCGCCGAGCGCGCCCCAGGCGATGCCGGCGCGCGCCATGTTGAGGCAGCCGAACGGGCCGGCGAGCCCGCTCACATTCGGCAGCAAATTTTCTTCCGGCACCACCGCGTCTTCGAGCACGATCTCGCCGGTGATGGAGGCGCGCAGGCTGAGCTTGCCCTCGATCTTCGGGGTGGAAAAACCCTTGGTGCCGCGCTCGACCACGAAGCCGCGGATCTTGCCGTCGAGTTTGGCCCACACCACCGCGATGTCGGCCACCGGCGAATTGGT
>Ga0209006_10006743_pt1 | contig 10371 bp, 8 predicted proteins | sample JacPin_JW_Ref_O2_FD_188567 | JGI IMG/M metagenome (GOLD analysis project Ga0209006, IMG submission 188567) | Forest soil microbial communities from Algoma, Ontario, Canada - Jack Pine, Ontario site 1_JW_Ref_O2 (SPAdes) (version 2) | ecosystem: Environmental > Terrestrial > Soil > Boreal... | reverse complement strand
CCGAAGGCCGGCTCCATTTCGCTGATGGCGGTCAGACGCGCGCCGATCTGGTCGTCGCCGCCGACGGGATCAACTCGCCGATCCGCGACGGGCTCGGGCTGTTGCGCTGGCGCCATGAGATCGGCCAGTTCGGCTACCGCGCGATGATCCGGCGCGAGCCCGGCGAGCTCAAAAGCGACATCGGCCGCACCCATTGCGAGAACTGGAACGGCTCGCGCCGCCTGCTCTACGCGCCGTGCACCGAGGAGCTCGCCTATGTGCAGCTCACCTCGCTGAAGGGTGACGACATCGCCAACCGCGTGCCGATCGACCGCGATTTCTGGTGCGATCTCTTCCCGCATCTCGGCTGGATCATCGAGCGCATCCCCGACGATGGGCGCGGCGACTGGCTGGAGCTGATTCGTACGCGCGGCTGGGCCAAGGGGTCCGTCGCCCTCGTCGGCGATTGCGCGAGCGCGCAGCCGCCCTTCCTCGGCCAGGGCGGCGGCTGCGCGATGATGTCGGGCTATGTGCTGGCCGAGGCGATCGACCGCGCCGGCGACATCGCCGAAGGTATCGCCGATTGGCAACGCCGCCAGCGCCGCTTTACCGAGTGGGTGCAGCGCGTCGCCTATTGGTACGGACAGCTCGCCTTGCTGCCGCCATCGCTGCGCCTCGCGGTGTTCGGCGCGGTTGGCCGCAGCGAGGTGCTGCAGGCGGCGACCCTGTTCGTCGCCGCGCGCCGCGACCCGACCGCGCCCGAAGCCTGGCGCCGGCCCGAAGAAGTGCAGATCCCGATCCCGATCTTCCACTGAAGCGCCCGATGAGCCTTTCCGGTCACGACATTCACATGTCGCTGAAACCGCTGCCCGGCGCCGAGGCGGAGCTGGCGGAGCTGGCCGCGCAGGCGCGGCGCGACCTTGCCGCTCTCGCGCATCCCGCCGCGGAATGGGTGCGGCCGCTCCCCGAGATCGCCGGTCGTGACGTGCGCGATGTGGTCATTGTCGGCGCCGGCCAGGCCGGGCTCGTCGTCGGCCTCGCGCTGAAGCGCGAAGGCGTGCACGATGTCCTGCTGCTCGATCGCAACCCGGCCGGCTACGAGGGGCCGTGGGACACGTTTGCCCGCATGGAGGTGCTGCGCACCCCGAAGACGCTGGTTGGCGCCGAGCTCGGCATCCCGAGCCTCTCGGCGAAATCCTGGTTCGAGGCAGTGTACGGCGCCGAGGCCTGGGAGCAGATCACCTGGATCCCGCGGCGCGACTGGATGCGCTATCTGCGCTGGTACCGCACCATCGCCGCGCTCGATATCAGGAACGACATCGAGGTCACCGGCATCGCGCCGGAGGGCCGGCTGCTGCGGATCAAGACCGGCGACGGCCCGGTGCTCGCACGCCGCATCGTCATCTGCACCGGGCATGACGCCGGCGGCCAATGGGCGGTGCCCGAGATGGTCAGCGAGGCCTTGCCGGAGCAGGTTTACGCCCATTCGAACGGGCCGGTCGATTTCGCCGCGATGAAGGGCCTGCGGATCGGCATCCTGGGCCATGGCGGCTCGGCGTTCGACGCCGGATTGACCGCGCTCGCGGCCGGCGCGGCGTCGGTCGATCTCTGCTTCCGGCGGGCCCGGCTGCCGGTGGTCAACCCGCATCGCTGGCTCGAATGGTCCGCCTTCCTGGCGCATTACCGCGACCTCGACGACCGCACGCGCTGGAATATCGGGCGATACTTCGATATCGAGGACCAGCCGCCGCCGCGCCACACCTACGATCGCGCCCGCGCCGAGCCGCGCCTCAAGATCCACGGCAATTGCCCGTGGCGGAAGATCGCCTGGAACGGCGAGACTATCGAAGTGGCGACCAACGACCGGCATTTCACCTTCGACCGCGTGGTGTGCGCGACCGGGGTGCGCAACGGCCTCGAGCAGCGCCCGGAGCTTCAGGGAATCGCCAGTGACATCGCGCTATGGTCGGACCGCTACACCCCACCGCCGGAAGAGGCGCACGCGGAATTGGGCAAGCTCCCCTATCTCGGCCACCATTTCGAATTCCTCGAAAAGCGGCCCGGCGCGGCGCCGTGGCTGGCCAATATCTTCGCGTTCAATTTTTCCGGCATGGTCAGCATGGGACCGGTCGCGAGCTCGATCACCGGCCACCGCTTCGGGGTCCCGCGAGTGGTGCGCGGCATCACCAGCAGCCTCTTCCTCGAACAGGAAGCCTCGCTGCTGCCCAGCCTGCGCGCCTTCGCCGAACCGGAAATCGACCCGGCGGCCGCGACGATGTACAGCGGCCCGCCGGCATTGGCCGCGGACGGTTGCTAGGCAGAACCCGGCATGCCGGCCGGGTTACGGGCAGCGTGCCGGACCGCATGGATAATGATCTCGCTGTCCGTGGCTTCGTAAAAGATCAGATACGGGTAAGGCGTCGCCAGCATTCGACGAATGGTCGGATCATTCGTCCGACGGCCGATGTAGGGATGCAGCGACAGAAGGGCTGTGACCGCCTGGATACGGGCCTGAACGCGCCGCGCATCTCTGGGTGAATGAGCGGCGATGTAGTCGAGAATTGCATTGAGATCGGCGAGGGCCGGAAGAGTGTAGCGAAGCCTCACAGGCCGTGTTTGGCCCACACCGCCCGCACCTGCTCGTCGGTCGCGAATTCGCCGCGGGCCGCGGCCGCCTTTGAGGCTTCGATCGCGACGTGCTCTTCGGGCGTTAGCGGCAATGGCGCTTCATCATCGGCACCGGCCAGTCGAAGAACGACATGGGCAATGCCGTCCTGCGTCTCCACCGGGAGGCCGCGCACCGCTTCAAGGGCTCGTTCGAGAAGTTTCGTCATAAGGGCTCAGTCTTCCGCGGCTAAGAAGCTAGTCCTTTTGGCCGCCGGCGCAAGTCCGCCCTCACCCGTGATGCCGGGTGACCTCCGCTTCGCCGTGCGCGCGGAGGTAGTCGAGCAGCCGTCGGCGCATGATCTGGCCGGGACGGTCGGACGGCATCTGCGCCTCGGTGTGGCGGGAAATGTCGAGCGCCGCGTCGGGATCGGTCGCTTCGAGGATCGCGCGGTCCTCGGCGATCACCGCCGCGTCCCACTCGATCAGTTTCTGCGCCGGGCAATCGGCCTCGCTGTCGTTGCGGTAGAGCAGCTGCATCAGCTGCATCTCACCATCATCGACCGGCGTCGCGCAGTTGATGATGATGTGCCGGAGGCCGCTCGGATAGGTGATGTCGAGCCGCCGGCTGAACGGTAGGTACCAGTGGTTGCGCATGTCGCGCGTCGTCGTGGGGTCAGTCGTCCCGGTCACCTGATAGGCCGCCGGCGGGTTGACGATATGAACGAGCGAGGCGGCGAAGAACCCGTATTTGGTCTCCTCGATCTCGTAGCGATCCGGCCGCGGCCGCGAATTGTCGCCGAAGGTGCCGCGGTGGACATAGGCGAAATGCGCGTTGTCGAACGAGTTCTCCATGAAGCGCAGCGGCGCGGTCTTCCAGCGGTCGTAGAACTGGAAGATCCGGCGATAGCCTGGCGCGCTTTCCTCTGGGATGTCGAAGATCGGCTGCTCCGGCTCGTCAAGCGCGACCCAGGCATAACCGTAGCGGGCGACGCAGCGATAGGCCGGCAGCGACAGGCGCGGCACCGGTGTCTCGGCGTCGAATTGCGGAATGCGCATCAGCCTGCCGTCGCGGTCGTAGGTCCAGCCGTGGTAGCCGCATTCGATCCCGCCGCCGGCACAGCGCCCGACCGAGAGTTTCGCGGTTCGGTGAAGACAGCGATCCTTGAGCGCCGCGGGCGCACCCTCGGAATCGAGGAACAGGACGATATCCTCGCCCATCAGGCGGAACGGCTGCGGCCCGGAAGCGAGACGATCGAGCGGCATGATCGCGTACCAAAACTTGCGCAGAGCCTTCTGAGCCGTGGTCAGCATGCCGAACCTCGCTTCCCACTTTCGCAGACGCAAGTCACATGCCACCCTTGTCGCAAGACAGCGGCCGGAATTCTCGTCCGTCTCGCGCGTTGATTGATTTTGAGAGAGGGGATCGCCGGGTCAATGGCGCAGATCGTCGGATTCGAGAGCACGCCGACCCGGCGCGGCACGATGCGCACGCTCCGCGTTAGCGCGCATCTCGCTTGGCGCATTCTCGTCCATGAGAAAGGCCGCACGGCGCTCGCCCTGGCCGGCGTCTTCATCGCGATCCTCCTCGTCTTTATCGAGCTCGGCTTCTTCATCGCCGTGCCGCAAGGCGGGATGTTGGTCTATGACCATATGCGGTTCGACCTGCTGCTGGTCTCGACCGACTACCAGTTCCAGGCGCAGCCCTGGCAATTTCCGCGCGAGCGGCTGACCCAAGCGGCCTCCGCCACCGGCGTGGCAGGCGCGACCCCGATCTACTTTGCCGGCGGCTCGTGGCAGGACCCAGGCGGCGGGTTGCGCCTCGATGTATTCCTGATTGGCTGCGATCCCGCGGCGCAACCGTTCGCGGTCCCCGATATCGAGCAACGGCAAGACATACTGGCGGAGACGGATACGTTCCTCGTCGACGACACGACGCGTTCGATCTTCGGGCCACTGACGACGGGGCGCCCGGTCGATATCGACGACCGCCGCATGGTGACCGGCGGGCGCTATCATCTCGGCACTGGGTTTCTCGGCATCGGCGTCGTGCTGATGGACGAGGCGAATTTCTTTCGCGTCGCCCACCGCAGCCGGGATCCTGTCAATCTCGGGCTGATCACGCTCGCGCCCGCCGCCGATGCCGGCGAGGTCGCCGAGCAACTGCGCAAGACGTTGCCCGGCGACGTGCAAATCTTTACCCGCGACGAGCTGACCGCGCACGAGAACGCCTATTGGACCACGCGCACCTCGGTCGGGCTGATCTTCGGGTCGGGCCTCCTCGTCGCGTTGATCGTCGGGCTCATGGTGCTCTACCAAACGCTCGCGACGCAGATCGCCCGAAACCTTCCCCAATTCGCGACGATGAAAGCGATCGGCTATGGCGATGCGAGCCTGGCCGCGGTGGTCGCGATCGAAGCGGCGATCGTCGTCGTCACCGCGTTTTTTCCGGCGGCAGCGGCGGCGATGGCCGTTTACGCGCTGATTCGCAGCGAGACGCTGCTGCCGGTGGCGTTGAGCGCTTCGAGCGTGGCCGCGGTGCTGGCCGCAACGCTGATCATGTCGGGAGCCTCCGCCTTCCTCTCGATTTCCAATCTGCGCCGCGCCGACCCGGCCGAAATCTTCTGAGATGACCATTCTCGCGCTCAACCGATACGTATCGCCGCGCGTGCCGCTCGCGTGGCGCAACCTCATCGCCGACAAAAAACGCCTGGTACGCACGAGCGCCGGCATCGCGTTTGCTGTGTTGCTGATGCTGGTGCAGCTCGGTTTCGAGCGGTCATTTTTCGATGCCTCGCTATCCGCGGTGCGCGAGCTGGATGGCGATCTCTTTGTGATGAATGCGTCGAAATACCGGTTCGGCACGCGAAACCCGTTCGCACATAACGAACTCAACGCCATCAAGAAAGTCACCGATATCGCCAGCGTGGCGCCACTCTACGGCGATTGGCAGGATTTCTTCTGGACCAGCCCAATCGACAACAAGCCGCATCTGGTGCGGGTGTTCGCCTTCGATCCCGATGCGCCGCCGGTATTTCTGCTGTCTGGGATCGCCGATCAGCAGGCGGCGCTGAGGGGAGACGACACCGTACTGATCGACAGCCGGTCGCGCCGGTTCCTCGGTATGGACGGCTCGGTCCGCGAGACAAAGCTCGATGGGGAGATGGTGTATGTCGTCGGCAAATTCTCGCTTGGCCCCGACTTCATGAGCGACGGCACGGTGATCATGAGCGACCGGACGTTCGCCAAGTTCTTTCATTCGACGCCGGCAACCCTGCCGATCGAGGCAGCGGTGATCAAAGTGAAACCGGGCGAGGATTTGTCCGGCGTGCGGCAGCGTCTCACCGCGGCGCTGCCGTCGACGTTGACAGTGATGACAAAACCCGAACTCGTCGAATTCGAGCGGAACTTTCAGGCGAAATTGTCGTCGGCCGCGCCGATCTTCTGGCTGGGCGCGCTGGTCGGCTTTGTCGTCGGGACACTCATCTCCTATCAAATCATCTTCACCGAGCTGTCCGACCGGCTTCCCCAATACGCGACGCTGAAAGGCATCGGCTACAAGAATGCCTTCCTGATCGGCAGCGTTCTCCGGCAAGCGTTGTTGACCGGCCTCGCCGGCTACATCCCGGCTTGGTTCCTGTGCCTCGCGGTTTACCGTATCATCGGCGATATCGCGCTGCTGCCGCTGCACATGACGCTGCAAGTCACCTTGATGAGCCTCGCCTTGACCCTCGGCATGTGCCTCTTCGCCGCCGCCATCGCGGTCCGGCGGGTGATCGCGGCGGACCCGGCGGAGATATTTTGATGGACATGCCTGGATCGGCGCAAATCCCCGCGATCCGTACCGAGGGCCTCAAGTTTGCCTATGGGGAAGGCACGTCGCGCTTCAACGTGCTCTTCGATATTTCCATCGAGGTGCCACCCGGCCAGCTCGCGGTGCTGACCGGACCGTCGGGCTCCGGCAAGACGACCCTGCTGACCCTGATGGGCGGTCTGCGGACATTGCAGGGCGGGCAGGTCGAGATACTGGGGCGCGAGATTTCCGGTCTGTCGCCGAGCGAGCTGGTGCCGGTGCGGCGCGACATCGGCTTTATTTTTCAGATGCACAATCTCTTCGATTCGCTGACCGCGACCGAGAACGTGCGCATGTCGCTGGAGCTCAGCGACCGGTCGCCGGCGGAAATCCAACGCGCGGCCCAAGACATGCTGACGCGGCTCGGCCTCGGTCATCGGCTCAACTCGAAGCCGCGCGCCCTCTCGGGCGGGCAGCGCCAGCGCGTCGCGATCGCCCGCGCGCTTGCCAATCGGCCAAAGCTGGTCTTAGCCGACGAGCCGACCGCGGCGCTTGACAAGGAATCAACCCGCAACGTCGTCGCGCTCTTCAAGCAGATGACGGTCGAGACGGGCGCGGCGGTGCTGATGGTGACACACGACCATCGCATCATAGAGCTCGCCGACCGGCTCATCCATATGGTCGACGGCCACATTGCTTCCGACCTGATGCTCGACAGCGAGATGCGTGTCGCCGAGTTCTTGAAGAGCATCGAGCCGTTCAGCGCGCTCAATCCGGCCGAGCTGTCGCATATCGCCGAAATGGCGACGCTGCGCCATTACGAGCCCGGCGAGGTGGTCATCCGCGAGGGCGAGCAAGGCGACGAGCTGTTCCTGATCTCGGAAGGCGAGGTCGAGGTAATGCGCCAAGACCTCGAAGTCGCGCGGCTCGGGCCGGCTGAATTCTTCGGTGAGGTGGCGTTGCTCAGCGGCCAACCACGCAATGCCACCGTGATCGCGACCCAGCCGCTCGACATTTACGTTGTCAGCAAGGCGGAGCTCGACGCGGCAATGCAGCACAGCACGCGGTTTCGCCAGCAGCTCCGTCGCTTCTTCATGCGTCGGCGCTAAAGCTTACTAGCCATCCCGGGGGTCTTCGCCAGGACGCGCTTTGCGCGAACCGCTTGGCGCGGAAGATGAAAGGGGCGAACATCGCGCCGCTGCGCGGCGGGTACTGGGGGCTTTAATCGATGAACGACGTCGGAACTCCCGCGATCGGACCTTGGGTCGGGCGCTCGCTGAAGCGGCGCGAGGACCAGCGGCTACTGACCGGTCAGGGCCAGTTCGTCGCCGATCTCGTGCTCCCGAAGATGCTGCACGCGGTCCTGGTCCGCAGCCCACTCGCGCATGCGCGCATCCGCTCGGTCGATCTCTCGCGCGCCGCGGCGGCGCCGGGCGTCGTCTGCGCGATGAACGGCGCCGACCTGCTGCAGCTCCTCCCGCCGGTGCCCGAAGGGCAGATCTCACTGCCGGCGAAATGGACATCGGTCATCCAGCACAAATTCCTAAACCCGCAGGAGCCGCTGCTCGCGCACGACAAGGCGCGACATGTCGGCGAAGCGTTGGCGATCATCGTCGCCGAGACCCGCAACGAGGCCGAGGACGCGGCCGAAATGGCGATCCTCGATCTCGAAGAATTGCCCGCGGTCGTCGATCCGGAGGCGGCGCTGAAATCCGACAGCCCGATCATTCACGACCGGTTCAACACCAATCTGATCGGCGAATTTTCGGTCGGACGCGGCGATGCCACCGCGGCGATGACGCGCGCACCGCACCGCCTGAAGCGCCGCTTTTATCACCACCGTTATGCCGCGGTGCCGATGGAGACGCGCGGCGTTCTCAGCGCCTATGACAGGCGCACCGACTCGGTGACGATCTGGTCGTCGACCCAGGTGGTGCATTGGGTGCGGCGCGAGGCGGCGACGCTGCTCGGCATCCCCGAGGCGCGGGTGCGCTGCATCGCGCCCGATGTCGGCGGCGGGTTCGGCGGCAAGGGACATGTCTACCCCGAAGACATGCTGATGACCTTCCTCGCCCGCCGGCTGGGCCGACCGGTGCGCTGGATCGAAGGGCGCAGCGAGCACCTGATGAGCGCGACGCATTCGCGTGACCAGCTACACGATGTCGAGGTCGGGTTCGACGACAACGGTCGTATCCTCGCGCTGCGCGACAGCTATATCGTCGATTGCGGCGCGTGGAACCCGATCGGTTCGGGGGTCGCCTACAACACCGCGGTGCACATCACCGGCCCTTACAAGATCGAGAATTTCGCTGCCTCGGGCCGCATCGCCGTCACCAACAAGGTGCCGAATGCGCCCTATCGCGGTGCCGGACGGCCGGAAGCCGCCTTCGCGATGGAGCGGACGATCGACCTCATCGCGAAGACGCTTGGCCTTGAACCCGCCGAGGTGCGGCGCCGCAACATGATCGCCGCAGCGGAGATGCCCTACAGCGTGGGCATGCCCTATCGCGACGGCGAGCCGATCGTCTACGACAGCGGCGATTATCCGACCGCGCTCGAAAAGGCGCTCGACGCCGTCGGCGGGGTCGAGGCGTTTCGCCAGCGCCAGGCCGAGGCGCGCAAGGAAGGCCGCCACCTCGGTATCGGTATCGGTTCGTACATCGAGGGAACCGGCGTGGGGCCGTTCGAGAGCGCGTTTGTGCGCATCGACCCGTCAGGCAAGATCTACATCTCCGGCGGCGCCGCGCCGCAGGGTCAAGGCATGGAGACAATCTTCGCCCAGATCACCGCCGACCTGTGGAAGGTCGCGCCCGAGGACGTCGTCGTCTCACTCGCCGACACCGCGTCGATCGCGATCGGGTTTGGCACGATGGCAAGCCGCAGCACCGTGACGCTGTCGGGCGCGTTGTTCCACGCCAGCGAGCGGCTGCGTGAAAAGGTCTTCTCGATCGCCGCCAATATCCTCGAATGCGCGCCGGCCGATCTCGAATTGCGCGATGGCGGGGTCGGCGTTGTCGGCGTGCCGGGCGCGACGCTGACGCTTGCGCGCATCGCCCGCGCGGCGATGCCGAGCTGGACCAGCGAGCGCCCGCCGGGCGTCGATGCCGGGCTTGAAGAGACCTATTACTGGCAGCCACCGACCGTCACCTGGAGCTACGCAGTGCACGTCGCGATCGTCGAGGTCGACGCGGAGACCGGGCGGGTGACGCTCGACAAATACGCGGTCGCCCATGATTGCGGCAATGTGATCAACCCGATGCTCGTCGAAGGACAGATTCACGGCGGCGCCGTCCAGGGGCTCGGCGGCATCCTCTGCGAAGCCATCGCGTATGACGCGAACGGGCAGCTGCTGAGCGGCTCGCTGATGGATTACGCACTGCCGGGGGCGATCGACATCCCGGACATCAAGATCGTCCACATGCATTCGCCGTCACCGCTCAACCCGCTCGGCGTCAAGGGCGTCGGCGAGGGCGGCGCGGTCGCGCCGCCGGCGGCCGTCGCCAACGCGGTGTGCGACGCAATGACCGCGCTCGATCTCGAAATCAACGCGACGCCGATCCGCCCGCAAGAGATCGCGCGGTTGGCGCGACAGAAGGCAATGCGGCCCTGAACTTGCACGCCATCGCGGCGACACCGCCGGAAGCTGGCTCATGACCAAGCCCTTTCACCTCGCGTGGTTCCTGCAAGGCTCCAGCGCCCAGGCGTGGGGCGAGGAATGGACCGGGCATATCGGCACAAGCTGGATGGTGCCGGAACTGTTCGTCGATTTGGCGCGCACCCTAGAGCGCGCCTGCTTTGATTACGTGCTGATCGAGGACTCCTCATACATCGGCGAAAGCTACGGCGGGTCGCCGGCGATCTACCTGGAGAACGCGATCGCAGTGCCGCGTCAGGACCCTTCGGTCGTCGCCGCGCTCATGACGCAGCGGACCTCGCGCATCGGGATCGTCCCGACCTTCTCGACCTATTCGCACCACCCCTATCTGCTGGCGCGG
>Ga0209006_10006742_pt1 | contig 10371 bp, 8 predicted proteins | sample JacPin_JW_Ref_O2_FD_188567 | JGI IMG/M metagenome (GOLD analysis project Ga0209006, IMG submission 188567) | Forest soil microbial communities from Algoma, Ontario, Canada - Jack Pine, Ontario site 1_JW_Ref_O2 (SPAdes) (version 2) | ecosystem: Environmental > Terrestrial > Soil > Boreal... | reverse complement strand
AGTGGGCTGAGAAGCAAGAAAACTTTCAGCCGATGGAGATGTGTTTTTTCTTGACTTCTACCTTTATAGAACAAATCAGGAGTTGGCCGACAAATGCGTCAGTTCAAACGATTTCGGGAAACTCGCCGCGCCGAAGAGCCGCAATAATAGCCTCGAACTCATCTCTGTTTTTCGTCCGGCTCAGAAGGTCAAATTTGGAAAGCCCCAGTCGAATACGCTCCAAGCGTTCGTCCGCGAGCGCAACTGACGTGATATAGTCCCAGTCCCATTTGCCCTCTGTTCCGAGCAAGTGTTTTTCTAACTCTTCCGCAAATTCCTCTGGTGAAACCTTTCGTTTTGCCATCGCACATTCCAGTATGTATTGAAGATACTGCACTGTATTCGCTGAAGTTCAATGCGAAATCTACCGTCCATGTGTGGATTTCAAGTTTCCGATTTCCCGATAAATCGGGAGTTGACGAAGACGGCGTCTTCGTTGGAGGTTTATACGCCACGCACATGCTCGAATTCCTGCTGGAGATGTTGTTGGAATTGGTTGGCGAGTTCCTCTTAGAACTCGTCATGGCCGCTGTTTTGGACCTTGTTCTACGGGCGATAACCAAGGTCTTCGAAACATTCCGTTTTGCGAATCCCGTACTTGCCTCGGCAAGTTATGTGCTTCTGGGCGCTTTGTCAGGCGGGTTGAGTCTTCTCGTCTTTCCGCATCACCTGGTGCACCCGTCGCGCCTCTATGGAATTAATCTATTGGTGAGCCCTGCCGCTACGGGTTTAGCAATGTCCCTGATTGGCTCAATGCTGGGCCGTCAGGACAAGAAGGTAACTCGAATTGAAAGTTTTGGTTACGGGTTTGCCTTTGCCTTCGGAATCGCTCTGATTCGGTATCGTTTTGCATCCTGATTTCCCAAAACCACTCCGGTTACGCGTGCTAATCAGGCATGCGGTGAGCGGATTCAGAAGCTCAATTTGATTGTTTCGTGTGTACCAGTCAATTTGTCGTGAATTCTCTTCACTGCAATTAAAAGGGCAAAAACCTCTACAAGCATTACGGGATACCAAAATAAAATACTGAATCGGTTCGCGCACGGACGCCGAACGGCGATGAGGTGTACAACCCACAATCCCCCAATAGTGTCTAATTGCGCGTGGACAATAACTCATGAAATTGCTGGCGGCACTCCTTCTATTGCTGTTACCGGGCTGTTTTCTTGAGTCGCAAACCACTTCAGACAGCGCGCCAAAACAAACACCATTGGCCACTCTTACGGCGCATGTTGACAAAGCTGTGTACAAAGTCGGGGAACAAATTCAAGTCACATTGACTCTCCGGGCCGGTCCGAGAGGGGCGTGCGTGTCTAAATGGAGTAAGGTCTCTCCAAGCGATAAGCAAAATTCCTTGGTGGGTCGTCAAATGGGCAATATCTCCGGATTTGATATTTCGTTGCTGGCATTAGATGGCAAGAATGTAGAAACCGTCGGTCACGCTGGCGTGGCCGACCGTTTCAGTCCTGCACCGCCACCGTCTGAACGATTGAAAAATGAATTCCTGTTTCTTAAACCGGGCGAGGAAGAGACTTGGCGTGGGAGCGCCGAAGGCCCGCCCGTTAAACCGGGCAAATATCAAATAATTGGGGCTTACGTACCCGACTACGATCAAGTCCACGAGCTTGTCGGATTGCCGGAGGCACAAGGTTTGTTAATCGCCGATGTCGTAAGGTCCACGCCGGTCATTATCACTATTGAATGAAGGTTTGTTATTCGAGCCTGAATCATCCACAGAGGGTTCGCGATCCGGTCCACTGTTCGAGGAGGGCGTCAATGGTCCTGGTTAACGCGGCATCAACCGTCCATATGGATTTCAGTTTTCAAGTTTCCGATTACGCACGACTAATCGGGAGTTAGCCTGCCGCGCGGTCTTACTCGTCCAAAACAAATGTCAGCAATGACTTGTTAATCTTGATCTTACGGTTGTGGTATTCGATGAAGCCGAGTTTTCTAAATTTGTTCATGAACAAATTCACGCGAGAGCGAGTAGTGCCGATTATTTCCGACAAGGTCTCTTGGGAAACAGTTGGCAGTTCGTCGTCTTGCTGGTGCTGCACTCTTCCATAGCGGCCGAGCACGAGAAGCGCTCGGGCGAGCCGCTTCTCGGACGAATTGAAGAGTTGATCGATCAGAGCTTCTTCGACTCGATTCTTATGACCAAGCATATAGGCGATAAAGGAGTCCGATAATTTGTCTTGCGTACGGAGCATATCTAGCAATTCGTATTTGTCGATGGCAAGAAGAGTGGTCGGCGTGATGGCGGTTGCTGTACCCATGCGGACCGACTGCCCCGCCATGCAACCCTCGCCAAAAAAGTCGCTCGGACCAAGCATCGCGACCACAGCCACTTTCCCAGTCGCGCTAACCACGGAGAATTTTACGTTGCCCTTTTGGATGTACAAGACGCTCTTGGCCGCGTCACCTTGATTGTAAATTTGCTCGTCTTTCCGAAATTCAGCAACTTTTCTTGCCATTCCCAAAGTGTCGAGAAAGGTCTGCGGCTCATGCGATTCCGTCTTGGATTTCGTCATTTTCATCCGTGCAACACCGACACTGCTGGCTGTCCATTAACTCCCCGGGAGAACAAATTCAGTTCTTAGTCCTTTTCAGGGGGTCCTCGACTGGCAGAAAGCACAGGATCTGCTGTTTTAGTTGCGCGTCTACTTCGTCTGCGATGGTGACGACGTCCGGAAGCAACTTGCTGAATATCACCCGACGTTCATTCCTGTGCAGCGTCGAAAAAATGCAGACCTGCAAGATTCGGGACTCGTCCACGACCATTGCAGCGGTGTAACCCTGCTTGAGTCGCAGTTTTCCGTGATGACCTGCGGCTACAGAAACCGGAGCTCTCGATTCTTTGTCGAGACGCAGCCTGGCTATCACGTCATGGAGGAGCCTCGGAAGATGGCCCGTACGTTCTTCGAAATTCAAGGGGATGCGAATTAAGTCTGGTTCTTTTTCCACAAGCCCGATCCACTCATGAATCGTAGGGTCGAGTTCCTGTTCGAGAATGTCGGCCACAGACTCTGTACCTGCCGTGGCATGATGGGACTCGCCGCCGCCCCCCGGCGAAGCTGTAGTTCTTGTCATAGTAACCCCTCTTATCCGCACTTAGTATTCCACTTCGGCAGTCGCAAGACTGTTCTGTAAGAGATACATTTATAAAAGGAGAAACGATCTTCGGGTAGCTAAATGGACTAAGCGCCTGGTTAACGCTAGAGCTGAAGTACACTATGCGTATGAGGAAAGCGTTTCTCACTCATGTTTTTGCGCAAACCGTATCCCTATTCCTGGCGATGCTGTGGTGTGAATCCTTCCTGGCGCATCCCGCTAATTCTCAACAACGCAATCCATCGGACGACCCTAGTTCCCCTTTTGTCGGGCCGTCCGTGTTTGTTCACTCCGATGCGACGGTTGCGGAAGGCAGCACAAATGTTAGCCTTGCTATTCCGCCCGGAACCATATTGCCTGTTCGCTTGAACTCAACCATTTCGTCCTCCAAATCCAAGCCAGGTCAAGTGATAACGGGTAGGATTATGCAGGACGTTCCATTGTCGTCGGGCGTGAGGTTACGGGCGGGCAGTAAGGTTATCGGTCACATCGTCGAACGGATCCCGGCGAGCAGTGGCGCGCAAGCACGCATCTCCCTGCAGTTCGACAAATTAGTCTCTTCACATCAGACAATCTCCATTACCACAAATCTGCGAGCAATCGCGGGCTTCATGCGGATTCTCGAAGCTCAAACACCTCCGATCGGTCCCGGTGAGAGCGACGTATTCCGCTGGTTGACAACAGTGCAAGTGGGAGGCGACGTTGTTTACGGTGAGGGTGGACCTGTCACAACGGGTGAGAACCCAAATCAAATTGTGGGAAAAAAGGTCAATGACGGTGTCTTAGGCCAAGTCAGAGCTAAGGAGTGCACAAAGTGTCGAGGCGCCATCGACGGCAATGACAATCCCCAGGCGCTGTGGATATTCTCCTCCGATGCTTGCGGGACCTACGGTCTCGAACACATTAGCATCGCCCAGGCTGGCCGGACCGACTCCATCGGCGTGATCGTCTTGGTTTCTGACAGCGGCAATCTAAAGATTGCGGGCGGAGCAGGCATGCTCTTGCGGGTCAACTCGAACGGTCGCAATTAGAACTCATGCCGCTGACAAATTCGTTGTTCACGCGCAAGTATCGAGTGCAATTTCCGACTGCGGTTACCTCACTTGAAGCGGACTAAGGTATCCAAGCCTGCCTCGGGCGAATCAGGTCGACCCATTAAACCCGCAGCGCTCACCCGACAAAAGGAATTGGTCCAGAACGATGTCCGATTACGACTACACAGGCACTTACCAGCCAGCCCTCCGGACATTCCATTTGATGAGTGATTGAGGGACACTATTTCCAAAGTTATTGGTGTCGAATGAAAGTAGAGTGAAATCGACGGAAAATGAGACCCTCTCGACTGATTTTCGGTCTTCTCGCGATTCTGAGTATTCCCCTGGCTCGGGGCCAGCAGGCCGCCAGCAAACAACCACAAGCCCCAATCGAGACGAGCGTATGCCAGATCGTGAACGAACCATCTACTTACAACAACAAACTTGTGAAAGTGCGTGGCTACGTACGCGCCAATTTTGAATACTCTATTTTGCTGGGCGAGGAGAAATGCCCAGATAACGGAATCTGGTTTGTCTTCGCTGATGGTTCGGCCCCGCCTGAGTTGGTAGCGACGGTCACAGGAAAAGGGACCCCGGGTAGCCAAAATTCTAGAGGACGAGTCACGCCACCGATACCCGTGCGACTGGTGAAAGATTCAAACCTTGAGGAACTTGAGCACTATTGGACAATTTCCGCGAAAGGAGAAGCGTGCGCAGACGGCCCCCCCTCCATCATTTCCGCCGGACTGTACCACCTATCGTGTAACTGCAACGTTCGTTGGCCGTATTGATGGCGTGTCCAAAGAGGTTCACGCTGCCCAGCACAGCGGCGATCATCCCGACGATGCTTGCGATCATGCCACACATCGTCAGTCAGCTCGGCCAACCGGGTTAAAACGTAATCCTCAGCCGCAGCCTTACGGTGCGGCGGTTATCGATGCCCTCTTGCGTAAAGCTGCTGTTCAGCACTCCGAACAAAGGGTTGCGGTTGACATCGCCTGGGATTGCCGGGTTAATCGGCAGTAATTTTCCAGTTTTCTGATCAACCTCGACGTTGAAGTCGCCGAGGAGCGCGAATGTGCCGCCCCCGCCGCCTGCATCTGCATTGGGTGATAACAGCGGGTGATTGAAAAGGTTGTCTATATCGCCGCCAAACTGTACGCTCACACGCTCGGAAAAGCGGAAGTCCTTATGGATTCCTAAGTTTACTCCCCAGGTCCCAGGGCCCCACAGCACATTGCGCTTGGCCACGCCGGCTTGGGTGAAAAGGTCGGAGCCTACCGAAGGCAACCCGAACGCTGCTGGATTCCAGATTTGATCACCGGTTTTCTGATTGAAATTATTATTAAGTACAACGGGTCGGAAGGATGGCTCGGCATTAAAATCGCCGACAGCATCCAGCGAGGAAACGCCGATGTTGCCGGGTTCAATGGGATTACAATCATCGCAAATCCAAAAAGGAGTAAAGCCCGTTCCGGATTTTGCAAACATATTGAACGTTGTTTGCCACCCGCCTACGAGGGCATCGACCCAGCGGGACATAGAAGGGCCGTATCGTCGACCGCGGCCCACAGGCAAATCATAGATGCCATAGGCAACCACGCGATGCCGAGAAACATAGCCGTCTACTCCATAGTCGCTCTCCGGTTGGAACTGATTATACGTAACCCCGCCGAGGCTGGAATTGCCGGTGTCCAATGCTGTCGATTTCTGGTCCAAAAAGGTGTAGGCAACGTTGAACAACAAGCCATGGAAAAAACGATGCTCAAGCTGGGTCTGGAATGCATTGCTCTGCGCATGGCCGTAATTTCCGTAACTTATAACGAAGTCCCCCAGCGCCGGGAAGCGATAGCGTTGCGCGTCCGCATTCGAAATGCCGCAATTTCCGAGATTGACAGGATCGCATATGCCAGTAGGATTGCCATTGTCATCCACGACGTTTGTACCAAAAGGCAAGTTACTCGGCTGAAGTTCGTTCAAGTCTTTGCCGGCAATCAGCCCATGCATCGTTGAGCCCAAATAGGAAAAGCGCACTGCGTTTCCCCAGCCAATCTCGCGTTCAAAGGTGACATTGTACTGGTGGATGCGCGGTTGACGCAGCCCGAAGGGGACCGCGTTAACGGAGGGCGTACCATTCGTTCCAGAAGCAATGGTGCCGCCCGTAAGAGGACTGAACCCGTTGTCGCTACCCCCGGGCCACCCGTCGATTGGACTGATTGTTCCTCTTTTGGTGATGGTCTGGTTAAACGGGTTGGTAGCGATCGGATCGCGAATGCCTTGAGCAGCCGAAGTAGGATAGTAGATTCCATATCCACCCCGGATAACGGATTTACTCCCAAGCCGGTACGCCACACCGATGCGCGGCGAAATGTCGGTTTTATCCATACGTACTGTTCCTCTCCCGACGCCCAAACCGGAATCCTTGGCCAGCACATAGCCGAAACTGATGATGCGGGTGTCCAGATACTTGAGCGTCTTGGTTGAGGGAATGACAAATCGGCCCAACTGACCTGTCGTAGGGTTCACGTAATTCGGATCGAAGTTGGCGATCAGGTCGTTCTCGTCAACGAACGGCGTGATGAGTTCATAGCGCAAACCGAGATTGAACGTCAGCTTCGGAGTGACTTTCCAGGTGTCCTGGAAAAAGTAGCCGTGCTCCCAATTGTGCACATCCATGGGCGGACGGGGCTGCAAAACATAGCTCACGGTGGTGGGAGGAAGTCCGAGAAGAAAATGAGCGAAGGGATTGGTTCCCGTCCCGGCGTATGTCATGGAGCCGCGTGGGTTTCCGCGATTTAGCGCGAAACCATCTACGGCAGCGTTCCGCACCAAGTCTCCACCCATCCGAAAATCGTGTTTGCCCAGAATCCACGTAAGCGTATCTCCGATCGTAATCAGATTCTGGTCTAAAGGGCGAAAAGTGTTACGGCCGCCGTTTGTGAAGGTCGCGAAAGCATTGCTAAAGCTGATCGCCGGGTGGCCAAACGTAGAAAGAGCGAAAGGACCGACCACCGAGCCGTAGGCGTCAATATCACTCTGATCGAACCCAATGCTGGAGAGAAATCCGTCTAGCGTCGTATTGCTATGCCGCAAGAGGCTTTGCCGGTTAAAGCCACCCCGCGTCTCGTTGACCACGGTAGCCTTGAAGGTATGCGTATAGGACAAAGAAACTGTGTTGTTCCTGCGATCATCTTTTGTCAATCCCAGTCCTGTATAGGGCGACACCACGGCAGTAGTGGCGTCTACTTGTGCAGACGCGTTGTACACCCCGTATAGGTGATCCTGCTCGGAAAAGTCGCGGTCCAGCCGCAAGGTGCCGACATCCTGGGTGGAATAGCCCGGCAAAATGGTCTGGAAGCCTCCAGGAATTCTCCCATTGGCCGGATTGATCGGAGTGCCAAGCCCGATTTTGGGGAAATAGGTGTCAATGAGTTTCTGTACCGTGGGGTTAAGTAATCTCGAGGGTATGGTGACGAATCGGAGCGATCCGGGGGGATCGTTCGGATTGGCGTCTGGAATCGTGTCGACCGCAATTTCCTGGGGTGTCAGAGTGATCCCTGCTGGCACGAGCGGTTTCGCGGAATCGTTCAGCGCGGAAAAATCCCCTATGAGCAGCAAAGGATGGGGAATCGTAGTCGATGAAATCTTGGTGGGAGAAACCGCATAGTTTCGTTCATACGCGGCAAAAAACCAGGTCTTGCTAAGGTGCGGGATAGGACCACCTACCGAGCCTCCAATGTCATTTAAGTTAAAATACGGGTTCGGGTAGCTGGATTGAAAAGCAGTTGGCGAAAAATTGGCCTTCCCGTTCTTATCATCAAGCGTCCATGCAGCCAAGGCGGAGTTCTTATTGTTATAGAACGCCGACCCGTGATAGTCCGAACCACCCCGTTTTGTGTTGACGCGAATATTGGCGATGCCCGCATATTCTGCGCTGAAGTCCGAGGTTAAGAGATTAATCTCACCAACTGCTTCGAGCGAGGGCTGGCTGGAAGTGGGCTCGCCGAAAATCCCGCCGTTGGAGCGTTGCCCATCGAGGGAAAAGCTGGCCCCATAGCTCTGGGCCCCGATAAATTTGAAAGAGCCGTCGGCGGCGCCCTGCGTGATGTTGGGATTCAAATAGAGGAAGCTGTACACATTCCGGCTATCGCGAGGAAGTTCAACAACCTCAGTATTATTCAGCGTTTGGCTGATCGTCTGGTCTTCGGTGTTGACGGCTGGCGCTTCCATCTTGACCACCACGCTCTCTTGCGCCGCGGAAACCTTGAGCACGGCATCGACGCTCACAATATCGCTGCCGTTCAAGACAATGTCCGTGATTTCTTCCTTGCTCATCCCAGGAGCAGTGATTGTCACCATATACGTGCCGGGCTTTTGCCCGAACATTTCGTAATTGCCCTGTGAATTCGTTCTGGTCTTACGCGCCGTGTTGGTAAGGGCATCGATGATGCTTACCGTGGCATTGGGAATGACAGCTCTGGTAGCGTCTGTAACCGTTCCGCGAATGGTGCCAAGGTCTGTACCCTGGCCGAACGCGAGTCCGGCGGCACAGAATAGAGATGCCAAGTAAACGAGACAAATAGACCCAGTTCTACACCTCAAGGAAAACCTCTCACACAAATGCTCCTTGGATTGATGATGACCACAATAGAAATTAGAAGGCAATGACAATACAATTAAAAATTACTAATAGAAATAATAATAAAGTAGTTGTGAGAACTATACTTTTGTGTTTGACGGGATCGAAAGGCACCCTGTACTTAGCGTACGGGCCACATTTGCATGCCCCCAACGATGGAGTTCGCTGGACCTCGTCGACCAAGATGGGCAGGTAACGGTAAGCTCTAGGAATAAAAAACAGGGCCGTCCATCGCACCAGCATCGCTTCGCGGGGAAATCTTCACTAGCGACGATTGTATCGAGGTTTCCCCGAGATCCAGTAATTCAAGGCTCTCGTCTCGCTCATCGATCGCACGTACGCGGTCGCGTCCAGGGTTGCTGGCAGATTTCCTGCAAGGTATGGAAGTAGCCAAGCCGTTCTTGCTCCGCTTCCGGCCGACCAAATATCTGTGCTGCCCTCAATTGCTCGTTCGTCAACGCCCGCTGCCAGTCCGCTTGTGTCAACGAGCCGGCACTTTCCATAGGATCCTTATGTCTCTCCCGCCACGAGGTTCATGCCCTATCGTCCAGGCTGAAGCTCAGGCGTAACTATGTCCAATGGACGATTTTCTCCATCCACGGACCCATGCCAGACGCCCCCACCAAAGGTGGTGATATAGACTTTCTTGGGGTCTTCGGGGTCAGCAATGACGCGGTGTCCCCATTTGAAGTTAAAACCAGGAATGCGCGTCCAGCTTTCCCCGCGGTTGGTTGATTTCCATGCGGAAGACTCGAATCCGGAAGCATAAAGTATTCTTCGATCGCGTGGGTCTATGGTGACATCGTAGACGTGCTGATCGCGATTTAGCACCTGCGTCCAAGTCTTTCCTGCATTCACCGATAGGTAGATGCCCCCACCTTCGCCGTGCTCTCCTCGGTCCCTCGCCCACGCCGCGAGATAGAGTCGATCCGGTGCGCTGGGATCAGCTGCCAAGCCATTCGGAGCATTACTTCCCTCAGGCATCGTTACTCGGCTCCAGTTTTCCGCTCCATCCGTGGATTTGTAAATCGCGCCATCACCCTCCGTTCCCATCCTCGCATCCTCTGAACGGCGCACAACCAGCACGTAAAGCGTTCCTTTGCTATCCCTCACAATCCTCCATGCAAATGGTTGGCTCTGGGTGATACCGGTGTTTTTCAGTCTCCAGCTCTTGCCCCCATCCACGCTCTTATATACACCGCGCCCGAACGCGGCAACGTATAGCACGCGTGCATTGGCAGGACTCGTGGGGTCCAAGAGGATATGCGTCGCTGCCGTTTCCTCCATGCCCTCGTTCGACTTTGTCCACGTCCTCCCCCCGTCATCGCTACGGCACACGCCGCCCCGATAGTCCCGAATTCCATTCATTCTCCACATCTTTGGTCGTGGTAAATCATGCGTCCAACTATTCACGCTCCAGACACGCCCCTTCACCTCGGGATCAAACTCAATCCAATACGTGGTGTTCGTCCACTCCTTCGGCACACCTCGAGTGGAACTAATCCAGGAGTGCCCGCCATCTTCACTGCGGAAAAGACCAATATC
>Ga0209006_10006740_pt1 | contig 10373 bp, 7 predicted proteins | sample JacPin_JW_Ref_O2_FD_188567 | JGI IMG/M metagenome (GOLD analysis project Ga0209006, IMG submission 188567) | Forest soil microbial communities from Algoma, Ontario, Canada - Jack Pine, Ontario site 1_JW_Ref_O2 (SPAdes) (version 2) | ecosystem: Environmental > Terrestrial > Soil > Boreal... | reverse complement strand
GCTGCTCGCCAACGTAGATCGGCGCCAGGCCCCATCCCAGGCCGGTCAGAAAGGCGCGCTTCGTCATCCACCCGAGCGTCGCTCCCTGGTTCGGTGCAGGAGTCAAATAAAATCCGCACCATTTCAGGTTGGTATTTCTCCAGAGCGCCGTCATGGCATTGTCGCCTGGGTAACCAGCCCGGTCGCAGCCGGCGTAGCCGAGCATCACTGGAGCCCGAACGCCGGTCGGGAACAAGCCCGGCCAGTTTCCGGCAATCAGCAGCGGAAAGCCCGGATCAACCGCGTCCTTCTTGATGTCGTAACGCCAGTACTGATTGCCGCGGAAAAAATATGCTTTGCCGTTCCCCCAATTGATGCATCCGTCCACTGCGTCCAGCGTGAGCCGCGGCCAGTTTCCAGCAATCGGCAGCGGAAAGCCTGGATCAACCGCGTCTTTCTTGATGTCGTAACGCCAGTACTGACCGTTGCGGAAAAAATATGCCTTGCCGTTGCCCCAGTTGACGCATGCATCGACGGCGTCCAACGTCAGGCCAGTCCAGTTGCCGGCTATCGGCAGGGGAGAGCCGGACTCCACCTGATCCAATTTCGTGTTGAAACGGTAATACTGACTTCCGGAAAAAAAATAGGTGAAGCCGTTGCCCCAGTTGATGGCCGCATCGACTCCCGCTGGCAGCCCCGGCCAGTAGCCACCAACTGGTAACGGATAACCCGAGTCCGAGGCGTCGTGATTGATGTCGTAGCGGGAGTATTGGCCATTGCTGAAAAAATAAAGTTTGCTCATCGCCGACCTGCAGAGCGAGAATTCGCCGCGTGCTTGCGTGCACTTCCGCGCTTGCTTGTGTGTCTGCCCGCGGTCCTGCGTGCAGTTGGTCGGAAGTGCACCAGCCACGATGCACGCAGTGTGCCAGTCATGAAGTGATTTGTTTTCTCGTCCGAGACCGCACGTTGCAGTGCGCGTCTCCGAAGCTTGCTTCGCAGCTGGGCGGAGGAAATCCGCGACTGCCCGAAGCATTTTTCGCAGCCGTTACTGATTCTCAGCCATTTGGCAGCGGCACGTGTCGTGCAATAGGAAACGCGATGCTGCTGGCCCCGCATCGGGGGTCGCCATACTTGAGAGGAGGGCAGACATGCCTCATGACACAGATCGCACGCAGTTGGAGTTCGGGTCCGAGCTTTCCGAATACGGAGAAGTCCCCGAACTTGCCTCCGAGCAATACGAAAACGCCGGCCAATTGGGAAACATCATGAACGAAGTATTCGGCGAGACTTCCGGCGAATCCTTCGAAGGCGGATACCAGGAATACCAGGAACTGCCGTTGCCAGAGGTCATGGAGGACGAACTGGCTTCCGAGTTGCTCGAAATCCGTAGTGACCAGGAACTGGACCATTTCCTGGGCGACTTATTCAAGAAGGTCGCGAGCGGGATCGGTACGGTGATCAAGTCGCCAGTGGGCCAGGCATTGGGTGGAGTTCTGAAACAGGTTGCCAAGAAAGCGTTGCCTCTTGCGGGCGGCGCGTTGGGAACGTTTGTGGGAGGTCCACTTGGAGGTATGGTGGGATCCAAACTGGCCTCCATGGCGGGGGACGCTTTCGGCCTGGAGTATGAGGGGCTCAGCGCTGAGGATCGTGACTTCGAGACGGCACGGCGGTATGTCCGCTTTGCTGGCGAAGCCGCGAAGAGAGCCGCTTATGCGCGGCCTGACCTTGACCCGAGGGCCGTAGCGAAGGCCGCGCTGATCGAGGCTGCGAAACTGCATGCTCCGGGATTGCTCGCGACTCCGCGTTTCGACGCGGGGGTTGCTGCAGGCGCAAGAGCTCAGGCTCGAAGGGACGCCGCGCTTTTTGGCGATCGGCCAGGTTTCGGCGCTGCCACGTATCCGAGTGCTCAGTCCATTCCCGGCGCGTTCCGGCCCCCTGCACCGGGTGTGTTCTCCGCTGCTCCAACCTGTCCTTCTTGCGGCACGGCGTCCGGACAGCACCGACGAACGGGCAAGTGGATTCGCCGCGGGCGGCACATCGTTCTTCTGGGAGTATGACCCCATATGAACGGCCAAACAGCAGCGTTGTGGCTTCTGGAGCAAGAGGCTCGTTCGCTGGCGGCACGGCTTGGGCGTATGAAACCCTTCGCTCTGATCGCGCCCATGGTGATGGCGGCAACGGTGCCTCAGACCGCGCAGACGGCGATGGAGAACCACTTGACCCAGGGCCGAAGGAAGCTGCGCTTGATGATCGATGAATTTATCGGCTGGGTCCGGAGTCCCAGCGGCCGCCGGTCAACCCCAGCTGAAGCGCAAAAAAGGATTGTGTTTCTAAAGTTGAGGTTCAATGCAGTGATTTCGCAATTTCACATTTTCGCCGACGTGCTCACGCAACGCAGTGAACACGAAATGGGAGTCTGGATCGCCGGCCTCGACGACTTTGCGGCCGACGCCCTGGATCTGCCCGGAGGTTATTACCAGATGCCTCCCGTGGTCTGCTACGTCGATCGTGGCCACGGCGGCGCGATTCGCCGGGCGCGTACTCGTTTGCCGGGCGGCGATCCCAGTCCAGTCGCCATTATCAAAATTCCGCACGAGCGGATGATCGGCAGTGGAATCGCGTCTTCTCTGGTTCACGAGACCGGACACGAAGCCGCTCATTTGCTCGGACTGCTCCAGCCGCTGCGGGCTCTGCTTCGATGGCGGCAACAAGCGGGAGCAGGATCGGCCCAGGCGTGGGGGTATTGGGAGCGTTGGATTTCGGAAGTCGTTGCCGATTTTTGGGGCGTGGCGAAGGTGGGAGTCGCATCGACTCTCGGCCTAATCAGCCTGGTTAGTCTGCCGCGAGCCTTCGTTTTTCGAATCGACACGCAGGATCCTCATCCCACGCCGTGGATTCGGGTGAAGCTGAGTTGCGCTCTGGGGCGCGAGCTGTACCCGCATCCACAGTGGGAGTTGGTGGCGAAGCTCTGGGAGATGCTCTACCCGATGGACGGCCTCGATGAAAAACAAAAGGCAGTCCTGACGGGAATCGACGCCAGCATTCCAGAATTCGCGCGGTTGCTGGGCAACTTTCGTCCGCAGGCGCTGCGCGGCAAGTCGCTCAAAGAGGTGATGCCCCTGGCGGAGCGGCATCCATCGCGCCTGATCGCTTATTACCAGGATTGGGTGAGCTCGCCGGCAAAGATGCGAACTGTTCCACCGTCGTTGGTCTTCGCCGTGATCGGTCAGGCAAGGCTCGAAAGAAAGATTTCTCCCGAAGCCGAAAGCAAGCTGCTTGCAGACTTGCTCAGTTTTTGGGCGATGCGCAGTGCTTTAGATACATCGGCAATATGTTCCACGCAACCGAGAGTGCGGCTGGCTCAGCCACCACCGACTCTCGGCCGCGAATTCAATATGACTTTACAGTGAGGAGGATTACATGGCACCGCCAAAAAAAGGTCCAGCGTTGGCAATTCCTGTTGCAACATCCATGAGCGCCCCGGCTTTAAGTGTCGCCGCCCCCGCGCCGAATGCGGTTTACCAAGGGCAGCAAGTGCAATTTACAGTCTCGCCGTGGCCGCCCACAGGGCTGAGTCTGGCTCAGGGAACGATTTATAGCTCAGTCTGGACTATTATCCCAACACCGCAGAGTCCGACGAGCTATACGTACGACAACGTCGCTCTCGTGTCGACCGACCTCGTATCTAAGGTCGCCAACTTCATTTGGGACACGAGCGACGTGGAGCCTGGAGCCTATGATGTATCAGTGTCATTGAGTGACGGAGTCACTGCTGCACCGGTAGTCCTTCCCAGTACGACCAGCACGGACACGCTGACACCAACTCAGGTCGCTATCCGCTTGCGGCCCATTGCCAGCGGGGACACGATTCCCGTCACCATGCAGCGTGCATCGGAGCCCCAAACCTCTGATGCGGCTCTATGGGTGGCGATCCGCTTCAGCGCTAACCAACTCTCGTTCCAGAACTATGTCCAGTTCGTAGATACGATCATGTGTCCGCCGGCGCCCTCGCCGATGGGTGCCCCAACCGTCGACGACGTCATCGACAACTATCTCAAGCAGCCTGCTTGCCTGCCGCAGCCGCTGAGTCAGAGAAGGTTCTTGCCTTTCCCCAACATGGACGCGTATCGCCTCCTCAAGGTCGCGACCGAATCCTTTCTCATGCTGAATTGCGGGGTCTATCTCAATCCCAACACCTTGAGCGCTCTGGTCAATGGCCAGCTAAGGGCCACTACGCCCCCCTCGGCCGGCCAACCGTTTCCTATTTCTACGTTCGACATCAATGACGATGCCACGCGTCTCAATCAAAGTCCGTCGTCGTTGCCGCAGCACATTACAAACTGGTGGAATATCTATTTGCAATCGGGAAATCAGTACCTGAACTCGGGCGATATTCAAAGCCGTATCATTCCCTATCTTGCGCTGGTTCGTTCCAGGCTAAAAGATCTCCCACTGACCAGCTTCTGCAGTATGGGTATGGCATGCGACGGCATTCTGCGCAGCAAGCTCACCAACCCGTGTCTGATCGAACTGATTTGGTCGTACTGGCACGAAGAGTGCATGTTGGTGCAGACCCTGAACGCCATCAGTCGCCGCTTCCAGAATTTCCGTGGCGCCGGCGATCGCGATCCCCTTGCGCGCTTTGACCTCGACCCCCTTCGCAGGTTGAACAGTTTCCTGTGGGGATACGTGCAAGACGAGCAGCATCGACTGACCGTGGTGCGGCGCGCCTATGAGTACAACCACGAGTATGGCCTCGCCCTCGAAGGCAAGGCTCTGCGTGCGCTGAGGCCCTCGGATAGCCGGTCGAAGTTCCTGGAAGCCTTCCACAACCTGCTCTACCTGTGCACCATTTTCTTTAAGGAAGACGACGATACGACCGTCGTAGCCGACGGCTTCCCATTACTGAATGCGCTGAGGGAAGTCCATTACATCCTGGCGGCGGGAGCGGCCAACCAATTCGGCGAGCTGCCCTCGAACGCGCGCCAGGAAATGCTCATGCAGCAGTGGCTGCTCGCCCGGCCCGAAATGCGAGAGTTCCTGGGCGGCAAAATCATGGTGCCGTATCCCGAGGATTGGATGGACCGTGTGGACACTGTCAAGACCATGCAGGGCTGGACGGACGTTTCCGTGGTCCACTTCCACGATCTCGGCGTGTACGGAGAACAGATCGTGCTTGCCATCCGGTACGGGGCTTGGAGTCTGACCACGGCTACCGCAGCGCAAGCCGCGAACTGGGCTCGCTACTGGCGGAATGAGATTCAAGGATACATTCACGCCTATCGCGCTGCAACGGGCGTGGACTTGACCTCTGAGCCGGTGAACTCCACGCTGCCGTCAGTGCTTTTGCTGCGGCGGTGGGCGGCGCAACGGCCGGCAGTTCGTGGCTAGGCTGCCATGCTGGACTTTACCTCGGCGCTCTACCTAGGATTGCATCATCCCACGGGAGCGCTGCGGCCCTGGGCCCACTTCACAACCGGCGTTCCCGCGGCGCTCGCAGCGCCGCCGGAAGCAGGGCGAGTAGCGCAAAACATCGCCACGCTTCAAGGTTGCGAGCGCGGCGTGCTAGGCCCCTCAACGTTTCACCTGTTCTGGGACTTGTTTGGGATGCTCTCGCGCCATCGCTTAGCAGTTTACGTCGACGCGGGGACTTACCCGATCGCGCGCTGGGGAGTGGAACGGGCCGCGGGGCGGGGAGTTCCGGTGCGCGGGTTTGCGCATCACGATGCGGAAGCGCTCCGGACAAAGCTTCGACACCACGGGCAAGGCCAATTGCGGCCGGTAGTGGTGACCGATGGCTTTTGTCCGAGTTGCGGAAAGCCGGCACCGTTGCGCTCTTATTTGGACAGCGTGCGTGCGTCCGGCGGGTGGCTCGTCGTCGACGACACCCAGGCGTTGGGAATCTTTGGCGATTCGCCGGGGCCAGACGCTCCGTACGGTCGAGGAGGAGGAGGAATGCTCTCGCACGCGCAAATTTCTGGCCCGGATGTGAGGGTCATCAGTTCGCTGGCAAAAGGACTCGGCGCCCCGGTTGCGGTATTGAGCGGAAGCAGGGAAGCTGTGAAAGACTTTGAACAGAACAGCCAGACTCGCATGCACTGCAGCCCACCATCTCTGGCGGTGATTCGCGCTGCCGAGCACGCGCTCACCGTGAATCGCGCACACGGAGATCGTCTGCGTCTGCGCCTGGCACGCCTGGTAACACGCTTTCGTCACCGCGCGGCGCAGGCCGGCTTCCGATTCACCGGTGGATTGTTCCCGGTACAGACGCTCGCGCCCGTGCGCGAGGCTGACGCACTCGCGTTGCACGAGCGCCTGCTCCCGCACGGCGTTCGAAGCGTGCTGCATCACGCCGCCGAAGGCGATGGTCTCCGCATCAGTTTCTTGATTACGGCTCGGCATACTCCGCAAGAAATCGACCGCGCAGCGGCCGCCCTTACGAAGGTCGGACCCTAGGAAGGAAAATAAACTGGAGGTGAATGAAAATGACAGACGAATTTGGATTTGAGATCGGGTCATCCGAAGTTTACGAAGGCCGCCTCGATGAGATGCTCGACAGGCTTGAGGTACAAGAAGGCGGCGGATACGAGTCTTCGCTCAGCGAGCAATGGGAAGCCCCGCAGATAGTGGCACCCATGCGGAGAGTCCCATTGCCACCAAGCACCCGCATTGGGTTACAAGTTCAGAAACACAAAGACGCGTATGCCAGGCTCATGAGAGCCGTTGAGGCGATGAAGAAGCACGTTGCGGTAAGAGACGGTCGTCTGCACTTTACGTTGCCCGCCCGCTCAACGCAGGAGGCGGCAGCCAGGCTGGGCATCGACCACGGTCTGTTTTCTCACCTCCACGCGTCGATAAGGATGAGAAATGTGCGCGCCGGCCAGACAGCATTGGCGCGAGGCACCCGGCCCGCGGGGGAAGTAACGGTTAGCAGTGAAGTTCAGCTGGAGTCGGGGTCTTCGTGCGCCGGCGTTACAAAAGTTGAAACAGTGTGGTGGGGAGTTCGTCTGTGGCTCGACGAGTGCAAGACCCAGCAGCTGGTCGGCGCGATCCCTATGGGAAAGGATGCGCTAGATACTTTGTGCGGCGCACTTGGAGGTGACGCGAAGGTAGTGTGCGTCGTATTCAAACTAATCGCGGCAGCAGAAGCTCCCCTAATTAAGTGGGCGGATGATACGGGGGGAAACCAAGGAATCGTTCTCTCCTGGACCTGGGCACAGATCATGCCTGGGGTGCCGGTAATTCCGCTCGTCGTATCTCAAACTTCTGCTTAGAGGAGGTTGAGCGTCCACTGAACAGAAAGTGTACGCGTTCGTCGGTGCTGGTCGGCTGACGCCAACTGGAGGAAATATGAACGGGCAATTCGGATTCGGGGCAGACCCCTTCGATGCCGGTTGGGTGGGCCATGCGCCCAGCCATCACGGACGATGGGTCCGCTGGGATGATCGAATCGTTTTGTTTTTGGGCGACGACCCACCGTCGGTCGCTCAGGAGTTATCGGACGGCGCAGCAGTTAGACCTGTCAGCGGGCAGTTGGGAGTGCCGACACCCACAAAGGGCAGAGTCGCCAACACCTTTGAAGTCCCGTTCCGCTGGATCGCAAAGGTTTCCATTCGAGAGAACGGAAAAGGCAGACCCGATGGTGGAACGGGTCTCCTGATTTCCGACCGCCACGTACTAACTGCGGCTCACGTCGTGTACGACGTTATTCGGAATCCTGCCCGCTACGCCCTGAGCGTCACCATAGCACTGGATGGAAACAACGATCTTGGAACCCATGTACCCTCCAGGAAGCCGGACATCTCGAAGAAGTACAACCCCGGCAGTGTTGACTACGACTACGCCATAATTACCCTCAGCCGACCAATTGCAGACGAGAGGCCTCCTGGGCTCAGGGGCGACAAGCTGTGCTTCTGGGGTAGCTCGCAATGTGGCGCAGGAACTACGGGAATCCCTGTGGATCCGGGAAATCTGGTGAGGCAGACCGCTTACACCGCCGGATATCCCAAGAACAAAGGCGCAACCCAGATGTGGGGATTCTCCGGCATGCTGGCCTCGGTGCCGGCGCAGAGCCCGATCATGGTCTACACCGCCGAGACTACGGAAGGGCAGAGCGGATCGCCCGTCTGGATACAGCAGGACGGCACATACAACCTGGTCGGAATCGCAGTGGCGCGAGGCAATGTAAACAGGGTCGTCCGGCTGACCTGGGACGTTGTCGAACAGCTCAACGATTGGATGCTTGCGGCTGAGAATCGGCCATGATCATAGACAGCCACTGCCACGCCGGCAAAGGTGACGGTCTCACCGGTCCCTGGGACACGGACGCTTCGCTGGGCAAGTATCTCCATCGCGCTACAACGGCCGGGATCACTCGGACCGTGCTCTTCTCAGCGTTTCACTCGGACTACGCTGTGGCCAACAGGGAAGTCGCCCGCATCGTGGCCAGCCGCCCCGACCGCTTTTATGGATTCGCTTTCGTTCACCCGGAGCGCGACCGGGGCCGCGTTTTCACCATGATCAAGGTCGCGGTGGAGCGCTATGGATTTCGGGGCATCAAGGTTCACCGCCATGACGCGCGCATTACGCGCGAGATTTGCGAAGTGGCCCGCGCATTTTCTCTGCCTGTGCTGTATGACGTGATGGGCGAAGTTTCCGTCGTCGAACTGATCGCGCGGGAATATCCCGAGGTAAATTTCATCATCCCTCATCTCGGCAGTTTCGCCGACGATTGGCGCGCTCAACTTGCCATGATCGATCATCTGGTTCGGCACGCCAACGTCTATACGGATACTTCCGGAATTCGCCGCTTCGATCTTCTCCAGGACGCCGTGCGGCGCGCCGGAGCCGGCAAAGTGCTCTTCGGCACCGACGGTCCCTGGCTGCATCCCGCGGTGGAGTTAGTCAAAGTGCGCGTGCTCGGGCTGCCGCAACACGAGGAGCAGATGATCCTCAGCGGCAACTTCCTGCGCTTGACTGCCGGGGTGCGGCCGCGACCTAAGGCTTACGCCGTTACCGCAGTTGCGGCAGCATGGAGTCGGGGCGAACTCCGGGATCCGTGGTCCGGTGCGCAGTTTCCTTCAAGCTGAGTCCTCGAACTGGCCGGGCGCAGCGTCGGCCTCCTTTCCATGAGCGCCTTTGCGCCTCGCGGCCCGCCGCATCTGCAAAGCTCGGTCCGTGACTCCGAGTTGGCGCGCCGCGCGCCCGAGATTCCCGTTGGCGCTTGCAACCGCCATCCGGATGGCCGTGTCGACCGCGGTGTGGCTGATTTCTTTGACGCCGATGCCCATCCCAACGGCCCGGCCAATCGCAGCCTCAAAAGAACCATCTCGCCACTCCGAGGGAACGGCTTCCAAAGATGGTCGCTCTTCTTGCGGGATGTCGCCTGCGGTCAGAGGCCCCGGGCCCACGTGGCGATAGCTCATGCGGGAAACAACTTGTTTCAGGTCGCGGACGTTCCCCGGATATGTGCGCTGGCACAGGTAGTCTTTTACGGCCTGATCCATTTCAGGTTCCTGGTTTGGGCGCAGGTGCCGCAAGAAGTGCTGGGCAATCGGCAGAATATCTTCGGGACGTTCCCGCAGAGCAGGAAGCTTACAGGTCCAGGCCGCGATGCGATAGTAGAGGTCGCGCCGGAACCGCCCTTGTGACTCTTCGTGCAGCAGGTCGCGGTTGGTGGCGCACACCAGGCGAAAATCGGTCTGCTGCCAAACATTGCTGCCTACTCGCTTGTAGGTACGTTCCTGCACCACCCGCAGAAGTTCGGCCTGCAGCGTAAGCGGAAGCTCTCCCACCTCATCGAGGAACAAGGTTCCACCGCTTGCCAGGGCAAAGGCCCCATCCCGTGCGGCAACCGCGCCAGTAAAGGCTCCGCGCTCGTGACCGAAGAACTCGCTTCCCGATAATTCCGAGACGATAGTCGTGCAATCCAGCAGCACTAAATCGCGCTTCTGGCGCTGCCCGTCGAGAGAGTGGATAAGCCGGGAGACAAGCTCCTTGCCCGTTCCGCTTTCTCCTGTAATCAGGACCGAGGCATCGGTAAAACTCGCGACCTCCACCATCTGCCGCAGCATCGAGATCCAGGCGGGATTGCTTCCGACCAGGTTGTCCCGCACCACGGGCGACGCCACCACTCTATCCACAGACTGCCAGCGCTCAAAGCGTTCTGCGATCTCTCGCGCTGGCTGCGTCGAGTGGTCCCAGGCGAAGACGTCGGAAGCGCCGCTGTGCAGCAGCCGCCAGACGCTATTGCCCGTCAGTGCGGTTTGGAAAGTGGCCACGGCCAGAACTCGTTCCAGGCCGTTTCGGCTCGATTCTCGCACCAGATCACAAACCGGCTGGCTGACCGCGTCGAAGAAGACAATGCCGGGTCCAGTATGCTCCTCGGAAGTCGG